>Ga0209587_1000096_pt1 | contig 41006 bp, 36 predicted proteins | sample NGEPerD_2_FD_184512 | JGI IMG/M metagenome (GOLD analysis project Ga0209587, IMG submission 184512) | Arctic peat soil microbial communities from the Barrow Environmental Observatory site, Barrow, Alaska, USA - NGEE PermafrostL1-D... | ecosystem: Environmental > Terrestrial > Soil > Wetlands >...
CGACGGCAAGGTTGCAGTGGTCACGGGGGGCGCCCAAGGGCAGGGTGCGGCAACGGTGCGCCTCTTCATAGCCGAGGGGGCGAAGGTTGTCGTGGCCGACATCGCCGACGACCCAGGCAGGGCGCTGGCCGACGAGGTCGGTGGCGCGGCGTACTACCGGCACCTCGACGTGTCCAGCGAGTCCGACTGGGAGAGCGCGGTTGCCGAGGCTCTGTCCAGGTTCGGGACGATCGACGTCCTGGTCAACAACGCAGGCATCCTGCATTTCTCCGAGCTGCACAAGACCACCATGGAGGAGTACGAGCGCGTCATCCGGATCAACCAGTTCGGCACCTTCCTGGGCATGCGCGCGGTGATCGAGCCGATGACCGAGGGTGGGGGTGGCTCGATCGTCAACTCGTCCTCGATCGAGGGCTTGGGCGGGATGCCGCTGCTGATCGCCTACTCCGCCAGCAAGTTCGCGATCCGCGGGATGACGAAGGTAGCGGCGATGGAGCTCGGCCCGAAACGGATCCGGGTCAACTCGGTGCACCCGGGCATGATCGATACCGGCCTGATCCGTGGCCATGTCGGGGGAGCGGAAGGGATGGCCTGGGGTGGCAAGAAGGTCGCCCTCAAACGTGTCGGCACACCCGAGGACGTGGCCGCGCTCTACCTGTTCTTGGCCAGCGATGAGAGCAGCTTCTGCACCGGGGCCGAGTTCGTCTGCGACGGAGGAGCGACCGCCACCCACGCCTACGGCGGGTAGGAGCTGGTCAGCGCAGAAGGAGGCGGACTGCCACGTCCATCGACTTGCCCACGTCGACGGCCGACGCCCGTCCGGTGACCCAGTGCACCAGGCTGGCCAGCCACACGTCGCCGATCACCCTGGCGATGGCGATGTCCTCCTCGGTCGGTTCGACGTCGGCGGAGTCAGTGTCAGGGTCCTTCATCGCACGCATCAACATCCGAACGACATGCATGCCGACCACGTGGATCTCGTTGGCCACCGATGCGTCGGCGAACATGAATGCCCGGGTCAGGGCCTCAGTCAGGTTCGGGTCTCGCTGGAGCGAGCGAGTGGTGCGCCCAAGGACGTACATCACCCGATCAGGGGCGGTGTCACCTGGAATGGGTTTGCGGCTGAAGTTGGTCTGGGCCTGCTCGAACTCGCGGGCAAGCGCGGAGACCAGCAGATGGATCTTGGAGGGGAAGTAGCGGTAGAGCGTGCCCAACGCGACATCTGCGCGTTCCGCGACCGCTCGCATCTGGACCGCGTCGAAGCCGCCCTTGGACGCCATCGCGATGGTGGCGTCCAGGATGCGCTTGCGCCGGTCCCGCTGTGCCGTGGAGCCGAGCTCCTCGTACGTCAGCGAGTTGATGGTGGTCAAGGGCCCCTCCCGTTGCTTCTCGCGCGTTCACTTGTTGACGCTGTGCGTCTAGCTGTGCATGACCCACCGTTAGACTAGCAAGGGAAGCCTGCATTATAGAAACACGTTCCAGTTTGGTCGGTGGTGTCGGGATCGAGTAGTCCGGAGGTCAGAGGTGCGCGTCGCTCTGCTGTCGTACCGCAGCAAACCGCACTGCGGCGGGCAGGGGGTATACGTCCGGCACCTCAGCAGGGAGCTCGTCGCGCTCGGTCATCAGGTCGAGGTCTTCTCCGGCCAGCCCTACCCCGAGCTCGACCCGGGAGTCCGACTGACCAAGTTGCCCAGCCTCGACCTCTACCGGGACCCCGACCCGTTCCGAACGCCCAGGCCACGTGAGATCCGCGATGCGGTCGACGTGCTCGAGGTCGCCACGATGTACACCGCCGGCTTCCCGGAGCCGCTGACCTTCAGCCTGCGAGCTGCGCGCGTGCTCAAGAGGAGGCGGGGTGACTTCGACGTCGTCCATGACAACCAGACGCTCGGCTACGGGATGCTCGACATCGCCCGCACGGGCATGCCGATAGTAGCCACGATCCACCATCCGATCACGTTCGATCGTCGCGTCGAGCTCTCGGCAGCACGAGGATGGAAGATGCTGACCACCCGCCGCTGGTACGCCTTCCTCACCATGCAGAGGCGGGTGGCGCGTCGGCTGCCTCAGATCCTGACCGTGTCCAAGTCCTCGGCCCGCGACATCGTGTCCGACTTCGGCGTGCGCCCCGAGCGGATCGAGGTCATCCCGCTCGGTGTCGAACCCGAGGTCTTCTCCCTTCCCGAACAGCCTCGGGTGCCCGGTCGGATCGTGGCGATGGCCAGCGCGGACACCCCGATGAAGGGCGTTGCGACGCTTCTCGAGGCGTTCGCCAAGCTGCGCACGGAGCGTGATGTCGAGCTTCTGCTGATCACCCGGCCCAAGCCGGGCGGTCGCACCGAGCAGCTGCTGGAGAGCCTCTCGATCAAAGACAGCGTCCGGTTCGTGAGCGGCCTGAGCGACACCGAGCTCGCGGAGGTGGTCGGGTCGGCGGAGGTCGCCTGCGTGCCGTCGCTCTACGAAGGGTTCTCGCTTCCCACGGTGGAGGCGATGGCCTGCGGCACTCCGCTCGTGGTCAGTCGTGCCGGCGCGATTCCCGAAGTAGTCGGTCCGGACGGGTTGTGCGCCGAGCTGGTGACCCCGGGTGACGTGGAGGAGCTCGCTCACGCGGTTGCCGGGCTGCTCGATGATCCCGACCGTCGCCGCCGGATGGGGCAGGCCGGTCGCAGGCGCGCTCTCGACCGGTTCAGCTGGCAGGCCGTCGCCGAGGCGACGGCGGCGGCGTACGCCCGCGCGATCACCGAGAGGAAAGCTGGCTGATGCTCACCGTCGACTTCGACCTCCTCGGCGTGGCCGCGGGTGATCGCGTGCTGGACATGGGATGCGGCGCGGGACGTCACGCGTTCGAGCTCTATCGACGCGGGACCGATGTCCTCGCCTTCGACCAGGACGCGGACGAGCTTGCCGCGGTGTCGGACATGTTCGCCGAGATGCGCTCGGCTGGCGAGGTGCCCGATGGAGCCGAGGCGGACGTGAAGCAGGGGGACGCGCGTCAGCTGCCCTTCGCTGACGGCGAGTTCGACCGGGTGGTCGCAGCCGAGGTGCTTGAGCACATCCCGGACGACCGGACCGCGATCTCGGAGCTGGCCCGGGTCCTGCGACCCGGTGGAACCATGGCGGTAACGGTTCCACGCTGGTTTCCCGAGAAGATCTGCTGGGCGCTCTCCGAGCAGTACCACCAGGTTGAGGGCGGCCACGTGCGGATCTACACCCGAGACGAGCTGGTCGCGAAAGTGCAGATGGCAGGGCTCGCGTTCGGCGGCAGGGGGCACGCGCATGGTCTGCACTCGCCGTACTGGTGGCTCAAGTGCGCGGTCGGGGTCGACAACTCCGAGCACATCCTGCCCCGGGCGTACCACCGCCTGCTCGTCTGGGACATCACGCGGAGGCCGTGGCTGACCCGAACAGCCGACCGGCTGTTGAACCCCCTCATCGGCAAGAGCATGGTGCTCTACTTCACCAAGCCCTGATGCGACGAGCCGACATCCCGGAGCTGGCTGGGGTCCTGACCGCGGGCCAGGTCGAGCGGACAGCAGCAGCGATCGCGAAGGCGCAGGAACGGTCCGGCGCCGTTCCCTGGTTCCCCGGGGGGCGCATCGACACGTGGGACCACGTCGAGTCTGCGATGGCGCTGCTGGTCGGCGGCCAGGTCGAGTCGTCCGAACGCGCCTACGAGTGGCTGGTCGCCTCCCAGCGACCCGACGGCTCGTGGCCGATGCAGATGACCGGGGGTGTGGTCGACGACGGCGGCGCCGACACCAACATGTGTGCCTACATCGCGGTCGGCGTGTGGCATCACTGGCTGGTCCGCCAGGATGAGGCGTTCGTGGCCATGGCCTGGCCCGCGGTACGCCGCGCGCTCGACTTCGTGACCGGACTGCAGCTCTCCTTCGGTGGGATCGCCTGGGCGCGGAACGAGACAGGATCCGTGGACCAGAGCGCGCTCATTGCGGGAAGCTCCTCGATCCACCACTCCCTGACCTGCGGCATCGCGCTTTCCGAGCTCGTCGACATGCCACAACCCGAGTGGGAGCTGGCCGCCAGCCGCCTCGGGCACGCCCTTCGAGAGCACGAGGACCGGTTCGCGCCGAAGCTCCGCTTCTCCATGGACTGGTACTACCCGGTCCTAGGAGGTGCGGTCCGTGGCAGTACGGCGCGCACGCGGATCTCCCGGCGATGGGACGACTTCGTGGTTGCCGGCCTGGGGATCCGCTGTGTGAGCGATAATCCGTGGGTGACCGGCGCCGAGACCTGCGAGCTCGCCCTTGCGCTCGACGCGATGGGGGAGCGGGAACGGGCGGTCACGCTGCTGCGCGACATGCAGCACCTACGCGAGGCCGACGGCTCCTACTGGACCGGCTACGTCTACCCCGACGACGCGCGCTGGCCCGAGGAGTGCAGCACATGGACCGCGGCGGCGGTCATCCTGGCCGTCGACGCGCTCGCTGTCGCAACGCCGGGGTCGGGCATCTTCCGCGGTACGACGGTGCCGGGCAACCTGACCGAGATCGGGCTCGAGTGTGGCTGCCGCAGCGGCGATCAGTCAGCGGACCGGGTCACCGGCATCGCCGTTGATGCGGGTGAGCACCCGCATCGAACCCAGGGCGCGAGCCTCCGCGAAGTCTCCGCCTTCGAGCGCGCGTAGGTAGATCCGGTGCGGCGGCTGCCCACCGTCGGCCGGGTCCGGGAACACGTCGTGGATCACCATCGTCGCGCCGTTCGCCACCCAGCGGCCCCAGCCTTCGTAGTCGTTGCTGGCATGTTCGTCAGTGTGCCCACCGTCGATGAACAACAGGGACAAGGGTGTGCGCCAGAGCGCCGAGACGGTGGCAGACCTTCCGACCACGGCGACGACGTGCTCCTCGAGCCCCGCCCGGGTGATGGTCGCCCGGAACGTCGCCAGGGTGTCCAGCCGGCCGGTCTCGGGGTCGACCAGGCTCGGGTCGTGGAACTCCCAACCCTCCTGGTTCTCCTCCGAGCCCCGGTGGTGGTCGACGGTGAAGACCGTGCCACCTGCTCCCCGAGCTGCTGCGCCGAGGTAGATCGCCGACTTGCCGCAGTAGCTGCCCACCTCGAGGGCCGGTCCGTGCGCCAGTCTGTCGAGGGCCAGCCGGTAGAGCAGCTCGCCCTCGTCCGGAGGCATGAACCCCTTCGCTGCCATTGCCTGCGCCAGCAGGTCGTCCGGAATCGTGGCCGCCTGGCCGTACGTCGACATGAGGTCCTCGCGGTCGTGTCCGTGCCGGGTATGTGCCCGAGTAAGCGTATCCGTGGCAGTATTGGAACACGTTCTAGTCTGCAAAGGGGGAGCGGCGTGCCGATCGGGCTCACCGAGGACCAGCGTTCGCTGGCCAGTTCATTGAGCGACTGGCTCGCGGACGGGGCGATGGTGGATCTGGTCCGGGCGGCCGCGGGGACGGGGCCCGAGACGTTCGGCGATAGCTGGAACAAGCTGTCCGGGCTGGGAGTCGCTGGCATCGCACTCCCCGAAAGCGTCGGCGGTGGCGGGGGATCTCTCCTCGACCTTGCGTGTGCACTGGAGGCCTGCACACGAGGGCTCGTCCCGGGGCCGCTGCTCTCCACCGCGGTCGCTGCCACGTTGTTGTCCGAGCATCCACCGAGCCAGGTGGTGAAGCGGACCCTGCCGGGTATCGCGGACGGATCGGTCAGCATCGGTCTGGCACCGCAGGTCGCGCACCTAGATCTCGACCGAGACCGACAGCTCAGCGGGCGGGTGCCCGTTGTCTGGGACGCAGGGACAACCACCCATCTCCTGGTCGGAACCGACCAGTCAGGAGGGGACCAGTGGTTCCTGGTCGACGCGTCCGCCGAGGGGGTCCGGGTCCAGGCCGAACGCAGGCTCGACCTGTCTCGCACCGTCGGGACCGTTCAGCTCGAGGGCGTGGACGTTGCGGACGGGTCCCTTTCCCTGGACGAGGAGCGGGTCCGGGCGGTGACCGTGACCTTGGCTGCGGCCGAGGCCGCCGGGATCGCAGGATGGACCTTGGACACGGCCGTGGACTACGCCAAGGTGCGCGAACAGTTCGGCCGCAAGATCGGGTCGTTCCAGTCGATCAAGCACCTGTGTGCCCAGATGCTCGAGCTGTCCGAGTCGGCCACCGCGGTGGCCTGGGACGCTTCCTCTGCACACGCCGAACAGGACGACAGGGGGGACCAGTTCGCGTTCTCCTCTGCCGTCGCCGGATCCGTCGCGCTGGATGCCGCGGTGACCAATGCCAAGGAGTGCATCCAAATCCTAGGCGGGATCGGGTTCACCTGGGAGCACGACGCCCATCTCTACCTCAGACGAGCGATCTCGACCCGTCAGCTCATGGGTGGCACGGACCCCTGGCGGCTCCGGGCCGCCGACCAGGCACTGGCCGGAGTACGTCGTCGCACCAGGATCGACTTCGAGGGCCAGGACGAGAGGCTGCGAGCCCGCGCGCGTGAACAGGTGGCGGAGATCGCCCAGCTGCCGCCGGCCGACCGTCGTACTCCGCTGGCCGACGCAGGCCTGCTCGCTCCGCACTGGCCGACGCCGTACGGCCTGGACGCGGGGCCGGTCGAACAGCTGGTTATCGACGAGGAGCTCGACGCGGCCAGCGTTGTGCGACCCGACCTCGCAATCGGAGCCTGGGCGATTCCGACGATCCTGGCGCATGGCAGTGACGAGCAGCAGCGGCGGTTCGTCCCCGCGACGTTGCGCGGTGAGATCGCCTGGTGCCAGCTGTTCAGCGAACCGGGCGCTGGTTCCGACCTTGCCTCGCTCCGGACCCGGGCCGATCGTGTCGACGGCGGATGGCGGCTGTCCGGTCAGAAGGTCTGGACCTCACTGGCCACGGAGGCCGACTGGGCGATCTGCCTGGCCAGGACGAACCCCGATTCCCCACCACACAAGGGCATCACCTACTTCCTCCTCGACATGAGCTCCGAGGGGATCGACGTGCGTCCGCTTCGCGAGCTGACCGGCGAGGAGGTGTTCAACGAGGTCTTTCTCGACAACGTCCTGGTGCTCGACGACGGCGTGGTGGGTGGGGTGGACGGGGGGTGGCCGTTGGCCCGGACCACCCTGGCCAACGAGCGGGTCGCGATGAGCGGTTCGTCGCTGGGAGCCAGTCTCGAGCGCGCCCTGGACGTCCTGGGTCACCGCCACGTCGGCGAGGCAGTCCGGCTGCGTCTGGGCGCCGCGGTCGCCGACGCCAGCACCGTCACGATGCTCGGCACGCGGGCGACGCGTCGATCGGTCGTGGGTCAGGGGCCGGGACCGGAGTCGAGCGTGCAGAAGCTGGTGGGTGTGCGGCACCGTCAGGAGGCGGCCGAGTTCGCGTTCGACCTGCTCGGCCCTGACGCTCTGCTGGGCGGCGCGCCCGCGGACGAGGCTGCACGAGCTGTTGCTGACTCGATGCCTCAGCATCGCCGGGGGGACGACGCAGATCCTGCGAAACGTCGCAGGCGAGCGGATCCTAGGTCTGCCGCGTGAGAGCCGCTGAGTAGTTCCAGCGCAGGAACCGGTCCACCGCGCGAACCACGTGCGCGCTGCGGATCGACGGGAACACGTCGAAGGCGTGCTGGGTGCCCGGTAGCTCCGCGTAGGCGACCGGCTGGGTGGCGACCGCACGCAGCCGCCGCACGAAGGAGCGCGCCTCGGCGACCGGGATGAGCGTGTCGTGGGTTCCGTGGATGACGAAGAACGGGGGAGCCTCGGCGTTCACGCGAAGCAGGGGTGAAGCGCGTTCGAACTCGTTCAGCGCCGTCAGCGGGTCCTGCTGCAGCACGCGCGGCGCCAGGAACCCGTCCCGCATCTGCAACGCCCTTTTCGTCCCTGAGGCGGCCGCGAAGTCGTAGACCCCGTAGTGCGGGACGGCGACCTGCAGCCTCGTGTCCGCGTCCTCGAAGCCGGGTTGGTACTCCGGGTCGTTGGGCGTCAGCGCGGCGAGGGCGGTCAGATGGCCGCCGGCGGAGCCACCGGTGATCGCGATGTACGACGGGTCCGCGCCGTACTCGTGACCGTGCTCCCGGACCCAGGCGATCGCGCGCTTCACGTCGACCAGGTGAGCCGGGAACGCGTTGCGCGGGCTGAGGCGATAGTTGATCGTCACGCACACCCAGCCCCGCGCGGCCATGTGCAGCATCAGTGGGATGCCCTGGTGCTCCTTGTCGCCGATCGTCCAGCCGCCGCCGTGCACGTGGAGCAGGACCGGCGCGCCGTTGCGTCCGGCCACGGCGTTCTGCGAGATATCCCGGTTCGGGTCGCGCTTGCGGTAGATGTCGAGCAGGCCTCGCTTGCCGGCTTCGGAGTACGCGACGTCCTTGAGGATCTCCACCTCGTCGTCACGCATCCGGAACGGCATCACCAACTGCTGCCAGGGCATGGTGAGGTCGATGTCCGTGTGCACCGCGGTCAGCCGGTCCATATAGTCCGCGCCCAGGGCCTCCCGCAGCGCCCTGTCCACATCGCCCTTGGCTGCCTGGGACTGCCGGATCAGAGCAACCAGCCCTGCCGAGCTCGCCGCGGCCAGGGCCAGTCCCGGACGACTCCGCCTTCCGCGTGCCAGCTCCGAGACGGCGTCGGTGGCGGTCGCGGCGAGAAGGTGTGGGGCGAGCTCGCCGGCCATCCAGCCGGCGAACATTGCGGGGATACTCGGCCAGGAGCCGGGGACCGGGCGCAGTGCGTTCCCGGTCAAGGCAGCGATCAGCAGCTGTCGGCGTACGAAGGCATCGGGCACTCGATCAGCATAACCACTACTAGAACGTGTTACAGAAAACGAGTAGGATACCGGGATGAACAGACTCACTGGGCTCGACGCGAGCTTCCTCTACCTCGAGTCGTCAACTCAGCTGCTCCATGTGTGCGGCGTCGTGGTGCTCGACCCGAAGACAATGCCGATGGCGTACTCCTTCGCCACCCTGAAGGCCGAGATCGAGGTCCGGGTCCGGGCGATGCCCGAGTTCCTCAGGACGCTGCGCACAGTGCCGTTGCACCTCGACCACCCGATGTGGGTGGTCGACCAGGACTTCGACATCGACCGCCATGTGCATCGCCTCACCGCACCGGCCCCGGCCGGGGAGGAGGAGCTTGCCGAGATCGTCGGCCACCTGGCCGGACTGCCGCTGGACCGCGGTCGCCCGCTGTGGGAGATGTGGGTCATCGAGGGTCTGGCCAGTGGGAAGATCGCGGTGCTGTCCAAGATGCACCACGCCACGGTGGACGGCGTCAGCGGTTCCAACCTGATCTCCGCGCTCTGCACGCTGGACCCCGCGGAGCTGCCCGCGCCCAACGAGGATCCGGACCATGAGCTCGTGACGGACCGGGTCCCGGGTGACCTCGAGCTGATCGGTCGAAGCGTGGTCTCGGCGGCCACCAGGCCCCTGGAGTTCGTGAAACTAGTCGCCCCCGCAGCGGGGATACTCACCAACTGGGTTGGCCGGGCGCGCAGTGGCAAGGCAATGCCCGCGCCCTTCACGGCTCCGCGCACCTCGTTCAACGCGACCATCACCGGACACCGGTCCGCGGCGTTCGCCGACTTCGACCTCGCGGACGTGAAGAAGGTCAAGAAGGTCACCGGCTCGACGGTCAACGACGTCGTACTCGCGGTCTGTGGGGGTGCGCTACGACGCTACCTGGCCGATCGCGACGAGCTGCCAGAGACCTCGTTGGTGTCGATGGTTCCCGTCTCCGTGCGCGACGAGTCCCAGCGTTCGCAGGGCAGCAACAAGGTGTCGGGCATGTTCACCAAGCTCTTCACCGAAATCGAGGACCCCCTCGAACGGCTCAAGGCCATCTCCGAGTCGAACGCCGACGTCAAGGAGCACCATCACGCGATCGACGCGGACACCCTTCAGGACTGGGCGCAGTTCGCCGCGCCCCGCACGTTCGGCACCGCTGTGCGCGTCTACTCCGGGCTGCGATTGGCCGATCGGCACCCGGTGGTGCACAACCTGGTCATCTCCAACGTTCCCGGGCCACCGGTCCCGGTCTACTTCATGGGGGCGAAGATCGAGGCGTTGTACCCCCTCGGCCCGGTCTTCCACGGTGCGGGGCTGAACATCACGGTGATGTCCAATAACGGACGGATGAACGTCGGCCTGCTCGCCTGCCGGGAGCTGATGCCCGCGGTGTGGGACCTGGCCAAGGACATCCCGCTCGAGCTCGATGTGATGCTCGATCGGCTGCCGGCGCCGAAACCGAAACGCAGTCGCGGCGCACGCGCCTAGCTCAGCTGCTGGCGCCGAAGCCTAGTCGCGGCCGCTGTCGCCAGACACGCCTCGACGAGCACCGGCACAAAGGCGGCGGAGGCCAGCACACAGGAGGCGTGGCCGCCGTCGACCTCGTGGATGCTCGCGTCCGGGATCCGGAGCGCGATCGCCCGCTGCCGCTCGGGGGAGATGACCTTGTCCTGACACGTCACCACGACCGAGGTGGGGACATCGATGCGTTGCAGCCACGGCGTCGAGTGATGTCGTCCGAGAGCCGCCATGGCCTGGGCCACGGCCCACGGGCTGGTCTTGCGGAACTCCTTGAGCGCCCAGTCATGCAGGTCGCCGGGTTGGTCCAGTTCGAGTGCTCGCGCAGCGCTGAGTGCCGCCGAGCGGGCAGTCCGCGAGCGGGCGAGTCCGCGCACAGCCGCCATCGAGACTCCCATGCCCTGGAAGAACGCCATCTCGCTGGGATTGGTGCGGAACCGGTCAGTAGTCGCGCAGAGCACGAGGCCGGCGACGACCTCCGGATGCTGTCGCCAGGTCCGTTGCGCGACGATCGAGCCCATCGAGTAGCCCACGACGATGACGTCCGCCAGCTGCAGCCTCCGGATCAGCGCCGCGACGTCGTCGGCGCAGTCGTAGAGTGAGAACTCGTCGGACTGGATCCCGTGGCCGTGCCAGCGTAGGTCCAGGGTGACCACACGGAAGTGCCGGGACAACTCCGGTATGGCGGGGAACCAGGTGAGCAGCCCGGTGCAGCCCACGTCGTGCAACAGCAGCAGGGTCGGGGCGTCGTCGGGTCCAGCGGTGTCGGTCACGTAGGTACTACCCCGTCCGGGAAGCTCCAGCACGTAGCCTTCCGGGATCTCGACCGAGGGCAGCGGGAAGAGCTTGCGAACGAAGGAGCGGCGCATCGCCTTGGACATCCCGCCCTCCTCGGCACGGTCGCAGCACTGCGGGGTTGCGGGGCCTACCACTGCGGATAGACTAGAACAGGTTACAGTTCGAGCGTACAGCACCCGCCCGGCCAGGAGGCTCAGTGGACTTCTCGTTGACCGAGACCCAAGTGGCGGTCCGCGATGTCATCACCGACGTGCTCGATCGCAGCCCGGGCCGGGACACCGGCGGTTGGAAGGGATTGTCGAGCGCAGGCCTGCTCGGCATAGCGATCCCCGATTCCCTGGGCGGAGACGGGCTTGGCCTTGCCGAAGTGGGGGTCGTACTCCACGAGGCCGGCCGGCGTGCCAGTGACCTGCCGATCTGGGAGACGCTTGGCTGCGGCGTGCTGACCGTGGCCGCGTGCGGGACCGAGGAACAGAAGGCCGACCTGCTTCCCGACGTCGCCACAGGCGAGTGCGTCCTGTCTGCGGCGTTGGCCGAACCGGGCGGCGGGATCCCGTTCCGGCCCCGCACGACACTGCGACGTGAGGGCGAGCGGCTGCTGCTGTCCGGACGCAAGATCGGGGTGACCTGTGCGGAGGTGGCGCACCGGTTGCTGGTGCCGGTCACGGTGGCCGCGCCAGAGGCGGACGGCCCCGACACGGCCGTCGTACTCCTGGACCCCCGAGCCGACGGGGTGAGCGTGATCTCGACCACCGCTTCGCGAGGCGCGGTCGAGGCGACCGTGGTGCTCGACGACGTACAGCTGTCACCGCAGGCGGTGCTCGGGGGAGTCGAGGCCGTCGGTGCCGCGGAGGTTCTGCGCAGAAATGCCGTCGCAGGTCTGTGCCTGCTCGGTGACGGCATCGTCGCGGGTGCGCGCGACCTGACCGCCGCCTACGTCGCCGAACGCCAACAGTTCGGCAAGGCGCTGGCCGAGTTCCAGGCAGTGGCTCAGCAGATGGCCGACGTCTACATCGCCTCGCGAACGATCGGCCTCGCGGCAACCTCGGCGTGCTGGCGGCTCTCGGCTGGTCTCGACGCCGACGACGACCTTGCCGTCGCGGCCTACTGGTTCACGGTAGAGGCGCCGGCCGCCCTGCATGTCTGTCACCACCTGCACGGCGGCATCGGAGTGGACGTGACCTACCCGCTGCACGAGTACTTCTCCTGGGCCAAGGACATCGCCCGCGTGCTGGGCGGAACCCACCAGACCCTCGACGAGGTTGCGGCCAGGCTCGTCGACTCGCCCCGGAAGGGCGCCTGACATGCAGCTGGAGCTGACCGGCCAGCAACGGTCGCTGCGCGACGAGCTGCGCGCCTACTTCGCCACGCTGATGACCGCGGATGAACGCGAGACCCTGCTCACCGACCGGCACGGGGACCTCTTTCGCGACGTCGTGAAACGGATGGGGCGCGACGGCTGGATGGGGGTGGGATGGCCCGAAGAGTACGGCGGCCGCGGTTTCGGTGAGATCGAGCAACAGATCTTCGCCAATGAGGCAGCCCGCGCGGACATCCCACTCCCGTCGGTCACGTTGTCGACGGTTGGCCCCACCTTGCAGGCCTACGGCACCGAGAAGCAGAAGCAGCTCTTCCTCCGCAAGATCCTGACCGGCGACGTACATTTCGCCATCGGCTACACCGAGCCCGACGCCGGCACCGACCTCGCTTCCTTGAGTTGCACCGCGCAATTGGTCGAGGGCGAGGGCGAACCGCACTACCTGGTCAACGGACAGAAGACGTTCACCACCGGGGGCCACGAGGCCGACTACGTCTGGCTCGCTGTGCGCACCGACTCGGCCGCGCCCAAGCACAAGGGGATCTCGGTGCTCATCGTCGACACCACCGACCCGGGCTACTCGTGGACCCCCATCATCACCTGCGACGGCGCGCACCACGTCAACGCGACGTACTACAACGACGTCAAGGTCCCTGTTGACATGCTCGTCGGGGAAGAGAACGCGGGGTGGAAGCTGATCACCACACAGCTGAACCACGAACGGGTCATGCTCGGTCCCGCGGGCCGGATCGAAGGTGTGCGCGACCAGGTGCGGGACTGGTGCGCGGGGCGGGTCACGCCGTCCGGAGAGCCGCTGCTGGCGCAGCCCGACGTCCGCCGCGTGCTGGCCGAGGTCGCGGCGGCCATCCGGATCAACGAGCTGCTCAACTGGCAGGTGGCGGCGGCCGGTGCGTCCGGACCGGTGACCGTTGCCGACGCCTCCGCGAGCAAGATCTTCTCCTCCGACCGGATCCAGCACCTGGGCCGCGCCCTGTCCGAGCTGGTGGCAACCTACGGCGACCCGGCCGATCGCGAGACCGGTCGGCTGATGAGGTGGCTCGACAGCCACGCCAAGCGCAATCTCGTCCTCACCTTCGGCGGGGGCGTGAACGAGGTGCAGCGCGAGCTCGTCGCGATGACCGGCCTGGGCCTTCCCCGCGTGCCCCGGTGACCCCGACATCCACCGCCCATGACCGGATCATGGAGCAGGTCGACCGGATCATCGGGGGCGGAGAGTCAGCTGCCCGACGGGGGCGCGACCCGGTGAACCAGCCTATGGTCAACAACTGGGTCGAGGCGATCGGCGACACCAACCCTGTCTACGTCGACGGGTCCGCGGCCGCAGCGTCCTCGCACGGGGAGGTGGTCGCGCCACCAGCGATGGCACAGGTCTGGACGATGGGTGGGCTCAAGCCCCTCCGCGATCCCGCGGACCCGCTGTACGCAACCATGTCGATGCTCGACGAAGAGGGATACACCTCGGTCCTCGCCACCAACTGTGAGCAGTCCTACAGCCGCTACCTCCGCATCGGTGACGAGGTCTCGGTGACTACGAGGCTCGAGTCCGTAGTCGGCCCCAAGAGGACAGCCGTCGGCGACGGCTACTTCGTCACCACTCGCAACAACTGGTACGTCGCCGACGAGCAGGTCGCCACAATGCTGTTCCGCGTGCTGAAGTTCCAACCGCGCTCGCCATCCGCGGTGCCTGGCCGACCGCCGGCTGGCCTACCATCCGGCCTCGCTGCGCTCGACCTCCCGCCAGACCCAACCACGGCTGCGCCAGCGGCCGGCCCTGCACCGCTGACGCCGACCGCGGCTGGCGACGCATGGGTGCTCCGGCCCCAGGTCAACCGGGACACCGAGTTCTTCTGGGAGGGGATCCGGAGGGGTGAGCTCCGCATCCAGAGCTGCGGCTCGTGCGGCACGCTGCGTCATCCACCGGGGCCGATGTGCCCGAGCTGCCACGCGACCGCGCCGTTGTACATCGTGGCCACCGGCCGCGGAACCGTCTACTCCTACGTCGTGCACCGACACCCACCCCTGCCGGGGAGACAGCTACCGGTGGTGCTTGCCCTCGTCGAGCTCGAGGAAGGCGTCCGGATGGTCGGCGAGCTCCTGGACGTCTCGCCCGACGAGGTGGAGATCGGGACCGCGGTCACGGTCTCGATGGTGCGGGTCGACGAGGCGCTGGCCCTGCCGGCCTGGCGCCGTTCTGATGGAGCGCATCGATGAGTACGACGTCAGGCGAGCCGCTCACAGTGGGCACCGAGCTTCCCGCATGGGAGCTCCCGGTCACGCCGACGCTGATCGTGAGCGCCGCGATCGCGACCCGCGACTTCCAGGATGTGCACCACGACCGCGACCTCGCGGTCGAGCGTGGGTCGAAGGACATCTTCCTCAACATCCTCACCACGACGGGCCTGGTCCAGCGTTTCGTCACCGACTGGGCCGGCCCCGAAGCGCTGGTGCGTGACATCGCGATCAGGCTCGGCGCCCCGGCGTACCCTAACGACTCGTTGAACTTCACCGGTGCCGTGGCGGAGCAGGTCGAGGTGGCCGGCGAGAGGCGATACGTCGTGCGTGTCGTCGGCGCGAACTCGCTGGGCGACCACGTCACCGGCACAGTGACCATCGCGCTGGCCGGCCGGGCCGAGCTGTGAGCGCCGGGTTGACCGACAGGTTGAGCGGACGGGCGGCCGTCGTCGGGATCGGGGCGACCGAGTTCTCTAAGGAGTCCGGCCGAAGTGAGCTGCAGCTTTCGGCGGAGGCGGTGCTGTCCGCGCTCGGGGACGCCGGACTGGGACCCTCTGACGTCGACGGCCTGGTCACGTTCACAATGGACACCAGTTCCGAGATCGCGGTGGCACGTGAGCTGGGTATCCCCGAGCTCCGCTTCTTCAGCCAGGTGAACTACGGCGGGGGAGCCGCCTGCGGCACGGTGCTGCAGGCCGCGATGGCAGTCGCCACCGGCGTCGCCGACGTCGTGGTCTGCTACCGAGGCTTCAACGAACGCTCCGGCAGCCGGTTCGGGCAGTTCTCCGTTGCCGCAGCTCAACAGGTGAACACGAACGGCCTCGACAACGCATGGACCTACCCGATGGGGCTGGGTACACCGGCCGCGACGGTGGCGATGTTCGCCCGGCGCTACATGCATGAGTACGGCGTCACCAGCGAGGACTTCGGCCGGGTGGCCGTCGCGGACCGCCGACACGCCGCGACGAACCCGCACGCGTGGTTCTGCGGCAAGCCGATCACTCTCGAGGACCACCAGGCCTCGCGGATGGTCGTCGACCCATTGCACCTGCTCGACTGCTGCCAGGAGAGTGACGGCGCAGTGGCCATCGTGGTCACCTCGCCGGAGCGGGCGCGCGACCTTCCGCAGAAGCCTGCCGTCATCTGGGCAGCGGCGCAGGGCTCGGGGACGGACCAGTTCGTGATGACGTCCTACTATCGCGACGAGATCGGCCTGCCCGAGATGGGGCTGGTCGGGCGGGAGCTGTGGCGCCAGTCGGGGCTCAGACCGGACGACATCGACACCGACGTGCTCTACGACCACTTCACGCCGTTCGTGCTCATGCAGCTCGAGGAGCTCGGGTTCTGCGGGCCGGGCGAGGCGAAGGACTTCATCGCCGGCGCAGCGATCGAGATCGGTGGCCGACTCCCGCTGAACACGCATGGCGGTCAGCTCGGCGAGGCGTACATCCACGGGATGAACGGGATCGCCGAGGGCGTCCGTCAGATGCGTGGCACCTCCGTCAACCAGGTCGAGAACGCCCAGCACGTGCTGGTGACAGCAGGAACCGGAGTACCCACGAGTGGGTTGATCCTCGGCCACGACTAACCGCCGACCCGCCAGGTCCTCTGTGGAGATCCACGCCGAGGTGCCAGATCCTGCGCCTGACTACGTTAGGTCTTGGCGGGTCGGCGAGATGGTTTCGTCCCGGGCGGGGTGTTGTGGGCATGCTAGACAGGTGGCCCAACTAAAGGGGCCTCCGTGGAACAGCTCACCCTCGGCGTCATCGCACGGTCAGGAAAAGAGAACGAGCATCGACTGCCGATTCATCCGTTGCACTTCGAGCGGATCGAGACCGACGTTCGCGACCGCATCTACCTCGAGCACGGATACGGCGAGCGGTTCGGTATCCGCGACGAACAGCTCGCGGCCTCGGTGGCTGGGCTGCGATCCCGCGAGCAGCTCATCGGGGACTGTGACGTCATCCTGCTGCCCAAGCCGCAGGCCGACGATCTCGCCGGGCTGCGAGACGGGCAGGTTCTCTGGGGCTGGCCGCACTGTGTGCAGGATGAGGAGCTTACCCAGCAGGCCATCGACCGGCGGCTGACGCTGATCGCGTTCGAGGCGATGAACCACTGGACCACCGACGGCTCCTTCAACCTGCACGTGTTCCACAAGAACAACGAACTGGCCGGATACTGCTCCGTGCTGCACGCCCTGGAGATCATCGGCTCCACAGGCGACTACGGTCGACGGCTTCGTGCTGCCGTGGTCGGCTTCGGCGCAACTGCCCGTGGCGCAGTGACCGCACTCAAGGCGCACGGCGTGCACGACGTCGACGTACTCACACATCGCGAGGTGCCAGCGGTCGGGTCACCGATCCACTCCGCCCGGATGGTGCATCTCGAGCACGACGCCGCTGACCCGCGCCGCAGCCACGCGCTCACCGACGGCGGCCGAGTCCCGTTGTCCGGCTTCCTCGCTGAGCACGACATCATCGTCAACTGCGTACTGCAGGACACCGCTGCGCCCCTGACCTTCCTCGTGGAGGAAGATCTCGCTTTGCTCAAAGCGGGCACTCTCATCGTCGATGTCTCCTGTGACGAGGCGATGGGGTTCAGCTGGGCGCGCCCCACTTCGTTCTTGGAACCGTCATTCGTGGTCGGCGACCACGTCACCTACTACGCCGTCGACCACAGCCCGTCCTACCTGTGGAACTCCGCGACGTGGGAGATCAGCGAAGCGCTGCTCCCCTACCTGAGGACGGTACTTGACGGGCCACCGGGATGGGACGCGAGCGAGATCATCACCCGGGCCGTCGAGATCCGTGACGGAGTCATCCAGAACGCGGACATCGTGTCCTTCCAGCATCGATCGGCGGACTATCCGCACGCGCGGATGTGACGGACCTGTCAGGAGGTGGCGGGTCGGCGGGGTTGTCCCCAGAGGAGGTGGCGGGTCGGCGGGTTCAGCGCTTCGTCAGGACGGTGTCGGCGAGCACCGGCGCGCCATCTCGGTCCGGAGCGCCACCGGCGATCGTCGCGGAGACGATCACACGCTCACCCTCGTCCCAGGCCTGCACCCGAATGGTCTCTCCGGGAAAGACCACCCCGGCGAACCTGGCGTTGAACCCCGCGACCACACTCACGTCCGCGTCGAGCAGCTCGTCCACGACGATGCGCAGCACGATGCCGTAAGAGCACAGTCCATGCAGTATTGGCTCGGGGTATCCGGCCAACTCCGCGAACGCCGGGTCGGAGTGCAGGGGGTTGCGGTCACCGCACAGCCGGTAGAGCAGAGCCTGCTGCGCCGTCGTGGCGAACGTGGTGTCCAGATCTGTGGCCCGGTCGGGCGGTTGCACCTTGCTGGACGGGCCACGCTCGCCCCCGAAGCCGCCCTCGCCCTTGACGAAGATGCTCGACCGGGTCGTGAACAGCAGCTCACCGGAGTCGTCGCGTGTCGCGGACTCCTGAACGATCACGGCGGCCTTGCCCTTGTCCCACACGTTGCTGATTCGGGTGCGGGCGGTGCCGCGGGCGCGGGTCGGGAGTGGCGTGTGTACGACGATCTCCTGGCTCCCGTGGAGTACGGCGGCCAGGTCGATGTCGCATCCCGGCAGCTCGAGCGAGGGGGAGTCGGTGTCGCGCAGGGTGGGCGTTACCACACCGAAGGACGGCAGGACGTGCAGGTCGTTCTCGGTCGTGTAGCGAAGCGCCTTCGGGTCGGTCTGGTCACCGGGACGCGAGCCGGCACCCAGCGCGAGGTGGTAGAGCAGCACATCGGCCTCGTCCCACTCGACGTGTCGCTCGGGCAGCTCGGCACCGATCGCCTTGCCAGGATCAATGGACATCGGTTTCGCCTTTCTCGCGCAGACCCGCGGCCTCGGCGATGTCGAGGGCGGCGAGGTAGCCGAAGACCATCGCCGGCCCGATGGTGGCACCGGCTCCCGCGTAGGTGCGCCCCATCACCGCGGCCGAGGCGTTTCCTGCGGCGTAGAGCCCACCGATCACGGTGCCGTCAGGGCGCAGCGCGCGACCTCGCTCGTCGGTGACGATGCCACCCTTGGTGCCGAGGTCGCCCGGAACGATCTTCACCGCGTAGAACGGCGCCTGGTCGATCACGCCGAGTGAGGGGTTCGGCTTCACGGTCGGGTCGCCGTAGTACCTGTCGTAGGCACTCTCACCGCGATGGAAGTCGGTGTCGACTCCCGCTCTGGCCATCTCGTTGAACGCGAGGATGGTCGCGGACAGGTGTTCCGGCGCCACCTCGATCTGCCCGGCCAGACCCTCGATTGTGTCGGACTTGAACAGGGTGCCGTGCTTGTACCAACGGCCCGGGAACGGCTGCCGCGGGCCGAGCCCGGCGAACAGGTAGCGGTTGCGGTAGCGCTGGTCGAGGATCATCCAGGACGGGACGTGTGAGACCCCGGTGGCCTCACCGGCGTACATCGCGTGCACCGCGTCGACGTACGGAGAGGCTTCGTTCGCGTAGCGCCGTCCCGCCGAATTCACGATCAGCGACCCGGGCAGGTTGCGCTCAGCGAGGCAGAAGTAGGGGCCGCCGGTGAGTGGGATCGTCGGTCCCCACCAGGCGTCGTCCATCAGTGCGACGTCTGCTCCCGCGGTGATGCCTGCGGTGATGCCGCCGCCGGTGTTGGAGGCCGCGCCGGTGGTCCACGCGTCGGTGATCGGCGAGGGTTGCCACTGCTTTCGCATCTCCGCGTTGCTCTCAAAGCCACCGCTGGCGACGATGACGCCGTGCCGTGCCCGAACGACCGTCCCCACGCCGTTGCGGACGAGCCGCACGCCGGCGACGCGGTCGTTCTCGACGAGCAGATCGGTGAGCTCCGCGTCGTACCAGACGGGCACCCCGGCCCGCTGCAGACCGGCCCGCAGGCCGATCGCGAGAGCGGGTCCCATGCCATACATCGGGCGGCGCAGCGCCTGCGGATCAGCCCCTGCTCGACCTGCTGCTCGAACAAGGCCTGGACGCGCCGTTCTCCTGTCGCCAGGGGCAGTGCAGCGCATGCGCATGCCGGCTCCTCGAGGGTGAGGTGAAGATGATGCACAACGAGGTTCTCGACGATGACGACCTCGCCGAGGGCATCCGCCTCGCCTGCCAGTCGCTCCCGGTCACCGACCGGGTCAAGGTCACCTACCAGTAGCGCGCATACCGTGAGCTCGCACGAGCCCATCGGCCGGTCGAAAAGGTAGGCATGCGGATTCGCCTCTGCGAGCCTCATTCCTCGCTGGTGACGCAGAGGGGAACCTTGGTGAGCCGGATCCGCTCGTTCTCGATCGTCGCGTCGGAGACGACGGGCACTGATGCACCCGCGCACCCTTCTGTGACGAGCTCGACGGTCGCCAATGTCGGAGCCGTTGCGGCCTTCCCGGGGCGGCCCTGCTTCCCGCGTTTGCCCGAGTCGCCGCCCTTGCCTTCCTTTCCGTCCTTCCCATCCGCACCGGCTGCGCCGGCGAGGCCTGCTTCCCCCGGGGCGCCCGCCAGTCCGTTGGCACCCTGCTCCCCGCGAAGGTCGGCCTGGAACGCGGTCACGGCTCCGAGTGCACCAACGAACCCGAAAACCGTCGCCAACGCGGCGGACAGCAACAATGTCGGAATTCTTCCCATATGGTAAAAGTAAGGCCGATGGGTGTCCTGCGTCCGGACTTCCCGCGAAAAATGTAGTCCCGAAGAGGGTTGTCCGCGCGCAGGGCCCGGGTCTACGCTCGTGAGGAGTTGGTGCGTATCACGAAATGAGTTGCAGCATGCGCAACAAAGAGCGATCAGCCGTGCTGCGCCGTCTACTTGCCCATGCGCGCTACGAGGTGTTGCCGACGGCGGCCATCGAGGAGCAGGTCCTCGAGCACCTGCCGGATGGCTTCACCGTGACTGTGACCGCCTCACAGTCCAAAGGCCTCGCGGCGACGCTGGATCTCACCGAGCGCCTGAGTGCCCAGGGGTACGACGTGGTTCCGCACCTGGCAGCCCGGATGGTCAGCGGCAGGTCCGAGCTCTCGGAAATCTGCGCTCGCCTCATGCCCCTGGGCGTGCGGACGGTCTTTGTGCCCGCAGGCGACGCGGACCCGCCGGTGGGGAGCTACAAGGCGTCGGTCGACATGCTCGAAGACCTCACCGAGCTGGGCCGTCCCTTTCCGAACGTCGGCATCACTGGCTATCCCGAGCCGCACCCCTCGATCCACGACGACCTCACCGTGCAGGCGATGTGGGACAAGCGGCGGCATGCCACCTATGTGGTCAGCAACCTGACCTTCGACCCGGCGACATTGAACAAGTGGCTGCGCAGAATGCGGTCGAGAGGCATCACTCTTCCCCTGCTCGTGGGCCTCCCCGGACCTGTCGACCGAACGAAGCTGCTGACCATGGCCACGAAGATCGGAGTGGGGGAGTCGACCAGGTTTCTCGTCAAGCACAAGGCGACGCTCACCCGGCTCGCCGCGCCTGGTGGGTTCACCGGTGAGCGGTTCCTCGAGAAGTCCGCGCCCGCGCTTGCCGAGCCGGACTCATTGGTCGAAGGACTCCACCTGTTCACCTTCAACCAGGTGGCTGAGACCGAGCGGTGGAGGCAAGACCTTCTGCAGCGCCTCGGTGGCCCCATCACCACTCCCACCTGAATCGCGGGGTTGCTGGCCGTCTGAAAGCATCAGGGCCAGCTCACCTTCCAGGCCTGCGGTTCCGGTGTCGACCACCGTCAACGGCAGATCGATGCTGGCGGCCGCCTCCTCCGCGAGCGCCTGCAGCTCCGCGTCCGGCTCCTGGGCCAGCCACACCACCCGACGGTACTGGCCGAAGTAGGTGTCACGAAGCTGCGGATAGCGGTCGAGCCCGAGCTCACGCAGCACGGTGCGGGCGAACGAGCGCACCAGGAAGTCCGTCAGGACATAAGTCCCTGGTTGCTCGTCGAAGAACCGCTGCATTCGCTCGGGGCCGGCGAACACGTCGTAGCAGTGCAGCCCACGCATCCGGCGGAGTCCTAGACGCGCACACACGTCGTCCAAGGCGCCGTAGGTTCCGCAGTCGGCATACCCGACCGCCACGGATGCGTACCGGGCGAGAAGGTCTCCGGCCAGCGACTCGACACGACCCGCGATCAGCTGCGGCTGGTTGTGCAGGAGCGGCGGCAGCGGATATACGTCCACCGGCCAGCCGCGCCTCGCGACCACCGTCTCGGCGGGCTGTGCCAGGGCGCCGCAGGCGATCAGCGCCAGGCGGTCAGAAGGGTCAGACCGGGAAGGCCAGCTGGTCGACGAACCGGTCGTTGAAGTCCTTGCGGTCAGAGAGCTCGACATAGCGCACCTCCTCGAGAAGAGTCGTCGCACCGGCGCGCTCACGCTGGCTCAGCAGCGCCATCTTCGCTCCCTCGCCGGCCACGTTCCCGGCCGAGACGATGCGGAGCACGGGCAGCTTCGGCACCAGCCCGATCCGCACCGCCGACGCCGGGGAGAGGTAGCTCCCGAACGAGCCGGCGAGCAGGACCTGCTGCACGTCGCCGGGGTCGAGCCCCAGCTCCTCGATCAGCAGCGTCCACCCGGTGGAGATGGCGGCCTTGGCGAACTGCAGCTCCCGGACGTCTCGCTGGGAGAGGAAGACGGTGTGCGCGGTCTGGCTCACCCCGTCCGGGCGGTGCAGGACGAAGACCCGTTCTTCGCCGACCTTGGTCAGCCGCTCGGCCAGCGCAGGTGCGAGCTCGCTTGCCGCCTCTTCCGTGACGAACCGGCCGGACCCGTCGAGCAGCCCCACTTTCACGAGCTCGGCGACCACGTCGACCAGGCCCGACCCGCACAGTCCGGCGGGAGCCACGTCGCCGATCACCTGAAGTTCCACGTCCTCGGTGAGCCGGACGCCCTCGATGGCCCCCTCGGCCGCTCGCATGCCGCACCGGATGGCACCTCCCTCGAAGGCGGGTCCGGCCGGGGCGGCCGTTGCCAGGATCCGCTCACCGTCGCCGAGGACGATCTCGCAGTTCGTTCCGACATCGATGAAGAGCCGCAGCCGCTTGTCGCGGTCCATCCCGGTTGCGAGCATCCCGGAGACGATGTCCCCGCCAACGTAGGCACCGAGCGCGGGAAACAGCACTCCCCGTGCTCCGGGATGCACCGCGACGCCGAGATCGCGTGCGAGTACGACGGGCGGGGCCGACGACGACATGATGAACGGCGCGACGCCGAGCGGTTCCGGGTCGATCCCCAGGGCCAGTGCGGTCATCGTTGCGTTGCCCGCAAGGGCGATCTCGTAGACCTCTGCTGGGTCCACTCCACCCTCTGCGCACACGTCGGCGGTCAGCTCCGCCAAGGTAGCGTGAGCCGCCGCGCACAACCTGCCGAGTGCGGACGGGTCCATCATCGTGGCGCTGATCCGGGAGATCACGTCACCGCCGAACGGCTGCTGCTTGTTGAGCATCGACTCCACCGCCACTGGTGTGCCGGTGCTCAGGTCGAGCAGGGTTGCCACCACGGTGGTGGTGCCCAGGTCGAAGGCGATGGCGAAACGTCGGCTGGTGGTGTCACCGGCCTCCACGTCGATCAGCGCCTCGTCGACGACCACTGCAGTCACCCGGTAGTCGGCCGCCCGCAACACCGCAGGAAGGCGCCTGAGCGCATGCAGATCGGGTTTCAGCTCGAGGTCGTCGATCGCGTCGAGCAGCCGGTTGAGGTCGGGCCGTTGGTCGGTCAAGCTCGGCTCGGTCAGCTCGACGTACCTCTTCTGGACCGCGGGGCGCAGGATGACCTGACGTCCCACGCCGACTGTCGCGGCCTTGGGACGGGTCGTCAGCGGCGGCACCTCCACCCGGAGGTCCTGGGTGGCCTGTGCCATGCAGGCCAGCCGCCACCCCTCGGCCAGCCGGTCGGCGGTGAACGAACGGGCGTCCAGGCTGGTGATCGGCACCGACCCGTCAAGGATCTGTACCTTGCACTTCTTGCAGGTCCCATGGCCGCCACACGTCGAGTCGATGGCGATCCCGTTCCAGCTGGCCGCGTCGAAGACGGTCACACCCGGCGGGACGCGCACGGCGCGCGCGCCGGGGGAGAACGAGAGCTGCACACGCCCGCTCGCGTCATGGGGCAGGGCAACCGCCGCGGACGGATCGGTCAGCCCTTCGCGTCGGTACCTGTCGACGTCGGGCTCGGCGCGCGACTCCGGCAGCCAGCTCCCCGTGCTGTCCAGCGGCTGCGTCACGACGATACGGCCTGCTTCGCGCGGTGCGCCGCAATCCAGGCGCCTCCCCATTCGTCGTGCCCGAGGAGGAGATCTGCGGCCTTGACCGAGTCGACGATCTGTGGCGTGCGGGTGTCCATGATCGCGCTGGTCAGACCGGCCGCCATGGCTATCGGCAGGAAGGCGGCGCCGAGCGTATGTCGGGCGGGCATCCCGAACGACACGTTCGAGGCGCCACAGGTCATGTTGAGCCCGAACTCGTCGCGGATCCGGCGCATGGTCGTCAGCGTGGTCTGTACGTACGAGCTGTCGGCGCCGATCGGCATCGCCAGCGGATCGATCAGGATGTCCTCGATCGCGATGCCGTACTCCGTGGTTGCGACCCGGACGATCTTTTCCACGAGCTCGAGTCGTTTCGCGGACTCCATCGGGATCTCGTTCTCGTCGTTCGGCAGCGCGATCACCGCGGCGTCGTACTTCTTGACGAGGGGGAGGATGGCCGCCATCCGGTCGTCCTCCGCCGTGATCGAGTTGACCAGCGCGCGCCCTTGGTACGCCGCCAGGCCGGCTTCGAGCGCCTCCACCACCGACGAGTCGATGCAGATGGGCCGGTCCGTCAGCTTCTGCACCATGGTGATCGCTCCCGCCAGCAGGTCGGCCTCGTCGGTGAGGGGGACCCCCATGTTCACGTCAAGCACGTCCGCGCCACCGGCTACCTGTGCGGCTACGTCGCGCTCGATCGCGGAGAGATCACCCGCTCGGAGCTGCTCCTGGAAGATCCTGCGACCGGTGGGGTTGATCCGCTCGCCGATCAGGCAGAAAGGACGGTCGTGCCCGATGACCACCGTCTTCGTGGCCGAGCGCAGCGTGGTCTCGTGCGTCATACGGCCACCAGCGAGCGCCTGTGCTGCAGCAGGGACTTGGCCTTCTTCACCGTCGCCGAGGCATCGGGTGCATAGCCGTCGGCGCCGACGGCGTCGGCGTACTCCTGCGTGACGGGCGCGCCACCGACCATCACGATCACCGAGTCGCGGAGTCCGGCCTTCTGGAGTGCGTTGAGGTTGGCCTTGAACATCGGCATCGTCGTGGTGAGGAACGCGGAGAAGCCCACGATGTCCGGCTGATGCTCGCCGATCGCGTCCACGAACTTCTCCGGGGCGACCTGGACGCCGAGGTCGATCACCTCGAACCCGGCACCCTCGAGCATGATGTTGACCAGGTTCTTCCCGATGTCGTGCACGTCGCCCTTGACCGTGCCCATCAGGAACTTGCCGACCGTCTGAACCCCGGTCTCGGCGAGCAGCGGTCGCAGCACCTCCATGGCACCGGCCATCGCCCGGCCCGCGATCAGCATCTCAGGAACGAAGAAGTCGCCGCGTTCGAACCGGGCGCCCACCTCCTCCAGCGACGGGATCAGTGCATCGAAGAGCAGGATCTGCGGCTCCATCCCCTGCGTGAGCGCGTCATGGGTCATGTCGAGCACGGCAGGAGCATTGCCGACCAGCGTCTCGTCGTACAGGCCTTGCAGGATCTCTTCAGGTGTCATGTCACGCCTTCCTTGCGCATCCGACGACGGAGCAGTTGCGACAACGCGCTCCCGTGTTCCTTCAACAGCCGACCTACCTCGTCGAGTTGACTTTCCAGCCGGGCGCTGGGCCCGGACACACCGAGTGCGGCGACGACGTTGCCGTTCAGACCGCTCACCGGAGCAGCAACCGCGGCGAACCCGATCTCCAGCTCGTCGTGGGTTGCCGCGTAGCCCCGTCGCCGGATGAGGGCGATCTCGCTGACAAGATCCCCGGACGAGGCGAGCGACCGGCTGGTCGGCCTTTCGAGGGCGCCCTCCGGGAGTGTCAGGCAGTCGAAGGCGTAGAGCACCTTGCCCAGGGCCGAGCAATGCGCAGGGGCCGCGACCTGCATCCAGTCGCGAGCGCCGAGCATGTAGGTCGCGTCGACCTGTGCGATCTGTACGACGCTGTCCCCGTGCGCGGTCCCCAGGTTGACGGTCTCGCCGGTCTCGGCGCCGATCTTCGCCATGGTCGGTTGGGCGAGACGGACGACCTGTTCCCAGGGGTCGTGGCGCGCGGCGTACAACGCGAAAAGGGCGCCGGCGATATAGCAACCGCTGCCGTCTCGCTCGAGCAGCCGTTGGTGCTCCAGGGCGGCGAGAAGGCGCGAGGTCGTCGACCGGGCAAGGCCGGTCTCCTCGACCAGCTCGGTGAAGCTGATCGGCTCGTCGGCTTGTACCACCAACGTCAGTAGCTGGGCGGCACGGTCGATGGCCTGGGTGCCGTTGGCGCTCATAATCTCCAGAGTTTCATATTGTGGAACTCAACTCCCACATTATGAGGTTATGATGCGGACCACACGTAGGTCAAGGAGGCTCGCCGATGTTCCGCAACACCATGCCGCGCTACGAGGTGCTCTCGGCCGAGGCGATAGCGACCCTGGACAAGGGGTGGCGACGCATCCTCACGGAGGTCGGGGTCGAGTTCATGTCGGAGCGGGCACTCGACCTGTTCCGTGCCGCCGGCCAGCGGGTGGAGGAGAGCACCGTGTTCCTCGACCCGGACTTCGTGCTCGAGCAGGTGGCGAAAGCACCCCGGGAGTTCGATGTGACCGCGCGCAACCCGGAGAACTCGGTGCACATCGGCGGCGACGCGATGGCGTTCAGCGCCGTCTACGGGCCCCCGTTCGTGCGCCAGGGCGACGTCCGCCGCGACGCGACGATGGAGGACTTCCGGTCCTTCACCAAGCTGGCGCAGTCGTTTAGCGCACTGGACTCCGCGGGAGGGGTGATCTGTGAGCCCAACGACACGCCACTGGACTCCCGGCACCTGGACATGACGCTCGCGCTGCAGACCCTGACCGACAAGGTCTACATGGGCAACGTGGTCTCGGGGGTCAACGCGCGGGACACCATCGAGATGAGCTCGATCCTCTTCGGTGGGCGCGACGTCATCGAGCAGAACCCGGTGACCATCTCGTTGATCAACTGCAACTCTCCGCTGCGCTGGGACGACCGGATGCTCGAGTCCCAGTTCGAGTACTCCGCGGCGAACCAACCTGTGGTGCTCACCCCGTTCATCTTGATGGGTGCGATGTCACCCGTGACGATCCCGGCCGCCCTGGTGCAGCAGATTGCCGAGGCCCTGTCCGGGATCACGCTCTCCCAGCTGATCCGTCCCGGCTGTCCGGTGATCTTCGGCTCCTTCCTCTCCAACATCGACATGCAGTCGGGATCTCCCTGCTTCGGCACTCCGGAGTCGGCGATGGGGTTGTTGTGCACGGGTCAGATCGCACGACATTTCGGTCTACCCTTCAGGACGGGTGGGGCGATGACGTCCTCGCAGGTCCCTGACGCGCAGGCGGGGTACGAGGCCCTGATGACGCTTCTCCCGACGTTCCTGGCGGGTGCCAACTGGGTGATGCACTCCGCGGGGTGGCTCGAGGGCGGGCTCGTGTCGGGCTACGAGAAGTTCATCGTCGACGTCGAGCTGCTGCAGATGATGCGCGAACAGTTCACGCCGTTGGAGATCGACGAGGCCTCGCTGGCGTTCGACGCACATGTCGAGGTGGGTCAGGGTGGCCACTTCCTGGGCGCGATGCACACGATGGAGCGCTTCCGCACCTGTTTCTACCGGCCGATGCTCTCCTCGTCGGAGAACTACGAGAAATGGATGCGAGGGGGTGGGGTGGACGCGGCAGGCAGGGCGGAGCAGATCTACCAGAAGAAGCTGGTCGAGTACGAACCGCCCGCGCTCGACGACGCACTCCAGGCCGAGCTCGATGAGTACGTCGTGCGCCGTCGCGCCGAGCTGGGTGACTGAGTCAGTGCGGTGATCTCGACAAGCTCGATCAGCCGGGCACAAGCTCGATCAGCCGGGCACAAGCTCGATCAGCGCAAGACGACCGTGCGACGGTCGTTGAGCAGGACTCTGCTCTCCGCGTGCCAGCGCACCGCCCGTGACAGCACCTGGCTCTCCACGTCGCGTCCGGCTGTCATCAGTGCCTGAGCGCTCAACGAGTGGTCCACGCGGAGCACGTCCTGCTCGATGATCGGGCCTTCGTCCAGCTCCGGGGTGACGTAGTGCGCGGTGGCGCCCACCAGCTTCACCCCGCGGTCGAAGGCCTGCTGGTAGGGGCCGGCACCTTTGAAGCTCGGAAGGAAGGAGTGGTGGATGTTGATGGCACGGCCTTCGAGGGAGTGGCATGTCTGGTCGGAGAGCACCTGCATGTAGCGGGCGAGGACGACCAGGTGCACCTGAAGGCTCTCGACCAGTGCCAGGAGCTCAGCCTCGGCAGCCGACTTGCCGCCTGCGGGCACCGGGATGTGGTGGAAGGGAACCCCGAAGGAGTTGGCGAGCGGCTCGAGGTCTGTGTGGTTGGAGACCACCGCGGGGATCTCGATCTGCAGTGCGCCGATGCTCTGTCGGTACAACAGGTCATTGAGGCAGTGGCCGAACTTCGAGACCAGGACCAGTGTTCGGTACTTCGCCTGCTCCGGCCACATGCGCCAGGTCATCGAGTAGGCCTCGGCCAGCCCGGTGAACGCCTTGCGCAGGTTGTCCAGCGTGTCGGCAGCGTCGTACACCTCGAAGTGAACGCGCATGAAGAACCGGTCCTGCAGCCGGTCGTCGAACTGCTGACTCTCGAGAATGTTCCCCGTGTGCTGCACGAGGAAGCTGGACACCGCGAAGACGATGCCGGGCCGGTCCGGGCACGCGATGGTCAAGACGTACTCCGGATAGAGGCCTACTGTGGACTCTGGCTTCATGGCGTGCCTGTTCGATTCCCTCGAGTTGTAATGTTGAGTTACATGTTGCGCCTAGGACAACACACATTGCGATACGCAACAAGAGATGCGTTAGCGTTGCGTCATGAGCAACGATGTTAAACCGCCCGCAGCGGTGCAGTCCGTGGAAAGGGCAGTGACCATCCTCGACATTCTCGCGCGGTCCGGAGAGTCGGGGGTCACCGAGATCGCCGCCGAGATCGGCGTGCACAAGAGCACAGCGTTTCGGTTGGTCTCCACCCTCGAGGGTGGCGGACTGGTGGAGCAGACCGAGGACCGAGGCAAGTACCGGCTCGGCGTCGGCGTCCTGCGTCTGGCCGGTGCCACCACCGCCCGCCTCGACGTCGTCCAGGAAGCGCGCACGGTCTGCCGGAAGCTCGCCGCAGACACCGGTGAGACGGTCAACGTGGCCGTCCTCGCGGGGCTCTCCGCGCTCTACCTGCACCAGGTCGCCGGCTCCTCGTCGCTCCAACCGCACAACTGGGTGGGTCAGCACATCCCGCTGCACGCCACCTCTAACGGGAAGGTCCTGCTCAGCGGGCTGCCTGACGCCGAGCTGGCCCGAATCGTGCCCTCCCTCCCCGCCCACACCGACTTCACGCTGACGACGAGGAAGCGACTTCGGCGGGCGCTCGAAGAGGTGCGCAAACAGGGCTACGCCACCGCGGTCGACGAGCTGGAGATCGGGCTCGCCGCGGTCGCAGCCCCTATCCGGGACGTTGAGGGCGAGGTGACCGCCTCTCTCAGCCTCTCTGGCCCGACCTTCCGACTCACCAGTGGTCGCGTCCAGGAGCTCCTTCCGCTTCTCCTCGATGCGGCTGCCGAGGTGTCGCGCCGTCTGGGATGGGGCCCGGTCGCCGAACCCTCTTGACATCGGCGCAGTGCTGCGATGATGCTGGGAGTATTGTTTCGCATTACGCGTCATGTTGTGTTATACGCAACACTGGTTTTCCGGATCGCAACAGGGAGGTGGCCTGATGGCGGTGGTCCCGCGCAACGCACAAGTCGTGGTGATCGGAGCAGGCATCGTCGGGAACAGCTTGGTCTACCACCTCGCGCGTCTCGGTTGGCGTGACATCGTGCAGATCGACAAGGGGCCCCTGCCCAACCCGGGCGGTTCGACCGGCCACGCGTCCAACTTCATCTTTCCCGTGGACCACTCCCGGGAGATGACCGACCTGACGGCCGACAGCATGCGCCAGTACAAGGATCTCGGCGTCTTCACAGAGTCCGGCGGCTTCGAGGTGGCCCGCACCGAGGAGCGGATGGAGGAGTTGCGAAGGCGGATGTCGTCGGCGAAGTCCTGGGGCATCGACGCCGAGCTGGTGACACCGCAGCAGGTGGTGGAGAAGGTTCCGTTCCTGGACCCATCCGTGATCGTCGGCGCGTTCTGGACGCCCTCGGTTGGTGTGGTCGACTCGCTGCGCGCGGGGACGATCATGCGGGAGCGTGCCAAGGAGATGGGGGCTCTCGAGGTGGTCTCCACGGTGGAGGTGACCCACCTCGAAGTCGGGGACGGCCGGATCCGGCGGGTGCGTACGACGGGCGGGGACATCGAGGCGGAGACCGTGGTCGTCTGCTGCGGGGTGTGGAGCCCGAAGGTGGCCGCGATGGCCGGTGCCGCGATCCCGCTGACACCGGCCGTGCACCAGATGATCAGCGTCGGACCGGTGCCCCAGCTATCGGACACGGTCGGCGAGATCTCGTTCCCGATCGTGCGCGACATGGACACGTTCTGCTACGAGCGCCAGCACGGCGGTGACATGGAGGTCGGCTCCTACGCCCACCGTCCGATCCTGCATGACCCCGAGGACATCCCGTCCCTCGAGCAGGCGAAGCTGTCGCCGACCGAGATGCCGTTCACTGCCGACGACTTCGACACGCAGCTCGAGCAGGCCCTCGAGCTCATGCCTGACGTCCTCGGCAACCCCGACGTCGAGATCCGCTACGCGATCAACGGACTCCTGTCACTGACCCCGGACGGCTACCCGATCCTCGGGGAGACCCCTGAGGTCAAGGGCCTCTGGTCGGCCGCGGCGGTCTGGATCAAGGAGGGCCCCGGCGTGGGCCGGCTCCTCGCGGAGTGGATGACCGACGGCAACCCGGAGTACGACGCGCACCAGTCCGACATCGCCCGGTTCTACCCGAGCCAACGCACGCGCGAGCACGTCAAGGCACGCACCAGCGAGGCGTTCAACAAGACCTACGGAATCGTGCACCCGTCCGAGCAGTGGAACACCAGCCGCAACGTGGCGTTGTCGCCGATGCATGAACGGGAACGTGAGCTGGGGGCGGTGTTCTTCGAGACTGCGCACTGGGAACGGCCCTTCTGGTACGACTCCAACAAGCGCCTGCTCGGCGAGTACGGCGACGCGGTGATGCCGCGCGAAGCCGAGTGGGACTCGCGCTGGTGGTCGCCGATCATCAACGCGGAGCACCTCGCCATGCGAGAGCGCGCAGGCATCGTGGACCTGTCGGCGTTCACGATCTTCGACATCACGGGCCCTGGGGCGATGCCCGCTGTGCAAGGCATTGCGGTCGGGCAGGTCGACGTGCCCGCGGGGCGCGTCGTCTACACCCCGGTGCTCGACGAGCGGGGCGGGTTCCGCTCCGACCTCACGATCATGCGACTCGACGAGGACCACTACCGTGTCGTCACCGGTGGCGCGGCGGGCAACATCGACCGCAAGTGGTTCGCGGACCGGATGCCCGTCGACGGCTCCACGCGAGTGGTGGACCACACAATGGCCTACACGACAATCGGTCTGTGGGGACCCCGCGCCCGCGACATCCTGGGGAAGCTGACCGACGCCGACATCAGCCACGGCGCGTTCGGCTTCGGGCGTTGCCAGGATCTCAAGGTCGGTGAGGTGACCGCTCTCGCATCGCGAATCTCCTACGTGGGTGAGCTCGGGTGGGAGCTCTATGTGCCGATGGAGCACGGCGCCGAGGTGTGGGACCTGGTCCACGAGTCGGGTCGGGCGCACGGCGCCGTACCCGTGGGCATCGGCGTCTACGGCACCACCGGTCGGATCGAGAAGGGCTACCGCGCACATGGCGCCGAGCTGGACACCGAACGCACGATCGTGGAGGCAGGAATGATGCGCCCCAAGGTCAAGGAGGCGGACTTCATCGGGCGCGACGTCTACCTCAAGCAGCGAGAGAACGAGCCGGCGGCGGTGCTGTGCACGCTGACGGTGGACGACCACACCTCGGCGGACGGCACCAAGCGTTACATGCTCGGCGGTGAACCGGTGCTGTCGGCGGACGGCGAGCCGCTGGTGGATGGTCACGGCCACCGGTCCTACGTCACCTCGGCCGGGTCCGCCCCCTCGCTCGGCAAGCACCTGCTGATGTCCTACCTGCCGCCGGACAGGGCGGTCGTAGGCACCGGGCTCGCCGTCGACTACATGGAGCAGCGGTACCCCGTGACCGTCGCGGCCACTGATGCGACACCGCTGTTCGATCCGGACAACGAGCGGATCCGGGGGTAGCACTGTTGTCGAACCCTTCGACAGGCTCAGGACGGCGCGTGTTGGTGTGCGTGAAGCGGGTGCCCGACATCGCCGGTGAGGTGCTGCTCGCCGAGGACGCGCAGTCGGTGGATGCCCGGCATGTCGGGTACACCGTCAGCCCGCATGAAGAGTGCGCCGTGGAGATGGCGACCCAGATAGCCGCGGCCACCGGTGGTGAGGCCGCGGTGCTCAGCCTGGGTTCGGCCGATGCGGTCGAACAGCTGCGCAACGCCCTCGCCGTGGGCTGTTCGCGCGCCTTGCTGATCGAGGCCGAAGCGGACCGCTTCGGCCCCGTCGACGTTGCTGCTGCGATCGCCGAGGTGGTCCGTGAAAGCGAGGCCGCGGGCGCCCCCTACGACCTGGTGCTGCTTGGCAACGACGCGGCCGACACCGGTGACTTCCAGGTCGGGGTCCGACTCGCATACGCCCTGGCCCGGCCGGTGCTTACCGGCATCTCGACGTGCGAGGTGCAGGGAGACCGGGTGCTGGCTCGCGGTGAAGGACCTCAGGGCACGGAGGTCTTCGAGCTACCGCTGCCGGCCGTGGTCACCGTGATGGAAGGAGGCGTCACACCGAGATACCCCTCCATCCCGGGGCGGATGAAGGCCAAGCGGGTCTCCGTGGAGACCCTCACGACGGGGGTGAACCCGGTGGGAACGGGGCGTGTTCGCCTGAAGCTGCCACCGAGCCGGCCGAGCACCGTGGAGATCCTCGGTGAAGGAGCCGAGGCTGCTCCCGCAGTGGTCGACCTGTTTACCCGGATCGGAGTGCTGGCGCGGTGACGATCGTCCTGGTGGAGACCAACGGGGAGGGTGCGAGCCTCGTCTCCCGTGAGGCGGTCACCTTCGCCCGCGAGATGTCAGGTCGCTCGGGGGGCGGGCCGGTGCAGGCGGTCGTCGTCGGTGCACTCGACGCGGGCGTAGAGCCCGAGCTCCTCTCCCAGCTGGGCGCACAAGGGGTGTCGGTGGTTCACCACGCGTGGGACGAACGGCTGTCGTCGTACGCCGCCGCCGCCTTCTCGGCCGCCGTCATCGAGGTCGTTCTGTCGGAGTCAGCGGGACTCCTGGTGGCGGCTGGAACGCCCCGCGGCAACGAGATACTGGCCCACGTGGCGACCCGGCTCGATGTAGCGATGGCGGCCAATGTGGTCGAGGTGGAGAGCATGGACCCGCTGGTGGTGACCCGACAGGTGGTGGGCGGCGCCGCTCTCGAGGAGATGCGACTCGACGACCGGATCGCGGTCGTCTCGGTGGCCGGCCACGCGTGTGACCCCCAGCCGGCGGTCGAGCCGACGACTCCGAAGCTGGTGCCGTTCTCGCCGACGATCTCCGAGGCCGACCTGCTGGGGCGGGTGGTCCGCATCGAGGCGACCACAGTCCCGGACTCCGCTGCCCTCGCCGGGGCCCGTGTGGTGGTCGGCGCGGGACGTGGCGCGGGCGGCCCCGACGGGTTCGGCGACCTGATCGAGCTGACCGAGCTCCTCGACGGCGCACTCGGAGTGTCCCGGGTGGTGACCAGTCTCGGCTGGCGGCCGCACTACGAACAGGTCGGTCAGACCGGTTGCCGGATCTCGCCGGACTTGTACGTGCCGTGCGGGATCAGTGGGGCGATCCAGCACTGGGCGGGTTGTCAGAGCGCGAAGACCATCCTGGCGATCAACTCCGACCCGGACGCCCCGATGGTGACCAAGGCCCACTACGCGGTCATCGGAGACCTGCACGAGATCGTTCCGGCAATCAACGAGGAGCTGCGGCGCCGCGCGCCCTGAGCTCACGAGGGGACTGCGCAGCCGCCGACGGGAACCGGGCTGCGTATAAAGTCGGCCCGTGGCCGAGCGGATCTTTCTTCACGTGGCGAGCACCAAGAGCGGGACCACCTTCCTCCAGCGGGTGCTGTGGGCGCACCAGAGTCAACTGCTCGGGCAGCGGATGCTTCTGCCCGGGTCGAACTTTCGCGACCACTACAAGGCAAGCCTCGACGTGCGCGAGGACCCGCACCGGATCCCAACCCCTGACGGCGTCACGGGAGCCTGGGGCCGTCTCGTTGAGGAGATGGCTGCCTGGGAGGGCGACGCGCTGGTCTCCCACGAGCTGTTCGCTCCCGCCACCGCGGACCAGGCTTCAGTGGCCATCGGCATGCTCGCCCCGGCGGAGGTGCACCTCGTCGTGACGGCGAGGGACCTGGCGCGCCAGGTCCCGGCCGAGTGGCAGGAGCATGTCAAGCACCGCTCCGTGCTGACGTTCTCCGACTTCGTCCGCGGACTACGGACCGACCCGGAGCGCGGACCGTTCGCGCCCACCGGCTACCACTTCTGGCACGAGCAGGATCTCTGCGGGGTGATCGAACGGTGGGGGCGGGAGCTGCCGCCTGAACGCGTCCATTTGGTGACCGTGCCGAGAGCGGGCGCGGGGCCTGACGAGCTCTGGCAGCGGTTCACCGGCGTGATGGGCATCGACGGCGGGTCGTTCGACCTGACCAGGAGTCGGTCCAACTCGTCGGTCCGGGCCGAGCAGGCCGAACTCCTGCGCAGGCTGAACTCTCGGCTCGGTTCTCGGCTGCCACGGCCAGGCGCCTACGGGCCGATGGTGAAGTCGTTGCTCGCAAACCAGTTGCTGTCCGACCGTCCCGGCACTTGGTTCGGCCTGCAGGGCGAGGACTGGGACTTCGCGGTCGAACGTGCCGAGACGATGGTGGCCGGCCTCGAAAAACTCCAGGTGCACGTTGTCGGCGACATCCGAGAACTGGTGCCCGACGGCACGAGCGAGAACGTGTCAGGGGACGCTCATGTGGCCCCGGAAGCCGTCCTGGATGAGGCCGTGGAGGCGCTTGCCGCGGTGCTGGATCGTTTCTCTGCCGAGCGCGCTCGACGTCAGCGGCTGGAGACCGAGCTCCGAAAGTCCCGGGCTGCGCTGAGCGACCTCGAAGCTCGACTCCTGCCGGCGGATGGCGGCTTCAGCCATCTGGCCGTCCGCTTCGCCAGGTGGGCGCGCCGCGTCCTCGGCCGTCGCGGGTAGCGCCTCGATCGACTACCAGCCGCGTTCGCGCCATTCGCCGAGGTGGGGGCGTTCCGCGCCGAGGGTCGAGTCGTCACCATGACCTGGGTAGAACCAGGTCTCGTCGGGCAGCCGATCGAAGAGCTTGGTGGAGACCTCGTCGAGCAAGGACGCGAAGTCGTCCGCGGACCAGGTCTTGCCGATTCCCCCAGGGAACAGCGAGTCGCCGGTGAACAGGTGCGGCGTGCCCGCCGGGTCGTCGTACAGCAGGGCGATGGAGCCGGGCGTGTGGCCGACCAGGTGGATCACCTCGAGCGCACAGTCGCCGACGGAGACGACGTCGCCGTGCGCGACGGTGCGTTGCGTTGGCACCGGAATCCCGTCGGCGTCGTGGGCACCAGCGACGGTCTGCGCGCCGGTGGACTCGACGACCCGCGCCAGCCCCTGCCAGTGGTCGCCGTGTCGGTGCGTGGTCACCACCGTCGCGAGACCGTCGCCACCGACCATCGACAACAGGCGCTCGGGTTCGTTTGCCGCGTCGATCAGCAGCTGCTCGTCGGTCCTCTGGCATCGAAGGAGGTAGGCGTTGTTGTCCATCTCGCCAACCGAGAGCTTCGTCACCGCCAGACTGGCCAGCTCCCGGACGTCAGCGGAGCCGCCTGGTCGCACCTTGCCGTGGTAGGTCATCAGCAGGTCATCTCCATTTTCCTAGCCGGGGGAGCACGCCTATCGATGAGACTAGTCCGGCGCCGTCGCCACGACCGATCACCCACCAGGCGAGGTCGGCCTTGGTCCCCCTGATCTCCGGTCCCTGACCGTGGCCGAACTTCCACAGTCCCGGCGTGTCGGTGGACGAGAGCACCATCGACGGCCCGTCGGTGCGGTCGTCCTGAACCCGGCCGATCATCATCTCGGTGAAGTCGGTCGGCCAGTCGGCGGCTGTGTAGCCCGAACCCAGGTCGGCGTGGTGCACCTCCACCTCGGTACGCCGGGACGTCAGCACGTCCCGCGCCGGGAACGGGCTCGTGCTGGACAGGGTGCGCACGGGCGCGTCCCAATGGTCGCCCTCGAGCCGCGCGACCTCTTCCATGAACCGCCCGGCCGACGTACGCGAGTCCTCAAGGAGCTCCGAGAGGGGCCTGCCCGCGCCGGAATCAATGTCGATGTCGCGTTGTTCCCAGGAGACGTACTGCGGTGTCTGCACACCGGTCCGCGCCCACACCAGCAGGTTGCGAAGCCCGTCAGCGTTGCGTGCAACATGCGTGACGACGTGCCCTCTGCTCCATCCGGGCAGCAGCGACGGTGCCCGCAGATCCTCGTCCTTCAGAAATGTCAGTGCCTGCAGATAACGTGATGTCGCCTTGGCTGTCTCCTCGAGATGTGCGAGGGATCCGGCGGGGTCGGTGTGGTTCGAAAACGTGGACATGAGGTCATTCAACCGGCGGTGTGGCGGCTTGTGTCAACAGATAGGATGCCGAACAGTTGTTCGAACCGAAGGCGACAGGGAAGAATCAGGGCGAGGGAGGTGCAGTGGCTGACCAGCTGATCGTTCGCGGTGCGCGGGAACACAACCTCAAGGACGTGTCGATCGACCTGCCGCGCGACGCGATGATCGTGTTCACCGGTCTGTCCGGCTCCGGCAAGTCCAGCCTGGCGTTCGACACGATCTTCGCCGAGGGGCAGCGACGCTACGTCGAGTCCCTCTCGGCCTACGCCCGCCAGTTTCTCGGCCAGATGGACAAGCCCGACGTCGACTTCATCGAGGGTCTCTCGCCGGCGGTCTCCATCGACCAGAAGTCCACGTCGAAGAACCCCCGCTCGACCGTCGGCACGATCACCGAGGTCTACGACTACCTGCGGCTGCTCTACGCGCGCGCCGGTCGTCCCCACTGTCCCAAGTGCGGCAGGCCGATCGCCCGGCAGACCCCCCAGCAGATCGTCGACCGGGTGCTCGAACTCGAGTCGGGCAGCCGTTTCCAAGTGCTCGCCCCGGTCATCCGTGGCCGCAAGGGCGAGTACGCCGAGCTGTTCCGGCAGCTGCAGACACAGGGGTTCTCGCGGGTCCGGGTGAACGGTGAGACCCACCCGCTGACCGAGCCGCCGAAACTGGACAAGCAGAAGAAGCACACCATCGAGGTCGTCATCGACCGGCTCGCGGTCAAGGAGTCGGCCAAACACCGGCTCACCGACTCGGTCGAGACCGCGCTGGGACTGTCCTCCGGTCTGGTCACCCTGGACTTCGTCGACCTCCCCCCGGACGACGAGCACCGGGAGAGAACGTTCTCCGAACACCTCGCCTGCCTCTACGACGACCTGTCCTTCGAGGAGCTCGAGCCGCGGTCGTTCTCGTTCAACTCGCCCTTCGGCGCCTGTCCTGACTGCCACGGTCTCGGCACCCGGATGGAGGTCGACCCGGAGCTGGTCGTCTCCGACCCGTCCAAGACGCTCAACGACGGAGTCGTCGGACCATGGTCGGGCGCGCACGTCGCGGACTTCTTCACCCGGCTGCTCGGTGCCCTCGGGGAGGAGCTCGGATTCGACCTCGACACCCCCTGGGAGAGGCTGAGTCCCCAGGCCCGCAGGTCGATCCTCGAAGGCCACGGCTCCAAGGTGCACGTCTCGCACCGCAACCGCTACGGCCGGCAGCGCTCCTACTACACCTCGTTCGAGGGGGTCCGTCCCTACATCGAGCGCCGCCATCGCGAGGCAGAGTCCGACACGAGCCGCGAACGGTTCGAGGGGTTCATGCGCGAGGTGGACTGCCCGACCTGCCAGGGCAGCCGTCTGAAGCCGGTCTCGGTCGCCGTCACCATAGGTGGCAGGAATATCGCCGAGCTGTGTGCCCTGCCCATCAACGAGACCGCCGACTTCCTGCACACCCTGGAGCTCACTGCGCGTGAGCGACAGATCGCTGAACGCGTCCTCAAGGAGATCCAGGAGCGCCTCAACTTCTTGCTCGACGTCGGTCTGGACTACCTCTCGCTGAACCGGCCGTCTGGCTCGCTGTCGGGGGGTGAGGCCCAGCGGATCCGGCTCGCCACACAGATCGGCGCCGGCCTGGTCGGTGTGCTCTACGTCCTCGACGAGCCGTCGATCGGCCTTCACCAGCGTGACAACCACCGGTTGATCGACACACTGGTCCGGCTCAAGGACCTGGGCAACACCCTGATCGTGGTCGAGCACGACGAGGACACCATCCGGGCGGCAGACTGGGTGGTCGACATCGGCCCCGGCGCCGGCGAGCACGGCGGCCAGATAGTCGTGTCGGGCACCGTCGACGACCTGCTCAACCACCACGACTCCCAGACCGGGATGTACCTCTCCGGCCGCAAGGAGATCCCTCTCCCGCTGGTACGCCGCCCACGCACCGCCGGACGTGAGCTGACAGTGATGGGGGCGAAGGAGAACAACCTGCGCGACATCGACGTGTCCTTCCCGCTCGGCATGTTTGTTGCGATCACCGGTGTCTCCGGGTCGGGCAAGTCGACCCTGGTCAACGACATCCTCTACACGTCGCTGGCCAAGCAGATCTACAACGCCCGCACGGTCCCGGGTCGGCACCGCACCATCGCCGGCGCCGACAACGTCGACAAGGTGATCCACGTCGACCAGTCGCCGATCGGTCGCACGCCGAGGTCGAACCCGGCGACGTACACCGGGGTCTTCGACCACGTCCGGAAGCTCTTCGCCTCCACGCCGGAGGCAAAGATGCGGGGTTACCTGCAGGGCCGGTTCTCGTTCAACGTCAAGGGCGGACGCTGCGAGGCGTGCTCCGGCGACGGGACGATCAAGATCGAGATGAACTTCCTGCCCGACGTCTACGTCCCTTGCGAGGTGTGCCACGGCGCCCGGTACAACCGCGAGACGCTCGAAGTCCACTACAAGGGCAAGACCATCGCCGAGGTCCTCGACATGCCCATCGAGGAGGCCGTCGACTTCTTTGAGGCGATTCCCGGAATCTCGCGCCACCTGCGCACTCTCGTCGACGTGGGGCTCGGCTATGTTCGCCTCGGGCAACCGGCGCCGACCCTGTCCGGCGGGGAGGCGCAGCGGGTGAAGCTCGCGACCGAGCTGCAGAAGCGCTCCACCGGACGGACGGTGTACGTCCTCGACGAACCGACCACGGGGTTGCATTTCGAGGACATCCGAAAGCTGCTGTTGGTGCTCGGCCGACTCGTGGACCAGGGCAACACCGTCCTGGTCATCGAGCACAACCTCGATGTCATCAAGACCGCCGACTGGATCGTGGACATGGGTCCCGAGGGGGGCAAACGTGGCGGTCTCGTGATCGCTGAGGGCACACCGGAGGAGGTCGCCGCCAACCCCGACAGCTACACCGGGGCGTTCCTGACGAAGGTCCTCAAGGGGCGTGTGATCGCGGCGCGGAAGAACCGGCGCCCACCGGCGAAAAAGGCAGCCGAGCCGGCCACCAAGAAAATCGCCCCGCGAAAGGTATCGGCAAGGAAGACGGCGACCAGCAGAGGCAGGTAGTGTTCTGTGGCCAGCTACCCGGCCGGGTCGTCCCCATGTCCCGCCCAGTGCAACGGCCATGCCGCGGCGCACAATCGTCCGCACGGACGAAAATTACACGAGACTCGCCGTAATCGGCGCACAATCGTCCGTACGGACGAAATTTACACGGGACTCGAGGGCTATATTCGGCGCAGAATCGTCCGCACGGCCGCACGGACGAAACTGACGCGCCCGTGCTCCTCGCAGTGACCACAGGAAGCAACCACCGCCGCCGAGATCCGACCCCCGATTGGATTGGTCGGTGACCCCTACGGCACGACTGCCTACATCTCCTCGTGGGTGTCGGGGTCCCCGCCGAACAGCCGTCCGTCCGGCCGCCCGAGTCGGGTGATGGCCTTCATCTCGCCGTCGGTCAGCTCGAAGCTGAACACGTCGAGGTTGTGACGCTGACGCTGTGGGTCGGCCGACTTCGGCAGGGGGAGCGCACCGAGTTCGAGCTGCCACCGCAGGATCACCTGGGCTGGAGTCACTCCGTGCACCGCCGCGGCTTCGGTCACCGGAGACTCCTCTCTCAGGGCGCTGCTCTTGCCGAGCGGGCTCCACGACTGGGTCTGGATGCCGCGGTCGGCGGCGGCCTTGCGCATCTCCTCTTGCGGGAAGTACGGGTGCAGCTCGATCTGGTTGACGGCGGGTGTGACGCCGCTGTCACGGATGATGTCGTCGAGGTGCTGCTGCGTGAAGTTGCTGACCCCGATCGACCTGACGAGGCCACGTTCGCGCGCGTCGACCAGCGCACGCCAGGCCTCACGGTACTTCCCGACGCTCGGGTTCGGCCAGTGGATCAGGCACAGGTCGAGGTAGTCGAGCTCGAGCCGGCGCAGCGAGTCGTCCACGGACTTTGTGGCGAGCGCTGCCTCATGGTGCCTGCCGGGGATCTTCGTCGCCACGTGCACGTCTTCACGCTCCAGGCCGGAGCGGCGGAGCGCCGTACCGACTTCTTCCTCGTTCTCGTAGTTCACGGCGGTGTCGAGCAGCCGGTACCCGTTCTCCAAGGCGCTGACCACCGCCGCGATGCCTCCGTCACCCCTGAGCGGGTAGGTGCCGAAGCCGACCATGGGCAGCCGGCTGCCGTCGTTCAGCGTGTAGCGGGGAATCTCTGTGACCATGTACTGCAACCTAGGTCAAGGTCCGCGGACGGCAAGACTTCGGCGACCAGCAGAGGCAGGTAGTGTCCCTTTCAACATCATGATTGGGTCACCGTTGGGACTTGAGGAGACGACATGCCACACCAGAGTTCAGCGCAACCGCCCCCGGAGGTAACCCGCAGGGTGATGCTGCGGGGCGCCGCCGTCACCGGCGTGGCGGCCCCGCTGCTGGCCGCCTGCGGTTCAGAAGACGAGCCCGCAGCCACCGGCGATGCCGGGGACACGGAGGACACCGAGGACACCGGGGACACCGGGGACAC
>Ga0209587_1000097_pt1 | contig 41005 bp, 55 predicted proteins | sample NGEPerD_2_FD_184512 | JGI IMG/M metagenome (GOLD analysis project Ga0209587, IMG submission 184512) | Arctic peat soil microbial communities from the Barrow Environmental Observatory site, Barrow, Alaska, USA - NGEE PermafrostL1-D... | ecosystem: Environmental > Terrestrial > Soil > Wetlands >...
GTATTAGGAACTCTTTTTGGGGCCTTTTCAAGGGGTAAAAATCACAGAACAAGGGCACGTTTGTTCCCTAACTGGGTTGAGATAAGTTTGGTTTTGCTTTTTTGAAACAGACTCTAAAAGTTCATTTTGGAGGAGAGAAAGATGAAACTATTCGGATTGGCTTGGTATTAGGAAGTGAAGGCGCTCTTAGCAGAATGGCAATGCCCTTTAAATTCTACATGGGTGGCCCGCTGGGTACAGGTAATCAATTTATTTCTTGGATACACATCCAGGATTTAACGAGTATGATAAGGTTTGTAATCGAACATCAAGAGCTAACTGGTCCTATAAACGCAACGACTCCTGAACCCGTAAGAATGAGAGAATTCAGTAAGGTTCTTGGTGAAGTCTTATACGTTAAACAGACACCTGCATCTCATTGTATTAAAAGTGTGGATAGCCTCAGTGGTAGAATGGAAATTGGTATTGTGCATAAAATCCTTTGTCACATCATAAGTTGTGGCAAGGGGGTGAGGCTGTGTTTGATCTAACCACTTGGATGAGTTATGCATTTTTTGTACTTTGCCTAGTACTCGGTTGGGGTGCTGCCGGAGCCCTTGATTTTGATGGAATTTTGCGACGCTCGACGTCTCGTGGGGTACGTCTTCTACTCCGTGTTGGTGTGGCCCTAGTATTGGCGGAAGGATTTAGAGTTTTCTTAAGCTTTGTACTGGGCCCAATGCTTGATATGTTTGTTTACCAAAGTATCAATGGGTTTAAGGCCTATTAATTTCTAAGATATTCAAAAAAGATGTGTTTGTTTTAAACTCCTTTGGTTGATAATACTTATAAGCGTGCTACAATTAATGAAACTACAATTTATAAGGAGTAAACATGAAGCGAACTTGGCGTTTTTGGCTTGCCTTATGGGCAGGTAAGATAATTACTAAAGGTCTGTTAGTGATCGGGAAAAAGGGGACAACCTTACCCGGGAAAGTCGCTAACTGGTTTGATCCCGAGATAATGAGGCACCTGAGTGTGGGTTATTCGGACGGGATTATTATGATCACTGGGACCAATGGGAAAACAACAACAGCTAATCTTCTGGCGAGCATAATACGTGAATCCGGGGAAGAATTTGCCTTTAACCAGGCTGGGGCGAACCTTGTCACTGGTATTACAGGGGCTTTGATCCAAAATACACGCTGGAACGGTTTTTCGCGGGCACGTTTGGCCTTACTGGAAGTTGACGAAGCGACCGTGCCTAAATTTTGCGAACAAATGTCGCCCACTTTGGCTATTGTGACTAATTTCTTTCGTGATCAGCTTGATCGTTACGGGGAGTTAGATACTACTGTTCGTATGGTCAGAGAGTCTATACCTAAAGAAACAGTTCTCGTTTTAAATGCGGATGACCCTTTGGTTGCCCAGTTCGGCACGGATCAGGAGAAGGTGATTTACTATGGTGTGGAACGCACCCCGGATAGTGTGAGCGAGAGCCAGGAAACTCGGGAAGCTAGGTTTTGTCCGGTATGCGGCACTGAACTTAGTTATACGCTTTTTCATTATGGGCAATTGGGGATTTTCAATTGCTTAGGGTGTGGATTTCATCGTCCTGAACCTGAAATATTGGCTCAACATGTCCGTCCAGAAGAGGGCTTGCTTCTGTTTCGGGTGGGTGTGAGCTCATTTACCTTATCTCTGCAAGGGTACTATAATCTGTACAATGCATTAGCAGCATTTACCGCAGCTCGTCAACTGGGGATAAATGATCGCTTGATTGAAAAAGGGTTAAGTTCTTTTATTCCTCAAGCAGGACGGATGGAACGTTTTTATTTGCCCGAAGGAGAGATCACGTTAACTCTCGTTAAAAACCCTACAGGATTTGATCAAGTTATTCAGACGATGTTTGGAATCAATAAACCCCTGCGGATTATGATCGGAATTAATGATTTAGCTGCCGATGGACGGGATATCTCTTGGCTTTGGGATGTCAATTTTGAACGGTTGGGGACGTATGAAGAAAATATAAACCAAGTGATTTGCACCGGACTTCGTGCGGAGGACATAGCTTTGAGGCTTAAATATGCCGGAGTATCCGTTGAAAAATTGGTCATTGAACATACTTTGGCTGAGGCCTTAGATCGGTTGCAAGTAAGCAGGTCGGAGGAAGACGCGGCCTTTATATTACCGACATATACTTTGTTATTTCCGCTGCGAGAGATCCTCGAAGAGCGTCAAGAGAAGACGAGCTTGTCTAATTCCAAGGCAAAGGATCGTGGAGAGGAGGCAAGGGCATGAAACTAACTATATGCCATATGTATCCGGATTTGCTTGATCTTTATGGAGATCGAGGGAACATTTTAGCCTTGGAGGCCCGTTGTCGTTGGCGAGGGATTGAGCCAGTAATTCAGCAAGCCTCGTTGGGTGAAGATTTGGACTTTATGGGGATGGATATTCTTTTTCTTGGCGGGGGTTCTGACCGTGAACAAGGTCTGCTGGTTCAAGATCTGATGCGTCGAGAAAAGGAACTTCGAAGTGCTATAGAGAACGGCCTTGTCGTTCTTGCCATTTGTGGCGGGTATCAGATGTTGGGCAAATACTATCAAATGGCCAGTGGAGAAAAAATTCAGGGGTTGGGCATAATAGATATCTGGACCATAGCTGGAGAGAAACGTTTAATCGGTAATGTTGTTGTCGAGCTTGATGAGCGAGTACAGAATGTTGACTCTAAATGCAAAACATTGGTTGGGTTCGAGAATCACTCAGGTAAAACATATTTAGGGGAAGGGGTTATGCCTCTAGGTAAAGTCTTATTTGGGCATGGGAATAACGGGGCTGACAGTGAGGAAGGGGTACGTTACCGCAATGTCTTCGGTACTTATTTACACGGACCACTTCTCCCGAAAAATCCACACCTCGCTGATTTGTTGTTGGAACTGGCGCTTCTAAGGCGGGGAGGGGACACTCGCTTAAGGAAACTTGACGACCGCTTGGAAGAATTAGCCCATCAGGCCATGGTTAAAAGACTATTGAAGTAAGCCGTTTATCAAATTGATGGTTGATTTAGTGTGAAAAACAGTATATCACGAGTGATATACTGATATACTATCTTTAGTAAACGATGTTTCAGTATTAATTACCTTGGATTTCCCGCTTACCATAAATTACATGCTGAAATAGCCGTATTTTCAAGAGGTTTAGGCTTATTTACCCTTATAGTTCGTTGACACTTTTTCGCATTATTGTCTATAATAGAGTATGGCTTCAGCTAGCTAAATGACTTGGGGGTGCTAATGTGGCAGAAAGTAAGCGGATTATGATCAGTTTGCCGGAGAGTTTGCTTGCGGAAGTGGACGGGATAGTCACAGTTGAGAAACGCAATCGCAGCGAATTTATTCGAGAAGCACTAAACAGCATCCTTCACGAACGCCGGAAAAGAGGAATCCATGAGCAGATGCGTAAAGGGTACTTGGAGATGGCACAATTGAATTTGTCGATAGCTAGAGAGTTGTTTTCTACGGAACAAGAGGTATTCGAGTACTATGAAGAAACGATGGTGGCGTATCAGAGATGATCATAAAACGCGGGGAAATATATTACGCAGAGCTTAACCCCGTCGTCGGCTCAGAACAAGGAGGAACTCGTCCAGTCCTTGTGGTTCAAAACGACATAGGGAATCAATTCAGCCCGACGACAATCATTGCCGCAATTACTTCTCAGATTGCAAAGGCAAAACTACCCACTCACGTCGAAGTGCGAGCCAAACGAAGTGGTTTGGAACGCGATTCCGTCATTTTAACAGAGCAGATTCGGACGATTGATAAAAGTCGACTTAAAGAAAAAGTAGCTTTTTTGGATGAAGAGGTGATGCTTAGAGTAGATCAAGCTATCGAAATAAGTTTAGGACTTGCGGATATTTGAGGAATAAGGCAGCGTAGCGGAGACAATAACCGACGCTGTTTTTATCAATTCCGAGACTCCCACTTCTATAAGTGGGTGTTCCGATTTCCACTTCGGTGGGGGTAGACTCCCCCACCGAAGACTCGATGTTCAACTTTAGTTGAACGAGTTCACTTTTTCATTCATATGGCAGTTGGTCGCGGCTCCTTGCCAACCTTGACGGCGCTCAAATCTCGAACATTCGTGTTCGAGTCATGGTCAGCGTATAAGTTTAGAAGAGAGGAGAAAAGGATGTCAAAAAAACCTGTGATCGGTATTTCAGCGGCTCATTGTACGGAAGAACTAAAGACCTTTCCGCGACATTATTATGTCGAAGGGGTTAGAAAAGCGGGGGGAATTCCGTTCATTCTTCCACCAGTTCGGACCCATGACGAGGGTATAGAGTTATTGGATCATATCCATGGCTTGCTGCTTACGGGTGGAGGGGACATTTCCCCCGTTTACTTGAGAGAAGACCCTCAGCGAGGAGTTGGAAAGTGTTTTCCGGAACGGGACTTTAGCGAGCTCTTACTTGCTCAACTGGCCATGCATCAGAATCTCCCGCTTTTGGGAATTTGCCGCGGTATACAAGTTTTAGCGGTTGCAGCTGGAGGCGGAATCTATCAGGATATTTCCAGTCAATATCCTAGTGCAATGGAACATAGCCAAACAGCCCCACGTCAGTATTTTTGGCATAATGTGGAGATCGAAGGAGGATCTTTACTTTATCGTCTACTTCGAGAGACGAAAATTGGAGTCAACAGCCTCCATCATCAAGCTGTATCAGAAATTCCACCCGGCTTTATTCAAAATGCACACGCCTCAGATGGGATTATTGAGGGGATTGAAAAGCCTAGTGCTAAGTTTTGCGTTGGGGTTCAGTGGCACCCAGAGAGTATGGAGACTGAAACACATAGTCATGCATTATTTAGAGGATTTATTGAAGCTTGTCTGGAATAGAGGGGAGAAACATCTTCAATTTATTGCTAGTGCTTACGAAGTTGGGCAATGGGAGGAAAAAGCAGAAGCGTTATTAAAGATGTTTGAAATCTGGGACAAGAAGGATGAATTTGTAAAAACGCTTTCTAAAGGAATGCGTCAGAAGCTGTCACTTTGCTGTGGAGTAGTTTCAGATGCGCAGATGCTCTTTCTGGATGAACCCATGGTAGGTTTAGACCCGAAAGCGATCAAGAACTTAAAGGATCTGATTTATCGGTTGAAAGACGAGGGGAAAACGTTATTCATTAGTACGCATTTGCTCGATCCAATTGAGACAGTCTGCAACCGGGTAATTGTACTCAAGAAGGGGAAAATTATCGCCCAAGGTAGCTTGGAGGATTTGCGTCTTAAATTAGGGGGAGAAAAAAACGCCTCACTTGAGGAAGTCTTCCTTGAGGTGACGGCGGATGTTTGATTATATACTGATGTTAAAGTTTGATATTCGGAAGCTCGTCAATTACATCGTCGAAATTAGACGAACGCCTAAAAAATTGATTAGTTACTTTTTGTTTGGGGCTTGGATAAGCTTTATAATATTACTGATTATTGTGCAAGTCTTAGTTATTACAATTCCTGCAGTCCTTATCGGGGGAAGTCTTTATTGGATTTTTCGAAGTGAACTAGCCATCGAGTTGGGAGTTATTCTGGCTAATGTTGGGATTGGCTTACTGCTTTTAGGCTTCTCAAACAAATTGTTTGCTTATATCGAAATGAAGGAGTTTAGTGATTCGTAACGCTTTGTTTAAAAACGAAAACACCTGCCGTCCATAGCAGGTGTTTTCTCCGTTATTGGTGTCGCGCCTAAATAGCGCGATCTCAATGTCAGCTCATTTATAGTTTAAAACATGGGTGGTTCTTTGTCAACTTGGAAGAATCCTTCATTAAAATTATTTGAATGTATTAAGTATTTCAACATGTGTCTTGACAAGCGTGGGCATTACAGGTAAAGTTAGTTCAATCATTGGATATAATTGGATAATTAAGGAATTTTATAATGCGAATTAGTATTAAAACCTTATATTAAATTTTAATAGGGATATACTAAGGTGAATGAAAAGAAGGGGGTACATATCATGGCCAATGTTGAATTGCTTGATGAGAATACTATTCCTGAAGAGTTAAAAGGAATCTTCCTTAAATTGAAAGAAAAACATGGTGAAGTGCCCGCCCCTATGAGGGCTCTGGCTAACCATCCGGAGTATTTTAAAGTCGTACTGAATAAGATGGAAACTGTGATGGGATCAGATGCCTTGGATACAAAAACTAAACTTGCTTTGGCTTATACTATTTCCGTGCTTAATAACTGTGAGTTTTGTATCACAATGTATGCCCAACAGCTGCATGATGCTGGTTTCACGGATAAACAGTTTATAGAAATTATCGCCATGATTGACGTTGTAGGGGCTATGAACCATTTGAATAATGGCATGTTAATTAAACCGGGTAAATAAAAAGTTCATTGGTGAGCCATCCCGAAAATGTTGATAATATAGATACGAAGTAGTGGACACTGTGTCATTCTGGAGCAGTTCTTATATGAAGAAGGGACCCTGATCATTAATCAGGGTCCCTTCTTAGTGAGAAATTACAACTTTTTCACAAGAATATCGTATCCTAGAGTTATAGGCATAGACCCCAGAGAGTACTGCTCTTTTGATGGTTGTGTGTTTGTACGGATAAAACTTTTGATAGCCCTTGAAATTCATAACAAATTCATAACTCATTCACAGCTTAAGCTAATTGACTAGATATACTGAAGACATGAAGACAGTGTTGCTGTGAAAATATTCTTGGCTGAAATTAAAGGAGGAAAAATTAAATGAATAAGACTAAATGGATTGTAGGACTCTCAATTGCAGGCGTAATGGCGCTTTCAGGTACCGCTTTTGCACTAACCTCTGGGTCAGATGCTGTGAAATCTGTGGGACAAACCCTTGGATTCGCACAAAATTTTAAAACGACAGCACAGAGTAGTCAGATTGAAACACCTCAGCCTACAATTTTGACACCGTCTTCCCCAAATAATAACTCGAATGGAGTTATTACACCAGGATCCAAAGGATATGCTGGAGGCAATGGCATGATGGGGCCCCAAGGTGTTAATGGATTCGGCGGTGGCTACGGTATGATGGGCGGTGGCTATGATGCAAACAGTTTATAAGATGGGAGGATAGAGCCTATGGAAAAAGTTGAATCAACAGATCAAGCACAAATTCTAAGACGGGTAAAGACCATACGCGGGCACTTTGCTGCAGTAGAAAGAATGATCGAGGAAGAACAGCCCTTTAAAGAAATTCTAATGCAACTGAAGGCTGTACGTTCGGCAATCCATCAAGTTGCAATTTTGACAGCTCAGCGCTATGCGCAAACAATAATGGATAATGGGCAAGAGGTCAATGAAGCAATTAAGATGCTGATGGATTTAAACCAATCGCTGGTGTGTGTGCCGCTGCAACAAGGACATGACGCTATTGTACGACAAAGTAATTTTAAGAACTATTTTTTTACGGAAGGAAAAAGTTTTAGCTTGAGCAAGGTGGCATACCTTCAAAAATAATCAAACTTAAACGAATGGCTTAGTGAACAGAATCTATTCAATGAGTCAGGAATAACTGTTGTTTTGTGGTTTCGGATTCAGACGCTTCGGTTTTTATTTTCTGATAATAGGAGGTTGTAAAAATGTGTGCAGGTGGAGTAGTCCTATTTCGCAAACGTGAGGATGGAAAAGTTCGTTCGGTCGAGTTAGGCAAAGGATTTTACTGTTCTTATGCCCATTCTTTTTTGAGCGGGCTTAAGCAACTTGACATAAGATCTTTAACCTCTGGAAAAGAAGCCTCACAAAAGATCGCTCAACAACTGCATGATGATGGTTTCACGGACAAACAGTTTATAGAAATCATCATAACTGACCGTCAGAAAACAAGCCCCAATTACGTCTTAATATAAAAGATGCTTTCTGGGGGAGGGGTCTATATGGTAGGGCTAGATTTTTTCGTAACAGCCACCTGCTTTTCTGTTTTAGGTTATGGATTATGTTACATTACGCTTTCAGCTAGTGATAAAATCAAAGATCCAAAAATAGACTCGGAAAATCCAATAGAACGATGATTTATAACACGCATTATCGTACATTAAATAGGTGCATATAAGAAGGGATCTTGATCATTAATCAGGGTCCCTTCTTATTGATAAATTCACAACTTCCACAAGAATAGCGTATCCTAGAGTTATGGGCATAGACTGCAGATTTTATGCCATGGCAAACGTTCGACACTCTCTGGCGCAATTTAAACATATTTGGGCACAGTGTTGTGATTCCTGGTCAGGAAATCTCAAACATTCGTTTCCGCAGACATCGCAGATACTTGCGCACATTTTTGCAATCTGCTTGGCAAATGGACTATTACGGGCAATAAATTTTATAGCCAAACTGCAAATATCTGCACAATCACGTAGTAACTGAAGCTGAATCGTCCTTGCCTGAATATCGGGCAGTCTTTTCAGAAAAGTAGTCATATGCTCACAATTAACTTCACAATGATGGATATTCTTTAGAATTGTCATGTGATGAGTAACCATTAAAATTCCCCTCTCCATAATAATCTTAGTTTCTCACATCATACGTTATGAAGAGTATTGGTTTGTGTGTTTGTACGGATAAAACTTTTGAGCCTCTTGAAATTCATAACAAATTCATAACTCATTCACAACTTAAGCGAATTGCTTAGATATACTTAGGACATGAAGACAGTGTTCCTGTGGAAATATTTTTGATTGAATTAAGGAGGAAAAATTAATGAATAATACAAAATGGATTGTAGGTCTATCAATCGCAGGCGTAATGGTGCTTTCAGGTACCGCCTTTGCACTAACCTCTGGGTCAGATGCTGTGAAATCTATAGGACAAACCTTTGGATACGCACAAAATTTTAAAACAACAGCACAGGGTAGTCAGCTTGGAACACCTCAACCTACAATTTTGACACCGTCTTCCCCAAATAATAACTCGAACGGAGTTACCACACCAGGATCCAACGGATATGCTGGAGGCAATGGAATGATGGGAGGCCAAGGTGTTAACGGATCTGGTGGAGGCTATGGCATGATGGGAGGCCAAGGTGTTAACGGATCTGGTGGAGGCTATGGCATGATGGGAGGCCAAGGTGTTAACGGATATGGTGGAGGCTATGGCATGATGGGCGGTGGTTTTGATGCAAATAGCTTAGGGATTAATCTTACGAACGGCCAAGTCACCACATCTGATCAAGCAATAGCCATTTCCAAAGCTTATGCAGAGAAATCGAACCAAGGCGTTGTTGTGGATGAAATTCACGAATTTTCAAATGGATATGAAGTTGAGCTCAAAGAGGCAACGACAGGAGACAAAGCCTATGAAGTTATGCTTTACAAGAATGGCGGACAGATCATAAGTGAAATGGGTCCGAATGTTATGTGGAATACAAAATATGGGCATATGAACTGGGGAAATAACGGGGCGGTTACGGTCAGCGAAGAACAGGCTACGAAAAGCGCTCAAGAGTTCGCAGCTAAATTGGGCCAAAGCTACTCAATAGATACACCAGAAATAGCGCCTGGTTACTATGAGTTCATGATTCAGAAAGACGGTAAGGATTATGCGGAACTTGATGTTAATGGATACACAGGTCAGGTTTGGTTTGAGAATTGGCACGGACCTGTTATTAATACAATTGAGTCAGAACAAGTTGGATGAGATAACTATTAAAGTGAATTAATTCAAAGAGGCTGAGGAAATTTAATCCTTAGCCTCTTTGAGTTAATTCATTTTCTTGGGCAGCAGGAGTAAAAGCAATATATGGCATAAAGAGTGTCTTGACAAAAGGGTCACGGGATATAATATATAAACCATAGTAAAGAATTGCCTGTTTTCTCAACGGTGACGCCTTTGGTAGTCCCACGAACTCTGGTTTCGGCCTTGTTTATCCCCAGGGTACAAGTGCTTATGCGGCATATGGGAGCCAACCCTTATGGCCCGCGGAGGTTTGGGAAGGGCAATGGGACATGGTTGTTTTTGCCTTTATTCTGATTCTTTCCCGCTGGCGCAAATGGCCACAGGGGATTGTGTTTTTAGCTTATATCGCGTTGTACTCCCTGGGTAGATATTCGTTAGAGTTTTTGCGCGGGGATGGGGAACGCTATTTATTACACTGGACGTCTGCCCAATGGACCAGTATTGGTAGTACCCGCCCCATGCAATTGGGCATGGGGCGGGTTATCTTACTGTAGTAAGCAAGTGGTGTATTTTGGCGACTAGGCCTATGCAAGCTAGGCAGTATTCCTTCTTCATAAGAAATTCACAACTAATTCACAGCTTAATTGAATTGTATAAGTATTATTAAAAGTAATCAGACAAGGTTTCTAGTGAGAAAGGTCTTGGGTGCAGGGCTATATGCGAGTGAAAGGCTCTTGAAGGCACAAGGAATATATTGCATAGGGAGTGTACTTGACAAAATGGACATAGAAATATACTATTAATTCGTAGTAATCTGGTTTAAATAGTATGGATTTACCTTTAAAAAATAGTTAATTTATTCACAAGAAGCTCATAATCACAACTTAAACGAATTAAGTAAGCATTAGAGAACTGATCACTTTGGGAGGAAATGAAAAACGTGTACTTTATTGATCTAAAAAATAGGGTAGCACCCTACCCCTCCTCCCGGGGCTCGTAGCCAATCTATCAGATTCTAATCTGAATATCAAAGGAATGGACAACTATACAACACAAGGGAGAGATTAATAAGTGAAAACAAAGGCAAGGTTACTTACAACTGCGGTTATGCTACTGCTAAGCTTAAGCCTCAGTCTAACTCTTACGCCCCAAAAAGCATTGGCAGAGACGAGAAACCTCAAGGCCACAAACTTTCAAGTGGACGTCAAACCAGAGTATGATGACCCAAGAACGTTAGTAATCTACCAGGGGGATTTTATTAATACTGGAACTGAAAATATTAAGAAAGATACCCTTATTTCCTTTATCATACCAAAGGGAGCAGAAATAGGTATGGCCTGTGAATTAAATGCGCAGGGAGGCCATGAATGCCAGCCTTATGTTACGGAGGACGCAGGTGATAACCAAGTAAAGCTCACTTGGAAAATCACCAAAGATATCGCCCCTAACCAGAAATATCCGACCTATTTAGAATTGTATTATGACAATGGTTCGACAGCCCCCAATAAAACATTCGATTATAAATTCATACCGACGTATGATCTAGATAATCTGAGTATAAACCTTGTGGCCCCGAAAGGTGCAAGCAATTTCATTACTACGCCAACCGCTGCTACGACGAGTAAAGATTCTGATGGGCTAAGTCAATTTTCTTTTAACTATAACAATCAAACGCCCAAAGATGTTGTGGCTATTAAAGTAAACTATAACAAGTCAGATAATAAACCAACCTTTGACAAACCACAAACTGGTAGCAATGGCGCGGAAAAAGCATCATCTGGATCGGCTAGCCCGCTTAGTAAACCGGAGATCCTAATTCCAATTTTGTTATTTGTTATTATCGTCATCTTAATATTTATCTTTGGCTTTAAACGGAATAAACAGCCTGTTCGGAGGATACACAAAGGGTCGGTATCAAAGAACAAAGGACCATTATCAGTATCTAAAAAGCCTGACCAAGTGGTTGGTAAGAATGGGGTAAAAAATCAGGGTGGAAAAAAAGATCTAAAGCAGGAAAAAAGAAAAATCCGTCAAATGTTACTCGATGGTAAAATCGGGGAGGACACCTACAAACAGCTCTTAGCAGAGCTTATTGAGGATGATCGATAATGAGAAAAACGAACCTGAAAATAACGATTGGCATACTCGTAATCGTAGCAGCTATTTTCTATCTGATCTTTGCCGGATTCAGTAATGCCAATGCTGCCTATTACCTGCATGTCGGTGAAGCAATCGACAGTAAGGTCGATCCTGGGAAGTATTACCGTATTGAAGGAAAAATAGATGTCACTAAAGCAACCTTTGATGGGAAAAGCAACCCTGTTGTGCTTGAGTTTGAGATCTATGACGAAAAATCTCCTGACAAGAAATTGAAGGTAATTTATAACGATATCAAGCCGGATAATTTTGCAGAGGCAACAGGTGCTGTGGTGGAAGGTAGACTTAACCCGGATGGAACTTTCCATGCCGATAAGCTAAGCCTTAAATGTCCTTCCAAATACGAGCAGGCGGATGAAGCCCAACAGGAAGGCGTAGTTACTAAGTTTTTAAAATCGCTAGGTCTAAAGAAGTAGACCAAGAAGTGGAGTGATGAACGCTAATGGCTGAAGTTGGCTATTTTTCAATAATTTTAGCGCTAGTTTTAAGTTTGTATGGAATAGTTGCGTTCATAATTGGTATTCGTAAAAAAAATCTTGTCCTAGTGGAGAGTGCTAAAGGAGCAACTCTTGCAGTAGCTTTCCTAAGTTCTGTTGCTTGCTTAATTTTAGTTTACTTTCTAATGAGTGGAGATTTCAGTATCAAATATGTTTATGATTACACTAGTAGCGATTTGTCGGCTTTTTACCGATTTTCGGCTTGGTGGGCTGGCAATGCGGGTTCTCTACTGCTTTGGCTATTCCTACTTGCCTGGTACTCGGTCGTCGTTGCTTATTCACGTAAAGGTAAACTTATGGCGCCCTATGCCACTGGGATTTTGCTTTTTAACTCAGCCTTTTTTCTCTTCGTCCTAGCGTTTATAGCTAATCCATTTGAACGGGTAAGCGGCTGGTTCCCAGGAGCGATAGTAAGCGCTGGAGCCGGAATGAATCCAATGTTGCAAAATCCAGGCATGGTGATTCATCCGGTCACAACTTACCTAGGTTACGTAGGATTTGCTATACCCTTCGCATATGCAATGACAGCGCTGATAACCAAAAATGCTGGAGACGATTGGATTAAGATTACTCGGCGTTGGACGATAGTGGCTTGGCTTTTCCTAAGTTTAGGAAATCTCTTTGGAGCTCAGTGGGCTTATATGGAGTTAGGCTGGGGTGGTTACTGGGGCTGGGATCCGGTAGAAAACGCTTCTTTCCTACCTTGGTTAACGGGTACAGCATTTTTGCACTCCGTAATGATCCAGGAGCGTAAAGATATGCTAAAGGTATGGAACGTAACACTAATTACTACCACTTATGTGCTTACTTTATTTGGTACTTTCTTGGTACGTAGTGGCATATTAACGTCGGTCCATGCTTTTGGCGATAACTCACTAGGTCGGTATTTCCTAGTCTTTACCGCAGCTATGTTGGCGGGTGCTTTAATTTTGATAGTTGAACGGAGTAATTTTCTTACCCAAGGTCGCTCCTTCGAAGCCTTTCTTTCTAAGGAAAGCAGTTTTTTAATGAATAATTTAGTGCTTGTTGGACTTGCTTTCGCAGTATTTTTAGGTACTACGTTTCCTTTGATTTCTGAAGCAGTCCGGGGAGTAAAAGTCTCAGTGGGGGCGCCTTTTTTTAATACAGTAGCTGCTCCATTAGGATTAGTATTGTTTTTATTGATGGGAATATGTCCTTTAATTGCTTGGCGCAAGGCTACAGGCAAAAATTTACGAGATAATTTCATGCTGCCTGCAGTGCTGGCAGTGGTAGTAATACTGATTCTAGCTCTTAGTGGAATCAGGAAACCCTATGCTTTACTAGGTTTTGGTATAGCGGCATTTAATGTTTCCGCAATCTTGCGAGAGGTTATTCAAGGAACACGTGTGAGGCACAAATTGGCAGGAGAATCTTATCCTATGGCTCTAATTAAGTTGTTGATGCGCAATCGACGTCGTCATGGGGGTTATATTATTCACTTGGGCATGGTTCTTATGTTAATCTCTATTATAGGTTCTAACACTTATGATCTGGATATAACCAAAAGTCTTAAACTTGGCGAAACTATCGAGATTGGTTCCTATAAATTGAGTTACGACAATCTTGCTGAAAAAGATCTCTCTAATTCACGAGTGGCTGTTTATGCTGACTTGAGCGTTTATGATCGGGTAAGTGGACGTGTGCTCGGTGGGGTGGAACCACAGAAAGTTTTTTACCCAACTACGGATGAACCAGCTACTGAGGTCGGGCTACGCTCTACTTTAAAAGAGGACCTATATGTAGTTTTGGCTGATTGGCAGAAGGATGGTACTGCAACCTTTAAAATCTATGTCAATCCCTTGGTTTCATGGCTCTGGATCGGTGGTTATGTCCTGATCTTTGGTACAATTATTGCCCTTTGGCCCGGACGCGGCAACCAAACTGGGGCTCGTTATCTTAACAGAAAATCGGATGTCGTCCAAGATGACGGGGAGGGCGTAGCGTGAAAGAAACCAGGAGGCTGTCGGTCATACTTGTTCTTCTAGCCTTACTTTTTTTGCCAATAACTGCCCTGGGCAGTGAGGAGTGGCAAACCCGTCCTATACCATCGGAAGTGGAAAGTGGAGTAATATGTGTGCTTGATGGTTGTATGATGAATCTGGCAGCCTGCCAAACTTCGGCAGGCGAAAAATTAAGAGGCATTATCCGAGAGAAGATGTTCAAAGAGGGGTTGAATAAGGATCAAACTTATGCGTATCTGGTCGCTGTATATGGAGATAAAGTGTTGGCAGCTCCGCCAAAAAAGGGTTTCAACTGGGTGGTCTGGTTAGGTCCCTTCGTGGCGACTATTGGGGGGGGAGCCTTTATTTACTTGGGCTTAGAAAAATGGGTCGGTGTATCCCTCCGAGATGAAGAAGAAGAGGCTGACCCACTTGAACCGGATGCTGCCCGTCGATTGGATGAAGAGTTAAAGAAGTACCTCTAAATAGTAATTAGATTACTGTTTAGAGGGTGCTCGGAGGTGAAAAAGTTTGTATTCTATAGTATTTATTTTATTATTATTGTCGGTATCCTTGATTTTAATAGGCTATCCTATTTGGAAAGGCCGTAGAGAGGAAGGGGATCAAGCTGGAGGATTGAGTCCCTTTATGGCAACGAACGAAAGAGAAAAATCGCAGGAAAAAGACATAATTATGGGTACCTTGAGTGAAATCGAATTTGATTATCATATGAAAAAACTTTCCGAGGAAGATTACCGAGTTTTGAAAAATAAGTATGCTAAAATGGCAATGGAAATATTAGAGGAAGAGGACGCCAATCTTCCAGGAGACCAGCGTTCTAGTAAAACAGAGTCTGATAATCTTGACGAAATTGAAAGGGAGATTGAAGCAGAGTTGCAGGCCTTTGAGAAAGGTGGATTTTAATGTTCGGATTAAATGCTGGGGTGGAATTTCATCCTCCGGGCCATTTCAACTTGTTTATGTCGGAACCGCTGGTTTACACTAATCCCCATATTTGGACTGCATATCTGATTGTGATGGTAGTTTTAGTTATTTCAGCCCTTTATCTGTTATACCAACAAAAACTTGACCGCCAAGGAATAGTTTCTCAGGAGGGACGGACTACATCTATTGGAGTATTATCAGAGAACGATGACCTGGAAGAGGTCGAATTTATGCGTCTTAAAACAAAGCAGGATGTGTTATTACGTCGAATTCAAGCACTTGATCAAGACTATGATGGTGGAAGGTTAGGGGAAGAAGAGCACCAGATGACCCGGGAAAAGTACAAGCAAATATTGGTGAGAGTAAAACTGCAATTAAGGGAAATCGTGTAAGTTAGGAAGTGAAAACATTTGATCGTAACTCGGGGCCTAACAAAGAAAATCGGGACTAAGCAAATTTTAAAGGGTATCGACTTGGAAATTGCCCCCGGAGAGTTCGTTACTTGTTTTGGACCTAACGGAGCGGGCAAAAGCACGACTATGAAAATTTTGGCAATGCTCAGCAAACCTTCGGGTGGACAGGTATTTATCGACGGTCAGGATACCCAGGAGCAAGGGGCTAAGCTTAGGCGTAAGATAGGGGTAATATCTCATAATTCGTTTCTATATGATAACTTAACAGCGCGAGAAAACCTGGAGTTTTACGGAAGAATGTATGAAGTGTCAGACTTAAGGCTACGGATTAATCAACTATTGGAAGAAGTGGGTTTATCCTATGCTGCGGGTGAACTGGTGCATAGCTTTTCTCGAGGTATGCAACAGAGACTGGCAATCGCGCGCTCCTTGGTCCATGATCCACCTATCCTTCTAATGGATGAGCCCTACACTGGTCTGGATGAAATGGCCAAAGGGGTTTTAAATACGATCTTAAAACAGCTGGCACAGAGTAAACACACAGTCTTTCTGATTACCCATGACTTTGATCAGGGCTTGGCTCAAAGTGACCAAGCCTTGATTTTAGTGGATGGCCGTATCGTCTACACCTGCAATCCCCGTGGTCTAAAGCGGGAGGATTTCCGTAGCCGCTATTTGGAGTTTGTTGGAGGAGTTTAGATGAGTTACATCAGAAAAGTGCAAATATTACTTTGGAAAGAAATCAGAAGTGAGCTACAGGGAAAGGAAATGTTAAGTACGATGATCGTATTTTCCCTGTTGGTAGTGGCGGTTTTTGGCTTCGCAGTCAATCCAATCAAAGATTTAATCAACGAGGTCTTGCCGGGTATTATTTGGATTACCTTGACGTTTGCTGGGATTCTCGGTCTTAATCGATCGTTTGCTGCGGAAAAACAAAATGATTGTCTGTATGGGTTGATGCTTTGCCCATTCGACCGTAGTGCTATTTATCTGGCCAAAACATTAATGAATCTTCTACTCATGATTATTGTAGAAGTTATAACAATTCCTTTATTCTTTGTAATGTTTAATCATCCTGGGCCACAGCGGGTGGGACTATTTATTATCGCACTTCTGCTTGGTACGTATTGTTTTATGGTTGTCGGTACATTTTTGGCTGCTTTGTCTTCAGCAACAAAAACCGGAGAGATTCTTCTGCCAATTTTGCTAATACCGCTGCTAATCCCGGTATTGCTGAGTGCTGTGATCGTGACCAAAGGTAGTTTTGGTTTAATGGTCAATGGAATGGATCTTTATCTTAAGCTTTTGGTTGTGTACGGGGTTGTTTTTACCGTATTACCTGTGCTTCTTTTCGATTATTTACTGGAGGTATAGTCTGTGAATGAGAATATGAGAACTAATCTGCTAGAGAAACTTTTTGCTTGGGCGACCTTTCTTGCTGTATTTGTTGCTCTCTATTTAGCCCTTGTATATGCGCCCACGGAAAAAACGATGGGGGACGTCCAACGGATTTTCTATTTTCACGTCGCTTCGGCTTGGGTCGGAATGATGGCCTTTTTTGTGGTATTTGTGGCCAGTATTGTTTATCTAATGACTAGGCGGACGAACTGGGATATTTATGCCTACACGTCAGCAGAAATTGGTGTGTTCTTCACAACTATTGTTTTAATTACGGGTCCGATCTGGGCTAAACCCATTTGGAATACTTGGTGGTCTTGGGATCCACGCCTGACCACGACTCTGATCATGTGGTTTCTGTATTTGGCTTATGGCAAGATCCGCTCGTCCGTAGGCGAGGAAGAAAAGAAGGCGCGTTTAGCTGCAGTATTCGGTATTTTGGCCTTTGCCGATGTACCAGTAGTCTTCTTTGCAACCCGTTGGTGGAGGACCTTGCACCCAGGTGCCGTGATCACTTCTAATGGAACTGGCTTAGCTCCTGACATGAAGCTGGCATTCTTTGTCAGTCTATTTGCCTTTAGTTTATTGTACTGTTATTTTATGATGCATAGTGTGCGTATCGAGAAGCTTAAAATGGAGATACGCTTATTGAAAGAAGCAACATTTAACTAAAAAATTAGAAATCACGAGTCTGGAATGGAGGTACAATTATGGATAACTTGTTTTATTTATTTCTTGCCTACTCTGTAATTTGGATTTTAATCTTCATGTATAGTTTGCGTATTGGTAGACGACAAGGTGCACTCCAGAAAGAACTTGAACTTCTGAAACAAGTCATTAGCAACAAAACCATGTAAGGAAACTAATAATATCAGATGAGAGAAGTAAGAGGGGCGGCCTACGACAATAGTTCGAGCCGTCTAAGGAGGAAACGCATGGATACGACAAGTAGGTACTTGCGGTTCATTGTTGCAATAGCAGTAGTGCTAACATTGCTGATTATTGCCTATACAATGAATTCTGCTAGCCAAGGTAATCGCTCGTATAGCAGTAATGAAGTTCAGCAACCTCCCGTCCAAGATAATCCACACCAAAGCAATTCTACAAATAACCCAGTTCCGAAAGAACTCTTCCCAGCCTCTATTGACGGTATGGTAATTGTTGATTCCTTGAGCGGTGTGGAAGCGATTGATTCAGTGAGTCAATTACATGGTACCGATATTGCGGTCAGCACTGCTTATATTGTCTCTTACCAGAGTTTGGATAACCTGTCGATGCAAATTTGGTATGAAGAAGCAAAGACTGTGAAGGATGCGACCGCCTTATTCCAAATTATGGATCAGAAAATGCCTGACAGCCAAGTATTTAAAAATTACCAAACAATTAAAATCGATAATAAAGACTATAAATCTGTAACAGGCATGGAATTGCAACATTATTACTGGCAGTCGGGCAAAAGGGTAATTTGGATTGCTATAGGTGGTACTTCGGATAGTGCCTCAATTTTAAAACAGGTAGCTCCGTTATATTGAGAGAAAGGAGAAGATGAGTATGGCCGATTTGCAAGAAAAACGGGCGAGGCTAGAGGCAATCGAAGTACAAAGTAAGAGACGGCGGAAGTTGGTTCTGATTAGTCTTTGTACATTATTAGTGGTGGGGATAGTAGCGGTTGTCCTCTCAACTAAAGAGGCAATTCCTGGGTTTGATGATAAGTATTCGATAGGTAACAGTGTTGATTATGAAAATAAAACAATTGAAATGACTGAGGTAAAGCTGGAGATTAGCAACGGCCAAGTCAAACTCTCTCTTGCTGACTTGAAGAAATACAATATTATTTACGCTATGTATGATCCCAATTTTAATATAGGCAATAATCAAAAAGGACTGCCAGTGATGGCTTATTTAACCCCTGCGGGCAGGGTGATGGTAGCTAGTAGCTTCTGCGAACCGTGTTACTCCCGTAAATTTCACATTGTAGGTGACGTTTTGGTTTGTAATGTTTGCTTTACACGTTGGGCCCTTGCCGACTTAACTGGTTTGGGTGGTGGTTGCGTTAAGTATCCGCCTCAAGAGTTCGATTATACGGTTGACGAGGATAACGGTGATATTATCATTAAGGAAGATGATATCAAAAACTGGACACCGCGGGATTACGATTCTACAACGACTAAGGACATGATTACATCTTAGCCACAATAAATTGGGGCTCTGAAGATCAATCAGGGTCCTTTCTTCATGAGAAATTCACAACTTTTTCATGAGTTAATCGTATCTAAGAGTTATACTAAGGACATGGAAGAATAGCAAATCACATGAACAAAGTATAGAACTCAAGTTTTAAGGGGAGGAACTTAATGAGTCAGTACGGAGGCACATAAATGCAATTATAAAAAAGCAGATAAATGGGAAAAACTATTTAATGCACGCTGAACAAGAATTTAATGAACTTAAAATTGAGTCAGAAGAATATCATCGTCATAAACATGATTTTATAAGTTGGTTTGAGTAAATTTTCAAAGAAAGAGTTGATAGAAAATGGATAATGCGATTTTTCAAGTAACTGCCTCAAAATCATTTGATGAGACCGTAGAAAAAATTAAAGATCAAACAGCGGCCCATAGTTTTCGTGTCCTATACGTGCACGATGTAAAGGCTACTCTTGGAGAAAAAGGATTTGAAATTAGACCCTTAAAGATTATTGAAGTTTGCAATGCCATGTATGCAAATACTGCACTTAAAGTTGATATTACGGTTAGCTTGCTCATGCCTTGCCGACTTAATGTTTATGAAAATGAAAATGGCAAAGTAATCATCAGCATGATTCGCCCTACACACTTGAGTAGAACTTTCAATAATCCCCAGTTGGAGGATTTTGCAATCCAAGTAGAAAACGACCTAATCAAAATTATCGAAACCAGTAAATAGCAAAGGGACACCTTAATGTAGCTTAATAAATAATGAAAGGGGGAATCTCAAATGATGTTTGGTTTTATTATCTTAATCTTTGTGGCGTTTTATATGTTTAATACATCCAATGCTGGAGGATCAGGGTTTATTACCCGTCAGGCTGAGGTGCAGACTCCAATAGATATTTTGAATGATCGATATGCACGGGGAGAGATTAATCGAGAGGACTACCTTGAGCGGAAACAAGAACTGTCTGGACAAAAGCAGACAATATCTATTAAAAAGGGATAACTTAGTGTTTGTAAGTGATCAAGGTTTGTAAGGATTGTTTTCTAGCGTCAAATTAATTGAAGGAGGAATTTATATGATGGGTTATGGATACGGTGGTTACGGTGGCTTTGGAGGTGGATATGGATGGATGGGTATGATCATGCCGCTTATTTTATTAATCGGGCTTGTTCTACTAGGTATCTATTTGTTCCGTAATAAGTCTTCACAAGTGCATACAAACGGACTGAGCAAGCAGAATGCTGGATTAGACATTTTACGTGAACGTTATGCGCGAGGCGAGATCGATTCAGCGGAATATCAAAGCCGTAAACAGGACTTAGAAAGTAAGTAGATAAGTATACGCAGTTCAAAAAAAGGGCAGTTGCTCCCGTAGGGAGGAACTGCTCTTCAATAATTATTGCTTCTGAAATCGCTACATATCAACGGCCAGAAAGAATGGTAAAAAAGTTATGAAATTGTTGATGATTCTTTCAGTCTTAAATTGGAGGGGATACAGGAAGGTATCCCCTTATTTCTTATCCTGGTATGTATAAAAACAACTATTATGGCTTCTTACCTAACGGCACAATAACATGGGAGGTGCAAACGATGGACAGAGAAACAGAATTGACGAAAAAAAGATACAATCGAACGTCGCGGTTTTACGATTTTATGGATCGAATGATTAAACCGGAATTGCGTCAAAAAGTTCTTGGGCAAGTCACAGGTAAAGTATTGGAGGTAGGCGTTGGCACCGGTAAGAATCTGGCCTTTTACTCCACAACTTGTATAGATGTAACTGGTATCGATTTTAGCCCGGGTATGTTGGCTAAAGCCAAAGCTAGGGTTAAGGATACCAATGTTCCAGTTAGACTCTTAGAGATGGACGCCCAACACATGACATTTCCCGATTCCAGCTTCGATACTGTGGTTGCCACTTGTGTTTTCTGTTCCGTTCCTGATCCTATCAAAGGGTTGCAAGAAATTCGTAGAGTATGTAAACCTGGGGGACAAATCCTGCTATTGGAACATGTACGCAGTGACAATCCTATGTTGGGTAAGATTATGGATATCTTAGATCCGCTAACAGTGCGGATGATGGGTCCGCATATTAACAGGCGGACGGTTGAGAACGTTACAGCAGCAGGATTGCATATTAATAGCGTGGAAAATCAAAAAAGTAAAATACTTAAATATATTATAGCTCAACCATAAACTATTGATTGTCAACTGACCTTGCAACAGTGATGGTTATTTCATGAACGTTACAACTTGTTGGGGCCCTGATCATCAGGGCCTCTTCTTCATGAGAAATTCACAACTCATTCACAGCATAATCGAATTGATTTGCTATACTTTGAGACATGAAGACAGGTGGCGGTTAAACCTATTTTAAGTTGAATTTATAGGAGGAATTATGATGAATAAGAAAAAATGGATTGTAGGACTTTCAATTGCTAGCGTGATGGCGCTTTCAGGCACGGCATTCGCCCTAAACTCTGGGTCAGTAGTCGCCCAATCAGTCGGGCAAACTCTAGGTGTAGCACCAACCGTTGCTACAAGCCAATCTGCAAACAGAACACCGCCTTCTTCTAACAATAAGTCGAATGGTGAAACTACTCCAGGGCCCAATGGATTCGCTGGTGCGATGGGTGGCCAGGGTACGAATGGTTCCGGTGGAGGCTACGGTATGATGGGTGGCAATGGCAATGGCAATGGCAATGGCAATGGTATGATGGGATCCTATGGCGGTGGCTCAGGCATGATGGGGGGGCAGGGCATTGGCAATAACAATGGCTTAAATGCTAAAGATGAAAATAGTGCGGCAAAGGATATGGCGACCTCATTAACCAACGCAACAGTGGACAAAAGTGCAAATACGATAACCTACACTGGAACAAATGTGAAGATTGTTATGTTAGGTGGACCGGAGGAAGCTGATGGAAAATTTGTCATTGCTGGCTTAGTAAATCCCATCCTAAGAATTCCTAAAGAAGCTAATGTAACGATGGAACTCATCAATGAGGATAACGGTATGCCTCATGGAGTGGAGTTAACAAACGCACAACCTCCTTATGCTTATATGTCAATGATGCAAGGAGGGGTTTATCCGGATACCATTATCAATCCGATTCCAGAAGCTGGAACTAACCAATACCCGTCTGCCCAGGTTACGTTTGCGGCGAGTTATGCAGGTGAGTTCTACTATATATGCCAATACCCGGGTCATGCAGCAAAAGGTATGTACGGGAAAATTATAATTGGTTAAAAGAGCGAACAAACGGGGATCTGGACAACACGATTAAAAAGAGGGACTCTATAATCGGGGTCCCTTCTAGTTTGTTACAGCCCTCAGAGTCACGGAGCTTCGTTGGATCAACAATATTTACCTGCCGGTTGTCCATGGGTATTATGCTCGACATGACCAGATTTTTGGTTTGTTTAAATATTCCCTGAGTAATTGCTTGGTCGATCATCAGGTCTACAGCCGTATAGATGTCTTTTCCTTGAAGTTGCGGGTCCGTAGGGGAATTTTTGGGCCCTTGAGTTAAATCAATCACTTTGATAACTTTAGCATCACGGTTAACGAGTAGTTCTTTACTATTATTAATATCCATCACAACGGAAGCCACAGCGGTATTTGGGCCTGAGACAATGTTAAATACACCAAGACTCAAAGTGAGAAGCAGGATTGCAGCAATAGAACCCAATTTTAGAAATCTTTGATTTAAAGGTTTATGCCCAGGTAGGCCGGGCACAAAGTTCATGGGCCACTCTATAAAGAGTTGCTTTGCTGTCTCGGTGTTTGGGGGAAATATGGACTAAATCTTCTAAGGTTATTCCATATTCGGCCAGTACAAGAACATAGCTTTTAACCGTTTCGGCAAAATCATAGTTTTGTTGTTCTTCTTTATACATTTCCAAAGACGCTTCTGAATCATAACCGTAAAGAGCGTCATCGTCAGACTCCGAAGGGGTAAGTGAGAGTAATTGATGTTTTGACTCTTTACGAAAGTAAACGATTAATCGTCGTGTCATGACTGTTTTGGCAAAACCGTAGAACGAGGCACCTTCGCTAGGCTCATACTTATCGATTGCTTCATTAAAAGCGGCTAAGGCAATACTCAGTTCTTCATCATGTCCCCAGGTAAGATAATGCTTACATAAACTAGAGCTGATTTTCATTATAAAGGGTTTATGGTTTCCAATGAACTCTTCTCTAGCAAGTTCATTTCCATTTTTGGCTAGTTGTACAGTTTGCTGAATCGATAATTCTTGCACTTCAAACCCTCCACCTAGTAGATAGTTTCGAAATAAGGATATGATTTAAATCCATAAGTCTCTTGATAGCATCATTAACAGTATTTCCATCATTAGCTTGCTCATATGATGTATTCATCGCCGATTTGATATATCTCTGTGATTCTAATATAGTAACCTTGTGGAGAGCTGAACGAATAGCTGAAAGCTGTGTTAAAATATCCTGATGCGGTTTTTGACTAATCAGCATATTCTCAACCCCTGCTAGATGTCCACGTATTACTTTAATTCGTTTTACAATGACATCCTCATTTATCAGTTGGTTACTTTTACTTAAGGCCATAGATTACTCCTTCCGTATGGAATTATAAATAGTTTAAATTGAGGCCACCTGAAAGGTTGCTCTCTGCTATTAAAACAGCTTGGTCGCCTGGGCCATAGCTTGGTTCATGGAAGCCAAGGTGCTGTTAATCTTAGACATATCCGGGCTGGTTTCTTTCATCATGTCCATTAAAACTTCGACATCCATAGACTTGACCAAATCCGGATTTTTGTCTTTAATAACATCTTTCAGAGGGTCGATAGCTTCGTCAAGGTTTGTCCCTAAAGTCTGCGCTTTCATCATGTCGTTGTTTTTAACCGCATCCTTTATTTGACTGATTATATCCATGACAGCAGTCATTTTGGCTGTTGTACTGTTGCTGCCATTATTGGGGAAGAGGGACTTCGCCTGGTTTAGGCTCGCAGTCATCATATCTAATTGGGTTCTTTTCTTACACTAATAAGATACTCGTAGTTTTCAATAATTTCATAAATAAGTCGGCTACATTCTAGGAATAACCCATTTCTTTTCATTAGCATCACCCATCTCAAATTGATATACCAAATAATGGCATTCAATTTGATTGTGGGGAGATTTTGAGTTTGTCAAGCATTATCTACATTTGCTGTGATAATTTTAGAAAATATTCTTTACTTATTTGCCTTTTCCTTTTTATTACATATTAAGTTTATGACATTGGCCCCGGGGTTTAGCCCTTCCTGATTGATGATGAATCTGAACCACTGAGGCGGTCGATGTTTAAAAACGTGAAATCCGTGAATTGAAATGGGAAGTTTAACCTGCAATAAGGTCAGTCCGACGATTAAATATAAAATCCCGAGGACAGAGGACCAAAACCATCCTGGCAGAAGGTTTTGGTCTCGTTTATCCCCCGAGAACTTCGGCTTATGCAGCTTATGGTAGCCAACCCCTATGGCCTGCGGAGGTCTGGGAAGGGCAAAGGGACATGGTTGTTTTTGCTCTGATCATCATCTTTTCGCGTTGGCGCAAATGGCCGAAGGGTAGCCTCTTTTTAACCTATATTGTGCTCTACTCACTGGGACGATTTGGATTAGAATTTTTACGAGGGGATGGAGCACGTTATCTATTTAATTGGACTTTAGCACAGTGGAGTAGTGTGGGGATGATTGTTATAGCCCTTGGTTCTGCCGCTGTTCTGACTTTGCTAAGGAATATCACGAAAAAATAAATGCAAAGAATATGTGAGTCTATTGCTTAGGAAGAGGGATTCTGAATATCAATCAGGGTTCCTTCTTCATGAGAAATTCACAACTTTTTCATGAGTTAATCGTATCGAAGAGTTATACTGAGGACATGGAAGAATAGAAATAAACTGACGCAAAGCTAAAAAATGAAAATTAAGGGGAGGAACATAAAATGAATAAACTTAGTAAAAAAATCACAGTCATCTTAGGAACCGCAACGTTGGCCGTCGGGCTCATGGCTTTACCGGTATTGGCTGGAACAGACCAGCAACAAGGGAACGGATGGTTCGGTCAAATGCAGGGATTCATGCAAAAAACCTTTTCACCGGAGCAACATCAAACCTTGATGAATTCGACGGCCATGCAAAATCTTCACAATTCTACGGATATGCAGAACGCAATGCAAACCGGGGATGTTCAGGCGATGCAAGAATTTATGAATTCAGACCCTGAAGTAAAGGCACAAGTTGGACAAGATAACCTTGATAAAATGAACCAATTCATGAGTAATTCCGGAGGAAATATGACGACCAACAGAAATGGGATTGTCAATTCTGAAAACTCGATGATGAATGGGAGCGGGACAGGTAGTAACACGATGAATTTCTAACATTAGGAATTGCCCATAATTCAATAATTCAATAAAAGGTGGCTGAGGTTTTAATCCTCAGCCACCTTTTGCTTGCTACTCACTCTAATCATCGGCTAGGATTTACCATAGAACCAGGATTAAAGAAATCTGGACTGGCAATCAGGAAATATAATGCGGTAGCAACTAAAAGAACTCCTAAAACGGGACGCAAAAAACGTGTAAAGAATATGGGTCGTCTCAACATCTTACCTACCCAGGGAGAGAAAGCAAGAGCCAACGGCAGGCTGTGTCCCAGGCCAAAAAAACCTAAGGCTAAAGCCCCATACAACTGTTGCCCGCTGGCCATAACAAAAGAACTTACTGCCAGGATCACTGGCATAGTGCAAGGAGAGGGAGCCAGAGCAAAAGCGAATCCCATTGCCCCGGGATTCAGTCCTTCTGGATTGATGATGAATCTAAACCACTGAGGTGCTCGATGTTTATAAACGTGAAATCCGTGGATTGAAATGGGAAGTTTAACTTGCAATAAGGTCAGTCCGACGATCAGATATAAAATCCCGAGGACAGAGGACCATAACCATCCTGGCAGAGTCAACACTTTACCAAAGCTAGCCGTCAAAACACCTAAAAGCATTAAGGTAGCTGTGAAGCTGCCCATAAACAGAAAAAAACGTCTAAACCTGCCTTGTCTATTTCCCCCGATAATTAAGGGTACCATGGCTCCCATGCACGGATTAAATGATAATGCCAATCCTGCCCCAAACATAATGAACAAAGAAAGCAATGAACCTTGAGCTAAACTTGAAGTAATACTATGGATAAGTCCCTCCACTGAAAATCCCCCTTTTTGTCCTAGTTAAAAAATAACTATGCTAACCTAGGTTGTCTTAGAATAGGAGCACCAAGGGCTAAAATCCCATTTTCTGTTTATTGTTAAAAAATAATTGAAATATTCATCAAAAATTCTTAGGATATTCATAATCTAGGGATAAAATAAAAAAAGGATAGGGGAGTATCCTATAACCTTTCACTTCTGTTATGGTCAATTTACCGGCTGAGTCCGCCAAAGTGAAGTTTTACCCCGGAGCAGTGGATAAAACCCGGATCAAAAAAGAGATCAAAACTTTGGGGTATGAGGCTTCTGAAAAACTGACAGGGCAGGAAGCTTTGGATCGGGAAAAAGAGGCACGGAACGCTTCCAACCCTATTTCCGGAAAGATGCCGATCATCATTCCGGCGGTAAAGAAAAAGATTATGAGTTAAAGGAGAGCCGAAGTTGCCTGATGCTGATAATCTAGCCAGCTATAGCTGGTAGATTATAGATACAAAGTGCAGAGAGGAGGAAAAACCATGCTTAGAAAACAATGGATGCTGCGGGCTGTCGCCCACTGCAGTGAGGGTCATTAGCGAGCTATAAGACGTGGTCATCAGTAAGGCAGATGCTTTGTTTGGTAAAGCATCTGCCTTACCTAAAAGCAAAAGTTAAGGACTCAAGTATCTGTGACTCAGGAAATGAACGCTGTACTTGATAGACAAATTTGTCTGTTGATGAGCAAGGATATGCACTGGAAAAGCATAGTTATGGATTGGAGTGAGATGGAATGTTAAAGTCAATAAAGCATTTAATCCCACCTAAATGTTGGCTGTGTAGCGCGCGAGGAAATCTGTGTAAGGCAAAAAGCCATCGTCACACTCGCAAGTTGAGATTCGCCAAAGTAAGGGTGATAAAAAGTAACTCCTCAGCACCGCTGTAATGGAGCTTATAATCAATACCTTTAGAAACAGAAGCTTGAGGAGGAGAAAGCATGAGTAGAAAAGTGTATGATGTAGTTGTTGTAGGAGCTGGTCCTGAGGGAGCAAATTTGGGTGCGAAATTGGGACAAGCCAGTTTTGACGTTTTGCTTTTAGATAAAGCTCAATTGCCCCGCTATAAGGTGTGTGGAGGCGGGGTAACGAAAAGAGCCGTGTTGAAGATGCCGGTAGATATTACATCGGTCATTCAGCAATCTATTGATACTCTTGAGTTGGCTCATAAGGACGGCAGGCGCGTAGTCTTTAAACACAAGCGACCATTTTTATTCTATGTTATGCGAGAGGAATTGGATTTTCTCTTGGCCAAGCATGCTGTCGCCTGTGGAGCGGAGCTAAAGACTGGAGCCTATGTGAAAAAATCATCTTTCCCTGGCCAACCAGACAGATAGGGTTTGGTTGGTCAGAGAAACATGATGGCAATGTTGAATTGAGTGTAACATTTTACGGTTTCCAGAAAGAGAGCGAGACAGCCAAGAAAGGACTCTGATTATGAAAGAATACATCGCACATTCCGGAACCTGGGGCATTGCCCTGATCGTCATCGTCTTGGTCTCCTGGTTTCTATACCGCTATCTCGCTCCCAAGACGTGGCGGGAGTGGGCGGGAGCCGGCGTGATCCAGGCCTTCATCATCGCCCTTTATGCGGAGATGTATGGATTTCCACTCACCATCTACCTGCTCGTCCGGTTCTTCGGCCTCGATCAGACTAACCTCAATGCCAATCTCTGGTCCACGCTGCTGGGTTTCGGTGAGACGGGCATGATGATCTCCATGATCGTCGGCTACTTGATTTTGTTCGCCGGCATAGGGATCTTCTTGGAGGGATGGCGCGAACTGCATCGTGCCCGCCAGAAAAACCGGCTTGTCACGGATCGCTTCTACGGGCTGGTGCGTAACCCCCAATACACAGGACTTTTCATCGCGCTTTTCGGCGAGGGCATTGTCCACTGGCCGACAATTTTTTCCATCTCGCTTTTCCCCATTATCATTCTCATCTATGTCCTGCTGGCGCGCCGCGAGGCGCGCAAGATGGAGGAACAGTTCGGTGAAGAATACCGCGTCTACCGGCTTCTTGTACCCGAGTTCATCCCGCGCTGGGGTCAATGGCGAAACTTGGTCGCCATGCGCAGCGACACCTGCGCTGAGAACGATCAAACACTGGTTGACCCGATACCAGATCGAGATCCGAAAGAAAAGACCCCTATCAGCGGATCTATCGATTATCCAGATAAGCATCGGAAGAAATAAAAAATTTAAGAGAATAATGGCTCAAATAGCTAAAAATTGCGTTATGCCGTCGGTAAAGAGTTTACAATAGGGTAACGGTGGGATAGTTGGCAGGGCCGAAAACTCTGAGTGAGATCGCGCAACCATTCAAGGTATACTTACATTAATTTAGGTTAAGCATAAGTGTACTAGGCCATTGGTGATCCGGTGTCGCTTTTCAGATTGTAGAAAGAAAGAAAGGAAGGAAGGTGACAATATTTAATGAGTGTAGACAAGATATTTTATAAAAATTTATTTAAAAATTTATTTTCAGATCCTTGCTTGGTGGAATACTGGGATGAGGATGTGGATAAGTTCGGCGAAGGTGATACTAAATTTCGACTCATTTTACGCGAACCTATTCCCAAGTTGGAGATCATTGGAGATACTTCCCTGGCTTTCGGAGAAGCGTATATGCATGGTAAAATTGAAATCGAGGGAAGTATCCGGGATGTCATCGATTCTCTGTATAACAACAAAAATGGTTTTATGAACCAAAGTCCGACCTACCAGAAAATGGCGAAATTTATTTCCAATAGTCGCAAAAAAAACAAAGAAAATGTCCAATATCATTATGACATTGGGAATGATTTTTATAGTTTATGGCTTGATGAAACAATGACTTATTCTTGTGGCTATTTTAAATCTCCGGAGGATTCTTTGGTTCAGGCGCAGAAAAACAAAGTAGACCATATTCTACGCAAACTCGATCTGCAGGAAGGACAGCGTTTGTTGGATATCGGCTGTGGCTGGGGAGAATTAATCATTGCGGCTGCGCAAAAATATCGTGTTAAGGCAACAGGAATTACGCTCAGCGAGGAACAGTATGACAAAGTCAAAGACAGAATCGCTAATGAAAATTTGAACGACTTGGTAGACATTCAACTGCTTGATTACCGCGAGATTAAAAATCGGACATTTGATCGGGTGGTCAGTGTAGGGATGCTTGAGCATGTCGGCAAGGAGAATCTGGGAGAATATTTTGCTACAGTGCATAGTTTACTTGAGGGCGGGGGGGTATCCCTACTCCATTGCATTACCGAAAAGGATGGTAGAGGATCGGATTCCTGGATTGATAAGTATATTTTTCCTGGAGGCTATATCCCAACTGTTTCTGAACTGATCAAGCATATGGAAAGTTACAATTTCTATTTGCTTGATGCCGAAAGCCTGAGAGAACATTATACACGCACTTTGGAAAATTGGTCCCAGAACTTTGAACAGGCATTATCGTTGATTCGTGAAACCAAAGATGAATGCTTTATCCGGATGTGGCGTCTCTATCTTAATTCTTGCGCCGCTTCGTTTCACTGTGGGAACATTGACCTTCACCAGCTTTTATTTAGCAAAGGCCCAAATAATTGCCTGCCTAAGACTCGCGCTCATATCTATCGATAGGCATAGTTTTAAGGATAAAATGACTCCCTAGCCTAAAGGGAACACCGTCTAAAGCAAATCGTGAGAGGAAGAGATCTGGTAAAGAACATCATCATAATAAGCGTTACGTTCGATCATTCCCTTGATCCCCCGGATTTGTCCTTCAATTCAGTTTATCCGGGTCACTAGTGCTTTAATCGTTTTATCGTCTAAAGTTGAACGAGACTAAAACGTTACCTTGGGGCGTAAAAAACGTGTAAAGAGTCTAGGCATCAATACCTTACTTACCCAGGGAAAGAAAGCAAGAGCAAAGGGCAGGCTGTGTCCCAGGCCAAAGAAGCCTAAGGCTAAAGCCCCGAACAACTGTTGCCCGCTGGTCAAAACAAAGGAACATATGATAACTAAGGGTACCATGGCGCCCATACACGGAGTAAAGATAGTGCCAATCCTGCCCCAAACATAATGAGCAAAGAAAGCTTATGTTAATTGGTAAAAAATAATAAAATATTCATAAGAAATTCATAAGAAATTCATAATTTAATTATAGGATGGGGGAGTACCCTACCTTATAAAAGTAATGGATGCATTACTAAGTGAAAAATCACTATAATAAAAATATTGATAAGGAGGCAGTGAACAATGTTCGGATTTGGAAGTAAGGCAAAGAAAGAGCATGTGGGGCATAGTCATATGGAACACACAGGACATGCCGAAATGGGTAGTCATTCAATGGATACGAGTGATGCCGAGTCGAAAATAGTGCTCCACGTGGAAGGAATGACCTGCATGCACTGCAAAATGTCAGTGGAAAAGGCTATAAAAAGTGTTCACGGCGTCAAAAATGTCAGCGTTGATTTGAAACGCAAAGAGGCGGTCGTAAGCGGTATAGCGAAAAGGGACGCGTTGGTTAAAGCTGTGGAAGATGCTGGTTATTCTGTGGTTAGATAGGAAGGTGATAGGAAGTGGCCCAATATTTTTTTACTATCGGCGGGTACGCGCTGCGGTCTTATGGCGTGATTGTGGCCTTGGCCATTCTGTTGGGTGCGGGTGTGGCCTATGTTTTAACATCTGACAAAGAATACCGTGAACATTTGTTTGATGTTTTAATTTATGCGGTGATCGGCGCAATTATCGGTGCCCGTCTTTGGCAGGTTTTCTTTTACGAGTGGGGGTATTATTCCCAGCATCTCGCGGAGATTTTGATGATCTGGCACGGCGGCATGGCTATTCAGGGCTCACTGGTCGGAGCTTCGCTGGTCGGCTTGATTTATACGAGGGTGTATCGCCTTGATTTTTGGCGCTTGGCAGACGTAGCGGCGCCTGGCCTCATTCTTGGTCAAGGTATCGGAAGAATTGCCTGTTTTCTCAACGGTGACGCGTTTGGTAGTCCGACAAACTCCGGATTCGGGCTTGTTTACCCACCGGGTACAGGTGCTTATGCGGCATATGGGAGCCAACCCTTATGGCCGGCGGAGGTCTGGGAAGGCCAATGGGATATGGCTGTTTTTGCCTTGATTCTGGTTATCTCCCGCTGGCGCAAATGGCCACATGGGATTGTGTTTTTAGCCTATATCACGCTGTACTCCCTGGGTAGATTTGCTTTGGAGTTTTTGCGTGGAGATGGGGAACGCTATTTATTCCACTGGACGTCTGCCCAATGGACCAGTATCGGCATGATCATCCTGGCACTGATCTGCGGTATTGTCTTGACATGGAAGTCACGGCGTCATGGCTTAACCGGAGGCAATTAACAAAAGTAAGTAGGTGTTCAATAGCATTCATCGCTATTATGTTTGGATTCCTCCTGCAGTGGCCAACAATTTTGACTTTAGTCATGTTTCCTGTTTTGGTAGTTATGTATGTTAAGTTGGCAAAACGCGAAGAGGCAGATTCAATAGAGAGATTTGGGGAAGCATACTTGGTATACGTCAATAGAACAGGTCGCTTTTTCCCAAAGCTGAAATTAGAAAAGTAACCAAATATCGTTGTTTAAAATCTAAGGAGGATGATGATTATGTGGCAAATTATTAGTCAGTACTGGTGGGTAATTTTGTTGGTCGGTGCGATGTTCTTCATGCATAGACCTGGAGGATCGCATGGTGGGCATGGAGGCAGCAGTGGGGGCGGCGGATGTTGTGGTGGAGGAGGTAACAGTGGGACCACCACGGAAAGAGTTGCTTAACAGTGTATCTATCATGGGGCTGCAGATGTTAGGAATTGTAAATATCAACTTTCCGTCACTAACACAGCTTTTTGGCAAGAGGAAAGGTTACTGGGGCTCTTTTTTGGTTGGAATGTCCTTCGGGCTGGTGGCATCACCATGTGCGACCCCTGTACTGGCTGTGTTGCTGACTTATGTAGCGGGTAGCGGCCGGTTATGGTATGGAGGGGTGTTGTTATTCATTTACGGCCTTGGTCATGGCTTGCCATTGCTAATAGTCGGTACTTTTACTTCCCTACTGAAACAACTTCCCCGCTGGCTACGTTGGAGTTCTTACGTTACATACTTTAGTGGAGTCGTTATGATTGCTTTAGGACTATATTTCCTTTATCGAACGACGTTATATCTTTAACCGCGCATTCCACCATCTAAATTGTATACTCGTGTATACCCCTTCGCAGTAAGAAACTGTCCGGCTGTTGCTCCCATTGGCCCCATATGGCAGACAAGGATGATCGTTTTGTTCTTATCCAATTGGGTATACTTCTTCTCAAAATAGGCAAATGGTATCAAAATAGCACTCGGAATAGACTCATGGCTGTAGTTTCCGCTGCTTCTATGCTAGCCTTTATTTCAAAATAGGCAGAACCTTTTCGTAAAAAAGAACCAAGAGGTCTCCAGCATGGAGCTCTCTTGATTCTTGTGATGGCTGGGTAAACGGTTATTCAGCAGAGTAACCGGCTTCTACAACGGCTTTAATCAGTTGTGCGCGATCTGCGACACCTGATACAACAGCTGCTTTACCATTGAGATCTACTTGAACGCCTTCGACACCGCTAACCCCTTGGAGTGCTTTTTCAACTCTCATCTTGCAATGGTTGCAGGTCATACCTTCAACTTTAAGTGTAGTTTGGCTCATCTTTTTCACCTCCTTAATCAGAAGTCCGAAGTCAAAGGCCGGAAGCCAGAGACGAGTAACTTTAGAGAAAATCGAACAGTTTAGGTCTAATTCACCAATTTCCTATCATACCTTTTCAACAGGAGAGAATTCGTGACAACCGACACTGAGGAGAACGCCATGGCCAGGCCAGCCCACTCCGGAGGTAAAAGGGTACCGGTTATGGGGTAGAGCACACCGGCGGCTATTGGTATCCCAATGATATTGTAAATCAAGGCCCAGAATAGATTTTGCTTAATTTTTCGAAGTGTCTTACGTCCTAGACGTATTGCCCGTTCAACATCGAGGAGATCATTGCGGACGAGGACGATGTCTCCTGTCTCTTTGGCAACATCCGTTCCTGAACCAATCGCAATCCCAATATCGGACTGGGCTAAAGCTGGAGCGTCATTAATCCCATCGCCCACCATGGCGACATTAAGCCCTTGGTCTTGATACTTTTTAATGATATCAATCTTTTCCTGCGGTAAGATTTCTGCAATTATTTCGTCAATACCGACTTCTTGGCCAACAACGTTGGCCACTTTTTTATTATCCCCAGTGATCATGAAGGTCTTGAGACCGAGCTGTTGAAGGCGCGCAATAGCTTCTTTCGTGCTCTCTTTAAGCACATCGGCGAGAGCAAGCAGACCAATTACTTGGCCGTCCAAAGCAATATAGCTCGTTGTTTTCCCCGCCTCGGCTAGGCGCAGGAAGTCTTGTTCCACTTTCTGAACGTTTACGTCATACTTCTGCATCAGTTTAATATTTCCGATGAGTAACGATTTTCCCTCATAGGTGCAAACAACGCCATGTCCACCTTCTTCTATATAATTGGAGACCTTTTGAATTTTGAGATTTTCTTTCTTCGCTTGGGAAACGACAGCTTGAGCCAAGGGATGAATCGATGGATTTTCTCCAGCAGCGGCAATGGTTAAGACATCTTCTCGGTTTAGTGAGGCATACGGGATAATATCTGTCACCTCTGGCGTGCCTTTGGTAAGCGTCCCTGTTTTATCGAAGCCAATGGCCTGAAGATGTGCAATGCTTTCAAGTACCGCGGCCGATTTAAACAAGATTCCGCGATTTAATCCGACGCCACTGCCCACCATAATAGCGGTCGGTGTTGCGAGTCCTAAGGCACAAGGACAAGCAATGACTAAGACTGCGATCGCCGCGGTAAAGGCGAAGACGAACGTACTATGCAAAGCAAAATACCAAATTAAGAAGGTAATCACGGAGATTGCAACGACCGTGGGCACAAAATAGTTGGAGATCGTATCTGCAAGCCGTTGAATAGGCGGTTTAACTCCTTGAGCGTCTTCAACCATTTTAATGATCCCTGACAACATGGTATCCTTGCCGGTTTTCGTCGTTTTCACTTTGATACTACCCGAACGGTTAATCGTTGCTCCAATGACCGGATCGCCCACACCTTTATCGATCGGAATGGATTCCCCTGTCACCATTGCCTCATCAATACTGGCTTGGCCTTCCATAATGTCGCCGTCAACCGGAATTTTTTCACCTGGCTTCACGATCACAATATCCCCGATTTTAACATCTGAGGCAGCAACTTCTTTTTCTTCTCCGTTGATTAGTAAACGTGCTTTATCCGCCTGAAGTTCTAGTAAACGTTTTAAAGCCTGTCCTGCACGACCTTTCGCTTTCGCTTCGAGATATTTTCCAAACCGGACAAACGTAATCAGCAAAGCAGATGTATCAAAAAAAGTAGGCCCTGCGAAGAAAATGTTGGGAAAGGTTGTCATTACACTGTAGCCATAAGATGCGGTAATCCCCAATGCGACCAAAACATCCATATTAGCTGAACGATTTTTCAAGGAGTGGTAAGCCCCACGATAAAAGGTCCAACCTGCAGTGAACTGAACAATTGTTGCTAAGAAGAAGATGAGCAAAGGAGACAGTTGCGTTTTGAACATCGGTACATACATTAGAGCTACGATGGATACAGAAATTACCGCACTGAAAATCAGCCAGTTTCGTTGTTTGAGGGCGGTCCGATCCTCTTGATTGTTCTCCTGATTATCTAAAGGGATATACCCCGCATCGCGAACCTGCTCAAAAAGTTTACCTATATTCGTTGCCTTGGGGTCAAATTCTACTGTAACCGTTTCATTGGCGAAATTCACTGCAGCATGTTGAACACCGGGTGTGCCTTTCAGTTTTTTCTCAATCGTTAAGGCACAATTGGCACAGGTCATACCGCTTACTTTAAACTGCTGTTTTCCCTCATTGCCTTCGATTGAAGCGCCGTAACCGAGGTCCTTAATTTTGGAGAGGATTTCATCCTCTTTCACGACACTCGGGTCACTATTCACAGAAAGCTTTTCTGTAGCAAAGTTCACTGCAACTGTTTTGATACCAGGCATATTCTTGAGTCCTTTTTCGATCGTTAACGCACAGTTAGCACATGTCATTCCTGAAATTTTAAACTGTTTTTGTTGTTGTTCTGTAGTTTTAGCTTCCACAGTACTTTCAATTTCTTTGTCCTCTGATGTAGCACTTCCAGATCCCTTATTTTCTGGCGTGTTTTCTAGTTTATCCATCGAATATCCCGCGTCCTCAATCGCTGTGCGAATATCTGCAAGCGTGATTTGGGAAGGGTCATATTCAAACGAGGCTTGGGAATTTTCTAAAGATACTTGGACCTGTTCGATACTTGGGAGCTTTTCCAAGGCTTTCGTCACATGCTTGACGCAATGTTCGCACGTCATGCCGTGGACGTTGATGACTTTTTCTTCGCGTCTTAAGGGCTTAGCCATAATTAATCATCCTTTGCAAACGAGAGATTTCATTTAATCATTCGAAAAATAGTTTGAAGAACCTCATCAATCACTTGCTCGTCCCCTGCCTCAAGTTGCTCTTTGACGCAGGATTTCATATGTTTTTCTAAAAGCAGACGGGAAACACCATGTAGAGCAGATTGCGCGGAAGAGACCTGGTTAAGAACATCGTCACAATAAGCGTGACGTTCGATCATTCCTTTGATCCCCCGAATTTGTCCTTCAATTCGGTTCATCCGTGTCACAAGTGCTTTAATCGTTTTATCGTCATGATGGCTAGTTCGATCTTCAGGATTGCCTTCTTCATGTTGGTGGACGTGGCACGAGTGCTCATTATCTTCTGAATTCATCTTAATCACCTCATATAAATATAGTATACCCCCCTATGATAGTTGTCAAGAATGAACTCGTTCAGACTAAGCTGCACATCGTAAGGTCTTATTATATCCAAATCAGAAGGAACTACCCATATTATTTTACTTAATGAGTGGACCAAAGACTCATTGGCTGTTTATAATTGTAATTATTTAAGTATTTCATCAGAAATTCACCGGAAATCCATAATTTAAGTATACAATAGGGGGTGTATCCTATACACTATAATAAAGTGAATGTGACAAGGTTAGACATGATCGAAAATATACTGCTATACTAAAATTATGAGAATGGGAACCATATGAATGATTTTTTACAGCAGTAGTAATTGAGGAGGTAATACAATGTATATTTGTCCAATGAAATGCGAAGATGAAAAGACCTATCCCATTCAGGAAAAATGTCCAGTTTGCGGAATGAAGCTTATTCCTTATGAAGAAAAGAACAAAGATTGAAAAAGATTGAAAAAGATTGAAAAGGGGGGATCCTATGAGCGCAAATAAAACCGAAGAGTATATTTGTCCTATGAGAGATGAGGGAGAAAAAACTTACCCGAAGCCGGGAGATTGCCCAGTATGTGGCATGCATTTGGAAAAGGTTATCGGATTCGGCGCTTCACAAACCGAACAAGAGGATGAAGAATTAAAAGCTTATCAATCAATGAAAAAGAGGTTTATAATCGCCGTATGCTTTTCCCTTCCTATCCTCATACTTGCGATGGGTGAATTAATCCCGGGTTTAGGAACAGTAATTGATGGATTATTAAGTAAAGAAATGAATTTAATTTTACAATTGCTGCTTTCTATCCCAGTGATGTTTTATACAGCTTCCTTTATTTTTAAAAAGGGACTACAAAGCATTATTTCCAGAAAACTTAATATGTTCACCCTGGTTTCACTAGGTACTGGAATTGCATGGGTATACAGTGTAGCTGGATTGTTTTTTTCCAAGTACTTTCCTCAGTCGATAAAAAATATAGATGGTAATGTTTCATTGTATTTTGAATCTGCAGTAATTATTACAGTATTAGTAATACTAGGACAAATGTTGGAGTTAAGGGCGCATGCCAAGACAAATAGTGCATTAAAGGAACTTTTGAATCTAGTACCTCCTACAGCATTAGTAATTCGTGATGGAAAAGAGATAGAAGTACCTCTATCGGAAGTTATAGTTGGGGATAAGATCAAGGTAAAACCTGGAGAGAAAATCCCAGTCGATGGTTCGATAATTGAAGGCAACAGCGTTGTTGACGAATCAATGATTACTGGTGAACCTATGCCTGTAGACAAAAAAACCAGTGATAAGGTTACGGGTGGCACAATAAATACCACTGGAAGCTTTATTATGGCGGCTGAAAAAATTGGTGGCGATACATTATTGGCACGGATTATTGATATGGTTAATGAAGCCTCCAGATCTAAAGCGCCAATACAAACGATGGCGGATACTGTAGCTGGATATTTTGTTCCAGTAGTTATTCTTATATCTGTGGGAACTTTATTGTCATGGGGGTTATTGGCTGGGAAATGGGATTTGGGTATTGTAAACGCCATTGCAGTATTGATAATTGCATGTCCTTGTGCATTAGGCTTGGCAACGCCTGTATCCATTATGGTAGGTACTGGAAAAGGTGCGCAAATGGGTATTCTGGTTAAAAATGCTAAGGCTATCGAAAAAATGCGCAGTGTTGATACATTGTTGGTCGATAAAACTGGTACCCTTACTCTTGGAAAACCTACCTTGAATATATTTAAAAGCTATAGTGACTACAGCGATGATGAGATATTACAATTAGCGGCATCGGTTGATAGCAACAGTGAACATCCTCTTGCTGCGGCAATTGTGGCGAAAGCTAAAGAGAAAGGAATAGAACTACTTGAAACGAGGGATTTCGAATCCTTAACGGGAATGGGCGCAAGTGCACATATTGATAATAAACTTGTGGCTGTTGGAAATGATAAGCTTATTCATAATTTTCAAGTTCCTGAATTTGAGGATAATGGCTATGTCCGTGAACAGCAAAGTAAGGGACAAACGGTTATGTTTTTGATAGTTGATAATATAATGGCGGGTATACTTTGCGTTTCTGATCCAATAAAGCCATCTTCATCTGATGCAATAAGAAAATTACATGATAGTAAGGTTAAAGTAATTATGTTGACCGGCGACAATGAGTTAACGGCAAAAGCTGTAGCAGAGGAATTAGGCTTGGACGGCTTTGAGGCTGGGTACTTGCCTAAGGATAAGTTTGAAAAGGTAAAAGCTCTACAAGAACAAGGCGCCATTGTCGCCATGGCTGGTGATGGGATTAATGATGCACCAGCACTTGCCCAAGCAGATGTTGGGATTGCAATGGGTACTGGAACAGATGTAGCTATGCAAAGTGCCGATATCACATTGGTAAAAGGCGATCTCATAGGGGTATCTAGGGCAAGATCATTAAGTATGCTTGTCATGGGAAATATTAAACAAAATTTATTTTTTGCGTTTGTCTACAACTTTATCGGGATTCCAATAGCTGCCTTGGGATTCCTCAATCCTATATTCGCAGGGCTAGCCATGGCTTTGAGTTCCGTTTCTGTATTGAGTAATGCTTTAAGAATTAGGTCAAAAAAATTAGGACTCTGAACTGAGGATTATTAATCCTCAGCTACTTTTATCTCTTTGGAAGTCGGGCAATAAACTTTGTTTCTTGCCCGACTTTACTCTGTGCGGTGATGGTACCCTGTGCCAATTCCAGTTCCACAGATCTCACGGGTTCGGGAGTTGCTTTCATCATGTCCATTAAAACTTCGACATCCATAGACTTGACCAAATCCGGATTTTTGTCTTTAATAACATCTTTCAGAGGGTCGATAGCTTCGTCAAGGTTTGTCCCTAAAGTCTGCGCTTTCATCATGTCGTTGTCTTTAACCGCGTCCTTTATTTGACTGATTATACCCAGTACAGCAGTCATTTTAGCTGTTGTACTGTTGCTGCCATTATTGGGAAGAGGGACTTCGCTTGGTTCAGGCTCGCAGTCATCGCATCTAAAAGAGGGTTGATCTCAGTAGCGTTAGGATTGGTTTCTTTAAGTTTGTCCATTATGGCTTCGACATTCAGAGAGTTGATCAAATCGGGATTTTTTTCTTGAATGGCATCCTTTATCTATTGCTGTTTTGAAATCTTTAGCGGTCACTTCTGACTTAATCTGTCCGACCAACGTCAGAGCTTCATTTATTTTGTCAACAGTAGCATTAGTTGGAAACAAGGTCTTGGCTTTTTGTAAGGCTTGTTCCATCGTATCAGCAAGAGAAGATGCCTTGGCAAAGTCCGGATTGGGATCTTTCAGGACATCTAACAGGCTATCAGTGGCGAGACTGTCTACTAGATTGGCATCCTTATCCTTAATGATGTCTTTGAGGGGATCCAAAATGCTGTCTAGTTTTTCGGCGGCAGTGTTAGCTGCCTTGACATCTTTCTTAGCTAAGGCATCCTTAAGTTGCTCGGTAATACTTAGCGCTTGATCGATGACTTGAGAAGGACTTTGTGACTTCGATATACCTTCAGTCAAGGGAGCGCTACTTTCGCCACCCATGCCAATGTGTTGTTTGGGTTTGCTAGTGTAAGCGTTAACCGTCAGACCAACGAGGAGTAGGATAACCAAGACGGATATAGCAATCACGCCTTTGCGGTCTTTAAACATGTGCGAACGGGTGCGGTCAAGCAGAGGCACCAAGAGCAGGAGGAGAATAACTACTGCCGCCCCGTAAACGAGCCCAGGGATACCGAACCAGTTTTCGATGCTGAAAATTGGCATGAACGGCCAGGGGGGCCAAGCGGATTCAATGCCTTGGCCTGCGTGGCATTCTGAATATCCATGCTGGCTGTTTCAGCACTATGAATGCCCTCAAGGAAAGCGATAGCTTGTTTAACTAAGCCTTGGGCGGAATTGTCTTTCGATCCAACTTCGTGGGCGAAAACAGGCGAAGCAGAAAATATTAGGATTAGGGTAGCCAAGACTAATAAGGGCAATTTACGCATAGTAACACCTCCTCGTATAATTGACTTAAAAGTGGTTTTAGGGAATTGTCTCCAATTTTTCTTTAGCAAGAGTGACATTTTGGTTTAAGCATTCCCCTTCCTTTGTTCCGAAAGTTAGCATCTTTAACCTGAGTTATGGGATTACTCCTTAAACAGAATTATATATAAAATTTATTTCTAAATTATTTCTAAATTATTAATTTATCAAATTCATAGGATATTCATGATCAAATGATAGGCTAGGGGGGTACCCTAAGTAATGGGAGCATATGCAATAGACTCCCACTTGTAGAAGTGAGAGTCTTACAACTTGTGTTACGAGGAGGATAGTTATGTGGCAAATTATCAAACAGTACTGGTGGGTAATTTTGACGGTCGGTGTATTGTTCTTTGTGTATAGGCCAAAAGGGTCGGGTGGTAGTAGCATGTCTATTGATAGGAGGGTTACAAATGTGCAGTAATAAGTTATTCGCTTATCAATAAGTAATTTGCCTTTATCAATTCCGAGACACCCACTTCTATAAGTGGGTGTTCCGATCAATTCCGAGACACCCACTTCTATAAGTGGGTGTTCCGATTTCCACTTCGGTGGGGGTAGACTCCCCCACCGAAGACTCGATGTTCAACTTTAGTTGAACGAGTTCACTTTGCTTCTTGAGTCCTATAACAT
>Ga0209587_1000098_pt1 | contig 40950 bp, 38 predicted proteins | sample NGEPerD_2_FD_184512 | JGI IMG/M metagenome (GOLD analysis project Ga0209587, IMG submission 184512) | Arctic peat soil microbial communities from the Barrow Environmental Observatory site, Barrow, Alaska, USA - NGEE PermafrostL1-D... | ecosystem: Environmental > Terrestrial > Soil > Wetlands >...
GTCGAGCACCTCGCCACCACCGACCTCGCCACCACCGACCTCGCCCGAGGCCTCGCCCTCCTCGCCTGCTGATCCCGAAACGCGCTAGAGCACTCTCGGTGAAGCTGCGAATCCCGCGACGGTCGCCGCGGCCGCACGAAGGTCGCATGACCGTGATCGAACACCTGGGGGAGTTCCGTCGCCGGTTCATCATCTGCATCATCGCCATCGTGATCGCGGGGATCTTCTGCTTCATCGTCTCTCCGACGATCATCAGCTTCCTCGTCCGCTTCTATCGGGACGCGGTCGACGATCCGGACAAACAGCTCCAGTTCCTCGGACCCCTCGACGCCTTCGCGATCCGCCTCAAGATCGCCACCTACGGTGGGATCGTCCTGGCCCTGCCCGTGTGGCTGTTCCAGCTCTGGCGTTTCATCACCCCCGGCCTGAACCCGTCGGAACGGCGCTACGCGGTGCCCTTCGTGCTGTCGTCGATGGTGCTGTTCGTGTTCGGGGCGGCCGTTGCGCTCTACACCCTCGCGCCGGCACTCAGCTTCTTGTTGACGATCGGGGGCTCCGACCTCCGCCCGGAGCTGACCGCCGAGAAGTACATCTCGTTGGTCTCCCTCATGATCGTGGCCTTCGGAATCGGTTTCGAGTTTCCTGTCATCTTGACCTTCCTGCTCTTGGCCCGGATCATCACGACGAGCCAGCTGCGGAAGTGGCGCCGCTGGGCGCTGATCGGGATCTTCACGTTTGCCGCCGTCATCACCCCGAGCCAGGATCCGTACTCGCTGCTCGCCATGGCGGTGCCCATGTATCTGTTCTACGAGGCGACGATCATCTTGGGGAGAATCTTGAAACGATGAGCCCTGCCCGCCAGACCCGCAAGACCAGCCAGAGGACGAGTCCCAAGGCCACTCCGAAGCGCGGCCGCTCGGCCCGGGACGACTGGAAGCCCGGTCGCCCCCGCCACGAGGTCGTCAAGGCCTGGATCGCGGGGTTAGCGGTCATCGTCCTCAGCGCCGCCGCGGTCGTCGTGCTGGGCCGCGACAAGATCTGGACCGACGACTCCCCGACGGAGCAGATCCCGACCTCGCCCCTCGTCACGGCGCCTACCGGCGACCCCACGACACCACTGCCGTCCGACACGAACCCCCCCGGCGGGATCACGTTGCCGGGGGACCCCTCGAGCTCGTCGAGCACGCTTCCGGGCGCACCCGCGCCGTGACCGACGTCCGCCGTGCGTTCGAGGCCGCGCGGACCTTCCCGCTCGATCCGTTCCAACTCAGCGCACTCGACGCGATCGACGCGGGGCGCTCCGTGCTGGTCGTGGCGCCCACCGGCTCGGGCAAGACGGTGGTCGCGGAGTACGCCATCGCCCGAGCCCTGGCGGGCGGAGCGAAAGCCTTCTACACAACACCCTTGAAAGCCCTGTCGAACCAGAAATACGGCGACCTCGTCCGCGAGCACGGTGCTCCCAACGTGGGGCTCCTCACCGGAGACAACTCGGTGAACGGTGAGGCCCCGGCAGTCGTGATGACCACCGAGGTGCTCCGTAACATGATCTACGCCCACAGCCCGGCGCTCGTCGGCCTGCGGTGGGTCGTGCTGGACGAAGTCCACTACCTCCAGAACCAATACCGCGGGGCCGTATGGGAAGAGGTGATCATCCACCTGCCGCGGGAGGTGGGTCTGATCTGTCTGTCCGCGACGGTGTCCAACGCCGAGGAGCTCGCGGACTGGCTGCGCACCGTTCGGGGCGACACGACGGTCGTGATCGAGGAGCAGCGCGCGGTGGAGCTGACCAACTATTACCTCGTCGAGGAGCGGGGGGGCGGCGCGCTGGCGCTCCTGCCCACGTTCACGCCGGGCGAGGGGGGCGAGCCTCGCCCCAATCCGGACGCGGCCCGTCTCGACGCGCGCGGCGGTGGCGATCGTGGGCGTCGGCACGGTGGCCGCCGCGGACCGCCGGGCCGGCGGTCGACGAATCGTGGCCTGCGACCGCCGCGCCGCTCTGACTACGCCGAGCTGCTCGCGCACGAGGACATGCTCCCCGCGATCGTCTTCGTCTTCAGCCGGGCGGGGTGCGACCAGGCAGTCCAGCAGTGCGTCGCTGCCGGCCTGCGGCTCACCGACGCCGGCGAACGAGCCGCGATTCGCCGCATTGCCGACGCGCGCACGGAGTCGCTGAGCGATGCTGATCTCGCGGTGCTGCGGGGTGCGGAGTGGCGCGAGGGTCTCGAATGCGGGTTCGCCGCCCATCATGCCGGAATGGTCCCGCCGATGAAGGAGGCCGTCGAGGAAGCGTTCGCGGCCGGGCTCGTGAAGGTGGTGTTCGCGACCGAGACCCTCTCGCTGGGTATCAACATGCCGGCGCGCTCGGTCGTGATCGAGAAGCTGTCCAAGTTCACCGGCGAGCGCCACGAGTTCCTCACCCCCGGCGAGTACACCCAGCTCACGGGGCGCGCGGGCCGGCGGGGAATCGACGACATCGGCTACGCGGTCGTGTGTTGGAGCCCATTCGTTCCCTTCGAGAAGGTATCGGGGGTCGCGTCGCGCCGTGCCTCGGCGCTGACGTCGTCGTTCCGGCCGACCTACAACATGGCGGCGAACCTGGTCGACGGCTACGAGCCCGAGCGGGCACACCAGCTCCTCAACCTCTCGTTCGCGCAGTACCGAGCGGATCGTGACGTGGTTGCGCTCGAGCGCCGCCTCGAACGTGACCGCGCGCTCCTCGCCGGCCACGCCGCCGAAGCCACCTGTGACCGCGGTGACGTCGCGGAATACCGAAGCCAGCTCGCCGAGGCCAAATCGACCCGACGCCACGCGGGGGAGCGGTCCCGGAGGCCGGCTGCGGTTGATCCGGACGCGCACCCTGTGGCGGCCTGTCCCGACCGAGGTCGGCACCTGCGAGCCGCGTTCGCCGCCGCGCGGGTCGAACGCGATCTGACTCGGCTGACTCGAAGGGTCCGAGGGCGCAACCAGACGCTGGCCCGCCAATTCGATCAGGTGCTGCGCGTCCTCGAGGCGTGGGGATTCACCGACGGATGGGCGCTCACCGGCGCCGGTCGCTTGCTCATGCGCCTCTATTCGGAATGCGACATCCTCGTCGCCGCGGGCATCCGATCCGGTCTCCTGGACGGCCTCGGTCCCTCCGAGCTCGCCGCGGTCACATCCTGTCTCACGTTTGCCCGCCGCGGCGCCGACGGCGCGCCGCCGCGCGCTCCGGCCCGATGGCCGACCACCGCGGTCGGTCGGCGCTACCGCGAGCTCGAGCGGATCTGGCGTGAGCTGGCCAACGCCGAAGACGATGCCGGACTCAGCGAGACCCGCGCACCGGACCCCGGCCTGACCGCGGCCATGTATGAGTGGGCGGAAGGTGACGACCTCGCGGTCGTTCTCGAAGACGACGACGAGCTCACCGGCGGAGACTTCGTGCGCAACGTCAAGCAGTGCATCGACCTGCTGCGCCAGATCGGTGATGTTGCCCCCGATCGCGCCACCGCCACCGCCGCGCGCACCGCGGCCGACCGGTGCTTTCGCGGCGTCGTTGCCGCGTCATCGGTCGTGCCGTGACCCGACGACTCTCGGTTCGGCAGCCGCGGTGACGATCGAGAAGGGCCGCCTCTGGGGCCGGGAGCCGTCGGGACCGCCCGACCGCCACGTCACGGGCAACGACGCCGACCTCGCGCGCTGCGTGACGATTCCGGGCGCCGAGCTCGGACGACCGCCCCGATCGGTCAGGCCGGCCCTCCTGAACTACCGACCGACCCCCGACGCGGACCTGGCTCGCGCCCTCGGCCTTGGTCCCGCCGGTCCCGGCGGCAACACCGAGGTTGTGCTCGACGTGCTCGTGATCCAGCTCGACGACCCCCGGGTGCGGCCCGTCGTCGCGGTGAACGCGGTGGAGATCGGCGCGGTCGCGGACCGGGCGCGACGCTGGAGTCGGCGGGTCCCCGTCACCGTCTCGATCGACGACCGGCCGGGCTGGTCGGGTCAGGCGACCGGGCTCCTCGTCGCGAACGGCCAGTTCCTCCGTGGCGCCGACGCGGTGCCTCGCGGGCATCCCGGCGACGGCTGGGCCGAGGTCAACGTCTACGCCATGGGCACCGGCACTCGCCGCGCCATGCGGGGCCGCTTGGCGACCGGTTCGCACGTCCCGCACCCCGAGATCGTCGAGCGGCGGGGACGTCGAATCGAAATCGAGACCCGGCGGCCGGTCCCCGTCGTGGCCGACGGTTCGCGGGTCGGCACCGCCGCCGGCCTGGTCATTCAGGTGCTGCCCGGAGCGCTGCGGCTGCTCCTGTGACCGTCCGGCCCATCCCCCCCGGGCGAGCGACCCACCGGTAAGATTTATCGTCCATGGTCTACGCGGAGGAGCGCTTCACACCCGACGAGGCGGCGGTCCTCCGGCCGTATTTCACGAACGTCGATCGACCGGTCTTCGCCATCGTGAACCTCCCCGAGGTGGTGAAGGGCGCGCTGTTCGCCCGGTATTCGCGCAGTCCGAAGAGCCTCCGTCGGCTGTTCCTCGACGAGTTCGTCGGTGATCTCGACCTGACGGGCGATCTCACCGTCGACGCGACCGTCGGTCTTCGACGAGCCGAAGAGCTGTACGAGCGCGTCTTCCTCGAATACGGCGACGACTCCGTTGCCCAGCTCGGCGGCGTCCACCTGGCGTGTGAGCAGGCGTCGAATCTGCTCACCAAGGTCCTCGAGTGGGGCCGGATCATGTCGTACATGGAGCAGTCGACGCGCTACATCCCCTACGACACCCGACTCGGCGGTCGCTACCGGTACTTCCGCGATCCCGACGTCGTCGGCTCATCGATCGGCGCACGCTACGTGGCCGACATGGACGGCCTGTTCGATACCTACGTCTCATTGCAGCCGCAGATGGTCGAGTGGGCTCGGCGGCGATACCCGAAACATCCGGACGACTCGGACTTCGTGTACAAGCAGAGCATCAAGGCGAAAGCATGTGACGCGGTGCGGGGCATCCTGCCCGCCTCGACCCTGTCGAACGTCGGCGTCTACGGATCGGGCCAGGCGTTCGAAGCGCTGTTGCTCCGCATGCTGGCCCACCCGCTCCCCGAGGCCCGCAGCTACGCCGTGATGATGCTCGAAGAGCTTCGCAAGGTGATCCCGTCGTTCGTCGCTCGCGTGGACCGGCCCGATCGAGGTGGCGCGTGGGTGGAGTATCTCGAGCAGACCCGCACCGACACCCACGAGATCGTCGGCGAGCTGTTCGGCCAGGCCGACCCCGAACCCCGCCCCGGCGTCGTGCTCACGGATTTCGACCCGGAGGGCGAGGACAAGGTCCTCGCAGCCATCTGCTATCCGGTCACCCAGCTTCCCGAAGACCAGGTACTGGCTCGGGTCCGACGGCTGTCCGCCGACGAACGCGTCGCGTTGCTGCGTGCCGCGGTGGGCAACCGTGACAATCGGCGACACCGCCCGGGTCGGGCCTTCGAGCGGACCGGATACCGGTTCGACGTGCTCGCCGACTACGGCGCATTCCGCGATCTCCAACGCCACCGGATGCTCACCATCGAATGGCAGTCGTTGACGCCCCATCACGGCTACGACATTCCCGAGGCCGTCGCCGAAGCGGGTGTCGATCGCGACTTCGTCGACGCGATGACGCGATCGGGGGAGCTCCATGACGAGCTCGCCCCACAGTTCCCCGCCCAGTCTTCCTATGCGGTCGCGCTCGCGTATCGGATTCGATTCGTGATGCAGATGAACGCACGTGAGGCGATGCACGTGCTCGAGCTCCGGAGCTCCCCGCAGGGTCACCCGGCGTATCGGCGCGTCGTGCAGGAGATGCACCGCCTCATCGCGGAGGAAGCGGGCCACCGCGCGCTGGCCGCGACGATGCGCTACGTCGACCACGCCACGTATGACCTCGAACGCCTGGAGTCAGAACGCGCGGCCGAACGTCGCCGCGCGGCGCGTTGACGCAGAGTTTTTTCGCGGCCCGCTGACCTGCTTGGACGCGCGCCGGTGCAGGTCACAGGCAATGGGCGCGCGCGTGCTCCGGCTTGACAGCACCCCGCCCCGTGGCGCGGAATAGATGCGCGCCACCGCACAGCCGGATTCCACCGGTCGCGATGGCGTCGTCGGAAGGGGGCGGGGCCGACGCGGGCGGCGCAGGAGACCCAGTAGAGAACGCTGCAATAACCCCGCCGTGCGCTACGGCGCGGGCGAGCCAGTGGCCCCAACGGTTTCCTGTGCTTCACCGCACACCCCGCCCCTCTCCGTTCGGATCCGGGCGACGCATGTCGGCCGGGATCGGGTCGCCCTCGGCGACCGGGAATGCCCGATTCGTGGCGGTGGTTTGGTCACCAGTTCGCGGGGTTATACTCCGCGCCCCCGGGGGCCTGTTCGGGTCCCTCTCGGTCCCTTCCCGACCAAGTGAGCGCATGAGCGACAACGATCTCGACGACGATGACCAGAGCCCCAACGGCGAGGCAGCCGGGGGTCCCAACCCAGCAGGTGCAGCGCCCGCGGCCAAGAAACGTCGCGCGCGAAAAGGTGGCCGTACCAAAGGCCTCAAGGCCAGCCCCGCCAAGGCCAGCCCCGCCAAGGACGATGAGGACGATCACGTCGTGGACCTCGAAGAGGAGCTCCACCCCGACGACGTCGAGGACGCGCTCGACGTGCTCCTCCAGGAGAAGACGGCCAGCGAAGGCCTCGACGTGGACGAGGCCGAGATCGAGGCTGATGACGCCGAGCCGGGGGAGCGCGGCGCCAACCGGATCGCACCCCGCCAGGCGGACGAGTTCCTGTGCTCCTCGTGCTTCCTCGTCGTGCCGCTGAGCCAGCTCGCCGACAAGAAGCGGCAACTGTGCCGCGACTGCGCCTGAGGCCCAGCCGACGCACCCTGGCTCGCGGTGCGGCCGCCGCCGCATCGGGACTCGCCCTCTCCCTCGCGTACGCGCCGTTCGATCTCGGTCCGATCGCGCTCGTCGCTCTCATTCCGCTGCTCTGGGTGTGGCGCGACGCCCGCTGGCTCGAGGCCGCAGCGCTCGGCTACATCGCCGGGCTCGCGTTCTTCGCGGTGAGCGTGTCGTGGGTCGTCAACGTGGGCGTGGTCGCGGTCCCGGGCCTCGTGGCCGGCCAGGCGCTCTACTGGGGGGTCGTCGGAGCGCTCGTCGGACTGATGACTCGGCTGCGGGTGCGCTCACCCTGGACGATCGCAGCTGCCTGGGTCATCCTCGAAGCCGCACGGGGTTCGTTCCCACTGGGCGGGTTGGCGTGGAACGAGGTCGGCATGAGCCTGCACGATCTCCCGGCGGCCCGGGCGCTCGCGACCGTCGGCGGAGTGCCGCTCGTCTCGTTCCTCGTTGTCGCTCTGAACGGCTTTCTCGCGGATGGGCTCGCGGCCGGGCGCTCGCTTCGCGTCGCGGGCGACGGGTGGGGTGCCGGGCTGTGGCCACTGGCCGCCGCCGGTCTCGGCGTCGTGTTCGTCGCCGGCGCCACGGTCGGCGCAGTGGTCACGCGGTTCGATCCCACGCCGACCGGCGAGCTTCGCTACGCCCTCATCCAAGGCAACGATCAAGACCGCCGGCTCACCCCCACCGAGATCGCCAATGGGTACCTGACCGAGCGCCATCTCAGTCTCGCGGACCAGCTCGAGGGCGACTACGACCTCATCGTGTTTCCGGAATCGGCCTTCGAGACCGACCCGGAGACCGACCCCGCGTTGCGAGCACGAATCACCGCGCTGGCCCGCCGTCACGACAGCGTCGTTCTCGTGAACGCGATCACCGGTCCCGCCGATGCTCGACGCAACACCAACCTCGCCTACAGCCCCGATGGCCGGCTCATCGCTTCCTACTCCAAGCAACACCTCGTACCGTTCGGCGAATACGTGCCCTTCGGCGGGTGGCCGCGGAAGCTGGTCCCGGCCTTGGAAGCGCAGGTGCCGTACGACCTCGTACCCGGCGACGAGACGGTGGTCTTTCCTGTCGGTGGCCACCAGGTCGGAACGGTCATCTGCTTCGAATCGGCGTTCGCGCCGCTCGTGTACGACTCGGTCCGCGACGGCGCCGAGATGATCGTGGTGTCGACGAACAATCGCAGCTACCGACGCTCGGCCCTGTCGGCCCAGCATCTCGCCACGAGTCAGATGCGAGCAGCCGAGACGGGACGGCCGATCCTGCACTCGTCCATCTCGGGCATCACCGGGGTCATCGACGCCGAGGGCAATGTCGTTCGTACGACCTCGTTCTTCGAGACCGCCGTCGTCGAGGGCACGGTCACCACCACGACAGGTGAGACCCTCACGGTGCGGTGGGGACCGTGGGTGGTGTGGGTGAGCCTGGTCGTCGTTGGGGTGGGTCTGGTGGTCGGCGGGGTGCGCCGTACAATGACAGGCCGCAGCTCATTGATCGGTCCGTCGGGAACAGGGGAGCAGGCGTGAAGGAGTCGCCCGTGGAACGCGCGCTCGAGGTCGTCGTCTACGGACCGCTCGGCGCCGCGTTGTTCGCTCGTGACGCGATGCCGAGCTTCGTGAAGATGTTCGTGGCGCGCGGGCGATCCGCAGTGGACCAGCAAGTGCATCAGGCCCGCACGGTCGGGCAGTTCGCGGTGAAGTTCGGTGGACCCGCGGTGCAACAGCGCGTCGAAGAGGGAGTCGCCGCCGCGCGCGCCCACGCCGAGAGCACGGTGGCGTCGCTCGCGATCGGCGGGCCTCGTCCCGCGTCATCAAGTGCGCCCCGACGTAATGGCGACCGACCATCTCCAGCCGCCACGGATGACGCGGCGGCTCCGGTGAGGCGGGCCACAACCGTCGCGACACCGTCGCCCGCGACGGACTCTCCGTCAGTGAGTGAGCTCGCGATTCCCGACTACGACGAGCTCTCGGCCAGTCAGGTCGTCCAGCGCCTGGAGGGGCTGAGCCGGTCCGATCTCAAAGCCGCGCGTGACTACGAGACTGCTCACCGCGGCCGCCGGACGATTCTCGGCAAGATCGCGCAGCTGCGCGCGTAGCCGGGTGGAACACACGCGCGCCGCAGTCACCGAGGACGCCGCGGCAATCGCGGAGCTGATGACCATGCTCGCGGCGGAGCTTCAACCGACCCGAGGCGGCGACCTGTGGTTCCGCCGAGAGCGCAGGGAGCCGTTCGGGATCGAGCGATGTCTCGCGCTCATCGCTCGAACCGATGCTCACGTCGCGGTCGGCACGGTCGACGGTGTCGTCGTCGGCTTCGGTGTGGTGGAGCTCGAGGTCCTCCGAGATGCGACCACGCTCGGTCGCGTGACGGAGCTGTTCGTCGACCCCGGTGCGCGCGCCGTCGGCGTCGGGGAGGTCTTGATGGAGGCGCTCCTCGGGTTCTGTTCCGAGCACGGCTGTGGCGGTGTCGATGCTCGGGTGCTCCCGGGCCATCGCGCCGCGAAGAACTTCTTCGAGGGTTCCGGCTTCACCGCCCGGGCGATCGTCATGCACCGCACGCTCGAGCCCTGATCGACCGGACGTTTGGTTCATAGCGGCCCAGAGGGACGCGAGCCCTGGACACCCGCGGTTGAATAGGGTGAGCGCGGACGCGAGGAAACCGGAAAGGGTCGTGTGCGGCGCAAGGTCTCCAAGCCTGAGCTGGAGTGGAGAACGGCCACCATCGAGCAGGTCGCCGACCTGCGTCTGTGGGTCGCGGCGCGCGTCCCCACACGGCACGCGCAGGCGATCTGTGAGTGGCTGTTCATGCTCACCGACCCGAAGGCGCCCAAGGTGTCGAAACGGCACCTCGAGCTGTATCGCCGCCTGCTGAGGAGGTACGGTCCGCCCCGCCGTACCGCAGCCGCGCTCAACGTGGAGCAGACCCGCTCCGAGGTTCGGCACCGCCTGGCCGAGATGGCCGACCGACCACGGACCGCTGGGATCCGACCCGTCGACGACCCGCCCCAGGCGGTCGTCCCGCTCCATCCTCGGCCGGTCCTGGGTGACACATCGGACGCCGATCACGACATCGACTCCTCCGACGCCTCGGCGCATCGGTTCGACCAGGCCTGAGCGGTCCTCGAGCCGGCTTCAAGCCGGCGGGTGAACCCGCCGATGCATCGGCAAGCCAGCCGAGCAGGACGGGACTGTGGGGCACCGACGACGAGACCCTTGGTTCGACGAGGCGTGGCGTGCTGCCAGCGCGGAACAGTTCGCCGATCTGGACGCGTGGCTTCGCCAACGCATCCCCGCCAACGAGGCGGACAGCATCAGCGCGTGGGTGAAGACCCTGGCCGGCGCTGCCGCGCCGGGCGAGAACGGTCGTTATCCGACCCGTCGGCGAATCGTGGCCTACCGCAACGTCGTCGAGGGCTACGGACCGCCCCGGGTCACCGCCTCACCGCCTTCGGGCTGATCGCCCGGTCACCCCGCTACGATCGGCCGATGGAGATCCTCTGTGCCGGCTGTGGCTGCGTGGTCGACTCGGGTGTCCGGCTGACCCCATGCGGCAAGGCCGACTGTTGCTGCCGCCACCTGCGACCCTTGAGCGACTGTCCGCCCAGTTGAACAAGGTGGGCCCGGGGCTGGTCCTTGAAGCGGGCATCGGCAGTGTTCGGATTGAATCGCAGCATGACCACGATGTCCGGCGAACCGGGTCAACCCCACTCTGCCACTTGACGTGGTGAGAATGGACATGCGAGGCTACGGAGCGTGGCGGGCAACGGGGTTCGGCGGGTACAAACGGCAGAGGCGGCGGTTTCGATCGCGGCCTTTACGGGGATGGCCACGGTCGGGTCCAACGGTTCCCCAGCAGGCGCAGCGTCAGATCGTGTATCGGGTGTCGACCTTGGGTTGACCTTGCAGAGATCCGGTCGCCGGGTGCTGGAGAATCAGTGGCGAGTGTTCAAGTTCGATCCGGTTCCAGACCTGGGCGGTTCGCCCTTTCTTGCGGCCGGCGAGCTGGCCAACTCTCACCTCGACGGATGCCCGCTGCCAACCCAAGGCACAGCAGTGCCTCTCGAAAGGAACGAATCATGAGAAAATTCCTTGCAGCGTTGAGCGCCGCTCTCTCGCTCACCATCGTGTCGGTTGCGACGCCAGCCTCGGCTGCCAAACCCGGATCAGCCACAACAATTCAAAGTGGTGAACTACTGAATTCTGCCGGGGAAGTCATCACCGTTGGATTCGATGCCTGGGGATACAACTATCAGGGTCACATGTTCAACGGCAAATACTGTGATGCATATCGAGACGCATCGTGGTGCCAGCCTTACAAGGACATCAATCTGTCTATGAAGTGGAACGATGCCTGGCTCGCCAACACAGATGTCACCGACGACAGCGACGTTCTGCTCGACCGGCACCTCGGTTTCGCGACCTACATTGGCTCAGGGGCATGGGTGACGAACCATATGTCTGGGGTAAACGATGACGGCACTGTCTGGACCTCCTTCGTGAAAATTGTGGCTGCACCCGCAGACGCAAATCTGAACGCCGGGGTCTGGTACACGGCCGGCGGAGTCGAGCTCGGCTCAGAAATCTGGGGAGAGTTCTTCATCGCCCAGGAGGTAACCAACGATCCGAGTACTGGCGAGCATGGCGCTCAGTACATCAGTCCCTTCGGTCCGGGATTCGGACACATCTAGCCAAGCAACACCTCCAGGATTCGGGGCCGACGTCACGTACGTCGGCCCCGTTTCCTTCTCCTGTTCCTCGGGCGCTATTGGGGCTCTACGCGTCTGAGCACGGAACGCGCCGAGGGCGGGTCCGGATGCGTGACGGTGATGAGCGGGTCAGATGCTGACCGCCCATAATCCTCGTTATGTAAACCTACGGGTTGGAGCTCTCCGCCCTACCCAGTCAGCCCACCGGGTTTGTTCACTCGGCGCTCAGAGTGCGCGTCGAGTGAACGAACCCGGGAAGAGGTCGGGCGCCGGGCCGAGCCAGATCAGCTGTCGGTCAAGCATCGACGGCGTCTTCTTCGTTGTCCGACACCGGCGGGCACGAGCACATGACGTTGCGGTCGCCGTAGGCGCCGTCGATGCGGCTCACCGGCGGCCAGTACTTGTCGCCGCGCAGGCTTCGCAGCGGGTAGGCGGCGAGCTCGCGGGGGTAGGCGCGGGCCCACGAGTCGGCCGACACGTCCTCCGCCGGGTGGGGTGCGCCCCGCAGGGGACTCGCGTCCGCATCCCACTCCCCTGCCTCGACCCGGTGGATCTCGTGGCGGATCGCGATCATGGCGTCGCAGAACCGGTCGAGCTCGGCGAGCGGCTCGGACTCGGTGGGTTCGACCATGAGCGTTCCCGGGACCGGGAACGACATCGTCGGCGCGTGGAACCCGTAGTCGATGAGGCGCTTGGCGACGTCGTCGACGGTGACGCCCGTCGTCTCGGTGATCGGGCGCAGATCGAGGATGCACTCGTGCGCCACGAATCCGTTCCGGCCCGTGTAGAGCACCGGGTAGTGCTCGGCGAGACGCCGGGCGATGTAGTTCGCGTGCAGGAGTGCCGCCCCGGTTGCCGCGGTGAGCCCGTCGGGGCCCATCAACGCGAGGTACACCGCTGAGATCGGCAGCACCCCTGCGGAGCCCCACGGAGCGGCCGCGATCGCGCCGATCCCGGTGTCGGGTCCGGCCGCGGCGACGAGCGGGTGATTGGGCAGGAACGGTGCCAGGTGAGCGCGTACGGCGACCGGGCCGACGCCGGGACCGCCACCGCCGTGGGGGATGCAGAAGGTCTTGTGCAGGTTGAGGTGGGAGACGTCCGCGCCGAACGCTCCCGGTTTGGCGACCCCGACGAGCGCGTTGAGATTGGCGCCGTCGAGGTAGACCTGGCCACCGTGAGCGTGGGTCACCTCGCAGATCTCGGTGATCCGTTCTTCGAACACACCGTGGGTCGAGGGGTACGTGACCATGAGCGCGCCCAGGTCATCGGCGTGGGCCGCGGCACGGCGTTGGAGGTCCACGAGGTCGACATTGCCATCGTCGTCACAGCCGACGACCACGACGACCATCCCTGCCATGGCGGCGCTCGCCGCGTTGGTGCCGTGAGCCGAGGACGGGATGAGACACACCTTCCGACGGTTGTCTCCTCGGCTGTGGTGATAGGCACGGATCGCGAGCAGACCCGCGAGCTCGCCCTGTGAACCTGCGTTCGGCTGGAGCGACACCGCGTCGTATCCGGTGATCTCGCACAGCGCGCGTTCGAGGTGTTTGAACAGCTCGAGGTAGCCGGCCGCTTGGTCGAGCGGCGCGAACGGATGGAGCCCGGCGAACGACGGCCAGGTGATCGGGATCATCTCGGTGGTCGCGTTGAGCTTCATGGTGCACGAACCGAGCGGGATCATGGACCGGTCGAGGGCGAGGTCGCGATCCGCGAGGCGCCGCAGGTAGCGCAGCATCTCGGTCTCGGAGTGATGGCGATGAAACACGGGATGGGTGAGGAAGTCCGATGTACGCCCGAGGGCTGCCGGGATCCCCCGCTCCCCCTCCGCGGCCGTATCCGGGTCCTCGGGCGCCTCGCCGACGCCGAACGCGCCCAGCACGGCGTGCAATGTCGCGTCGGTGGTCGTCTCGTCGAAGGTCACTCCGACCGTGTCCTCGTCGACGAGTCGCAGGTTGATGCGCTCGGCGCGGGCTGCGCCGAGCGCATCGGCGGCGTGGCCCGGGACGCGCACCTGCACGGTGTCGAAGAACGTGTCCGAGGCGAGGGTGAGGTTCCCGGCGCGGAGCCCAGCAGCGAGACGGGCTGCACGGTCGTGGACCTGGCGGGCGATGGCGCGGAGCCCGTCGGGACCGTGGTAGGTCGCGTACAGGCCGGCGATCACCGCGAGGAGCACCTGCGCGGTGCAGATGTTGCTCGTGGCCTTCTCCCGACGGATGTGCTGCTCACGGGTCTGGAGCGCGAGCCGCAGCGCAGGCCGACCCGCCTCGTCGACCGAGACGCCGACCAGGCGGCCGGGCAGGCTGCGTTTGTGAGCGTCGCGTGTGGCGAAGAACGCCGCGTGGGGTCCACCGAATCCGAGTGGCACACCGAAGCGCTGTGCGGAACCAACGACGACGTCAGCGCCCATCTCGCCCGGCGGGGTGAGCAGGGTGAGCGCGAGCAGATCGGTCGCCACCGCGACCATCGCCCCGCCCGCCTTGGCTGCGTCGATCACCGGGCGCAGGTCCTGGACCGTGCCGCTGCTCCCCGGGTATTGGAGCAACACACCGAACACACCCGCCGCGGCGAGATCGTCGGGGAGCTCCGTGGCGGGGTCACCGACTCGGATCTCGATCCCGATCGGCTCGGCCCGGGTCGCCACGACATCGAGGGTCTGGGGATGGCAGTCCCGGTCGACGAAGAACACCGACCCGGCCTTGCGGTTCAGACGTTGGCAGAACGTCATCGCTTCGGCTGCGGCGGTGGCCTCGTCCAGCAGTGACGCGTTGGCCAGGTCCATACCGGTCAACTCGCTGACCATCGTCTGGAAGTTGAGCAGCGTCTCGAGTCGGCCTTGGGAGATCTCCGGCTGGTACGGCGTGTACGCCGTGTACCAGGCAGGGTTCTCCAACACGTTGCGCAGGATCACCGCGGGGGTGATCGTGTCGGCGTAGCCGAGGCCGATCAGCGACGTGTACACCTCGTTGCGATCCGCGACCGCGCGCATCGACGCCAGTGCTTCGGTCTCGGTCTGCGCGGCGGGCAGGTCGAGCGGGTCTCGCGTGCGGATGGACTCCGGCACGACAAGGTCGATGAGGTCGTCGACTGACGCGACGCCGAGCGTGTCGAGCATCACCGCTTGGTCGGTGGGTGTCGTGGCTACGTGGCGGTCCACGAAGCCGGATCGGCCGTCGGTGGTCATTGCATCGTCTCCCCTGGTCGCGCGCGTCGGGTGGCTGGTCCCCACTCTGTCGCGGTACCTGAGAGATTCACCGGCCGCGAGGCGGACGGCTTTCCCCGTCGGTGAGACGGCGAACCGTCTGCTCTCCAGAGGTGCCTCACCCGGGCGGTTCGGGTGCCTGAGAGATTCCGGGGAGGTTGCTCCTTCGGCGCCGAGTCGCACCGTTCCGACGGTGTGTTCGGCTCTCCCGCCCGAGGTCGACGGCTTTGGTGCCCAAGCTAGCCGCGCGCCGGCGATCCTGACACGAACGGCAGGTCGACAACCGTGGCGGCCAACCTCCGGCCGCGTACGTCGACGTCGACGCGCTCACCGAGGCAAGCATCGGTCGGTAGGAACGCGAGGGCGATGCCATGGCCCAGAACCGGTGAGAAGTTCCCGCTCGTCACCTCGCCGATCGTGGTGTCGCCGCGCTGGACCGGATAGCCGGCGCGGGGGAACTGGCGGCCCTCGAACGCGAGCCCGCGCAGGCGCCGGGCCACGCCCGCGTCTCGTTCGCGTTGCAGCGCGTCGCGGCCCCGGAAGTCGCCCTTGTCGAAGCGGACGACCCAGCCCAGCGCGGCCTGGAGCGGCGTGATCCCCGGCCCGAGCTCGTGACCGTGCAGCGGGAGGCCGGCCTCGAGGCGCAGGGTGTCGCGCGCGCCGAGCCCGGCGGGCACGATCTGCTCGCCGACCAGGGCCTGCCAGCACGACCGCGCCCCCCCCACGGGCACGTGGAGCTCGACGCCGTCCTCGCCGGTGTAGCCGGTACCCGCGACGAAGCCGGTGTGGCCGTCCCAGGCGAAGGGCTGCACGGCGAAGCGGGCGACGTCCGCCGCGTCGGGGGCGATGGCGCGCAGCCGGGCGCGAGCTTCGGGGCCCTGCACCGCCAGCACGGCGCGCTCCGCCGTGATGTCGGTCACCGTCGCCTCGCCATCTGCGAGCGCGGCCGTGATGCGCTCTGTGTTCGACGCGTTCGGCATGACGATGAAGTCATCCTCGCCGACCCACCAGACGATGATGTCGTCGACGACGTGGCCGTCATCGGCGTCGAGCAAGTGGGTGTACTGGGCCCGTCCGGGTGCGATCCGTCCGAGGTCGTTGGTCAGCGAGCGCTGCAGCAGCTCGAGCGCGCCGCGACCGGAGACCCGAAGTGACCCGAGATGTGAGACGTCGAAGACCACGGCGGTCTCACGGCATGCCCGGTGCTCCGCCAGCACGCCCGTGTACTGGATGGGCATGTCCCAACCACCGAACCCCACCATCCGGGCACCGAGTGAACGATGCTCGGCGTCGAGCGGGCTGTGGCGCAGCTCCTCGGGCGCGTGGAGGGTCATCGGGTTCAGTCAGGCTCGCCGCGAGGATCGGGTGCAAGGCGCAGCGGCCGCGGCGGACCGAGCTGTTCGGAGAGCTGCGACGGGGCCTCGAGGCCGTACTTCGCCAACAGGTGGAGGTAGTCACGTTGATACATGATCTTGATCTGCACGTCCGGCTCGAGCTCGCGGAGACGACGGGCCTTGCGGTTCTTCTTGGTCACGAGCCGCTGGTTGAGCGTCGTGATCTCGATGTAGAGGTCGTAGGCCGGGAGGTAGAAATCCGGCGTGAACGCCTGCATCGGGTTTCCTTCGCGGTCCGTCTCGAGCGTGAAGGTCTTCGGCTCGTACTCCCAGACGATGCTGTAGAAGTCGAGCAGCTTCGCGAACTGCCGCTCGGAGTTGTGTGCGAAGCGCACCAGCTCGTGTGGGAGCGTGTCACCCCCGTGCGGAAGAGCCTCGTCGGCGGGAATCGTCAACCTCCTCCGGCCGCCTTGGCCCGCCCGCGCCGAGCAGGGCGTGACTTCTCGGGAACCTCGGCGTTCGATCCGTCGAGGTCGTGGATCGTCGCGTCGAGCTCGGCGACGACCGGGCCGAGGGGAACGATGTTCAAGACGCCTTGGCCGTGGCGGACGAGGTCCACGATGTCGTCACCGCTCCGGGCGAGCACGGACCGTGACCCGTCGAGCACCAGGCTCGCGGACGCGAGGTCACTGCCGAGGTGGTCACGCAGGTAGTCGATCGCCTTGCGCGCCGTCTGCAGTGCCACGCCGGCGTCGAGGAGGCTCTTGATCACCTTCAACGCGACGAGGTCCCGGTACGAATAGCTCCGCTTCGTGCCGCTGCCCTTGGCCTCGGCCAACGACGGCCGGAGGAGGTCGGTGCGGGCCCAGTAGTCGAGCTGACGGTACGAGATCCCGACGATCTCGCAGACCTGGCGGCCACGGAAGCCGATCTCCTGCCAGTCGCTCGCATCGGAAGCGCCCGTTGCCAGCCTTCCCTGGGCCATCGGCTCGGACGACCGGGCGCCAGACTGTGCCGCGGGCCGTTTGGCCGATGATCGAGACGATGGCTTCGCTGACGCCTTGGGCATGGGGAAGGCTCCTCCGAACGGCTCGGTGCCGGTCGGGCGCCCGAGGACTACACGGACGTAACTACCAGCATGTGACGGTATACCTGACCCCTACCGGCGCGTCAACGTCAAGCTCTGGTCGAGGCCCGGATCCAACTCTCGACGTCGCGTGGAGGGTGAGGGTTCCTGCGCTGGTCAGGGGGCGGTGCGGGCCGGTGGGCATGCAAGCGCGCCGAGCGCGGCAAGTTGGTCGTCGGAGCCGATCGCGATCAGGGTGGAGTCGGACGCCAAGGTCCAGTCGGGCTCGGGATTGCTCACGAACTCCCCCGACGCGACCCGAAGCCCCAGGACGAGCGCGCCCGTGTGCTCCCGGATGCCGGCGTCGGCGAGTGTCCGGCCCACGAGCCCGCAGTGCTCGTGGAGCGCGACCTCTTCCAGGCGAACCTCGACCGCGCCGCGCGGGGAGACGACCTCCATGAACCCGGCCACGGTCGGGCGCAGGGCGAAGCCGACGAGGTGTTCGGCGCCGAGGCGGAGCGGATTGACGACGTGGTCGACACCGGCGCGAGTCAGCTTCGCCTCCGAGCCGGCCGAGTTGGCGCGGGCGATGATTCGTACCTGCGGTGCGAGCGACCGTGCCGAGAGCGTGCACGAGATCGCGTCGCCGTCGGATTGGACGCTGATGACGACGACCGAAGCTCGCTCGATTCCCGCCTCGTTGAGGACGTCATCTTCGGTCGCGTCGCCACAGACGCAGTGGAAGCCGGCCTCAGCGGCCGCTTCGATGCGCGCCGGGTCTTGTTCGACGACCACGACGACGTCGCCCTCGGCGGCTACGGCCCGGGCGATCGACCTGCCCACCCGGCCGTAGCCGCAGAGCACAAAATGGCCCGAGAGCTTGGCGATACGTCGTTCCATGCGGCGTCTCCCGAATCGATGGATGGATCCCTCGACGAGCTCTTCGAGGGCCCCTCCGAATGTGAACAGCGCGGCAGCGACACCGACGATCATGAGAAGAATCGAGAAGACACGCGCGCTCGTGTCGAACTCGTGGATCTCGCCGAAGCCGACCGTCGTGATCGTGGTCGTCGTCTGGAACGCGGCCTCGATGAGGCTGTAGTCCTCGAGGAGCCAAAACCACAGCGTGCCGGCGATCCCGACTGCGGCCAGCAGGGTGAGGCCGGCACGGAAGCGCCGCCGTCCGTTCACTACTGCGCGAAGTCCTCCGGGCGAACCTGTTCCAGAAACTCGCGGAACATCTCCACCTGATCGTCCTCGTCGTCACCGTCGAACAGCACGCCGGCTTCGTCCATCACGGCCTCATCGACGAGGATCGGCACCGTTTCCGGATAGCGGACCGCCAGCGCGATGGCGTCGGAAGGACGCGAGGAGATCGTGGACGTGCCCTCACCGTGGATCAGCTCGATCTCGGCGAAGAACGTGCCGTCGTGCAGCTCGGTGATCGCGACCTGCTGCAGGCGGGCGGTCAGCCCTTCGAGCACCGTCCGGAACAGGTCATGGGTCATCGGGCGGGGGGTCTCCATTCCCTGGAGCGCGTACACGATCGCGGTCGCCTCCGGAGGCCCGATGAAGATCGGGAGATAGCGCTCGCCGTCGTCCTCGCGCAAGAGCACAATCGGTTGGTTCGTGGGCACCTCGAGCCGGACACCCACGAGCGACACTGAGATCATCACTCGCACCTCCCGGCCGTAGCTCCGGACAGACGCAGCCAGCGTAGCTCCGGACAGACGCAGCCAGCGTACCACCAGCGGTCGGCGCGGATGGTCGGGTTCAGCAAGGTTCTTGGCGGTAGAGCTGGTCGACGAACCTGTCCGGATCGGCCTCGACCGAGGCCCGTGACGCCTCGTACACCTCCGGGACGTTCCGGTACAGGTCGAGGTGGTGGAGTCCGTAGCCGAGCGCGTACACGTCGGGGATCTCGATGCCCCGATAGTGGACCTCGAGCGGCACGATGCGCCGCACCGGCCGGTCGAGCAGTGCACAGACCCGAACCCGACGTGCGCCACGCTCCTCGAGCTGGCGCACCAGGTAGCCGAGAGTGAGCCCGGTATCCACGATGTCCTCGACGACGACGAGGTCGGCACCGGTCACGTCGTTCGCCAGATCGTGGGTGATCCGTACTCGGCCGGAGTCGGGTGCGTACCGGGAGAGGGCGATGAACTCGAGCGTCACCGGCACCTCGTGGACCTGCCGAGCCACGTCCGCCAGGAACAACAGCGCGCCCTTCAACACCCCGACGAGTACCACGCCGTCCGGGTGATCCGCGGCGATCTCACGGCCGAGCCTCGCGACGTGCTCGGCGATTGCCGCCCGCCCCACCAGGAGCCGAGCGACACCCTCGCTCGCATCCGGCGCGCGTGGTGTCGATCGGCGCGAGCGGCTCACTCCCCGAGCAGCTCGCGCGCGGCCTGGCGGAGATACGCGGTGCGAAGCCCCCGCCCGAGCTTCGCGAGCTCGGCAAGCTGTTCCTGAGCTCGCGCCCGAGCCTCGGGGTTTCGTTGCCGCAACAGGGCCAACAGCGTCTGCTGGTAGAGCACGGCCTCGCGCTCGGCGAAGGCGCGATACATGCGCAGGTGGCGCGCCTGGATGCCGTGCTTGGCGAAGCCCGAGGCGAGGCGGGCCACGGCGAGCGCATCTTCGTCGAACAAGCCCGGGCCGTCGGCGGCGGTCGTCGGCCATACGAGCCCGTAGGACTCGAGCTCGGCCAGTTCGGCGTCGGTGAGCCCCGCGGCGAGGGCGAGCTCGTCACGGGTGAGGCTGGCCCCGGTCGGGCTACCAACGAGGTCGTCGGCGCGACCGTCATCCGGAGGAGGTCCGGCCGGAGCGCCGCGCTTGGCGGCACGGCGGCGCTTGGTCGCGCGCTTGGCGGGCTTTCCCGGTACGGGCTGGGAGGCGGCAGGGTCGGCCGGACCGTTTGGCGCGTCCTGGGTCGCGTCGAGCAGACCTCCGCCGAGCTCGAGCTGTTCGAGCCGTGTCTTGATGACCTTCAAGGGGAGGAAGTTCTCCTTCTGCTCGCGGAGGATCCACCGGAGGCGATCGACGTCGGCCTCGTAGAACTTCCGGTATCCGGAGGGGGTTCGCTCGGGGTCGACGAGACCCTGACTCTCGAGAAAACGAATCTTCGAGATCGTGATGTCGGGGAACTCGTCGCGCAGCAAGCCGAGCACGTCGCCAATCGAGAAGTGGGCTGCGCCGCCATCCGTCATCAGCCGGCGGCGAGGAAGGTGAGCACGAACCGGCCGATCCGGATCTCGTCGCCGCTGTTGAGCGTGACCTCGTCGACCCGCTCAGCATTGACGTAGGTGCCATTGAGGGACCCGGCGTCGCGAAGGATGTAGTCGGAGTCCGAACGGGTGACCACCGCGTGGCGGCGCGACACGGTGATGTCGTCGAGGAAGATCTCGGAATCGGGGTGGCGCCCGGCGGCGATCTCATCTCGATCCAGGCCGAAGATGCTGCCCGCATTGGGCCCCCGGCGGACGACGAAGACCGCGGTGCCCTGGGGCAGCTCCTCGACCACGGCCGCGAGCTCGCCCGACGGGTTCTCCGACACCGCGGTGATGTTGGCGGTCGCATCTTCTCCGTCCAGGACCGTGCCACAGGAGGAGCAGAAACGAGCCGACGATTCGTTCGAGTGGCCGCACTGGCGGCAGATCATCCACAGAGGATAGCTCCGGGCCCGCCGCTCGACATCGACCAGAGGTTCAGCCTTCGTCCACCATCGCTCGGTAGGCCGCTGCGTCCATGAGGGCGCCCAGCTCGGCGGGATCGGTCATCTCGATGGAGAAGAGCCAACCACCGCCGTAGGGGTCCTCGTTGAGACGTTCCGGTGCGGTCTCGAGCTCCCCGTTGACCTCCACGACAGTGCCGGCGACCGGGGCGTAGATGTCCGACACCGATTTTGTCGATTCGACCTCGGCACAGGCGGTCGCCGGTTCGAGCGCGGCGCCGACGTCGGGCAGCTCGACGAACACGACGTCTCCCAGGGCGTCCTGGGCGTAGTCAGTGATGCCGATCGTCGCGCGCGAGCCGTCGACCCGAACCCATTCGTGCTCGGCGCTGTATCGCAGATCCTCGGGGAAATCCATGAGCGCGCAGCCTAACGACCGGTTCGCGTTCAGCCCAACATGTGCTGGATGCGAACCGCGTACTCCCGGGCCCGCCGGCGCGCATCTTCGTCGCTGCCCGCCTCGGCGAACACGTGGGTGACCGGGTCCTCCGGGTCAGGAAGCACGAGTGCCCACCCGTCGGGCTGGATCACCTTCACGCCGTCGACCAGATCGACCTCGCGACCTTCTGCATGTTCGAGCATCTCGCGCATGACTGCGCCCTTGTGCTCCCATGGCGTGGGAACTTCCTCTCGGGCGAGGTGGACCTCGGGCAACGCGGCGCGCACAGCCGAGAGGCGGTGGCCCGTGGCCGCGAGGAGATCCAGGAGGTTCACGAGGGTCGCGGCTCCGTCGTAGGCCGAAAGGAACCTCGGCCAGATGAACCCACCGTCGACCGACGCGGCGAAGTCCACGCGGGAAGCCACCTCCATGAGCTGCGCGTCCGACCGCTTCGTCCACACGATGTCCGCGCCGAAACGCCGGGCGAGGTCCAACGCAATGTGACTCGTCGACACCGGCAGCGCGATCTGCGCACCGGGTTGTGCCTCGGCAACGAGGGCCACGAGTGCGAGCACGCCCTCGTCGGAGCTGAGCGCACGACCGGTGTCATCGATCAGGATGGCGTTCTCTCCGTCTGCGTCGAGCACCATCCCGAGGTGGCTCCCGGACGAGCGCACGAGATCGCCGACCGTGCCGGCGCGAGCCCGGACGTCCTCCGCGGCGACCGCCGCCGACGCGGTGCTCGCGAAGGGGTTCACCGCGAGCACGTCGGCGCCCAGCTTGGACAACACGCTCGGCATGACGAGCGACGCCGCACCGTTCGAGTAGTCGAGGACGACCTTGAACCCCCTGTCTCGCACACGCTCTGCGTCGACCGACCCTTCGAGCGCCGCGGTGTAGAACTCCAGCGCGCGGGGCGGATAGACGATGTCACCGATATCGCCGGCGAACGCTCGCCGGAAGTCTTCACGGGACAGCAGCCGCTCGATCTTGCGCTGGGTGCCCTCGTCGATGTCGCGCCCGCTCGAGTCGAAGAACCGGATGGTCACGCTGGCCGGGTCGCCCGGCATCAGTCGGACGCTGAAGCCACCTTGGGCGAGCGAGTTCTTCACCTCGAAACGCGTCAGGGGGACCGTGGCGAGCTCGACGTCATCCACGGTGACTCCGGCCAGGTTGAGCCCTCCGCTGATCGAGTGTTTCAGCGCTCGCGCCACCCGGCTCGTATCGCGACTGGCGACAACGGTCGATCCCTTCTTCAGCGCCGAGCCGTAGGCCATTGCCAGTCGCGCCGCCCGTTCCGCGGTGATATCGACGTTGGCGAGACCGCTCACCCCGCGCCGACCGAAGCGGGTCCGGGCGCCCCGGCTCTCCCAGACGATCGAGTCGTTGATCACCGCGCCGGGCTCGACGGTCTTGAACGGGTACACCTTCACGTCGGAATTGATGAGCGCGTAGTCGCCGACGAAGCACTCGTCGCCGAGCACGGCACCTTCTCGGATCCGGGCGTGGGCGCGGATGTCGCCCGAGCGGCCGACCACCGTGCCGCGTAGATCAGCGTTGGGGCCGACATAGCCGTGGTCGTGTACAACGCTGCGCTCGATGTACGCGTCCGTCTTCACCACGACGTCGCTGCCCAGGACCGTGTACGGCCGGAGCTGTGCGCCCGCCTCGATCCGGCAGTTGTCGCCGATGACGACGGGCCCGGACACCGACGCAGCGGGATCCAGGTCGGCACCCTCGCCGAGCCACACTCCGTCGGAGAGCTCGAAGCCGTTGATGGAGACCCGAACGCGCCCGTCGAGGATGTCGGCGTGGGCTCGTCCGTACGCTTCGAGCGTACCGACGTCTTCCCAGTACCCCTCGACGACGTGACCGAACAGGGGTTTGCCCCGCTCGAGCACGACCGGGAAGACGTCACCCGAGAAGTCGACCACCTCGCCCTCGGGGATGAAGTCGAAGACCTCGGGCTCCAGCACGTAGATGCCGGTGTTGATGGTGTCGGAGAAGACCTGGCCCCACGTCGGCTTCTCGAGGAACCGCTCGATCGAGCCGTCGGCCCGGGTGATGACGATCCCGAACTCGACTGGGTCCTCGACCCGTTTCAGAGCGATCGAGCCGAACGCGCCCGCATCCCGGTGGGCCTGCACGAATCGGGTGAGGTCGATATCGGTGAGGACGTCACCCGAGATCACGAGGAAGGTGTCGTCCAGCTCTTCGGCCGCGTTGCGGACCGACCCGGCGGTACCGAGGGGGCTGTCCTCGCTCGCGTAGCGCATGCGCACGCCGAAGTCGGACCCGTCGCCGAAATAGTTGCGGATCTGGTTGGCGAGGAATGCCACGGTCACCACGATGTCGTCGAAACCGTGTTCGGCGAGAAGGTGGACGATGTGTTCGAGCATGGGCCGGTTGACCATGGGAAGCATCGGCTTCGGCTGGTTGCTCGTGAGGGGACGCAGGCGAGTGCCCTCACCACCGGCGAGGATGACCGCTTTCACAGCGCTCCTTCCGCGGCGCGCGCCGCTCGTCCCTCACGCAGAGCGCGGCGCGCGATCGGGACGTATCCCGCGGCCGCGTAGTAGCTGAGCACCAGCCCACCCACCGTGAAGCACCAGGTGACGAACAAGAGGATGCTTCGGCCGATCCCCGGATCGATGCCGCCGGCCAGGAGGAAGCCGGGCAGGGCGAACATGAGCGCCAGCGTTCCGGCCTTGCCCGTCCATTGCACGTCGATTCGCCGCGCACCGGCCGCGGCCAGACCGAGCGTCGCCACACTGATCAACGCCTCCCGGGCGAGCACGACGACGCCGACCCATATCGGGACGGTGCCGTCGATCAACAGCCCGATACACGCCGCGATGAGCAGGATCCGGTCCGCGACGGGATCGAGCACCTTGCCGAGCTCGCTCCCCTGTCTGAAACGGCGCGCGATCCAGCCGTCGATCCAATCGGTCGCGCCCAGGATCGCCAGCAGAATCGCCGCGGTGACGCGGGCGCCGTCGGCGAGGAGCCACAGGAAGACGGGCACGCACAGCAGACGGCCGAGGGAGATCAGATTGGGAATCGTGAGGATTGGACGATCACCCACTGGTGCGTCTGCGACCACGACTTCAGGGTAGGTCGACCTGCACCACGGCACGAGCCTCCAGGATCGGGCGGATCCGGTCGCGCACCGCGGCTTGGTGCGCCGGGTGGTCTCGGTAGCGGGCATAGTCCGCGACGGTCTCGAAGTCGGCCACGATGCCATAGCTCGCGTTCGGGACGACACCGAGACCTTCCTGGCCGGTGAGACCAAGGTCTTCGCCGAAGCTGTACGACCGGATCTCGGGGATGACCGCGGGAAGAGCCGCGAGGGAATCACTCACCGCGGCGCGCTCGGCGGCCGTCGCGTCGGACCGGAACGTGAGCACCACGATGTGTCGGATCACGCAACGACCACGGTACCTTCCTCCAGGCTCCGAGGGCGTGGGTCAATGAATGGCGCCGCTGCCGTCGCGGAGTGGCCCGGCGGTCGTGCGGCCGGTGCGGACGGCGATGATCTCGGCGCAGATCGCCACCGCGGCCTCTTCCGGCGTGCGCGATCCGATGTCGAGACCGATCGGCGCCATGACGCGCGCGAGCTGGGCCACGGTGACACCCGCCTCGCGGAGCCGCTCGGCGCGTGCAGCATGCGTTCGCCGGGACCCCATGGCACCGAGGTAGCCGACCTCGGTTCTCAGCGCGCTCACGATCGCGGGGACATCGAACTTGGCGTCGTGAGTGAGCACGCAGATCGCGTCGCGTGGGCCCAGGGTGGGCCCGACCGCCGTGAGGTACCGATCAGGCCACTCGCAGACGACCTCGTCGGCCATCGGGAACCGCTGCGCCGTCGCGAACACAGCGCGGGCATCACACACCACGACGCGATAGCCCAGCACCTTCGCGACCCGGCCGAGCGCGGCGGTGAAGTCCACCGCACCGAAGATGACCATGCGCGGCGGCGGCACGAACGACTCGATGAACACCGACACCGCGTCGGCGCGGGCCTCTCCGTGCGCGCCGTAATGACGCAGTGAGGTGAGTCCGGCAGCCAGCTCCGCCTCGGTGTCTCGCGTGACGACGCGGTCGAGATCGGCGGGGCCGAGGGAACCGGAGACGGGTCTTCCCGGGCGCACCAGCAACTTCGCACCGACGGTCGCGCCCTCGACGATCGTCGCGAGCGCGACCGGTCGCTCGGCGTCGAGCTCGGCGCGGAGCGCGTCGTACCCAGGAGTGACCTCGGCGCTCACCAGTCGAGCGGTTCGACGAAGACGCGGATGGTGCCACCGCAGGTGAGTCCGACCGCGAACGCGTCTTCGTCGGAGTAGCCGAACGTCACGATACGGCGAGGGCTCTCGCCTGCGAGGATCGCCAGCGCTTCGGTGACGACAGCCGCCTCGACGCAGCCGCCCGACACGGACCCCGCGACCTCACCGGCATCGTTCACGGCCATGGTCGCGCCGGGATCACGTGGACCCGATCCGACGACATCCACGACGCGGGCGGTGGCCACCCGTCGCCCGGCCGCGCGCCATCGGGCGACGTCAGCGGCAATCTCCTTCATGTTCCGGTCCGTTCGATCACGCGCACGAGATCCTCCAGTGCCGCCAACGAGTGTCCCTCGACGAAGTCGTCCACCGACGGCAGCGCGGCAGCCATGCCACGAGCCAGAGGTGCGTACCCCTCCCCCGCCTTGAGCGGATTGACCCACACGACGCGGTGCGCGATGCGGCGGAGTCGGGCCATCTCGCTGCCCAACAGGTCGGGATCACCCCGATCCCAGCCGTCGGAGACGACGACGACGATCGCGCCGCGCGCGGTTCCTCGCGTACCCCACTGATCGTTGAAGGAGCGGAGCCCCTCACCGAGACGAGTGCCGCCTCCGAGGTCGGGGACCTGCGTCGCCGCGGCCCGCAGCGCAGCGTCCGGGTCGCGCGATGTCAGCGCGGGCGTGATGCGAGTGAGTCGCGTGCCGACGGTGAATACCTCGACGGAGCGGCGGGCGACGACGATCGCATGGACGAACCGCAGCAACGCTCGGGTGTAGGGCTCCATCGATCCGCTGACGTCGCAGAGCAGCACGAGCCTGCGCGCTCGGCGCGTCGGTGCGGTGTACGAGCGCCGAATGGGTTCGCCTCCGTGACGCAGGGCGGTCCGTACGGTGCCACGGAGGTCGGGCCGGCGGCGGGCTCGCGTCTCGTGCCGCCGACGGGACCGGCGGGCCGCGCCCGCGAATCTGATGTCGGCCATGAGCGTGCGGGCCTCGTCGAGCTCCTCGCCGGAGAGTGACGCGAAGTCGCGGTGGCGAAGTGTCTCGGCTCGACTCCACCGGACGGTCACCACCGGTGTTCCCGATACGGGGTCCTCGCCGGAGCTGGGTGCATCGTGCTCGTGGCCGTCGGGCGGTGTGTCGTACGCGACGATCAGGTCGACGGCACTCTCCGCGGTCGTCGGGGCCGGTGGGCCGCCGTCGAAGAGCTCACCGAAGGTGCGGTCGTAGACGTCGATGTCCTGCGGATCGCGTACGAGCGTGGCCCGGCCGGCCCAGTAGACGTGGTTCCGATCTGCAAGGCCGACGGCGTTGAGCGCGCGGGCGTAGTTGATGGAGTCCGCGGCGGTCACGTCGATCCCCGACTCGCGCAGCGCCCGGCCGAACGCCACGGGAATGTGTGCCGCGTCAGCCACGGCCTGCAGCCGCGGCCGCGACGATCTCCTCCACGGCGTCCTCGGCGCGTGCCCGGTCTTCGCGGTACTTGACGACGGTCCCGAAGGTCGCGCGCGCGGCGCGGGCGTCGACGTGATCCTCGCCGAGGCGGCCCAGTGCCTGGGCCCAGTCGATCGTCTCGGCGACGCCCGGCGGCTTGTAGAGGTCCAGATCGCGCAGTACCGCTACCGCCGTGGCGACCTCGCGGGCGAGCCCGTCGGAGACCTCCGGCGCCCGCAAGCGCACGATCGCCAGCTCGAGCTCGAAGCTCGGATGGTCGATCCAGTGGTACAGGCAACGGCGCTTCAACGCGTCGTGCACGTCACGGGTGCGGTTCGACGTCAACACCACCCGCGGCGGACGAGTCGCGTGGCGGGTACCGAGCTCGGGGACCGTGATGGTGTAGTCGGACAGGATCTCGAGCAGGAACGCCTCGAACTCGTCGTCGGCGCGGTCGACCTCGTCGATGAGCAGCACCGGAGGTGTCGGACCGGGGTGGTCGATTGCCGCGAGCAATGGCCGCCGGACCAGGAAGCGTTCCGAGTACAGCTCGTCCTCGATGATCTGGGAGCCCGATGCCTCCGCCGCGCGCAGGTGCAGGAGCTGGCGGGAGTAGTCCCACTCGTAGACCGCCTGTGCCGCGTCGATTCCCTCGTAACACTGGAGCCGGATCAACTCGCCGCCCGTCCATCGGGCGAGCGCACGGGCGACCTCGGTCTTGCCCACCCCGGCTTCGCCCTCGAGCAGCAACGGGCGTTCGAGGCTCAACCCAAGGAACACCACCGTGGCCAGGCCTTCGTCTGCCAGATAGCCGTTGGACTCCAGCCCGACACGGACCGCGTCGACGTTCAGGGGGGCCGCGGTCACCCTCTGATGATACCCACCGGGATCCGCGTTCTCGCCGCTTGGAAACGGGTCAGCCGCAGAGCTGACGCTCGGCTTGGAACGGGTCGCGGGGAACGACCATCGTGGTCCAGCCATACGAGTGAGCGATGTTCCCGACGAACCGGCCCAGGGTGAGGCGCTCCTGCGTTGCCCGTTGGACTGCTGCCAGTGCACCGCAATCCAGGGCTCGTCGGGCCGCTCGGACCTCGTCGGGTGCCTCGCCGGCGTCGACGCCGGGCCGCGTCGTCATCGCGATCATCCAGGGCCACGGCTCACGCTTGCGGTGGCCCGCGGCGGCTCCGGGCACGGCAGGCATGCGGCTTCCGACCACATCGGCGAGCGCATTCGCTTCGTGGACGAAGACCTCCGGTCCGGCGGCGTAGCCCGCGACACCCGACAGCGTCGAGATGAGCGTTGTCCGGGACGGGGTTGCATCGCGCAATGGTGGCCCGAGAATGGAGACGAGGTCGCGCCGACCTTGGCGCTGGAGTCGTCGTGCGAGGTCCGCGTCGGGCACTGCGAAGTCACTCGCGAGCAGCGGGCGATGCCCCGGCTTGGTCAGTCCCTGCATCATCCCGCGACTCTGGGCGACGTTGTAGTCCGTGATCGGCACCAGCAGCACGCTGGCCGTGTGCGGTCGGAACCACCCCCCGGCCAGGATGGCCCAGATCCCGATGACCACGATCGGCGCGGCGAGCCACCGTCGCCTGGGCAGCGCGGCAATCGGAGCGAGCAGCATGAAGAGGCTGGGGAGCAGGAGACGGGCGTGGAGGTAGTCGCCGCCGGTCTTGGTCATGAACAGTGCGTGCAATGCCCCGGCGACGGGCATGGCCAACACCGCGACGACACCAGGACGGCGCAGGCCGGAACGTTTGGCGAACGCGAACCCGAGTACCGCGACCGCCGCCGCGAGCGGGATCAGCAACCGATAGGGCACGACGAGATCGAGGAGATAGTTCCAACCATCGTGCCAGTAGGAACCCGACGCGTCTTTGGCGAGTGCCGTGTTCGGCACCAGCGTCGCGTAGTAGCCGGCGCGGAAGATCTCGTACAGCACCGACAGCGCGACCAGCGCGGCGAGGAACCGGAGCATGTCGGCGAGCTTCGGCCGGATCATCCACAGGAGTGCGACGGTCACGGTGAGCGTCGCGAGCGCGAGGTCGGGTCGAAGGAGTGGGCCCAGGCCGACGAGAACACCGAGAGCGGCCAGCTTGCCCCGCGGCACGGCGGTCTCTCGGCGCGCGACGGTGCCCAGCACGAGCATGAGCGCACCGAGCCAGGCGATCGTCATCCCGTTCTCGAGGCCCGATGTCGCCCAGTCCCACGACGGCGGCAAGAACGCGTACACCAGGGCGCCCACGGGCACCAACAGACGCTCCGAGCCCTGCCCCCAGAGGCGAGACGCGCCGAGCTGTGCCCACCAGAGCCCGGCCGCGGTCCCGACCAACCCGACGAAGGCGGCTGACAACTCGATCTTGACGAACGGAACAACGGTGCGCACCACGACGAGCGTCCACAGCCACAGCGGGCTCGTCCCGACCTCGACCCTCTGACCGACGTTGAAGACAGGTCCGTGCCCCGCTCGGATCTGATCGACGATCCGGTAGTTGAGGAACGCGTCCTCGAGGTTCCATCGCCGCGCCCAACCCATCACGACGATCACCAGGATCGGGACGACCAGCAGTCCGACGCGTGTCATCCGGTCACGTCGCGCTGACGATGTGCCGTGGACCGACTCGACTCTCGACGACGTCGCGACGGTGGGCACCAGACAACCCTAATGACCCGGTTGCGACGTTTGGTACTCGCCTCGTGCTCTCATCGACCGCCGATTGCGCCCTCACAGCGCGGGTCCACCGCGGCGGCGTACCCGCCGGGGGTGAGCTCGATGGCGTGGGCGTGGCCCATCCCCGAGTCGAAGGGCGCCACGGTGCGGACTCGGTGGCCGAGCGCGGTGAGCCGCTCGGCCACGTCGGCGGGCACGCGATCCTCGATGCGCATCGTTGCCCAGTCGTCGGGTTCGAGCCGCCAACGGGGCGCGTGGATCGCGGCCTGGATGTCGGCACGATCGTCGATGCGCCGGGCAAGGACCTGCGCATGGACTTGCGCCTGCGCGTCGCCTCCCATCGAGCCGAACACGAGCCACGGCTCGTCGTCGCGCATCACCATCGCGGGGATGAGGGTGTGCATGGGTCGTTTCCCCGGAGCGATGACGTTGACCGATCGGTCGTCGAGGGAGAATGACGCGCCCCGGTTCTGGAGGTTGATGCCCCACCGGTGGACGTGCAGGCCCGAACCGAACGCGAAGAAGTTCGACTGGATGAGGCTCACCAACAGGCCGTCGCTGTCGGCTGCACACAGGTACGCGGTGCCTCCCCGTTGCGGCACGCCGGCCGGTCGGTCGATGACGCTCTCCGGATCGATCTCGGCCCGTCGCGAGACGATGTGATCGTCGGCGAGCAGCTCGCGCGCTGCGCTCCGCATGTGGATGGGATCGGTGACGTGCTCGTCACGATCGAGGAGACCCAGCTTCGTCGCTTCGGCGATGAGGTGTTGGCGCGCCGCCGGGTCCATGCCGGCGAGCTCGAACCCGTCGAGGATGCGCAGGATCTCGAGGGCGGTGACACCTTGGGTGGGCGGTGGCAGCTCCACGATCTCGCTGTCGCGGTAGTTCGCCCGCAACGGCGCACAGAACTCTCCGGCATGGGCCGCGAGGTCCTCTTCGTCGAGGAACCCGCCCTCGGCGCGCACGGTCTCGACGATCGACTCGGCGACGGGTCCGCGGTAGTACGCGTCGGGGCCGTCGGCGGCGAGCAGCTCGAGGAGGTCGGCGAGACCGGGCTGGCGGAGCCGAGCCCCGGGGGTGAGCCCTCCGTAGCGACGGTTCCACGCCGGGAACGCCGAGTAGATCGTCGCGGCGCCCGCGAACATCTCACAACCCGTCGTGGTGAGCTCGAAGCCATCGCGCGCCAGGCCGATCGCGGCGGTCGCCACGTCACCGAAGCTGCGGGTCCCCCACCGTCCCAGGAGCGTGAACCAGCCCTCGACCGCTTGAGGCACGGTGACCGAGTGAGGCCCGAGTCCGGGTGCGCGCGTGCCCCCCGCAAGGGCGCGGTATGCAGGGGGCACGTGATCGCCCTGCGTCGCGTTCCGCACGGCCTCGGGTGTCGCCCCTGCCGGCGCGCGGCCGGCACCGAGGTAGCCGTGCAGCGAGCCGTCCCACACGACCGCGAAGATGTCGCCACCGACGCCACAGAAGTACGGCGTGACGACGCCGAGCACCAGGTTCGCGGCCACGATCGCGTCGACAGCATTGCCACCCCGCGCGAGCACGTCGGTCCCCGCCGCGGTGGCGAGGTAGTGCGGTGTCACCAGCGCGGCGGCCGGGTACCGGCGGGCCGTCGCGCTGCGGGGTGGGGTGGCTTCCATGGCCGGTCCTCTCGGTTGGTTGCGTTCCGTCGGGATTGGGGAGAGCGGCGCGCGAGGATGACGAGCGTGCCCGAGCCCGACGAGATCGTCGACACCCGCGTCGCCCGCGCGCTGCACCAGTACGTCTTCCCGGCGCTGGACGGTCCGGTCGCGCCCCTCGCCTCGCTGGAGGCACACCACGTGCCCGGTGAGCCGATTCCCTACGCGGCGGCCTCCAGGGCAGCGTACGAGCCGTTTGCCGTCGGTGCTCCGTGGGGCCCTGCCTGGTCGACCACCTGGTTCCGGCTCCGAGGGGCGATCCCAGCCGCCTGGAAGGGCCAAGAGGTTGCGCTCGCGTTCGGGATCGGCCGTGCCGGCGCGACGGGCTTCGGAGCCGAGGCGCTCGTCTGGGACGACGGCCGTCCTGCCCAGGGCCTCTCGCCGAATCACCGGACGTACCGACTGACCCGAGCCGCGGCGGGCGGTGACCCGATCGAACTGTACGTCGAGGCCGCCGCCAACCCACGGGCGCCGCTCGGTGCCAAGCAGTGGCCGCTGCTGGACCCGGAGCCCGACGGGCCGCCCCTGTTCACCCTGGCGCGGGCCGAGCTCGTCGTCGTCCAACGTGAGCTCGGCGAATTCGCGCACGACCTCCGGGTGCTCGTGGAGCTGCTGGCCTCGCTGGATGACGACGAGCCCCGTGGAGACCGGATCCGTCATCTCCTGAACGCCGCGTGCAACGAGCTGGATCTCGCCGACGTCCGCGCGACGTACCGGGCCGCGTGGCCCGCTCTTCGAGAGGCGCTCGACGCCCCGGCCGCGCCACGGACCCATGTCGTGCACGCGGTCGGCCACGCGCATCTCGACACGGCATGGCTGTGGCCGCTGCGCGAGACGCTCCGAAAATGCGCGCGCACATTCGCCACCGCCGTCACGCTCATGGACGATCACCCCGAGTACCACTTCGTGTGCTCCCAGGCCCAACAGCTGGCCTGGACCAAACAGCATTACCCGGACCTGTACGCGCGCATCCGCGAGAAGGTCGCCACCGGTCAATTCGAACCCACGGGCTCGATGTGGGTCGAGCCGGACACCAACATCCCCTCGGGTGAGTCGCTCGTGCGCCAGGTCGTCCACGGCAAGCGCTTCTACCTCGACGAGTTCGGCATCGAGACCCGCGACGGTTGGCTGCCCGACGTGTTCGGCTACTCGGGCGCGCTCCCGCAGATCCTCCGACGCGCGGGCGTCGATCGGTTCCTGACCCAGAAGCTCTCGTGGAACCAGTACAACGAGCTGCCCCACGACTCCTTCTGGTGGGAAGGCATCGACGGGTCGCGCGTGTTCACCCATTTCCCCCCGTCGGACACCTACGGGGGCGACTGCTCGGTGCAGCAGTTGCGGGACGGGATGCTCCGCTTCCGCGACCACGCCGTCGCGGACCGGTCGCTGTACCCATTCGGGTGGAGCGACGGCGGCGGTGGGCCGACCACCCAGATGCTCGCGTCCCTCGCGCGCTGCGCCGACCTCGAGGGTCTGCCGCGAGTGGAGATCGGCGGCGCCCGTGCGTTCTTCGACGCCGCCATCGCCGAGAGCGACGAGCTCGCGACCTGGGTGGGTGAGCTGTACTTCGAGTGCCACCGGGGCACCTACACGACCCAGGCCGCGACCAAGTTGGGAAACCGCCGCGGCGAGGACGGCTTGCGTGCCGCCGAGATGTGGTCGGCCGCCGCGCGCTCCGCGTCGGACTACCCCACCGACGCGCTCGGAGAAGCATGGCGGCTCCTCCTGGTCCATCAGTTCCACGACATCATCCCCGGCTCGGGCATCCATTGGGTCTACGAGGACACGGCCCGCGATCACGCGGAGGTGCTCCGATGTGTGGGCGAGATCATCGACTCGTCGCTCGGGCACCTCGCGGCCGAGGTCGACACGGCTGCATCGACGGATCCGGTGGTCGTGTTCAACGCAGCCGCCCACGATCGGCGCGAGTGGTGGACCCGACCCGACGGCTCGTCGGTGCTGATCGACGTTCCCGCGTGTGGCTACACCACCGTCGATGTCGCCCAATCGGTCGCGCGTGCCCAACCGGCGCCCGGCGCGGAGGCGACGCCCGACCGGATCGAGAACGAGCACCTACGCGTCCACTTCGACGTCGACGGTCTCATCACGTCGATCTACGACAAGCGCGCGGAGCGGGAGGTCGTCGCCCCGGACGCGACCGCGAACGTCTTCCAGCTCCATCCCGACTACCCGAACTCCTTCGACGCATGGGACATCGACCGGTTCGCGTTCGAGACCGTCACCGAGATTCGGGCGCTCGCCGAGGTTCGTGTCGTCGACCCCGGCCCGGTGCAGGCGGCGCTGCGGTTCGTCCGCCGCTTCGGCGACTCGACCATCACCCAGGAGGTGTCACTCACCGCGGGGGCACGCCGAATCGAGTTCGCGACCGACGTCGACTGGCACGAGTCCAACCGTCTCCTCAAGGTGGCGTTCCCCGTGGCCGTGCGGGCTCCGGAGGCGAGCTACGAGATCCAGTTCGGTTTCGTCCGCCGGCCCACCCACGCCAACACGACCTGGGACGAGGCCCGCTTCGAGGTCTGCGCCCAGCGCTGGGCCGACCTCTCGGAGTCGGGCTACGGCGTGGCGCTGCTCAACGACTGTAAGTACGGCTACGACGTCACGGGCAATGTGCTCCGTCTCTCACTCCTGCGGGCGCCGTCGTGGCCTGACCCGACGGCCGACCGGGGCCGGCACCACTTCACCTACGCGCTGTTGCCCCATGCCGGCAACCACACCGACGGTCGGGTCGTCGAGGAAGCCCGCGAGCTGAACACCCCTCTCGTCGCGGTGTCGACACCGCCGGGCTCCGGGCCGCGCCCGGCTCGTGGCTCCCTCGTGTCGGTCGAGGGACTCCCCGTCGACGTGACCGCGGTGAAACGCGCGGATCGAGCAGCCGGCGTGGTGGTTCGACTGGTCGAGGTCCACGGGGCGCGCGGTCGGACCCGCCTCTCGCTGTGGGCACCGATAGCGACTGCCGCTCGGACCGATCTGTTGGAACGCGACGAGTCGCCGCTCGCCGTCGACGCGGACGGCACCGTGTCGATCGACGTGTCACCGTTCGAGATCGTCACCGTTCGGGCGGAGCCGGCCTGATCGGAGACCGCGACGCGCGCGCGGGGTCCCCCTGGGCTCGACCGCACGAGGAGTGCCCCGTCGTGCGCGCTCGGCGCGGTCAAGAGGAGAACGGCATGCTGCGGAAGCTCGGACGGTCGTCGGCCACCCATCACTGGTGGTTCATCGGCGCGTGGCTGGTGGTACTCGCCGCGGTGTGGGCCATCGCGATCGGGCTCGGCGCCAAGCCCAACAACAGCTTCGACCTTCCCGGCTCGCAGTCCCAGGATGCCCTCGACCTGCTCGAGAAGGACTTCCCCTCCGCGGCCGGTACGAGCGCGACGATCGTGTACTACTCCAAGGACGGCATCACGACCGACACCGATGTCTCCAGCGCCGTCGGCGACAGCATCGACGCGGTGAGCAAGCTCACCGACGTCAGCTCGGTGACCAGCCCGCTCACCACCTCGGAGCTCGTCTCCTCCGACGGCGACACCGCCCTCGCCGGCGTCTCCTACTCGAAGGCAATCTCCGAGCTCTCCGACAACGGCGCGGCCAACTTCTCGGCGCTCGAGCGCGCGATCGAGCCCTACCAGTCGGACTCGCTCGAGATCCAGCTCGGTGGGTCGCTGCCCGGAGCACAACAGGTCCTGCCCGAGACCAGCATCATCGTCGTCGGGCTCATCGCCGCCCTGATCGTCCTCCTGATCGCGCTCGGAACATGGTGGTCGTTCGCCTGGCCGGTCGTCGGCGGGCTCGCCGGCGTCGGCCTCGGCGTCGGACTGGTGCACATCCTCGAGAGCTTCGTCGACGTCCCGACGATCTCCGACACTGCCGCCGTCATGGTGGGGCTCGGCGTCGGCATCGACTACGCGCTCTTCGTCGTCGGGCGTACCAAGGATCACCTGAACGATGGGGAAAGCCCGGCGGAGGCGTGCGGGCATGCGCTGGCGACCGTCGGTCGGGCGGTGCTGACCGCCGGGTCGACGGTCATCGTCGCGTTGGCCGCCCTGTTGGTCTTCGACGTACCCGCGGTCACGGCCATGGCCTATGCGGTGGTGCTCGTCGTCGCGGCGGTGGTGTTCTCGTCCATGACGCTCATGCCGGCCATCGTCGGCGCGGTCGGGCCGAAGATCGCGACGTCGAGGGTGCCCTGGGAACGGGGCGATCGCGCGACCAGCGCCGGCCCGACCCTCGGAATGCGCTGGGCCACGCTCGTCACGCGTTTCGCGCCGATCGCGCTGGCGGGTGGCGTGGTCGTGCTGCTGGTCCTCGCGATCCCGGTGTTCAAGGGCGATCTGCGGTTGGGTCCGCTCGACAACTCCCTCTTTCCGACCGACTCCACCCAGTACTAAGGCCTGGAAGCTCCAGACCGAGGTCTTCGGTGCAGGCTCGACCGACCCGTTCCTCGTCGTCGTCGAGATCCCGAGCGACGACACCGAGACGACGACCCAACTCGAAACGTTCTACGCGGACCTGGCCGCGACCAAAGACGTGGCCGAGGTCCTTCCCCTGTCGCTGGATAGCGACAAGACCGCCGTGTTCGAGGTGTTTCCGGCGCCCGGCGCACGAGCCGCCGCGACCGCGTCGCTGGTGACCCGCCTCCGTGACGAGACCATCCCGGAAGCCACCAAAGCCACCGAGCTCACCGGACTCGTGACGGGAACCAACGCGATCTTCGTCGATCTCGACGACCGCATCGCCGACCGACTCGCCCTGTTCATCGGCCTGGTGGTCCTGGTCGCGCTCGTGATCCTGGGTGCGGTGTTCCGCTCGATTGCCATCCCGATCAAAGCGGCCCTCTTCGACATCCTGACCGTGCTCGCGACCTACGGCGTGCTCGTCGCGTTCCTGACGTTCGGATGGGGTCGGAGTTGGATCGGGATCCCCGAGAACATACCGATCCTGTCTCTCCTCGCTCCCGTGTGCTTCGCGGTGCTGTTCGGGCTCTCGAACGACTACGAGGTGTACCTCGTGGCCCGGATGCGCGAAGAGCTCGACAACGGCGCGAGCCCGGCCGAGGCCGTGCGGCGCGGCCACGGTGGCGGCAGCCGCATCGTCATCGCCGCCGCGCTCATCATGGTCTTCGTGTTCGCGTCGTACATGTTCCAGCCCGGCGCGCCCGTGAAGCAGTTCGGCTTCGGCATGGCCGCGGCGATCCTGATCGACGCGTTCATCACTCGGATGGTCATGGTCCCGGCGGTGATGCACATCGGCGGGGCCGCAATGTGGTGGCCCGGACGCCGCGACCCGAAGGCGACGAACCCCGTACCCGAGGCGGCTGCGAGACCCTCGACCTAATCCCACCGGGACCTTGAATCCCTCCGAGCGAGGGTTCGGGGCGTAGTCTTCCAACAGCCAGATCTCGAGACCCAGCTCCTCCGAGGAGGTCACCATGGAACCGATGGACGAAGGTGCCGTCCAATCCGATCGAGACCGAGCGAAGCCGCGTGGTAAGGCGTTCCTGATCTTGGCCGTCGTCTGCGGGCTGACGGCCTTGGTCTTCGCGGTCGCGGCGTTCTTCGTGTCGCTCGACGCTCGGTCCACCGCACAGGACGCGCGGACCGAAGCGCGCGAGGCCGTCGCGACGACGGATACGGGCAGTGACGCGACCGACGCCGATCACGACGAGGAACCCGCCGAGGAAGCTCACGGCGAGAGCGAGGATTTCGCGTTCGGTGAGCCGGCCGAGCCGTCCGAGGCAACCCGAACGATCGACATCGACGCCTTCGACATCGGCTTCGAACCGACCTCGGTCGAGGTTGCTCAGGGTGAGACCGTCCTCTTCGAGGTCCACAACACCGGCAAGACGCAGCATGATTTCACGGTGGGCGACCTCGCTACCCAGGACGCCCACGAGCAGGAGATGGCCGAAGCGATGGCTGGCGGGAACATGGGTCACGGCGACGACCCGAATGCCATGCCCCTCGTGCCGGGCAAGACCCAGGAGCTGGCCTGGACGTTCACCGTGCCGGGCGTATTCGTGTATGGCTGCCATGTGCCGGGCCACTACGACGCCGGAATGCTCGGCTCCATCACCGTCACACCGGCCTGACCTGACCCTCTCTCGGCGTTTGTTCACTCGACGCGCACTCTGCGCGTCCGGTGACCGAGCCCACGCTGGAGGGGAGACCCACACACACCCGCGGATCTCCGGCAACCTCGGATGGTCGCGACTGCTATCCCGGCGGTCCCGGGCTGGCGGGTGCGCCGACCCCTGCGGGCGGACCGACCCCTGCGGGCGGACCGGCACCATCAGGCGGGCCGACTCCTGCGGGCGGACCGGCACCATCAGGCGGGCCGACTCCTGCGGGCGGGCCGGCACCATCAGGTGGACCGGCGTCGTCAGGATTGTTCCCGCGGACCGTAGGCCGGGCGTCGGCTTCCTTCGGCGTCTCCTCCTCGGCTGGAGCCTGTCCCGGCACCGGTCCGGCGTCGGACCGCGAGGTGGCGTCGCCCGAGGACCCGGTGTCTCCCGAGCGGTCTCCCGAACCGGCCGGCTCGTCCCCATCACCAGACGCCACGACGGGCCTCGTCTCGGACGAGGTCGTTCCGTTCGCCGCGGCAACGCTCGGCACGAGCACGCTGCCGAGGGTGAGGGCCGCCGCACCGACCACGACCCCGGTCGTCGCCGCCGCGCTCGACGCCGCGGACGAGATCGATGCCCCGGCGCGGGGCACCACACCGATGATCGGCCATTGCGCGATCCATGCCGCCGGACCGATGACCCAGTGCAGGCGACCGAGGGACACGTTCAACAGCGAGCGGACGATGTCGGGATCGAACTGGCCACCGGAGCAGCGGACGACCTCGGCTCTCGCCGCACGCGCGCTCATGGGCTTCTTGTAGGAACGCACCGCGGTCATGGTCTCGAACGAGTCGACGACGTTGACCACGCGCCCCGCGAGCGAGATCGATGAACCCGACAGCTCGTTCGGGTAGCCGGTGCCGTCCCAGCTCTCGTGGTGCTGGCCGACGCCATCGACCCAGTCCCCGAGCCACGGACGCAGCGGCGCCGCGATGCGAGCGCCTTCCGCCGGGTGGCGATGGAGGACCTCCCACTCCTGCTCGTCGGGTGCTCCGGGCTTGTTCAGCAACGTCTCGGGGACCATGAGCTTGCCCATGTCGTGGAGCAGCGCGCTCCAGCGCAGGCCGTTGCGCGCGGAGTCGTCCAGGCCCATCTGCTCGCCGACGACATCGGCGAGCGCAGCCGTTCGCAGCGAGTGGCCGTAGGTCTTGCGGTCGTGCACGTTCAGCGCGGTGACGAGCGTGAGCGCGGTCTCGAGCCGAGACTCAGGGTCGCCGTCGTTCGGGTCGGCCTCGAGCGCCCACTCTCGCAATCGCCCGACGCTGCCGGTTCGCAACGCAATCCGGAACCGCGACGGTGCGCGGTCCGGGAACGTCAACGTGAGTCGCATCAGCAACGCCAACGGCACCAACCGGCGGGCGAGCCGCTCGACGACGTACAGGACCACCATCGAGACCACGAGGAGCGCGATCAGCCAGGCGCCGACGGCCACGATGCCCCTCGGCGGTGGGAAGACCCGACTCAGCAGCCAGCCCGTGGCGATGCACGCCGCGATCGGCACGCCGACCACGAGGACGCGCAGCACCGCGGACACCACCCCCCGCTTCCGCCACTCGTCATTTCTCTCGGATCTGCCCATCGACCACGCCCCTGGCTGCGAAGCCGTCCGTGGCCTCGCATTGCCAAGGAGATATCGACAGTCCCGGCCAGGACTTGAGCCCTCGTCGGGTTCCCTGCGGGCGAGGCCCGTCGGCCCGGCCCACTGGATCCGCACGCGCAGACTCTGAGCTGCGGTTCTCCGGGACTCGAACCCCGGACCGAGAGGTTCCGAATGCGAGTCGCAGCTTCCTGGTCGGGTGGGACCGAGCGTCAGTAGCGGTCGGCGGGGGCCGCCGCGGGTTCGACGACCTCCCAGTTGGAGATCTCGAATGTCGCCTTCGCGGGGTCACGACGGTCGGACTCGTACTCCCACCAGGGCCCGGAGGCGATCGGGATCTGCTCGAGCTCGTCCGGCGCCTCGATCAGGACCTCCCACGCGGTCTTCCCCTCGGGCAGCAGCAACCCGCCGAGGAGTGGGGTGCCGACGGCTCGGCCAGACCGAGGTTTGCCGGGTGCTCTCCCGCCGGATAGAACCTGTCGTCTTGGCCTGGGCGAAGGAGCGTTGCGGGTGGCGCCGTCCGGGCGGGTTCGTCCGCTGTGTGCTGGCGGCCGCGGTCGGCAGCCTGCTGTTCGTGTCGTGCGACTACTCGACCGATGGCGGCACGACCGAGAAGCCGGCGGTGCCGCGAGGCAAGCCCGTCGACGCAACGCTCGAGCAGATCATGTCCGGGCAATTCAAGAGCGCCGTCGACAAGGAGGGCCACGGTGGGGTGCTCGTCAAGGTACGGAACCTCGCGGTCGTCTCCGTTGCCCCCGCGAGGATGGCGACTGGCACGTTGTCGTCACCGACGGATCACTCCCCGGGTTCATCACCGAGATCGTCCCGCGTGACCAGGCTCGCGGTCTCACGAAGCCGCCGGTTGGCGCCCACATCGAGGAGACCGGAATCCCCTATCTCGATACGCACTCGAACGAGCCCCTCCACGCATATACCCAATGGGAGATCCACCCGGTGACCGACTGGCAACAAGAGCCCGCTCGCAACTGACCGTCGGGGTCGTAGCCATCAGGCCGCGCCGGGGGCGCGTGGGTTTCTCCTGGGATCCATTCATCGACCGCACGCAACTGCCGATACGCGATCTTCCGGCCGAGCCTCCCCGGACTACTCAGCGCAGCGTCGGAGACGACTCACCACGCTCCGACCTACCGCACTTCGAGTCGGGCTGCCGGAAGTCGAAGCCGGGACCTTCGGTCCCCCAGAACCCTCGAGCCCGGATCGCGCACCTGCCCCGATGCCCGATGCCGCCCCTGAGCAGCGTAAACACTGTTCAGCAGCTTTCGACGATTGCCGCTGTTTCTCAACCTCCCGCGGCCTGCTCGCGGCCTGGCGGACGCGCGACGCCACGAACGGCGCGCTCGAATACTTGTCCGGTGGCTGGAACTGCCGGTCGTTGCTGCCCCCTCGAGTGGTGGGGGTTGAGGCTGAGTTGTCCCCGCGGGACGAGTTGGTGCGTCCCCGAACCGACGCCGACGAGACAACTCGGGTCCATCGATCTGTACGTCACGATCTCGTGGCGACGCTCCGTGCGCGTCACGCGCTTCTGGCGGTCGCGCATCGACAGCACCACGAGCACGACCGCAAGTACGACACCAAGGGCAGTGCTCAAATTCCCCGTCTCCTTCCTCGATGTCCAGACAGCCGTGGAGGCTAGGCGCGGCGAACGAAGTAGATGATCAACACGACGATCAGGATCACCACGAGTGTTCCCACTCCGATGTACATATCGACCCCCTTTCAGTCGGTCTCAGGCTCAGTCTTGCTGACTGCGCTGCTCAACCTCGTGGACCCTTGGCTTCCGCGCGAGCCTTCTCGGCTTCCGGTCCGACCGGGAGGTCTCGC
>Ga0209587_1000099_pt1 | contig 40717 bp, 36 predicted proteins | sample NGEPerD_2_FD_184512 | JGI IMG/M metagenome (GOLD analysis project Ga0209587, IMG submission 184512) | Arctic peat soil microbial communities from the Barrow Environmental Observatory site, Barrow, Alaska, USA - NGEE PermafrostL1-D... | ecosystem: Environmental > Terrestrial > Soil > Wetlands >...
GCGCGGGCCACCTCGTTCCGGTCACGGCTCCTGTTGCCTACCAACGCGAGACCTGACCGGAACGGGGTGGGGGTGGTGGGGGCGTGGGTCAGGTGTTGCCGAGCATTCGCTGGACGTCGGCGAGGACACCGTCCACGCCCGCGCCGTGCAGGGTCATGCCCCCGTCGACGACGATGTTCTGGCCGGTGATGAAGCGCGCCCGATCCGAACAGAGGAACACCACGAGATCGGCGACGTCTTCGGGCTCACCGATCCGACCGACCGGCGTGTCGGCGATGTAACGGTCGGAGAGATGGGGGAGGCCGGCCAGCAGTGGTTCGGTGAGCTGGGTGCGGATCATGCCCGGAGCCACTGCGTTGACGCGGATGTCGGGCCCGTACTCGAGCGCCGCGTTCGCGGTGATGGCCGCGACCGCCGCCTTCGCCGCCGAGTACGGCGCCTCGCCCGCCGACGGTCGAGTCCCGCTGATCGATGACGTGCTCACGATCGCACCGCCGCCGCTCGATTGGATGAGCGGCACGCCGGCCTTGAACCCGTGGAACACGCCGGTCAGGTTGACCGCCACGATCCGGGCCCATTCGTCGAGCTCGTACTCGTGCAGGGGTGCGATGTTGCCGACCCCCGCGTTGTTGAACAGCAACGTGAGCCCGTTCATCGCCCGGGAGGCGTCGATGAGCGCCGCCTCGACGCCCGCGAAGTCGGTGACGTCGACGGTGTAGGCGTGGCCCCCGATCTCGGCGGCGACCTCCTTGGCGCCGGCCTCGTCGACGTCGAGCACCGCGACCGTGGCACCCTCGGTTGCCATGGCGCGGGCGGTGGCCCGGCCGATTCCCGATGCGCCCCCGGTGATCGCGGCGCGCTGTCCGTCCAGTGAACCCATGACCGATTCCTCCCGTGTCGGGGCCCATCGTAGGAGCGCGGCACCGGTTCGGGGCGCGGATGGGAGAGAATCCCCGGGCGATGTGGAGGGCAACCGTCCGTGGTCTCTTCGCGCGGAAGGTGCGTCTCGCCCTGACTGCGCTGGCGATTGTGTTGGGCGTGGCGTTCGTGAGCGGCACCTACGTCCTGACCGACACGCTCAAGCAGTCGTTCTCCCAAGTGTTCGCGCAGACCGCCGCGAACGTGGATCTCGTCGTGCGTTCCGCGGTGCCGTTCGACAGCGATGGCGGGGGCGACGGTGTTCTCTTCGGCAGCCGCGCCCGCATGCCCGATTCCGTCGTTGCGGACGTGCGCGCCGTGCCCGGCGTCGCGGCGGCCGAAGGTTCCCTCATCGGCAGCGCGCCGTTGATCGAGGCCGACGGTTCGGAGACGATCGCCCGGGGAGGAGTCCCCAGCCTGGGGTTCTCCTGGTCGTCGCTCGACGGTGCGGTCGGCCCGTTGCGCATCGTGAGCGATGGGGCCAGTCGCCCGCCGCAGCGCGACGGCGAAGTCGCGATCGACCTCGGTACTGCCCAGCGCCAAGGATTCGAGCTCGGAGACGAGGTGCTCGTCGTCACCGCCGACGGGGCCGAGTCGTTCGAGATCGTCGGCTTCTTCGGCCTTGGCGACTCGACCGATTTCGGTGCGTTGACCGTCGCCGCGTTCGATCCGGCCACCGCCCAAGCGGTGTTCGACGCCGAGGGGCTCGTCGATCAGGTGATCGTGAAGGTCGGCGCCGAGACCACGCCGGCCGCGGTGCAACAGAGCCTGGAGCGCCAACTCGGGCCCGGGTACGAGGTGAGCGTCGCGGCCGACGTTGCCGCCGAGATCCAACAGCCCGTCGACGAGTTCCTCGACACCCTCAACAACGCGCTGTTGGGCTTTGCCGGAGTCGGCCTGCTCGTCGGGGCGTTCATCATCTTCAACACGTTCACGATCCTCGTCTCACAACGCACCCGCGAGCTTGGGTTGTTGCGGGCGCTGGGCGCGTCTCGGAGGCAGGTGATCGGCTCGGTCGTGGCCGAAGCGGCAGTCGTCGGGTTGATCGCGGCGGCGGCGGGTTTCGTCGTGGGCATCGGCCTGGCCGAATTCCTGTTGTGGTTGCTGCCTCGGATCGGGCTCACGGTGCCGGGAACCGACGCCGTGGTGATCGGCCGCACCGTCGTGGCGTGCGCGGTCGTCGGTATTGGCGTCACGGTCGTCGCCGCGCTCGCGCCCGCGTTGCGGGCCGCCCGCACACCCCCCGTTGCCGCCATCGCGAATCTTCGGCCGAGGGGCAACGCGCCGCTCATACGCCGGGCGATCGTCGGAACGCTCGTGTTGGCCGCGGGTATCGCGGCGATGGCCTTCGGCCTCACCGCCGACCTCCAGATCGAGTACGCGGTGGCGGTCACCTTCGTCGGCAGCTTCGGCGTCTTCCTCGGCGTGGTCGTGATCGGCCCGCTGTTCGTACGGCGGCTCGCCGAGCTCGTCGGGCGACCGCTGCCGACGGTGCTCGGCGTGACCGGCACGCTCGCCCGCGAGAACGCAAAACGCAATCCGCGACGGACCTCCGCCACCGCCGCCGCACTGGTCGTCGGGTTGGCCCTCGTGTCGTTGGTTTCGATCTTCGCCCATTCGGTGAAGTCCTCGGTGCGCAGCTCGCTCACCGACAGCGTCCGGGCCGACTTCATCATCAGCGCACCCGGCTTCACGGCCTTCGCTCCCCGCGTGGAGCTCATCGCCAGCTCCGTTCCCGGGGTCGATGCCATCGTGGCGCTGCGCTTCGCCAACGCGCAGGTGAACGGCCAGGCCGAGATGATCACCGGCGCGACCATCGACGGCATCGATGACGTCTTCGCGCTCGGCTTCACCGCCGGGGGCACCGAGGGTCTCGGCGATGGTGGCGTGATCCTCTCGGAGCCGACCGCCGAGACCTACGGTGTCACCGTCGGTGACCGGCTTTCCATCTGGTTCCCCCGCTTGGGTCCCCAGGACGTGCCCGTCGTCGGCGTGTACGAGCATCGGCGGGTCTCGGGCTCGTTCCCGGTCGACATCGTGGTCGGGATGGACGAGTTCGAGGCCGGTTTCGGCGGCGCGCAACAGGACACGCTCGTCTACGTCACCGCGCAGCCCGGTCAGGTCGGCACGGCCCGGCGCGATCTGGAGCTGGTCCTCGCGTCACGGTTCCCCAACGTCGAGGTCAGCACCGTCGACGAGTACCGGCTGGATCGTGAAGCCACAGTCGATCAGTTCCTCAACGTGTTCCTCGCGCTGTTGTTCCTCTCGGAGGTCATCGCCATCCTCGGGATTGTGAACACGCTGATGCTGAGCGTCTACGAACGTACCCGTGAGATCGGCCTGCTGCGCGTGGTGGGGATGACGCGTCGTCAGGTGCGGCGCATGATCCGCGGCGAGGCCGTCGTGATTGCCATCATCGGCAGCCTCGTCGGCGTGGTCGTCGGCCTGGTGTGGGGATGGGCGGTGGTCACCGCGCTCGGTGACCAGTTCGTCGACCGGCTCAGCGTTCCGGTCGCCCAGCTCGGTCTGTTCGTCGTGGTCTTCGCCATCGCCGGGGTCATCGCCGCGATGATCCCCGCGTGGAGCGCGTCTCGCCTCGATGTGCTCGAGGCAATCGCGACCGAGTGACGCTCAGCAGCCCGCGATCTGGCTGGCCTGGAGCGGGTTGACCAGCCCGGAGCCGACGTGGGTTGTCGGCGCGCCGAGGGCCGTGGTGCCGGTGAGGATCCGAGCGTCCGCGCCCGCAGCCGTGCACGCCGGGTGCGAGCCGATCACGATCGCCGCGGCCGCGGCCGCGTGCGGTGTCGCCATCGACGTGCCGCTCCAGGATGCGTAGCCACCGTCGGAGGTCGTGGACCAGATGCCGGCGCCGGGTGCGGCGATGTCGACGTAGCTCCCGACGTCCGAGAAGCATGCCCGAGCCAGCGAGGAGTCGATCGCGCCGACGCCGATGACGCCAGTGCTGGCGGCGGGGTAGGACGCGCCGTTGGGCGTGCCCGCGCAGTCACCGTCGTTGCCCGCGGCGGCCACGACCACCACGCCGCAGCCGCGCGCGTAGCTGATGGCCGCGTCGAGCGAGCTGCTCGGTGACGGCCCGCCCAAGCTCATGTTGATGACGCGTGCGCCGTGTTGGGCGGCCCACGTGATCCCCTGGGTGATATCCGAGTACCAGCCGGAGCCGTTGGCGTCGAGCACGCGCACCGGGAGGATCTTGGCGCCGGGGGCGGCGCCGGTCACGCCGACGCCGTTACCCGCAAGGGCCGCGACCGTGCCCGATACGTGGGTGCCGTGCCCGTGCCCGTCGGGGGCGCCGATCTGGCTGAGCCCGCCGAGGAACGTCCAGCCCTCGTACACCTGACCGGACAGGTCGGCATGGAGGTGGTTGACGCCCGTGTCGACGACGGCGACGATCACGCCCGCTCCGTTCGAGGAGCCCCACGCAGCCTCGAACGGCGAGCTGTTCAGACCCCACTGGGAGGGACGGTACGGGTCGTTGCTCGCGACCGCGGTGGCGATCTCGTCCGCTTCGACCGCGACGAGGTCGTCGCCCTGGGCCCCGTCCACCGCGACGGCCGCGGCTTCGGCGGCCGAGTCGACGACGTGGGTCTCGACGCTCGGTCCGTTGGGGGTCTCCTCGACCGTGACGATCGGTACCGCCTCGGCGGGCACGTCGGCCGCGGCCTCGTAGCTCTCGACCGCGTCGACGGCAGCTTCGGCGGGAGCCAGTGTGGATGTGGCCGCGCTCGAGCCGGACCCCGATCCGGCGCCTGTACCGGCGCTCGCCGGGCAGGCGTTGGCGGGCGGGTTGGTGAGCGCTGCGGACGGGGGCGCAGGGGCAGGCGCCGGCGCCGGCGCCGGCGGCGCCGTCTGCGGGGCGCACGCCGCGCCGACGAGGATGATGGCCGCGGCGGCGCCGAGCCAGATCATCAGCCGGGGTCGTCTCGTCCGATCCATCGGCTCCCACTCTCGTCCGTCTCGGGCCTCCCCAGACCTCCGCACAGTTGATATCGGCACGTCTCGGCCCCGCTTGAATCACTATTCCGTCAACTAGACTCAGCGTCTCGTCCGGACTCGATCCGGCCGCCAGGGCGGTTAGCTCAGCTGGCAGAGCACTTCCTCGACACGGAAGGGGTCAGGCGTTCAAGTCGCCTACCGCCCACCATCTGAGACGAGGAAGCGCCGACACGAGCCCGTACGACGGTCCTCTGATCGTCGATCAGATGTTCGGAGCGGTGCCGCCGACGATCATGGCTTCGGGAGAGGTCCTTCTCTGACCCCTCTGGCGTCACGGGACATGATCAGGCGTGCGTAGCCCGCGGCTCCCCGAGCGAGATCGAGCACGCAGCGCTGCGGCGAAGAGAACTGGAGGAGATCCCGATGGCACAGCTCCGCAAGCGGCCCGCCAGCTCCGACTCGAGCCGATGGGTGACCGATCCGATGGCGCGCCTTCTGTTCAAGGTCGGACCACCAAGACCCGCGCAACAGGGCCAGATGCCGCCGTTTCCGTTCGAGTCGCTCGACCAGATGCGCGACGCCTGGTTCGAGGTGCGCGCGGCGTTGCTCCCGGACTTGCTGAACGAGCTTGGTCCCGAGGGAGGGGAGCCCTGGGCCGAAGGCACATGGGGGGCCGGATGATCAGGCCTGCGCTCGAAGGCCTCACCTGGCGCGGTCGCAGGTCTCCGGCTCGACCCGCAGGGTGATCCCGTCGGCGGCCAACCCATGCACACCGCCGGGGCGGATACGGACTCGGACGCTCGTGACCTCGAAGCCGCCCTCGTCACCGGCGCCGGCCCGGGACGAGATGTCCGGCACCCCGAGTCGCGTCAGGCATGCTGGGTGGAAGGATCCAGCGACGTGCAGCAAGGGGAGCCTCGATGAGCAACGAGCCGCCGGCCCAGCCGCCGCCTTCGGGACCCCCGCCGGGTTGGGAGCTCCCTTCGCCCGGCGCCGTGAGCCCGGCGCCGGGCGCGGCTCCGCCCGCGCCTCGGTCCTCGTCACCGGTGTCGGCGCCGCCCGCGTACCCGCCGACCGCCTACCCCGCGACCCAACCGAGCGGCAAGACCGAGCCGTTCGCCATCGTCTCGCTCGCCGTGGCGCTCGGCGGGATCCTGATCTGTTTGTTCCCGGTCACCGGGATCCTCGCCGTGGTCTTCGGCCACGTCGCGCTCGGGCGGATCAAACGCACCGGGATGAAAGGCCGGGGCATGGCGCTGGCCGGCGTGATCGTCGGCTACGCCGAGATCGTGTTGGGCGTGATCCTCATCGCCGGGTTCATCGTCCTCGGCGCGGTCTCGGTCAACAGCACCAACGATGCCCGCCGCGACGCCGACCGGCTCGGCCGGGACATTCAGGACGTGGCCGTGAGCGAGGACATCCCGACCCGATCAGCCGAAGCGGTCAGACGGGCCGTCCTGGAGAGCGACCTGGACGAGGCCGACGTCACGCTCGCCACGACCGGCCGGAGAGCCGTGGACGCGACTACCCGCCGGCTCGACGCCGAGCTCTGGCAGCTCGAGGTGTCCACGAGCCTCTTCGGCTCCGCGTGTCTGATCGTGCCGAGCACCCCATCCGCACCGGTCATCGTGCGCGACACCTGCTGATCACGCGCTGACGACGGCACTTCCCCGGCCGCATTTCCCCGGCCGTAGCCGGCCGAGACTCTCGCGGTCGACCAGGAATCTCGGGCCGTGATTCAAGAAACGCGGTCTCGGATGTCGACAACTGTGGCATGACCGATGCCATGGACGGGGAGTTCTGAATTGACCGCGCAGCACACTGGTCGTCGCACCGAGATGAGCGCGCGCAGGCGGGTACTCCCGCTCGGTGTGTTGCTCCTCGTCGTAGGAGCGGCGTGCGCGCCGTTCGCGGTTGCGCCGAGCGCGCCGGCACCGACCTCGACGACGGCGCCCACGACGCCGCCGAGCGAGCCCGCCACACCCGCACCCGCCGGTGACGTGCCCGCCCCGGCCTCGGCGGGCAAGCGATGGGTGGCGACGTTCGGCGAGGAGTTCTCCGGAACCGCGCTCGACACCTCGAAGCTGTCGCCGTGTTTCGATTGGAACTACGGCAGCTGCACCGGGTCGTTCAACGGAGGCCGCGAGTGGTATGCGCCGTCACAGATCCGAGTGTCGGACGGCACCGCGAAGCTGGTCGCCGAGCCCGGGTCGAGCCCGCAGTCCGACGGTGCGGCGTGCCTCGGCGGCGGTTGCACCTACCGCTCCGGACTGTTGTCAACGGCGCGGCCGCAGGCGTGGAACGGCTCTGACTACCTCTATCAGTTCACCTACGGGTACGTGGAGGCCCGGATGAAGCTGCCGACAACGCAGGGCTTCTTCACCGCGCTGTGGATGCTGCCGGCGGATCCGAGCTACGTCTACCGCTCGGAGATCGACATCGTCGAGGTGCTGGGCTACGACCCGTCGACCATGTACATGAACTACCACTACAACAACCGCTCCCAGGCGTTCACCCCGAACCAGGGGACGGGCAACAACGGGGCCTGCGCCGTGGCCGACCGCACGGGAGACTGGGTGCGCTTCGGCCTGGACTGGCAGCCCACCCACATCGCTTGGTACATCGACGGCGTGAAGTGCGGCCAGTTCAACGGTGACAGCTCCACGATCGAGTCGGGCCCGATGCAGCTCATCGCGAACCACATGGTCGACCACCAGTGGGAACGTAACTGGGGCCACGCCCTCGCGGATACGACCCTCACCCGCCAGCTCGAGATCGACTACCTGCGCGTCTACCAGCAGCAGTAGGCGGGCAGTCCGGGAGTCGGGCCGTCAGGATCCGGGACCGGCGCGGGCGTCGTGGTCAGGTCTCGGTCCCGGCCCGCGGTTCGCAGATGACGACGGGGATGTCGCGGTCGGTGCGCTTGCGGTAGCCGTCGTAGCCCTTGTTCGCCGCGACAATCTGCGGCCACAGCTCCGCCTTCTCGTCTGTTGACGCGGTCCGGGCTCGCATCGCGGTGGTCGTACCGGCGATGGTCAGCTCGACGTCGGGCTCGGCGACGAGGTTCAGGTACCACTCGGGATTGCGGTCGTCGCCGCCCTTGGACGCCACCAAGACGACGCGGTCGTCATCGTGCACCGGACTCGTGAGCAGGGTCGAGCGCCGCCGCCCGCCCTTGCGGCCGATCGTGTGCAGCTCGACGGTCGGCATTCCGAGCGGGTTGGCCATGAGCCGCCCGCCCGACAGCTTGAGCACCGTGCGATGCAGGGCGTTCATCGACTTCAACTTCACGTCGGTGTAGGTGTCATGTGCGCTCATCGTGCCGAGCCTCCCCGGGCGTCGTAGGCTGGCCGCCATGACCGACAGTACTGCCCCCGCTCCGCAGGACTTTTTTGCCGCGGTGGCGGAAATCGGCGAGGTCGAGGTTCTCGACGTTGCCGCCATGGAGCTGTTGTATCGGCTCGAGTGCAGCGGTGAGGACTTCTACACCGGTCTGGCCGAGCGGGTCGGCAACGAGCGCGCAGCCGAGCTCCTCCGACGAAACGGCAAGGAAGAACGAGGCCATGCCGAGCGGATCGGACGGGCCATCGCCATCCGGCAGGGTCACGCGTTCGAGCCGACCGCCGAGCTCGAGACGCGCTTCGCCGTTCCCCTCCCCGACGAGATCAGCGCCGAGCTGTTTCCGGTGATCGTGAAGGCCGAGATCGACGGCGACGCCGGGTACCAACGGTGGGCCGATCGGGAATCAGACCCCGAGGTCGAGCGACTGCTTCGGCTCAACGGCCGGGAAGAGACCATCCACGGTCGGCGCGTCGACGAGGTCCGGGCGATCCTGGAGCCCGACACCGCCCCCGCCGTCTCGTAGCCTCCACCGGCACCGCCCTCGCAATTGCGAGGTTGTGCGCTTAGAATCCTCGTGTGAGCGAGTATCGGCCGGGCCAGGTGGCGGAGTTGGTCGGCGTCAGCGTCGATACCGTGCGTCGGTGGGCCGATGAGGGTCGGTTCCGTACGACCCGCACCGCCGGCGGTCATCGCCTCATCGAGGGTCGTGACGTCGCCCGGCTGTTGACCGAGCGCCCACCGGCCCCCGAGCCGGTCGGCATGACCCAGTCCGCCCGGAACCGTTTCACCGGCGTGGTCACCCGGGTCGAGCGCGACGGTCTCACCGCGATCGTCGAGATCCGGGCGGGCACCCACCGCATCGTCTCGTTGATGACCTGTGAGGGGGCCGATGAGCTGGGCGTCGAACCCGGCGACCTCGCGGTGGCCGCGGTCAAGGCCACCAACGTGATCATCGAGATCCCGCCCGGCTTGTGAACGTGGCGCGCGGCACCGCCTTGGCGGTCATCGGCGCCGTCGCGCTGGCGGCCTGCGGATCGTCGGCGTCGACTGCCCGCGACGATGGCGGAGCCACGATCACGGTGTCGGCCGCGGCGTCACTCGGCGACGCGTTCTCCGAGATCGCCGACCGGTTCGAGCGCACCCACCCGGGCTCCTCGATCCGGTTGAACGTCGGCTCATCGGCCCAGCTCGCGGCCCAGATCGAACAGGGCGCGCCGGCCGACGTCGTCGCGACCGCCGACGAGGTGACGATGGATCGACTGGTCCGCGCCGGCGACGTGGCCGATGATCCACAGCTCTTCGCCGAGAACACCCTCGTGATCGTGACCCGTCCCGGGAACCCGCAGCACATCGGCGCCCTCGCCGATCTCGCCGACGTCGACACCGTGGCACTCTGCGTGGCGGTGGCGCCGTGCGGCCGCTACGCCGATCAGGTGCTCGATCGGGCCGGCGTGTCGGTGCCGTCCGATCGCATCACCCGCGGGGCCGATGCGCGGGCCACGCTCGCCGCGGTGACCCAGAACGATGCCGGCGCGGCCATCGTCTACGTGACCGACGCGCTCGTCGCGGCTCACGCGGTGAGCACGGTGTCGATTCCCGCGCCGGACAATGAAGTCGCGCGCTATCCGATTGCGATCGTGCGGCGGACCGACGAGGTTGGCACCGCCCGAGCGTTTGTCACCTTCGTTCGCGGCCCGGTTGGTCAAGCGATCCTGGTCGACCACGGGTTCTTGGTGTCATGACCCGTCGCGTCCGCCGCCCGCCCGCACTCCCGCTCGTGCTCGCGGGTGGTGCGCTCATCGTGTTGCTGCTGCCCCTCCTCGGCCTGCTCACCCGCGCGCCGTGGTCGGACCTGTGGGCGAGCGTCACGAGCGAAGACGCCGTGCGCGCGCTTCGTCTCTCGATCGTCACGTCACTCTGGGCGACGTTCCTCGCGGTGCTGCTCGGTGTGCCCCTCGCGTGGGTGCTGGCCCGGGTCGACTTCCCGGGCCGGTCCCTCGTGCGGGCCTTGACGTTGTTGCCGCTCGTGTTGCCGCCAGTCGTCGGCGGTGTCGCCCTGCTCTCCGCGTTCGGCGGGCGCGGGCTCCTGGGTGGCCCGCTCGACGACTGGTTCGGGATCCAGCTCACGTTCTCCACCCCGGCGGTCGTCCTGGCCGAGACGTTCGTCGCCATGCCGTTCCTCGTCATCACGGTCGAAGCCGCGCTGCGCTCGATGGACCGCCGTTATGAAGACGCCGCGGCGACGCTCGGTGCCGGCCGTGCGACGGTGTTCCGACGTGTGACCATGCCGCTCGTGGCGCCCGCGCTTGCAGCCGGCGCGGCGCTGGCCTGGGCGCGGGCCCTCGGAGAGTTCGGGGCCACGATCACGTTCGCCGGCAACGTCGAAGGCGAGACCCGGACCGCGCCGCTCGCCGTCTACCTGCTGCTCGACCACGACCCCACAGCCGCGGTCGCGCTCAGCCTGGTGCTGCTCGCCGTGTGTGTCGTGGTCCTCATCGCCTTGCGGGGTCGCTGGCTGGGGCTCCGATGACACTCACTGTCGCCGCCCAGGTCCAAGCCGGCTCGCTCGGTCTCGACGCGACCGTCGAAGTCGAACCGGGCGAGACCGTTGCCATCGTCGGGCCGAACGGCGCGGGCAAGACCACGCTGTTGCGCACGCTGGCCGGGCTGCTTCCGCTCGATTCCGGGCGCATCGACCTCGACGGGACCGTGCTCGACGACCCGGCCGCAGACGTGCTCGTACCCGCCGAGCGCCGGCCCGTCGGCGTCGTGTTCCAGGACTACCTGCTCTTTCCTCATCTCAGCGTCACCGAGAACGTCGCCTTCGGTCTCCGCAGTCGGGGCACGCGGCGCGCCCGGGCCCGGCGCGTCGCTCGTGACCGACTGGCCGACCTCGGCATGACGGAGCTCGCCGACGCACCCGTGCACGTGCTCTCCGGCGGACAGGCGCAGCGGGTCGCGCTCGCGCGCGCGCTCGTGACCCGGCCCCGCCTGCTCCTGTTGGACGAGCCGTTCGCCGCGCTGGACGCCACCGGTCGGGCATCTGCTCGGCGCGGCGTGCGCCGCGACCTCGATGCCTTCGACGGGATCGCCGTGCTCGTGACCCACGACCTACTCGACGCCGCCGCGCTCGCTGACCGGATCGTGGTGCTCGAAGCCGGCCGAGTCGTCCAGACCGGCACCCTCGCCGACGCGGTGGCACGACCCCGCTCGGACTACGTCGCCGACCTCGTCGGCACCAACCTGCTGCGCGGTCACGCCCGCGGTGACCGAGTCGTGCTGGACCACGCGGATCTACCGACCACGCCCCGCGAGCCCAACGAGCTCGTGGTTGCCGACGCGCGCGATGGCCCGGTGTTCGCCTCGATCCATCCTCACGCCGTCACCGTCCACCGCAACCGGCCCGAGACCAGCGCGCGCAACGTCTGGTCGTCGACCATCGCCGGGATCGAGCAGTACGGCGGCCGGGCCCGCATCCGATTCGATGGCCCGGTGCCGCTCGTCGCCGAGATCACCGAGGCCGCGATCCGCGAGCTCGGCCTCGGTGTCGGCGTGGCGATATGGGTGTCGGTGAAAGCCACCGAGATCACCGTCTTCGCGGCGTGATGGCGCTGATGAGCACGGAGCCCGCGACGAAGGGACCGATCCGCTCGTCGTCCCGCGGCCAAGCGCCCGCGCGGTCGTGCCGGAGCCTACCGTCGCGCGTCCCGAGGTCACCGGGTGCGACCAGGGGCCGACGCCGGCACTGGTACGGTCGCCGATTCCGCGCCGCGCATCGGCTCGGGGAGCGGTGAGCTGACCGAATGCGACGGGGAGGTCGACGTGGAGGTGCTGGTCACCGGCGGTGCCGGGTTCATCGGCTCCCACGTGGTCGATCAACTTCTGGCCGACGGACACGGCGTGCGGGTGCTCGATGATCTCTCGACGGGTCGTCGTCGCAATGTCGACCCCGGCGCGGATCTCCTGGTGGGTTCGGTCGCCGACGAAGCTGAGGTGGCCGACGCGGTCGCCGGGGTCGAGGTCGTCTTCCATCTCGCGGCGCTGGGCTCGGTGCCCCGATCGGTCACCGACCCGCTCTCGACCGATCTCGTGAACGTCCACGGCACGGCGACGGTTCTCACCGCGGCGCGAGATCTCGGCGTCCGCCGGGTCGTCTTCTCGTCATCCAGCAGCGTGTACGGCGGTGCGACCGAGCTCCCCACGCCGGAGACGGCCCCGACCCGTCCCCGGTCCCCGTACGGCGTCAGCAAGCTCGCGGGTGAGTGGTATGTCCGCGTCTTTGCGGAGCTGTTCGACCTCGAGACCGTGGCGCTGCGGTTCTTCAACGTGTACGGACCACGCCAGCTCCCCGACTCCGAGTACGCCGCGGTCATTCCCCTGTTCGCGGCGGCCCTCCTGGCGGGCGAGCGTCCGACCGTCTACGGCGACGGGTCGCAGAGCCGCGACTTCACCTACGTCTCCGACATCGTCGCCGCCAACCTTGCCGCGGCGCAGGCAGGCCCCGAGGCGAGCGCGGGCGTGTTCAACGTGGCTCCGGGTCGTACCCACACGCTGCTCGAGCTGCTGGACGCCCTCGGCGCCGCGATCGGTGTGGATCCCGAGCCGAGCTTCGAGCCCGCTCGAGCGGGCGATATTCGCGAGAGCCAGGCCGACGCCGGCTCCGCCGCTGCGGTGCTCGGCTGGCAACCGGTGGTGTCGCTCCGCGCCGGCCTGGAGCACTACGTGGATTGGCTACGCGGCTCCGGTGTCATCTGAAGGCCGAGCGCGGCGGGCGCGGGCCCACCAGCCGCCGGCTCCGCCCGCGGCCAAACCGAGAACACCGGCCAACGCCGCGCCGGCCCAACCCGGGCTCGACCCGGAGCCCGGATCGGCCGACTCCGGGAGCTGACCCGTTGCGCGGTCGTCCCCCGAGGCGATGCTGGTGGACGAGGTCGCACCCGGATCCGGATCCGGATCCTGCGCCGGCGCGCCGGCGCCGCACTCCGCGAGGGTCTCTTCGACCGGGTCTGCGCCGGAGAACGAGTTGTCGGCCACCTTGGCGTTGCAGACCCGGTCGAGGGTGATCGCGACCCCGCCCGCCACGGGCTGGTGATTGTCTCGGACCTCGACACCGTCGAGGTTGGTGAGCTGGATCAGCGCCCCCGTCCCGAAGCCCTCGAGGGCCACAGCCTTGGTCGTGCCGCGGTTGCCGACGAGACGCAGCCCGCTGCGAGGGTTGCGTTCGACGCCCGCCACGACCGAGAGCCCCCGGTCGGCCGAGATGGCGTTGTCAACCACGTCGATGTTGTCCACACCGGTCCCGCCGCCGACCGCCGCGAGCAGGAAGTTCAGGTAGTCGCCGACTTCGTTGTTCACGAATCGAATGTCGCGGGCCAGGCCCTTGCCGAGCGGCTCGAGGTCGAGCACCGACCGACCGATCCCCGCGAGCTCGGAGTCTTCGATCAGCACGTCACGTCCATTGACGACCGCGACTCCTTGGCGGCCGCTGCGCCGAAGCCGGCTCTCGCGCACCGTGACGTCTGTGGCCCCTCCGGCGATGTAGATGAGATCGCCGTAGGTGTCGGTGATGGTGACCTGCTCGAGAAGGATCCCGGTGCCGCCGATGATCGCGATGCCGGCCTGGCCTTCGAGGCTCGGCACGTACGCGCGAGTCGTCGCGCCGCCATCCGGGTTGGCACCCCGCACCACGAGATCGTGAATGTGCACGTTCGTGACTCGGTTCAGCGTGAGGTGCTCGCGGCGGCGGGGCCAGTGGTTGTTGTAGGCCCGCCGGGGTGGGACCTGGTCGCGCCCATCGGTCTCGGCGAACAGGGTGGAACCGTTGCCGTCGATGGTGATGTCCGAGGCGGACTCGATCTGGACGATTCCTTCGACGCGGTAACGGCCCTCCTCCGGGAACGCAACCGTGGAACCGCTCGGAACGGTCCGGAAGAAGGCGTTCAATGCGTCGGTGACGTCGGTCGTTCCCGAGCTGTCGATCGCTTCCGGGACCGCGATCGTGGTCGCCTCGGCGGCGTCGGCTCGGGGCTCGGTGCTGGGAATCAGGACCGGCACCGGAGCGAGCACCAGCACCAGCGCGAGGCCGAAGCCGCGCCGCGGGCGCCGGCTCAGAACAGCTCGACCGAACATGTCAGCGCGCCGGCAGGCGCCTCGATGTCGGCCAGCGCGATCGCCCAGGGCTTGGTCTGGCCGCCGCCCGTGTCGACGAAGTCGCTCTCGGAGTCGAAGAGATCGCCGTCTTCGTTCCAGGTGACGTCGACGAGCCACGAGTCCTCGTCAGACCCGGGGTTCGTGACGGTGCCCGCGGCGTGCAGGGTCCCGCCCGCCGACGGCTCCCAGAAACACGCGGCGGGGTCGCTCACGATCGATGCCGAGCCGCCGGCCGGCGCCAGGGCGGAGGCTGAGCTCTCGGCCGCCTCGACGAGTCGTTCGTACGCCTGGAGTTGCTGTTGGGTCGGCTCGGCGGTGGGCGGTTCGGTCGCCGGTGGTTGGCTCTCGGGAGTGACGGGCGCCGTCGCCGTCGGACCGGTCGACCCGGCTGCAGACGTCCCTACGACCGCCGCCGTCGAGGCCTGGGCGACGTCGGTGCCGTGTCCACCGCCACGGGCCGCGACGACGAGGAACATGACGTCGCCCACGATGGCCAGCGTAACGGCCACGATGGCGACGACGCGCGTGATCTGGACACGCCGTCGGCGGCCGACATGGGCATCGATGCGACGCAGCAGGTGTCGGAACGCGCGCCGCGGCGATCGCATTATCCGTCGGTGCCCAGCACCATTCCGGCGCCGACCGTCTCGTTGGTGGCCTCGTCGACGAGGATGAAGCTCCCGGTCGTGCGGTTGCGGCGGTACTGGTCGACGAACAGCGGCGTGGTCACGCGTAGTGAAACTCGACCCAGCTCGTTCATGTCGAGCGAGCCGGCGGTCTCGTCACGGTGCAGCGTGTTCACGTCCAGGCGGTAGTGCAGATCTCGGACGAGCGCCCGAGCGGTGCGCGTCGTGTGCTTGATCATGTACTTCGCGCGCGCTTGGAGCGGGCGGTCGCTGAACCAGCAGACCATCGCGTCGAGCTCTTGGGTGACGCTCGGCGCGTTGTTGGGGCGGCAAAGCATTGCGCCACGACTGACGTCGAGGTCGTCGGACAGCCGGATGGTGACCGACATCGGCGGCATCGCCTCGTGGACCGATGCTCCGTACAGATCGATGCCCTCGATCGTGGTCGTGAGTCCGGAGGGCAGGACCAGGACCTCGTCACCGGGCCTGAAGATCCCGCCGGCGACCTGACCGGCATAGCCGCGGTAGTCGTGCCATTCCGTCGACATCGGCCGCACGACCCACTGCACGGGGAAGCGCGCGTCGATGAGATTGCGGTCCGAGCCGATGTAGAGGTGCTCGAGGTGATGGAGAAGGGTCGGCCCGTTGTACCAAGGGGTGTTCGGCGAGTGCTGGGTCACGTTGTCGCCGTGTAGCGCCGAGAGAGGGATGAAGCTCAGGTCGCGGATGTCCAGCTTCGCGGCCCACTCGGTGAACTCGGCCGAGATCATCTCGAACGTGTCCTGGTCGTAGTCGACGAGGTCCATCTTGTTGACGCACAGCACGAGGTGTTTCACCGAGAGCAACGACGCGATGACCGCGTGTCGGCGTGACTGCTCGAGCACTCCCTTGCGGGCGTCGACGAGGATCAGCGCGAGGTCGGCGGTGGACGCGCCGGTGACCATGTTGCGCGTGTACTGCACATGCCCCGGAGTGTCCGCGATGATGAACTTCCGGTGTGGGGTCGAGAAGTACCGGTACGCGACGTCGATGGTGATGCCTTGCTCACGTTCGGCGCGCAAGCCGTCGGTGAGGAGGGCGAGGTTGGTGTAATCGAAGCCTTTCTCGCGGCTCGTGCGCTCGACCGCCTCGAGTTGGTCCTCGAAGATCTGCTTGCTGTCGAGCAGCAGGCGACCGATGAGCGTGCTCTTGCCGTCATCGACCGAGCCGGCGGTGGCGAAACGGAGGAGCTCCATCAGAAGTAGCCCTCCTTCTTGCGGTCTTCCATGGCCGCCTCACTGAACCTGTCGTCGGCTCGAGTCTCGCCGCGCTCGGTGATGCGGGACGCCGCGACCTCGGTGATGACCTCTTCCGGCGTCGCCGCGGCCGACTCCACCGCGCCGGTGCAGGTCGCGTCACCGACCGTGCGGAACCGAACCAGCATCTCCTCGACCTCTTCGTCGGCGAGCACGGTCACGAACGGCGTGACCGCGAGGAGCATCGCGTCGCGGCGGAATACCTCCCGATGATGTGCGTAGTAGATCGTCGGCAGCTCGATGCCCTCGCGCGCGATGTATTGCCACACGTCGAGCTCGGTCCAGTTCGAGATCGGGAACACGCGGATGTGCTCACCGCTGTGGTGGCGGCCGTTGTAGAGGTCCCACAGCTCCGGTCGCTGGTTCTTCGGGTCCCACTGCCCGAAGTCGTCACGGAACGAGAACACCCGCTCCTTGGCACGAGCCTTGTCCTCGTCACGGCGTCCCCCGCCGAAGACGGCATTGAAGCCGTGCTCCTCGATCCCGTCGAGCAGCGTGACGGTCTGGAGGCGATTCCGGGTGGCCTTGGGGCCGGTTTCCTCCACGACGCGACCGGCGTCGATGGCGGCCTGGACCGACGCCACCATCAGGGGCACACCCAGTTGCTCGACGGTGCGGTCACGAAAGTCGATCACCTCGGCGAAGTTGTGCCCGGTGTCGATGTGCATGAGCGGGAACGGAAGGCGTGCCGGCCAGAAGGCTTTCTCGGCGAGCCGCAGCATCACCGCGCTGTCCTTGCCGCCGGAGAACAGGAGCGCGGGTCGCTCGAGCTCGGCCACGACCTCGCGCATCACGTGGATGGACTCGGCCTCGAGCGCGTCGAGGTGGGAAATCGTCGTGTCGGTCATGTCCTGTTGTTCCCCCAACCGCCTTCGGTGACGGGAACAGGCGAGTGTAACAACGCCGCGTGGTCAGTCGGACTGCGCCCGCACGAGCGCGGACTGCACGGTTTCAGCGAGCTCCGGTCGGCAGACGAGCAGGTCGGGGAGCCAGGCATCGCCGCCGCCGTAGTACAGCGGCGACCCGTCGAGGCGGCTCGTGTGCAAGCCCGCGGCCGCGGCGACCGCCACGGGCGCGGCCGAGTCCCACTGGTACTGGCCGCCACTGTGCGCGTAGACGTCGCCTTCTCCGAGCACCACCGCCATCGCCTTCGCGCCCGCCGATCCCATCGGCACCAGCTCGCCGTCGATGATCTCAGCCAGGCGGGAGGCGAGCGCGGGCGGGCGACTCCGGCTCACCAGGAGCCGTACCTTGCCCGGTTTCGCCGGCGGCACGGCCGGTGCCGGTCGAGAGCTCAGGACGAGATCGCGCGCCGGGAGCGCCACCGCACCTGCGACGGCGCGCCCTCCGATCGCCAGTGCGACGTGGACGGCCCAGTCGGTGCGGCCGGCTTCGCCGAACTCCCGAGTGCCGTCGAGCGGGTCGACGACCCAGACTCGGTCCGCGCTCGAGCGCCGGCCGTCGTCGGGGGCTTCCTCGGAGAGGATCGCATCGTCGGGTCGGGCGGCCCGGAGCCGGTCGAGGATGAGCTCGTTCGACTCCCGGTCGCCCGCAGCGCGCAGCCGGGCGGGGTCGTCGATGCGCTCTCGGAGGCTGAGGAGCAGCTCGCCGGCGGCGTGAGCGATCTGAGCCGCGAGCTGGTGGTCGCCGTCGAGGTCGTCGCGGTCTTCGCGGCGGTGCGGGTCGGGACGAGACGTCACGGAGCGTCTTCTCGCGGAAGGGGCGCGCCCGTCGGGTGGGTCGCTCCGGCCGGGTGCGGTGAGGGGGTGATCATCGACGGTGCCAGGCCTCGGGCTCGGCGGCCAGCTCACGAACGGCCGTCGGGAGACGGCCGGCGGCGAGGTCGGCGATCGTGACCCGCTCGAGCACGGTGCGCAGGCTGGCGCGGACGGCGATCCAGACTTCGACGAGGTGTTCGGCCGGGCCGGGATAGGTGAGACCCTCCGGCGGCTCGCCGCGCACCGCAGCCAGGGGGCCGTCCACCGCTCGGATCACGTCGGCGACGGTGACGTCGTCGGCCCGGCGGGCGAGGAGATAGCCACCCTCGGCACCGCGACGGGTCTGCACGATGCCGGCGGTGCGCATCGCGGTCAAGATGTTCTCGAGGAACTTGAGCGGTATGTCCTGACGCTGAGCCAACGTCTCGCCGGTGACCGGTCGGCCTTCGGCGGAGGTGGCGAGCTCGGCGGCGGCTCGTACGGCGTAGTCGGCTTTCGCGGAGATTCGCACCGGGCCCCCCGTCGTGGATGCGCCTGACCAGCCCGAACCGGCGCCCCAGCCCCGGGTCGGCGTGTCCCGGGTGACGACCTGGAGGGCCTTGGCCGGCCAAAGTCCAGCCCGGCCGGCCATCGGCCGGCTACGCCAACGGAAGCTAGCCGATCTGGGATGCCTGAAGGGGCGAATCGCGGTGTTCGTCAGCCACGGAGCGTGATACCTTGGCAGGTCAGGCATCCGCCGTTTCGGATCCGTTCCGGAGCCGTCCCGCGGTCGCGGCCGGGGCCGGGGCTGACGATGATCGACGCAGCGGGTTCGAGCCAGGGAGGCGTTCGAAGAGCCATGCCGGAGAGGGCGCAGGTCCGGCGAGGGAAGGGTCTCTCGCGTCGACAGGTGCTCGTACGCGGCGCGGCCGCGGCCGGGGTCGCCTGGGCCGCTCCCGTCATCCGTACGACGAAGGCCTACGCGACCGGTGCGAGCGATGGCACGGAGCGCCCGTGCACGCACTTCTACATCGTCTGCATCAACCGCAAGAACCGCAGCTGGCCCATGTTCCCCGAAGAGAGGTCCGGGTTCCCACCGAGCTGGAAACCCGAGCCGGTCGGGAACGGCTGGCCGAAGCCCTGGGATGGGCGCGGGCATCCGCCGTGGCAGAGCGGCGCGGTCGCCGGTGGGCAGGCGAACGGGTCGTATGAGCCCAGCCGCACCCAGACCCTGACTCGCTCGGATTCGGGCGCGACCCGGTCCACCTCATCCGGAAGCGGGCGCGCGGCGACGTCGTACACCTACGAGCAGCCGCACGGCCAAGCCGGTCCCGGCCGTTCCGTCGGCTTCACCGACGCCCCTGTTGTCCCGACCGCGGGCATCTCCGAGTCGAGTGTGGTCACGAGTCCCGACGCGAAGATCCGCTCCGATCGATCAGTACCCGACCGTCCGGACGATTCGCAGTTCGGCTCCCGGATCGGCGCCGACCTTCCCGATCCGTTGCCCCCTCCGATTCTCGACTGGATTGCCGCGAACCCCGGTATCAAGCTCGAGAACCCGAAGAACGAGCCCGTCATCACCCAGACCGGGCGTGACGCCTGGGCGGCCCTGCTGCCCGCCCCACCTCACCTTCCGGACTGGTGGGCGCGCCGCTGCCGATTGATCCTCGGCTGCTACAAGAACGGCAACGAGTTTGGCGGTGACGCGTACCCGGACCCGAACCCCCGCGATCCCGATCAACACGGTCGCCGGCTGATCTTTCCGACGCGCCCCGAGCGCTACGGCGGCTACATCGGCCGCTCGGGCCGCCCGGGTGACTTCCGCGACGATGATGAGTGGGAAGACGACGAACCCGGCAGTGGCCGGGTGCAGCGCACCGCCGGGCCCGGGCGCGCTGTTGGCTTCGGCACGCCGCCGGCAACTCCGGCCTCGCCGGCCGGCTCGACCTCGTCGACCTCGTCGACCTTGCCGGCGACTCCGGACACTTCGCCGGACGCGGCAACGCCGGAAACACCCCGCGTGGGCAAGCCCCCGGTGGCGGTCCCCGACGAGAATGGTCAGATTCCCGGTGTCGATCGGCCGCGCACCGACGAGGAGCAGAAGGTGCTCGAAGAGGAGCTCCTGGCGTGCGGACCGGACGAGACATTGCCGTTCCCGTGGAACCTCGAGTTTCCGCTCAACCTCGTCGTCTCGTGGTACGCGGCTCACATGGGTCTCACCTTGCCTCCGCCACCTCCCGGGTCCTGTGTCCCGCCGGAGATGGTCGTGGTTCCTATCGACCCCGAGGATGACCCATCCGGCTCGACCTCGACGTCGTCGTCCAGCTCCACATCGTCGACGTCGAGCTCGACGTCCTCGTCGTCCAGCTCCTCGTCGTCGACCTCGAGCTCGACGTCCTCGTCGTCCAGCTCCTCGTCGTCGACCCCGACCTCCACCGCTCCGCCCGACAGCTCGACGACGTCGACGACCGGTCCGGTCGCCCACGCCGCGAGCGAGCCGAATGACCGGAACGACACCGACACGCCGAACCGGCCCGACTATCCGCACGCGGGCCACTTCGACGAGCACGAGTGCATCATCCTGATCTTCTGCTGCCCGTAGCCCGGCTATGAGTACCTCGTCGCCGGCCGCGTCCGTCGAGCTCCTTCGCCGCATCGCCGACCACGACGCTCGAGTCGTGGTGATCGGGCAGGGATACGTGGGCCTGCCGGTCGCGATGCGAGCGACCGAGGTTGGGTTCCCGGTGGTCGGGTTCGACATCGACCCGGACCGGATTCGGGCGCTGGCTGCGGGCCACTCCTATGTCGAGGACGTACCGAACGATCGGGTGCTCGCCGCGACCGAGCAGGGGTACCGTCCGACAGCTGATCCTGCCGATCTGGTCGGGTTCGACGTCGCGGTGATCTCCGTTCCGACCCCGCTGCGCGATCGCGTTCCCGACCTGTCGTACGTGGAGGCGGCGGCCGAGACCCTGGCCGAAGCGCTCCGCCCGGGCGCGCTGGTCGTGCTCGAGTCCACGAGCTACCCGGGTACGACCGAAGAGCTCGTACGGCCTCGATTGGAGGCGGGCGGATTGCGCGCCGGATCGGATTTCAGCCTCGGGTATTCGCCCGAGCGGATCGATCCCGGTAACGAGCGCTGGCGGTTCGAGAACACCCCGAAGGTCGTCGCGGGCGTCGACGACGACTCGCGCCGGGCCGTGGAGACGTTCTACGGCGAGCTGGTCGACGAGGTCGTCCCGGTGGGATCGACCGCGGAAGCCGAGCTGGTCAAATTGCTCGAGAACACCTTCCGTCACGTCAACATCGCGCTGGTCAACGAGCTCGCGATGTTCGCCGAAGACCTCGGCGTTGACATCTGGAGCGCGATCGACGCCGCGTCGACCAAGCCGTTCGGCTACCTCCGGTTCACGCCCGGGCCCGGAGTCGGTGGACACTGCCTTCCGGTCGATCCGTCCTATCTCTCGTGGCAGGTCCGGCGCCGCTCGGGCCACGCCTTTCGCTTTGTCGAGCTCGCCAACGACGTCAACGAGCACATGCCCGACTACGTCGTCCGCAGGATCACGCTGTTGCTCAACCAGCACGGCCGCGCGGTCAACGGAACGAAGATCTTGCTGCTCGGCGTCGCCTACAAGGCCGCCACCTCCGACTGGCGCGAGTCCCCGAGCATCGCGGTAGCGGAGCGGCTCAGCGCGCTCGGCGCGCGGGTCTCGGCCTGCGACCCGCACGTCCCGGCAGATCTCGATTTGGACCGGCATCTCCCGCTCGTCCCGTACGGCGAGGACACGCTGGCCGGTGCCGACCTCGTCGTCGTCCTCGTCGACCATCCCGATTTCAGCGCCGAGGACGTGTGCCGCCACGCTCCGCTCGTGTTCGATGCCAAAGGGATGTTGCGGGGCCTCAGCTTCGAGGGCGAGATGCTCTAACCGGCCGCACCGTCGCGGGGTGCCTCCACGCCGAGGCCGAGAATCCCGACGTACTTGCGGCCTCGCTCCACAACCGTGCAGGCACGATCCGACGTCTCGGCCCAGTCTCGAAAGAACGCGTTGTCGTCGATGTCGTCCATCACCGTGACCGCGTTCGGGCCAAGGTGCGATCGCATGAGCTCGATGGCGAACGATCGTCCCTCGGCGGACTTTTCCGAGTCGTAGTGCACGAAGTCGACGACGCCAGCTTCGTCGAGCAGCCGCGGCAGGTTGATTCGGTCACCGCTGATCTCGAGTCGCCATCCGTCGCGCAGGCGGGCCTCGACGAGACATCCGATGTAGCGCTCCGGCTCGTCGAGCCGGAAGTAAGGGAAGTCGCTCGAGAACAGCCGGCCCGTGCCGTTCCGTTCCATGGCCGCGAGGATCGCCTGCGACGTCCAGCCGGCGGAGACGCCCGTCTCGAGCGCGACGGCCGGTTGCAGGTACCGCACCAGGAAGTAGACGAGTGCGAAGTGTCCGCCGCCGCCGAGGGTGACGCCCAGCGTGGCCAGGGTTCCCCGCGCGTACGCCCGGAAACGCTCGGCCCATTCTGTGGTCTCGTCCCAGAGCTCCGGGTCGAGGGTCCGGGCGATGGTGGCGGCGGGCAGGGCGCGGGCCGCGGCCCACGCGATCGCGTCTTCGCGGTGGCTCGGCCGTAGGCGCGCCATGACCTTGCGCGCCATCACCGGCAGGTAGTGGGGTCGGAGCGCGTTGCGGGTCATGGCCCGCAACGACCGCGGTTGGAAGCCGCGTGTCTTGCCGCTCACGTGAGCTCCTCGGCGACCTCGGTATGGACGGTAGCTCCGAGCGCGATCGCGATGGCGTCGGGTTCGATCGCGTCGATGAGCGGCACGCTCTCGATCACCTTGATGAGAGCATCGACGCTCGCCGCCGGCGCCGGTTCGGCGGGTGGCGCGAAGTCGAGCAGGGCTCGAGCGGGGTTCCCACCGGCGACGGCGAGGCCCCCGAGCTCGTAGCGGCCCCACGGGAGCGCCGCGGGCTCGTTGCCGTGGATGGGGTGTGTGTCGATGGCGGATTGCAGCGCCCGCAGGTCGACCAGGAGGCCGGGTGCGCCCACGATGATCTCCCGCTCGATCGGATCGACCAGCGCGGCCGGCGCGTCGGCGACCGTGACCCCGCGACGAGCCAATGCCCGCGCGAACGCGACCGGGCGTACGGGGCGTGGCACGAGAAGCGCACGTCGGTTCGCCGCGACGACGAGCGCCGGGATGGCCACGAGTCCCCGCGCGCCGAGGTCACCGTGCGACGCGAGGTGGACGAGGAGGGCGTGCAGCACCCGGGACAGTCCGCGGCTCTGCACCGCGACGGTTGCGCCGCGCTGGAGCGCGTACAGCCCGCGGCGTCTGCCCGACCGGTCGAGCGGCGGCACGACGACGGCGTAGTACGGGGTGAGGGGCCCGACGGACGGAACCAACTGCGCGGCGAGTGCCGCGTCGAGGGCTTGGCCGACGACCGGGTCGTCGACTGCGATGGGCGCCAGGACGTCACCGACTGCGTAGGCGGCGTTGTGGGTCCATGGTCTCTCGGCGCAGCTCGCACAGGTTTCGTCGGGATCGACGAGGACGGTGAGGGCGACACCACCATCGACACCGCTCTCGACACCGTCGAGGTCGGTCGTGTCGTGGGCGGCGGGTAACAGTAGGTCCATCATCACCAGCTCCGCGACGACACCACCGATGTCGGCGCGGGCGATCTCGGCATCGATCGCGAACCCGGCGGCCAGCTCGGTGACGAGTGTGTCGAGGTCGCTGTCGCCGTCACAGCATTGCCACACGACGGTCGCGGTGCGGTTGAGGTGATGGAGCGAACCGGCGTGGTGGATGATCGCCTCACCGTCGACCATCACCGACGCGACGTCACGGGCGCGTGGGACGAAACGACCGTCGAGAGGCGCGGGTTCGGTCATCACGTGGCGGCCTCGGCCCGTTCGAGCAGGGGTCGGAGCGCCGCGACCGCCCCATCGGGGTCACCGCTGATCAGCCGATGGCAGGACGCCTCCGCCACCACGCGTGCCAGGGCGTCCAGGTGGTCCTCCGGCCGGTCGCCGAGCTGGAAGGTGTGCTCGGCGAGCGTGAGCACGGCTTCGGGTCGCGAGAGAGGCTCGAGTCGCGCCGGCGCGTGGGGGACGTAATCGGGTACGACCACCGCGCCGATCATCGTCCGATCCGCCACCGCGCCGGGTCGCACGCGCTCGGGTGCGACGAGCCAATGGTCACCGAGGTACGACTCGAGCCCGGCCGGACGGAGCGTTTGGAGCGCGGCCAATGCGTCGGGGACCGAGCCTCCCGCGCCACCGAGCGAGATGGGTTTCGGGTACGGGTCGACGAGCAGGGTCTCGGGGTTGATGGCCACGACCTCGTCGGTGACGTAGCCGAACCCGGCCTGGACCAGCGCGGCGACCAGAGTGGACTTGCCCGAGCCCATTGGACCAACGAGCACGACGGCCTGTCCGCCCCGGGCCGCAGCCGAAGCGTGGACGAGGGTGCGCCCGGTGGTGTGCTCGATCGTCTGGCGATTGAGCTCCCAGATCAAATGGGAGAACGCCACCGCGGGCGACTCGGTGTGCAGGATCCGCGCGCCGTCGAGGTGGAGCTCGCAGATGTCGTCACGCGTTCGGGTGAAGGTGATGATGTGCTCGGCAGGCTCGTCGCAACTCAGAGGCCCGTAGAGCTCGGTCAGTGCCCGCGTCACGACCGGATCATCGGCCCGCACGACCGCGTCGAATCCGAGCAGCCGCAACGTCGGCGTCTCGCCGGCCCAATGGGTGGTGTCGAGAAGTCGTCGCAGCGCGGCAGCGCGTCGTGATTGGCTCAATCGTCGTCGGGCGGGTCGGCGTATGGGTTCGGAGGTCCTTCGTGCAGTGCCGCGTAGGGATCGTCGCCGGTGCCGGTGGGGTAGAGCGGCGCACCGGAGGTGTCGAGCGCCGTCGGGTCGATCCGCTTGTGGGACGCGCGCCGCCGTTCGGGGAGGCAGAGCATCACCAGGAACGCCGGCATGACTTGCGCGCGTTGCCGAGCGAGGATGCCGAAGTTGCTGAACGACGAGAAGGCGAAGACGAACACGAAGAGGTAGCCGACGCAGTACGCGACGTACGGCTCCCTGCGCATGAACCTCGGGATGTTGAGGAGACGGCGGCGGGAACGCCAGGAGAGCCAGATCAGGAACACGCCTTCCGCAGAGGTTCCGATCGCCGGCGCGTTGTGGGCTTCCCACGGGAACGGACGGAACAGGACCGTCACGGTGGCCAACGGAAGGTCCAGCGGTGTGTTGACTCGCACGGGGGAGAACGTCGAACCAGCCTCGTCGGTCCGGCCCTCGGCCTTGGTGAGCTCCGCATCGACCGTCTCGGTATTGAGTGAATCCACACCGAGGAACGAGCTCGTCTGCGACGCGAGGACCGTGCCCATCAGGAAGAGGGCACCGAAGACGAACACGCGGATGAACGGCGCGGCGCCCGAACGCGACTTCGACCGGCCCACGAGCGCGGCGAGTACGAGACCGCAGAACACCACCAGCGCGACGTGGGGCCGCACATAGGTGATCGATCCCAGCCCGAGGGCCATCGCCAGCGCGCCCTTGAAGGGGCGCCGCGTGAGGATCAACGAGACGCCGAACGACGCGATGCCGAGACCCATGACCGACCACGCGTCCTTGCCGAGGGCGGATGGCCAGTACAGCAGCGAGGGCAGGAACAGGACCAGCAGTCCGTACCGTCGACGATCTCCGCCGGGCACGGCGTGACAGAACGCCCGCCAGAACAGCAGCAGCCCGATGAACGCGAAGAACGAGAAGATGACGAACCCGCCGAACTTCGATGTTCCTGCGATCGAGTAGATCACGCCGGTGAGCCCGCGCATGAAGCCGGTCCCGCTGAACTCGCCGATGTCGGGGCTGAAGTCGAACACACGGTAGCTGGAGACGAGCTGCTTGCCCCACGAGTGGTACTCGTTCGCGTCGGCGACACCGTTGTAGTACACGTTGGTGACGAGGTCGCGCGCGACCGCTCCGAGCAGCTTCGCCGTGAACGCGGCCATCACGAAGCCGAAGATCGCCGGGTCGCGGTCGGTGCGCGCGATTCGTCGTGCGATCGGCAGCACGATCGCGACGAGTACCCCGGTTTGCAGGACCGGGTCGATGAGGTTGAAGTCGAGGGTGGCGAAGCCGACGATCGCGACGATGGCCCACACGATGTAGCCGGCCTTCACCACGTTCTGGCACCACGCGGGCGCGTCCGCCATCGACTCCGGTCGCGAGGAAGGCTGGTCCGTTTGGGACAACGCGGCGCTCACCGTGTGGTCCTCGTCGCTCGCAGTGCCTGCCATCCCCGCCGGAGCCTGCGTACGTAGCCGCCGTCGTGGCGACGCACGTGGTCACGATCGGCCACGAGCACCGCCCGGAGGTACGCGGCCTTCCCTGCGAGTCCGTCGACGGCGGCGAGGCCGGCGGCGGTCTGGGTCGCGTAGGAACGGCCGGGTCCCGAGTAGGCGCGCAGCGCCCGGGCCTGGAAACGGTCCGGCTGGTGGGCAAGAGCCCAGCGGACGAGCGGCGTGGGCTGGAGGCCAAGTCGTGACCACGTCGTGGTGACTGCGCGCGCGACGACAGCATCAGACCGCCACGCGCGCGCCGCCTCGAGCGCGCCGGCGACGTCGGTGCGGTCATCGAGCGCGAGCTGGGCAACGTCGCGCTGGGCCGACAAGCGCGGCGCAGCGTCACCCAGCGCCGCGTGGAAGCAGGCGTGTACGAAACGGTGCTCCCGGCAGAGCGCGGGCAGCGACCGGCCCCCGAGCGTGAACTGCTCGTCCGTCGCGAACAGCGCGTCGAGATCAACGGTCAGGCCGAACGGTCCGGCCACGAACGTCCGGTGAACATCGATCTCGGTGCCATCCGCCAGGACGAGGCATGCACCCTTGCCGAATCGCCGGTCGAAGCCGGGCCGGACCTCCGGGTACCGGCGCCGGCCGCCGCGGTCGGTCAGGAGTGTCAGGGCGTCGTCGTAGCGTTCGGCGGCGACGAGGAGGTCGATGTCGCCGAATGCTCGAAGGGATGGGTTCGGGTAGTCGAGGTGGGCGACCGCGGGACCCTTCACCACGCGGTAAGCGACCCCCGCGTGTTCGAGCGTCGTGGCTGCGTCGCCCAGCGTGCGTTCGAGGGCCACGCAGGTCCGCATGGACCGCTCGTGGGCCCTGACGATCGCCCCGTATTGCCGGTCGGTGGCGGGAAAGGCCCCTGCAGCCACGGCCGAAGCGAGCAGCGGTGTCACTCGTTCGCGTGTCGCCGCGTCGGTGAGTGCCGTCCAGGCCGGGTCGTCGAGGGGTTCCGCCGGCGCCGACGGAGCGCCCGGTAGGCCGTAGGCCGCCGGCACCGCGACGTGCGTGGCATCGGTCGTGGGGGAGGTCGCCGAAGCCGTCGTCCCGCTCACGTCGCGACCCGATCCGCTCGTCGGATCAATCCGGTTCGAGCAAGCTCGTCGAGAAACGACGCGACGTCGCGCCGCACATCCGACCGCGAGCCCTCGTGGCGCTCGGCGAGCGCCTCAGTGAGGTCGTCGAGCGAGCGTGGATGAGCGAGCAGGTCCCAGACCGCGGGTCCCGTTCGGGTGAGCGTGACCGGCTCGGACGACTGCCGACCGAGCAGCACCACACCGAAGGGCCCAGAGCGGGTCAGCACATCCTCGGAATGAATCCAGCGAGGTGAGTCGTCGTGAGTCATGGGCCCGCTCCGGGCGAGTTGGCTCGCCGTTGGCTCAGTTCCAGGGTTTGGGGTGATCGGTGGGGGTCCCGCCCGTGAGGCCGCTGATCGACTCCACATCGGCGGGCTTGGTGCGCGGCGCGGTGTGACTGCGTTTCCACGGCAGGAGTCGGTTGCGAAGCTGCGCCTGCTCGGGCTTGTCGTAGCCGTAGCCGTAGTAGCCGTAGTAGCCGTAGTAGCCGGTCCGGGCGCTGTGCTGCACGCCGACCAGCGCGGTGCCGATCACCGTGGCCTCGAGGCGCCGAAGCAGGTCGGCGGCCCGACCGGCGGCGGCGCGTCGGGTCCAACCACTGCGCACCATCATCACCGTGGCGTCGGCCACCGACGACAGGTCGGCCGCGTCGTTGGCGAGCAGCAACGGTGGGGAGTCCAGGATGACGATGTCGGCGAGCTCGGTTGCGACTCGGGCTGCCGCCTTCGCAGCAGTCATCGCGCCGGCGGGCTGGCTTTTCGGGGGAGCCGAAGCGGCGAACCGCACCCCGGGGATGCCGGACTCCTGGAGGATCTCCTCGAGCTGGTCCGCGGTGACATCGTCGTGGAGGGGGATGAGATCGCCGAGGTTCGGTGTGGTCGGGCGGCTGAAGTAGCGGTCGAGCTGCGGTCGGCGGAAGTCGGCGTCGAGGACGATGACGGTCGAGCCCGTCTCTGCGAACGCGGCCGCAAGGTTCACCGCGGAGACCGACTTGCCTTCCGCCGCGCTGGCCGAGGTGACCAACAGCGTGCGCAGCGGCGGCACCGCCGAGGTCGAGACGGCCCGGCCGGTTGCCGGGGTGGCATCCCCGCCGCTCGGCGCGGTGACGCCCCCTCCGCTCGGCGCGGTGACGCCCCCTCCGCTCGGCGCGGTGGCCGCGGCCTTGTGAACGGGGTGCCGTTGCCACATGGCGAGCATCGAGGTTCGCAGGGATCGGTAGGCCTCGGCCACGAGGCCCGAGGGCTCCTCGGCGGTGAGCACCCGGAACCATTCGGCCCGTGTGAGCTTCACCTCGGGGATCTCGGTGATGACCGGCAGCCTGGTCGCGCTCTCGGTTCCCGCGACGTCACGGACTCGGGAGCTGAGCAGCTCCAGCACCAACAGGCCGGCGACGCCGATGAGGAGGCCGACAGCTCCGCCGACGAGGAGGCGCTGCGGTCCGGACTCGACCGACGACAGGATGGCGTTCGGCGGCGCGGCGCCCGCCGTCCTGATCGCGGTCCACGGGCTCGCCTTCTCGAGGCTGCGCAGGCCGGCTCCCTCGGGCGCCGCGTCGACGATCTGGGCGCTGAGCTCACCGATCCGAGTCTCGAGGGCGGTCCGCTTGTTCTCGTTGGAGAGCCGGGTGAACGGCTCGATGCCCGGCTGGGCGCCAAGGTAATCCGTCGCGGCCAGCTGCACCTCGGCCGCTGAGCGCTGCGCGCTGAGCTGGGCGACCTCGGCGATGTACCGCGCGGAGCCGTTCGTATTCAGGAACACGAGCAGCTCCTGTGCGAATGTGTTGGCGACCTTGGCGGCAGTGGTGGGGCTGGCCGCGACCGCGGAGATGCACAGCGAGCCCGTCGCCACGTCCGGGCGGGCCGTCACCGTGCCGAACCGCAGTGCCACGGCGCGAGGCTGGCCTCGCCGGCGACCGTGCTTGGCTCCGTTGGCGTCGACGGCAGGTGCGGCCCCCGCAACCCGATAGTTGCGCAACCGCCGGGCGACCAGGTTCGGGACGTCACCCGAGGTCGCGAGCAGCGCGATTCGGTCCCAGTCGACGTCTTGATTCTTGCGCTCCGTGATCGGGTCCGTGATGAGGCAGTGGGACGCCTCGAAGGAAGCCGGTGCCGCTTTGACGTTGGGAGCAGACGGCTGCGACGGCTGCGTCGTGAACGCAACCGCGAAGCCGACCAGCGCGGTGATGGGCAGCACCCACCACCTCTGACGGAGGAGCCGCAAGTATTCGAGCGGTTTCATGGTGGCGGTCGCCCCCCGGCTGATCCGTGCCTCGGACGCGCGAGCGGTGCCCCGCCGACAGCCGGTTGATCGCTGTGCTCGCGCGCCAGTCCTGGTCATGGCGCACATCGCCACGCCTTTGCGAAAACAAGTGTAATCCCGTCCACCTCGCGGGAGGGAGCGGCCTTCCGACCTATTTCGGCAAATGTTCACCCAAGGCGGCGAGCCCGTGGGAGACGCCCTCGGGCGGCATGCTCGCGCGAGGAGCGTTCTCCGCGCTACATTTCGCGCCCTCGCGAGCAGCAGGTTCGCGCTGGATCTCGGTACGGTCCAACCCCGTTTTCCACCGGTCCGGAGCCGGCCGGTCCGGCCCTGAGGGGTGTCGATGGAGCGCCAGGTGAGCCTCGGGTCCGCGACGGGCGAGATGCACGGACCTACCGGGTCCGGCGGTGGCGCCGGCCGCCGATCCGGTGCCTGGCCCGTCCTCGTCGCCCTCGTCCTGGTCGCCGTTGCCGTTCCGCTCGTCGTCGCCTGGGCCTACGGCGCCCTCGGTACGCCCCGGACCGACGGCTGGTCCTACCTCGCAACCCTGTTCGGCTTCGCCGAGACCGGTCGGATCGATCTCAACGATTGGACCTCGATGACGCTGATCGGCCAGATCCTCCTGGCCACGCCGATCGCCCTGGTCGCCGAGCGCAACGTTGCCGCGATCCAGATCTGGACGAGCTTCATCGGCCTCGGCGGCCTCGTCGCGGTCGTCGGTCTCGCCCGCCGGGCCGGCACGACCTGGTGGGTGGGCGGCCTCGTGGCGATCACGGTCGCAGTCGGGCCGTTGTGGGCCACACTGGCGGCCAGCTTCATGACCGACGTTCCCGCTTTCGCCGCAGCGATGGTGACGCTGCTCGTCGGGATCGAAGGGCTCCGGCGCCGCCCGGTCTCGCTCCCGCTGATCGCGGCCGCCCTGGCGCTCGGGCTGTGGGCCTTTTCGATTCGCCAGTACGCCGTGGTTCCGGCGGTCGCGGTCCTCGCGGTCGCGATCCTTCTCGCCGTCCAGTCGGGCGACCGGCAACGGCTTCGGCGCCTGGTCGCCATGGGTGGCCTGTTGGCGGTGGGCGTCGTGGGGATCCAGCTGTGGTGGGTGGCGATCCCCAACGACAAGGCCCTGAGCCCGGTGGTGCCAGGTCCCGGCTCGATCTGGGACGCGGTCGTCGAGGCGACCAAGCTGATGCGAGTCGTGGGTCTCCTGCTCGTTCCCGTGCTGCTGCTCGCCGGGCCGATCCGCATCCTGCAGCGCGCCTGGCGGGCGAGCCCGGGGGTTGTTCTGGTCGTCGCGACGGTCGTCGGGTCGGCCCAGATCGTGACCCATGTCCGCGCCTCCGACGTTCCCTTCCTCGGGGGCTATTTCGAGCGCACGGGCATCCAGGCCGAGGTCGTGCTCGCGGGGAACCGCCCGGACCTGGTCCCGGCGCCACTCTTCGAGCTCCTCGTCGCGGTCGGGTCCGCCGCCGCCGTGCTCCTGGCGGTCGCGGCGATACCGCCGCTCGTCGAGCTGGTCGCCCGCGCCCGCGCCCGGGACCTCGGCGTGCGCGACCCGGTGATCGCGGCGATCGCGGTGGCCGTCGCCGGCTACTCGGCCGCGTACTTCGTCGCGGCGGCGGCTGACCTGCCCCTCTTCGACCGCTACGCGCTCCCGCTGTTGCCGCTCGTCGCACTCCTGGTGGTACGCGGCGCCCGCTCGGACGGCGTCGAGCGGTCGCCTCGGGCCCTCGCGGGCGCGGGTGTCGCCCTCGGGCTCCTGGCGATGCTGGGGCTTGCCTACACGATCGACGCAGCCGCGTTCGACGGGACCCGCCGGCGCGTGGCCGAGCTCGCGGTGGCGGCGGGATACCCGCCCGAGACGGTCAACGGCGGGTTCGAATGGGTGAACGAACACCTCGAGGCGGGCCAGTCGCCCGTGCTCGGCCACGGGTTTCCGGCCGGGGCACGGCCGTGCGTCGTGGTCGTGGTGAACCCCGATGAGGTTCCGGCGGGCCGGGTCGTCGCCCGCCGGGTGTCTCGGCTGCCGTGGCGGCCGACCGAGACGTTCGTTGCCCTGCGGACCGGATGCGACTGCGAGGTCGCGTCCAGATGACGGGCTCGGCGGTGCCGGGAGGCGTGGAGCGTCTCGGGATCCTCGTGGTCTGCTATCTGCGAGACGACGGCGACGTGCCCATCTTGCGGATGCACCTGGATCGCGTCGCCCGTCACACCGACGTCGCGTACACGCACTACGTGACGACGGCGAGGGCTTCCGCCGCGGCTCAGGAGCTGATCCGGGCCCGGCCGGACGTGCAGCACTGTGACGTGGAGCCGACGGAGTTGCGCGGGAGCCGGGAGCACGCGTACTACCTCGATGAGCTGGCCCGTCGGGCGCTCGCGGACGGGGTCTCTCACGTGTGCACGCTCGATGTCGACTCGTTTCCGATCCGTGACGGATGGGTCGAGGCGATCGCCGAGGCCCGCCCGCCCGCCGCCGACCCGCAGACCGACTCTGGCGTGGCCGGGATTCTGCGGGTGGAGAACGGCGATACCTGCCTCCCGCACCCGTCGTGTGTGTTCGCGCCCCGCGCCTTCTTCGACGACCACCACCCGAGCTTCTCGCCTGACTCCGACGGATCCGCGGAGTTCAGACGGTTCCTCCGCGCCACGGGCCAACCCGCCGACACCGGCATCCGACTCGCGCACACCCTGTGGTCGCGACGGCTCGGCTGGGCGCGCCTGGTCCGCACGAACGCGGTCGACCTCCACCCGGTGATGGGCGGCGTCTATCACGACGTGCTCTTCCACGTCGGCGGGATCGGCCGGGGCAAGCTCTTTCGTCGCGACCTGCTGGCGTCGCGAGTCCATCGTCTCAGCCGCCCGATCGAGCGGGTGCCCGTGCCCGGAGCCGGGCTGCGACGCGCCAAACGGCGCCTGCTGCACGCCATTCGGGGCCGGACGGAACGTCGCCTCGCGGCGGTGAACCGCGAGGCGGCCGACGAGCTCGACACCCGGCTCCGGCGCGATCCCGATGTGTTGTTCGCTGAGCTCACCGGCGTGAGCGCGGGGGACCGATGAACGGCGCGCCGTTGCGGGCCCGGACGCGGACCCGGCGGGCGTCATGGGTCGGTCCGGTCGCTACCGTCGCGCTGCTCGCCGTGCTCGGAGTCGGGATCCCGGTGGCGATCGCGGCGGGGTCCGGCGCGCTCGACATCCCCCGCAACGACGATTGGGCGTTCCTGGGAACGCTCTTCCACTGGTCCGACACCGGGGTGCTGGATTTCAACGACTGGGGCGGGATGACCCTCGTCGGCCAGCTCGCGCTGGGCGCGCCGCTCGTAGCCCTCGTCGGTCACGACATTGCCGCAGTGTCGGTTCTCACCGCGGTCGTCGGGCTCGGCGGACTCCTGGCGGTCGCGGCGATGGGCGGCCGGCTCCTGCAACCTCGGTGGGGGGGCGCGTTCGTGGCGGCGACGGTCGCGGTCGGGCCACTGTGGATGGGTCTCGCACCGACCTTCATGACCGACGTCCCCGCGTTCGCGTTCGCGATGGCGTCGCTCGCGATCGGCGTCGTCGCGCTGCGGCGGGACCCGATCTCGGTCCCCCTCATCGCCGCCGCGCTCGCGGTCGGTCTGTACGGCTTCTCGATCCGCCAGTACGCCATGGTGGCCCCGGTCGCGGTCGTGCTCGCCGGAATGTGGGCGTGTGTCGGTACCGCAGACCGACGTCGACTCCGAGCCCTCGTGGTCCTCGGAGCTGGACTCGTCATCGCCGCGGGAGTGTTCCTGGTCTGGCACCAGGGGCTCACCGGGGTCCGGCATCTCTCGCCTGCGTGGCCGACCACCGGCGCGGTCGCGGACGGCTTCACGAAGAACGCGGCGTTCTTTCGGCTCGCCGGACTGCTGCTCGTGCCGGTCGTCGTGCTCGCCGGACCCGTCCGGATCGTCCGGCGAGCATGGCGGGCGCACGCCATGGTGACCGGCCTCGTGACGGCCGTCACGGGGACGTGGCTGGCGGCCACCGCGATCCATTCGCCGCGTACCGCCTTTGTCGGGAACTACCTTGCCCGTGACGGCATCGGATCACGCCAGCTCCTCTCCGGCGTTCGTCCCGATCTCCTCCCGAACTGGTGCTTCGCCCTCCTCGTGGTGGGTGCATCAGTGGCCGCGGTGCTCCTGGTCCTGACGGCCGTGCCGTGGTCGGTCCATCTCGGAGCACGCGTACGCGACGGGCGGCTCACGCCCGACGAGCCCGCGATCGCCGCCCTGGGGCTGGCCGCGTTCGGCTACGCCGCCGCGAACGCCATCGCGATCGTCGTCGGCCTGATCATCTACGACCGCTATGCCCTGCCGTTGTTGGCGATCATCGGCTTGCTGGTGTTGCGGGCGGTCCCGCCCCAGGTGAACGCGGCGCGGAGAGTGACGTGGCTCCCGGTCGCGGCGACCTTCGGCGTGATCGCCCTCCTCGGGCTCGCCTACGCGTCCGACTCGGCTGCGTTCGACGCGGCCCGGTGGGAGCTCGCCGAAGAGGTGGTCGCGACCGGAATCCCGGCCGAGGCGGTCAACGGCGGGTTCGAGTGGGTCGGTTACCACCAGCTCCGCGACCGTGATCAGCCCGACCGTGGTCAGGCCGACCGTGATCAGCCGCGGCGCGACCGGCGGTTCTGCGTTGCATTGTCGATTCGCTCACCCGGCGCGGTCGCCGTGGGTGTCGGGCCGAACGGAGCCGGTGAGGTCGTGGCCGGCCGTACGTACTCGACGCCGTTGCACGGACCGGTGGAGATCGTCGCAGTGCGGACCGGTCGGTCGTGCCCGAACGCCCCTTGAGGATCGCCACACGTCCCCAGACGATTCGGGGCGGTTCTACTCGCCGCCGGGCTAACGAGCTTCGGTAGCGGCCTGGCGGGCGCGACGCCTCGGCGGGGCGCCCGCCTCGGCCCGCCGACGGTCCCGGCGTCGGCGTTCGGCTCCTGTGGTCAGCGGCCGCGCCGCGCGCCGCAGCCGCGCCGACCGGCGCCACGCGAAGGCCTCCAGCCGGGCGCGGGCTGGGGGTCGGGCGCGTGAGCGGTCATACCCAAACGCGTCGAGCGCGTCACCGGCGAGGGCTTCGAAGCGGTCGACGTCATGGGGACGCATCGCCGTACGCCAATCGCGGATCCCGGGGGTCGGCGGCCGCGTGATGCCCTGGTGGCGGCGCTCGTCCCACACCGTTGCAAGGACGGACTCGGAACGCTCGGTGTAGTCGAGCATCCGCTCCGGGTGCTCGAGCTGGGCGAACTCGCCGATACGGGTTACCGCGGCGGCCGGGTCCGAGACGAGGTCCTCGTAGCGGATCTCGAGGTAGCGATCCGCCGGGAGCTGCCCACCGGAACGCCGGCCGGCGAGGACTCGTTCCCGCCAGTATTCGACGGTGGGGAGGAACCGGTCGGGTCCGACGAGGTGTTCGATCACCGACGGCACGACGTCGCGACCGTCGCGCACGAGGTGGAGGAATCGCGCCTCGGGGAAGCTCCGAGCGATGAGGTCGATGTGGGCAACGTTGCGCGGTGTCTTGTCGGCGACGCGCGCCTTGCCGCGGGTCGCCCCGTAGGTCGCGTAGACCGAGCGCAGCACGTCCGCGGTGCTCTCAGGTGGCCGGGCGGCCAGCGTCGCCCGGAGCGCGTCCCGCGGGAGCGCCCAGTTGCGGTACGACCCGTCCGCCTCGAGCTCCGCCGTCAGTCGATCGAGCATCGAGTCGACCCCAGCGCCCGGAGAGCTCGGATGGCGGCGCAGGATTCGCACCGTGAAGTACGCCTCCGGCGGTACGGCCAGCTCCGGGTGTGCGTCGAGCATCGTGCGCAGCAGGGTGGTTCCGGACCGGTTGCAGCCGACGACGAAGAGGAACGGCGCGGTCATCCGCCGGACCTCGAGTCGGTACGGAGCTCGCCGAGCACGCGGCACACGATGCCCCGATCGCCGGCAGTGAGGCACCGGCCGGTCGCCAGGTCGAAGCGCCAGCCGTGGAGCGAGCACGTCAGCACGCCGTCCTCGATCGAACCGAAGCGCTCCAAGTCGGCTCGGAGGTGAGGGCAGCGACGTTGGATCTCGTAGCCGTCGCGTACGAAGGTCTCGAACGGCGGCGCGGCCTCGGAGTAGTAGCGCTCTGTGTAGGCCATGCGTTCCACCGACAGCGAACGAAAGAAGTTGTAGACGAACTCGTTGTAGGGCCCGTCGCGCTCGGCTTCGAACCGGCACGACAAGAACACGGCGTTCACCCAGTCGACCTCGCGGCGCTGGATGCAGCGCTCGACGAGCGGCCGCGGTATGTGGAAGCGGTATCGGCAGTACTCGCCGTCCCACCGGTCGACCCGGCGGTCGAGGAAGTTGATCACGATCTGTTCGTCACCGACATCGAGCAGCACCCGGCCGTGGACTCCCGCACAGGTGTGGCTCGCGTCGGCCAGCAGCGGGGTCCACCACTCGGACAGCTCGTTGGCGATGTCTACTTCGTGGTCGGGCCACGTGGCCTTCTCGGCCGCGATCTTGGGCGCGGCTCGCTGCTGGTACTCCGCCAGATACGCCCGCTTGTCGGTGAACGCGCGGAGGGGATCACCGTCGGGAAGCTTCACCGTGCAGCTCTCGCGGGTGAGCTCGACGACCGCCCCCGGGACCGTCAGGTGACCGTGGGTGAGACCGGCCGCGTTCGTCTCGGTGACGGTCTTGGCCTGATCGGGAAAGATGTTCCAGTCCGTGTCACCGAAGTCGTTGAGGTGGAAGAGGTCTTCGTCGAGGAAGCACGGCGGGCCCGCGAACGGGAAGAACTCGCGGGCGCCGATCTCGGTCACGAACCGCGAGGCACGCGCGAACTGGTTGTGGCGCTTGCGCCGTCCCAACGCGCGCGCCTCCTCCTCGGGCACCCGGTACACCATCGGGTACCAGATCGCACCGGAGAACTGCACGAGATGCCCGTCGTACGGCCCGAACTCACAGATCGCATCCAGGTCGATGGGCTTCGAGTCGTTCTGGTTGAACAACGTGGCGGTGCCGTCGTCGACGGCGAGTCCCGAATCGCCGATCGCGCCGTCGGTCGGGGCCACCAACGCGTTGGTGAGCAGCCGCAGGCCGTCCCGCTCGACCGGCTCGCCGTTGTGCGTCTCCAGGAACCGGTGGAAGCCGAGGGCCTCGAGTCCCCGGCGATGGTCGCCGGTCGGAAAGTCGGGGAGGATGACGGTGCAGTCCTTGGTGACGTGGTTGGCAAGAAAATCGACGTCCAAGTGATCGTCGTGCGGATGTGAGATGTAGAGGTAGTCCGGCGACGAGATGGCCCCGACGTCGATGTCGGAGTTGTCGGGGAACGGGAACCAGGATCCGAAGAACATCGGGTTGAACCACGGGTCGCACAGCACGGTGCCCCCCGCCGTCTCGAGGTAGACACCCGCGTGGCCGAGGAACGTGAGGCGCACGGTCAGTCGCCGCCTCGTTCGGGATCGGATGAGTCGCCCGGCGTGGCCGACGAGGCCATCCGGCGGCCGACGCGGGTGCGCAGGGTCCGCGCCCGTGCCGCGACCGTCCGCCGCGCGCGATGAGCAGCCGCTTCGACGCGCACGCGAACGCTGGTCACGAGCCCGGAGCGCTCGTAGCCGAACGTATCGAGCATCTCACCCGCCAGTGCTTCGAAGAGCATGACGTCGCGCGGCGTCATCGTCGTGCGCCAGTCCCGCAGCCCCGGTGTGGGTGGTCGCCGCACTCCCTGGACGTGGCCCGGGCGGCGGAGGCTGTCGATGAGCTCGTCGGCGCGGCGGTGATACTCCAACATGGCCGGGTCGAACTCGATGCCGACGAACGCACAGAGGCCGCGCAGCACCGGATCGGGATCGGCCACGAGATCTTCGTAGCGGATCTCGAGGTACCGGTCGGGCCCGAGTCGCGCGCCGGCGGCTCGACCCTGGCGCACTCGTGCCTGCCAGAACAACGCGGCCGAGGCGAAGTCGTCGGGGCCGAAGTCCATGGTCACCAGCGACGGGACCACGTCGCGCCCGTCGCGTACGAGATGGACGAAACGCGACGTCGGAAAGCACTGGGCGAGCAGCTCGATCTCGAGCACGTTCGACGGTGTGCGGTCGGCCACGAGTGGCTTGGCTCGGGTCCGGGCGTAGGCGGCGTAGAGCCGGGCGATCGCCTCTGGCACGGTCGCGGGGCGCGGATCGTGCCGGACGGCGTCGAGCGCGTCCGAGGACAGGTGCCAGTCGCCGAAGCTGTCGTCGGACGTGACGTCGGCGAGGAGTCGGTCCAGGTCGAATTGGCCGTTCGCCGAGTATTGCGCCGCCCGGTGCAGGGCCGGGGCGACGAAGTACGACTCGGGCGGCACCGCGACATCCGCATGGGAATCCAGCATGGCCCGAAGCATCGTGGTGCCCGAACGCACACAGCCCACCGCGAAGAGGAACGGGGCATCCGCGCCTTGGGCGCGTGTCGGGGGGGCTCCGAGCTCGCCGGTCAGTGGACCGCTCGGGCCAGCCTGCTCACCACTCACCGCACACCAGATCGCACATTTCGCCCGCCATCAGCCGCCATCAGCCGCCACCAGTCGATGCTCGAACGCCCCAGCTTCGGCTGGGCACGGGCGAGCGCCCTCGGGCGACGAGGATAGACGGACCACGCACCGTGGTCACCCTGTGTGGCCGTTGCTCGCTCGTCGGAGTTATCCTGGTCGCTCGTTCCCGGCTGGACCGACGCGCCGTATCGGGTCGGGACGGGGTCTTGGCGGGGCTCCGTGAGGGGGTTGGGTGCAGGTCATGGGGTCTCCGGAGCCGCCGCGTCTCACGCGCCGCCCACGGTGGAGCTTCAGCGGTGAGTGAGTCCGTAACGGAGCCGTATTCGCAACCGGAACCTCCGGAGCCGGTACTGGCCGCGGCGGCGGAGCGAGGCGCTGATTGGGCCCTGATCCCGCCGGACGTCGCCGCCGAACCGCCATCCGAGCTGCGGTATCGACCCGTGATGCACCTGGCGGGCTCGATCGGGGCGCTCGTTCGGTCCCGGGCGATCGTCCGGAGCCTCACGTTCCGTGACCTCCGATCGACCTACAGCCAGGAGGTGCTCGGCATAGCCTGGGCGCTGCTCGGCCCGGTCACGCTCATGGTCGTGTTCACGTTCCTGGAAGGCCGCTTGGGCGGGGGCATCGACACCCAAGGGGTGTGGTATCCGGTCTTCGCCTACGTGGGCATCCTGCCGTGGACGTTCTTTGCCAACTCGGTCTCGGGTGGCGGGACCAGCCTCGTCGGCAACCCGCTGCTCAACAAGGTGTACGCACCGCGAGAGGTGTTCCCGATCGCCAAGATCCTCAGCGCGACCGTGACGTTGCTCTGCGCCACGGTCGCCCTCGCGATCCTGTTCATCATCGATGGACGATTGCCGTCGGTGACCTCCTACTGGGTGGTGCCGTTGCTCGCGATCCTGTTGGTGTTCGCGTTCGGCATCACGCTGCTCATCTCCGGGCTGACCGTGTACCTGCGCGACATGCGCCACGCCATCCCGCTCCTGCTCCAACTCGGGTTGTTTCTCACCCCGATCATCTACGGGATGGATGAGATCGACGAGCCGTGGCAAAACGTCTACGTCGCGGTGAACCCGGTCGCGGGAGTGATCGACGGGATGCGGCGGTGCCTCCTGTACAACCAGGCTCCCAATCTTGTCTTCACCGCGATCGCGGCGACGGCGGCGCTCGTGTGGGCCCTCGGCGCGTTCCTGGTGTTCAAGCGGCTCGAGACGGGGTTCGCGGATGTCTCGTGAGGGTGAGGTCGTCGTCGACCAGGTGTGGAAGCGCTTCCGCGTCGACCGCGGACGCCAGCTGCTGCGCGACCACGCCAAGCGCGCGCACGGCAAGATACGCGGTACCGCCGGCGACAACCCGTGGCGCTGGGTGCTGCGGGACATCTCGTTCTCGGTCGAGCCGGGCGAAGCCGTGGGCGTCGTCGGCGCGAACGGCGCGGGGAAGTCGACGCTGCTGAAGATCGTCAACGGCCTCATGTTTCCCCACAGCGGGCGGGTGCAGACCCACGGCAAGGTCGGGGCGATCATCGAGGTGATGTCGGGGATCCACTCCGAGCTCACCGGTCGGGAGAACATCAACATCTACGGCAACCTGCTCGGTCTCAGCCGCAAGCAGGTCGCGGCGCGCTTCGATGAGATCGTGGCCTTCGCCGAGATCGAGGACGCGATCGACCGGCAGGTGAAGTTCTATTCGAGCGGGATGAAGGTCCGACTCGGGTTCTCCGTCGCGGCCTTCTTGGAGCCGTCCATCCTCATCGTCGATGAGGTGCTCGCGGTGGGGGACCAGTCGTTCCAGCAGAAGTGCCTCGACCGGATGCGTCAGGTGATCCAGGGCGGTACGACCTTGCTCCTCGTCTCGCACGACCTGGCCAGCGTGGGCGCGACCGCCAACCGCGCCATCTGGCTCCGCGACGGTCTCATGATGGCCGACGGTCCGGTCGACGATGTGCTCGGCGGGTACCGCCGTGCGATCGAGCGCCGAGCCGAGGAGAGCGCCGACGTCCAGGGCCTCGTGCGGGTCGTCGACGTCCAGTCACAGAGCCTGGACGGCCGACCGGTGGCGACATCGCAGGACTGCCGCGTTCGCCTCGAGCTCGAGTCCGACCACGAGCGTTCGGTCAGGCTGTTCCTCGGGGTGAGCGAGGGTGCCGCGACCCCGATCTTCGTCGTCCGTCACGTCACGACGATCCCCGAGGGCCGCACGACCATCGAGATCGAGCTCGACCATCTCCCGCTGCCGCCGCGCAGCTACTTTCTGTGGTTCAGCGCGTATGACCGGGACGACAAGGCCGAGCTGACGGCGTGGCAGCCGATCGGGCCCTTCATCGTGTCCGGCAACATGCGGCTCCCACCCGTGCCGCGCGCGATCGTTCGCCTCTCACCGGTGTTCGTGGCCGCCCGGTGGTCCAAGGTCTCATGACGGCGACGGCGCCGTCGCCCACACCGGGACCCGCGCCGCTCGTCTCGGTGATCATCCCGGCCTACAACATGGTCGACTTCGTCGCGGAGACGATCGAGTCCGCCTTGGCCCAGACCTACTCTGCGGT
>Ga0209587_1000100_pt1 | contig 40686 bp, 40 predicted proteins | sample NGEPerD_2_FD_184512 | JGI IMG/M metagenome (GOLD analysis project Ga0209587, IMG submission 184512) | Arctic peat soil microbial communities from the Barrow Environmental Observatory site, Barrow, Alaska, USA - NGEE PermafrostL1-D... | ecosystem: Environmental > Terrestrial > Soil > Wetlands >...
GAGCGGCACCAGGCTCAGCCAGAAGATCACGTAGACGAAGGTGGGCGCAAAGTTCGCGGTGGAGGTCTGCACGCCGGTCCAGGTCCTGTGCGGCGCCGTAGGGGTGTTCCTGCTCGGGCTGGTCGTCTGGTCAGGCCTGACCGGCGTGCAGACCTCCACCGCGAACTTTGCGCCCACCTTCGTCTACGTGATCTTCTGGCTGAGCCTGGTGCCGCTCAGCGTGGTGTTCGGAGATTTGTTCCGGGCGTTCAACCCCTGGCGCGCCATCGGTCGGTTCGTGTCGTGGGTGGCCCGGACGGCGGCGCGGGGGCCGCTGCCCGCACCGCTGGCCTATCCCGAGCGGATGGGGCATTGGCCCGCGGCTGCGGGCATCTTCGCGTTCGCGGCGCTGGAGCTGGTGTCCTCCAACGGCGACAAGCCGGAGACCGTGGCCGTGGCGGCGCTGGTGTACTCGGCCGCCACGTTCGTGGCGATGGCGCTGTACGGCGTGGAGGAGTGGTGTGACCGCGGCGAGGCCTTCAGCGTCTACTTCAACCTCTTTTCGCGGATCTCGCCGTTCGCCCGCCGGGGATCGCAGCTGGGGCTGCGGCGCCCGCTGTCGGGCCTCGCCCAGCTGCCCCCGATGCCCGGCACGGTGGCGCTGCTCGCCGTGATGATCGGTTCGATCACCTTCGACGGGGCCTCCGAGGCGCCGGTGTGGACCAACGTGTCGCCCGACATCGCGAAGTTCTTCGGCGAGCTGGGTCTTTCGCCCGAGCGTGCGCTCGAGGCGGCGTTCATGATCGGCCTGCTGCTGGGGGTGAGCCTCGTGTTCGTGCTCTACGAGCTCGGGGTGGCCGGAGCGCGGAGCATGGGAGGACCTATATCGGCCAACCGGCTCGCCAACGCGTTCATTCACTCGCTGGTCCCGATCGCCCTGGCCTACGCCGCCGCCCACTACCTCACCCTGCTGCTGTTCCAGGGCCAGGCCATCTCCTACCTGGCGTCCAACCCGCTGGGCGAGGAGGGCACGGACCTGTTCGGCACCGCCACGAGCGCGATCGACTACGGGGTGATCGGCGCCACCGCCACCTGGTACTGGCAGGTGGCGTTCGTGGTACTAGGCCACGTGAGCGCCCTGGCCCTCTCCCACGACCGTGCGCTGGTGGTCTACGCCACGCCCGAGCTGCCCGAGGCCGCCCAGAGCCGGCTGGCCGTGCGCTCGCAGTACTGGATGCTCGTGGTGATGGTGCTGTTCACCACCCTCGCGCTGCTCCTGCTGTCCCAGGCGAACTCGTGATCGAGCTCGTCCCGATCGCCCACGCTGGACACTGGCTGGTGAACGTGGCCTATCTGGCGCCCGTGCTGGGCTTCCTGGTCTGGCTGGGGCTCACGACCTGGCGCGACAGGCGCGCGGAGCGGCGGGGTGGGGGGAAGGATCAGGGCTAGCGGTTTTTTCAGCCCGATTCAGCGCGAGCGACCGGACTCGAACCGGCGACCTCCGGCGTGACAGGCCGGGGCTTCTTGGCTTTCTAAGGACGTGGCGGCGCCTGGCCCAGCGCTTCGGCCAGCGCGGCGGCCGCCGTGCGCGCCAAGCCGAACGCCACCACCGCCCACACGGCCAACGCGACCCACACCCAAACGCGGGCGAAGCTCGTGACCAGCGGTGCCGATGCGACGTCGCCCACAACGAAGCTGCAGGCGGCGTACATCCCGACCGGGAAGACGGTCGACCAGCGGCGTACGTCGTAGCGCACGCGACGGTGGCGCGCCTCGGCCACCAGGAGGACCGGCAGCCACAGGAACGTCAGGACCCACAGGGCGAGCGCGACGCCCCGGAGCACGCCGACGGCCCCGCCCAGGAGGTCGAGGTGGTCCGCGGCCAACGTGATCCGCCCCGCCGCCACGGTGGAGATCGCCAGCGCCCCGCCCGTCACCCAGTGGTCGCCACGACCGATGGCGAGCTGGCGCCGGTCAAAGCGGGACAGGACGAAGGCGTAGAAGCACAGCCCGAGCACGAACGGCACGAGCGCCGCCTCGAGCAGCCAGCCGGCGCGGTACTCGAATGCCAGCACCGCGGCGAGCAGGGCGAGCGACTCGGTGCCCACCGTGAGGATGAAGGAGGCGCCCACCGTCGGAGCCGTCCAGTTGCGCAGCACCGGTCCCAGCAGCCCCAGCCACAGGATCAGTGCAATGGCAAGCAGGGCAGCGCCCACCCGATGCCAACCCAGCAGCGTCAGCCGCGTAGCGAGAACCGCCGTTCCCGCGACCGCGGTGAAGGCGGCGGGCAAGCGCACGTCGCGGCGAAACTGCGCGTGATCGCGCAGGGCCCGGGCAGCCAGCAGCACCCCCAGCGTGAGCCAGATGGCCGCAGCGAGGACCAGCAGGAGGCGCGACAGCCACTCCTGGCCATCCTGCGACAGAGCCACCGAGACGATGCCGGTGCCCATCACGATCGCGCCGGACGCTGGCGGCACCGCACCGAGGAGCCGATCGAGCCCTGCACCCTCCCCGCCCGTCCGGGGCATCAGCGCAGCGCGCGATACGGTCGCCGGTAGGCGGCGGTCACTGGATCGTCGCGGACCCGTCTTCGGAGGCGGGCGAAGCGGTGATCAGGTGGCTCGCTCCGCATGCGGCGCAGCTGATCTCGGCGCTGAGCCGGTCGAGCTCGACGTCGCGGAGCTCGACCCGGCAGTCACCGAGGCGGTCGCCGCAGGCGGGGCAGGGCTGGTCGCGAGCGCCGTCGCGGATGATGGCGACCGCCAGCTCGAGCCCGGGGTTGGCAGCCCGCTCGGCGCTCATCTGCCTCCTGTGCGTGCGGGCGCGTAGCGGCGCCGGTAGAGGATGTAGGGGCGGCCGAGGTACTGGACCGGGTAGCTCCAGGCGTGCACGAGCCGCGTGAACGGCCAGACCGCGTACAGGAGCGAGGCCGACAGCGCGTGGATCTGGTAGATCAGCGGCGGCTCGGTCATCAGCTCGGGGTTCGGGTCGAGCAGGAAGATTCCGCGGAACCACGGCGCGACCGTTTCGCGGTAGTCGTAGCCGCTGACGAACAGGTTCCAGCCGCTTGTGGCGATGACGCCGGTGACGAGCGCGACGGTGAGCGCCCCGTACGCGACGAGGTCGGTGCGCGTGGTGGTGGCGGCGACGCGCGGGAAGCGGAGCCGCCGGTAGAGCAGGATGACGAAGCCGGCGAGCACGAGCACGCCGGCCAGCGTTCCCGCGGAGACCGAGATCAGGTGGTAGGCCTCCTCGTCGATTCCGAACGCGTCGGGGACGGCGGCCGGGATGGCGATGCCGATCACGTGGCCCCCGATCGCCATGAAGGTGCCGTAGTGGAAGAGGGTGCTGCCCCAGCGCAGCCATCGGCTCTCGAGCATCTGCGTCGAGCGGCTGGTCCACATGAACTGGTCCCGGCGGTAGCGCCAGACGTGGCCGACGACGAAGATCGTGAGCGCGACGTAGGGGATGACCACCCACAGCAGCAGCGCTCCGGCGCTCATCGCCGCGGCGCGGTGCTCGGCATGACCTCGGGCGGGGCGAACGGCTCGAGCCCGACCTGCTCGGTCGGCGGGCCCTCGCGCACGAGCTCGGTGACGCCGGCGCGTTCAGCCGCCGAGAGCTCCGGCAGCCCGGCGCAGACGGCGTCGAGCAGGTGCGCGTAGGGGCTTTCCTGGTCGCGGAGGCTCATGCGGACGAGCTCGATCGCCGACCTGTGCTCGAGCAGCAAGGTCTCTCCCTGCTCGGGCGACGCGAGGGCTGCGAACTCGAGCATCACCGGCAGGTAGTCGGAGAGCTCGCGGCCCTCAAGCGGAAAGCCGGCCGCCCGGTAGAGCTTCTTCAGCCGCAGTAGTGCCATGCCGCGCTGGCGCTTGTCGCCGTGGCCGTAGAAGGTCAGGTAGAGGCCGGCGCGCTTCTGCAGGTCGAAGACCTCGACGTAGCTCTGGGCGAGCTCGATCGGCGAGCCGGCGGCCCAGTAGGCGCAGAAGCGCTCGATCGACTCCTTCTGGCGCGACGGCGGCAGCCCGGCGACCGCGGCGAGGATTTCGTCACGTGCGCCCAGCAGCCGCTCGTCGGGGTACTGCAGCAGCAGCGATATGACCTTGTAGACAGTCGGGGACGGCGCCGGGGCGCGGCCCTGCCGAAGCCGCGGCATCAGGCCTCCGTTTCGGGTGCCGCCCGCGAGCCGCGCTCGAGCATCTCGACGATGTTGAGTCGCAACGTCCGGTCGTCGGGCTCGTCGTGGTCGGCTGCCTCCGCAGGCATGCGGCCCTCCGCCATCTCGGTGAGCATGAAGCTCTCGTTGGTCGCGGGCTCGCTCGCCGGCACCGCCCCGCAGTTGCCGGGACCGCCCTCGAAGTCGAGCCCGCAGGTGCCCTGCTGCTCCATCAGTCGGCCGGCCAGCTCAGTATGGGCCTGGGGGATCACGTAGCGATCCTCGTACTTGGCGATCGCGAGCAGCCGGTACATCGCCTCGACGTCGGCCGGCTCCATCCCGGCCGCCTCGGCCAGGCCGGCGTCCGGTCCCTTGCCGACCTCCTTGCGGCGCATGTAGGAGCGCATCGCGGCGAGCCGTTTGAGAACGCCGCGGATCACCTCCGCGTCGCCGGCCGAGAGCAGGTTGGCCAGGTAGTCGACCGGTATCCGCAGCGCGTCGATGGCGGGGAACACGTCGTCCGGGTCGCCGGGCTCGACGTGCTCGAAGGCGTTCGCGACCGGCGACAGCGGCGGCACGTACCAGACCATCGGCATCGTGCGGAACTCCGGATGCAGCGGCAGCGCGACGCGATAGCGCAGCGCCAGGGCGTGCACCGGCGAGCGGCGCGCGGCCTCGATCCAGTCGTCGGGGATGCCGTCGCGCGATGCTTGGGCGCGCACCTCGGGATCCTCCGGGTCGAGGAAGACGCCGAGCTGTGCGTCGAGCAGATCCTTCTCGTCCGGTGTCGAGGCGGCCTCCTCGACCCGATCCGCGTCGTAGAGGACGAGGCCGAGGTAGCGCAGGCGCCCGACGCAGGTCTCTGAGCAGATCGTCGGCTGCCCCGCCTCGATGCGCGGGTAGCAGAGCGTGCACTTCTCGGCCTTGCCGGTCTTGTGGTTGAAGTAGACCTTCTTGTAGGGGCAGCCCGACACGCAGAAGCGCCAACCCCGGCACTTCTCCTGATCGACCAGCACGATCCCGTCCTCCTCGCGCTTGTACATCGCCCCCGACGGGCACGAGGCGACGCAGGAGGGGTTCAGGCAGTGCTCGCAGATCCGCGGCAGGTAGAACATGAACGCCTGCTCGTACTCGAGCTTGACCTGCTCGCCGAGGCCCTCGAGGTCGGGGTCGCCGAGGGCATGCTCCGGCGCTCCGGCGAGGTCGTCATCCCAGTTCGGGCCCCACTTGATGCTCATGTCCTTGCCGGTGAGCTGCGACTTCGGGCGCGCCACCGGGTCGTGCTCGGAGAGCGGCGCCGTGATCAGCTTCTCGTAGTCGTAGGTCCAGGGCTCGTAGTAGTCGTCGATTTCGGGCAGGTCGGGGTTCCAGAAGATCTGCAGCAGCTTCTTCAGCCGCCCACCGGCCTTGAGGCGAAGGCGACCCTTGCGGTCGAGCTCCCAGCCGCCCTGCCACTCCTCCTGGTCCTCCCAGCGCTTCGGGTAGCCGAGCCCGGGCTTCGTCTCGACGTTGTTGAACCACATGTACTCGGCGCCGTGGCGGTTGGTCCAGACCTGCTTGCAGGTCACGCTGCAGGTGTGACAGCCGATGCACTTGTCGAGGTTCATGACCATCCCGACCTGGGCCTTGACGTGCATCAGTAGACGACCTCCTGGGAGCGCTTGCGGATGACCGTGACCTCGTCGCGCTGCGAGCCGGTCGGCCCGTAGTAGTTGAAGCCGAAGCACAGCTGGGCGTAGCCGCCGATGAAGTGGCTGGGCTTCATCACGATGCGGGTGAGCGAGTTGTTCGTGCCGCCGCGCTTGTCCTTCAGCTCGGTGCGCGGGACGTTCAAGTGGCGGTCCTTGGCGTGGTACATGAGACACGTGCCCTCGGGCACCCGATGCGTGACCACGGCCCGGCAGGCAATCACGCCGTTGCGGTTATATGCCTCGATCCACTCGTTGTCGCGCACGCCGATCCGCTCGGCGTCCTCGCGGCTCATCCAGATCACCGGTCCGCCGCGGAACAGGGTGAGCATATGCAGGTTGTCCTGGTACTCGGAGTGGATCGACCACTTCGAGTGTGGCGTCAGGTAGCGCAGCGTGACCTCGAGCCGCCCCTCCTCGCACAGCCCCTGCTCGCCGAAGTGACGGCGGTAGTGAAGCGGCGGATGGAACGTCGGCAGGCCGTCGCCGAGCTCCTGGATCCAGGCGTGGTCGAGGTAGAAGTGCTGGCGCCCGCTGAGCGTGTGCCAGGGCTTGAGGCGCTCGACGTTGATGGTGAACGGCGCGTAGCGGCGGCCGTGCGCCTCGATTCCCGACCACTCGGGAGAGGTGAGCACCGTGCGCGGCTCTGTCTGGGTGTCCTGAAACGTGATCCGGTCCCCGGCGCGCGGCTCGGCGAGGTCGGCCAGCGGCAGGCCCACGCGCTTCTCCAGCGAGCGGAAGCCCTCGACGGCGATGCGTCCGTTGGTCGTCCCTGAGAGCGCCAGGATCGCCTCGCACGCCTGCTCGGCGAGCTCGAGCGAGGGCTGGCCGTCACCGGCGCCGCCGCGCACGACGCCGTTCTTGCGGCGCAGGTAGTCGACCTCCTCGACCGGCTTCCAGCTCGCGCCCTTGACGGCGTTGCCCTGCTCCTCGAGCAGCGGGCCGAGCGCCGCCATCTTCTCGGCCACCGCGCCATAGTCGCGCTCGACCTCGATCAGCTTCGGCATCGTCCGCCCCGGGACCGGCTCGCACTCGCCGGCCTTCCAGTCGCGCACCTCGCCGTACGGCTGGGCGATCTCGTCCTGCGTGTCGTGGAGGAGCGGAGCGGCGATCAGGTCACGGCGCACCCCGAGGTGCTTCGCCGCCAGTCGCGAGAACGACGCCCCGATGCGCTGGAACGCATCCCAGTCGGTCTTCGCCTCCCAGGGCGGCGGGATCGCCTGGCTGAAGGCGTGTACGAACGGGTGCATGTCGGTCGAGGAGAGGTCGTACTTCTCGTACCAGGTCGCCGCCGGCAGCACGACGTCGGAGAACAGGCAGTTGCCCGTCATCCGGAAGTCGATCGTCGTCAGCAGGTCGAGCTTGCCCTCTGGGGCCTCGTCGCGCCAGACGACCTCGGCGGGCCGCAGCTCGGGCGGGGTCTCGTCCGCGCTCTGGGCCGACTCGGTCGTGCCGAGCAGGTGCTTGAGGATGTACTCGTGGCCCTTGCCCGAGGACCCGAGCACGTTCGCCCGCCAGACGGTGAGCACGCGCGGGAAGTTCTCGGGGGCGTCCGGGTCCTCCGCGGCAAAGTGCAGCCGCCCCTCGCGAAGCTCGCGCACTACGTGCTCGGCCGCCGGCACGCCGGCGCGCTTCGCCTCGTCGGTCAGGTCGAGGGGGTTGCGGTCAAAGCTCGGGAACGACGGCATCCAGCCCAGCCGCGCCGCGAGCGCGTTGCAGTCGGCGAACTGGCGACCGGTGAAGAGGCCGCGGCCGAGCGGGGAGGCGAGCTCCTCGGCCGAGAAGCCCTCGTAGCGCCACTGGTCGGACGCCATGTACCAGAACGGCGTAGCGGCCTGCTGGCGCGGCGGACGCGTCCAGTCGAGCGCGAACGCCAGCGACTGCCAGCCCGTGAACGGGCGCACCTTCTCCTGCCCCACGTAGTGGGCCCAGCCGCCGCCGTTCACCCCCTCGCAGCCGCACAGCACCAGCAGGCTGAGAAACGTCCGGTAGGTCTGGTCGGAGTGATACCAGTGGTTGGTGCCCGCGCCCATGCAGATCATCGAGCGGCCATTCGTCTGCTCGGCGTTGCGCGCGAACTCCCGCGCGATGCGGATGGCGAGCCTGGCGTCGACGGAGGTGATCTCCTCCTGCCACGCGGGCGTGTACGGCTGCTCGGGATCGTCGTAGCCGGCCGGCCAGTCGCCCGGCAGGCCCTCGCGCTCGACGCCGTACTGCGCGAGCATCAGGTCGAAGACCGTCGTCACCAGACATCCCGCGACGCGGATCGCCGGCACACCGCGGCGCAGCACGCTGCCGCCCTCCGTCGCCCCGACGTCGAACCGCGGCAGGTCGACCGCCACCGACTCCTCGTGCCGGCCGTGGAGGGTGAGCGCCGGCTCGAGCTCGCCGAGGTCGAGGTTCCAGCGGCCCTCGTCTTCGGCCGCGTAGCGGGCGCCGATCGAGCCGTTTGGAACGGCCGGCTCGCCGGTGACCTCGTCCAGCACGACGGTCTTCCACTCAGCGTGCTCGCCGCCGTGGCCGTCGAGGTCGGCGGCGCGCAGGAAGCGATCCGGCACGTGGGCGTCCTCTCGCTCGCGCAGCGTCACGAGCATCGACAGGTCGGTGAAGCGGCGCGCGTAGGTCTGGAAGTACGGGACCTGCCGGTCGACGTAGAACTCCTTGAGGATCACATGGCCCATGGCCATCGCCAGCGCGGCGTCGGTGCCGGGCTGCGCCGGAAGCCACTGGTCGGCGAACTTCGTGTGGTCTGAGTAATCCGGCGAGACCACCACGACCTTCTGCCCCCGGTAGCGCGCCTCGGTCATGAAGTGCGCATCTGGCGTGCGGGTGATCGGCAGGTTGGTGCCCCAGATGATCAGGTAGCTCGCGTTCCACCAGTCGGCAGACTCCGGCACGTCGGTCTGGTCGCCCCACACCTGCGGTGAGGCCGGCGGCAGGTCCGCGTACCAGTCGTAGAAGGAGAGGATCACGCCGCCGATCAGCGACAGAAAGCGGGTACCGGCGGCGTAGGAGGCCATTGACATCGCCGGGATCGGCGAGAAGCCGACGACGCGGTCCGGCCCGTAGCGCTTGATCGTGTGGACGTGCGCAGCGGCGACCAGGTCGGCGACCTCGTCCCAGGAGGAGCGGACGAAGCCGCCCTTGCCACGGTGCGACTTATAGAGGCGTGCCTTCTCGGGATCCTCGACGATCTCCGCCCAGGCCTCGACCGGGTCGCCGTGCCGAGCCAGCGCCTCGCGGTACATCTCCAGCAGGCTGCCGCGGACGTAGGGGTACTTCACCCGCAACGGCGAGTACGTGTACCAGGAAAACGACGCCCCGCGGGGACAGCCGCGCGGCTCGTACTCGGGCATGTCCGGCCCGACCGACGGGTAGTCCACCGCCTGGGTCTCCCACGTGATGATCCCGTCCTTGACGAACACCTGCCACGAGCACGAGCCCGTGCAGTTCACCCCGTGGGTCGAACGGACGATCTTGTCATGCTGCCAGCGGCCGCGGTAGGAGGCCTCCCACTCGCGCCCCTTCGCCACGAGCTGGCTCCACCCCTCCTCGGAGACCGGCCCCCGGCGGAGGAACTGGTGCGCGCGGAGCAGCGAGGTCTCAGCGCGTCCCATTCAGCCCCCGAGGCAAGAGCTCGAAAAAACCGCAAGTCGCCCGGCGGAGAAGCACCGAAGCTCTTTCCTCCATGTCAGCCGCAATATAGGTCCGCCCTCGCGCTCACCCGAAGCGCAAGTGGTCGAATTACGTAGTTCTCCGCATCGATTTGTGGGTCCGGCCGGATGCGAGCCCGGCGGCCTCGACCTAGGCTTGGACCATGCAGGCGAGAGTCCTTGTTGCGGGTGGTAACGGAGCGCTCCGGGAGCTGCGGGCGGCCAACGGCCACGTTGAGGTGATCGGTCACGTGCGGTCGCTCAAGGAGGCCGAGGAGGCCATGCGCGCCATGCGCCCGAGCGTGCTCGTGCTCGACGCCCACCTCACCCACCATGAGGGCCTCTGCTCTCTGTCCGCTCTGCGCCGTGCGTCGCCCCAAACCGCCATCGTCCTGCCGCCGGCGGGAGAGCCCGGGCCGCGTCTGGTGCGAGCGGTTCGGATGGCTGCGCACGACCCTGGACGCCGCCGCGAGGACGACGGCCTGACCGCTCGTGAGCGCGACATCGTGCGCCTGGTCGCACTCGGCCACACGAGCCACGAGATCGCCGACCGGCTTGTGCTGAGCGTACGCACGGTCGAGACACACCGTGCGCGGGTCCAGCGCCGACTCGGGCTCTCGTCGCGCGCGGAGCTCGTGCGCTGGGCGCTCGAGCGCGGCCTGCTCGCTCCCTAGTTGCCGCAGCGCCCAGGGCTACACCAAATGGAGATTGGCAAAAGCGGGACAACCGCAAATCGCTGCGGTGCCCTGCGGAAGCCGCGCTCCCGCCCGTCCTGGCTTTCCCCTGCTATTGCGGCGCTTTGCGGACAGCTGCTCAGCGCGAGCGACCGGACTCGAACCGGCGACCTCCGGCGTGACAGGCCGGCGTTCTAACCAACTGAACTACGCCCGCTGAGGGGCTCCGAGCATAGCGAAGGGATAATCACCGCCATGGGGCTCAGCCTTCAGGGTCGGCGCGTGCTGCTCACCGGCGCCTCGGGCGGCATCGGGCTGGCCACAGCCCGTTTCCTGCATGCGCGGGGCGCCACCGTGATCGCCACCGCGCGCCGGGCCGAGGTGCTCGCGGGCCTGCAGGATGAGCTGGGCGACCGGGTCGAGGCGCTGCCCGCCGACCTGGCCGACCGCGCGGACGTGGCGGCGCTGCCCGAACGCGCCGGAACGGTGGACGTCCTGGTCGCCAACGCGGCGCTGCCCGCCAGCGGAAACCTCGTCAGCTTCGACGAGCAGGAGATCGACCGCGCCCTGGACGTGAACCTGCGTGCCCCGCTCCAGCTCGCGCGCGCGCTGCTGCCAGGGATGCTCGAGCGCGGCGCCGGGCACGTGGTGTTCGTCTCGTCCCTCTCCGGGAAGATCGCCAGTCCGGGGTCCGCGCTGTACTCGGCGGCGAAGTTCGGCCTGCGGGGCGCGGCGCACGCCCTCCGCGAGGATCTCGTGGGTACTGGGGTGGGAGTGACAGTGGTGTTCCCCGGCTTCATCCGCGACGGAGGCATGTTTCACGACAGCGGCGCCTCGCTCCCGCGCGGCGTTGGCACGCGGACGCCCGACCAGGTGGCCGAGGCGCTCGTCCGCGGGATCGAGAAGGGCAGGCTCGAGGTGGACGTGGCGCCGCTGTCGCTGCGCCTCGGGGCGAAGGCCGCGGGGCTGGCGCCCGCCACGGTGGGCGCTATCCAGCGCCGGCTGGGCAGCGCCGAGATCTCGAGCTCGATGGCCCGCGGTCAGACCGACAAGCGCTAGGCGCCTGGTTACGGAGCAGGCGGGCGGCCGTGGCAGGAGCCGCTGTCCTGGTCGCGGATCGCGCCGTCGGTGCCGACCAGGCGGGCAACCCAGCTGTCGCGCTTAAGTTCGAGTTCCAGCACGCCGTACAGGGAGGTGCCGCCGGGTCCGCTCTGGTTGGACTCCCTGTGCTCGCTCCCCGCGATAGGGGTCGGATCGGCGAAGCGGCGGTCCTTGCCCCCAAGGCCGACGAGGAATTGGCTCACTCCGAAGTTCTGGTCCACGGTGCCGTTCTCGTCCATCGGTGCGAACCGCTCATAGGTGTGGTCATGCCCCACGAGGGCGAGCTCTGCTCCACCGTCGGACAGGGCTTCGTAGATGGGTATCAACTCGTCGTACTGGAAGGTGGCGAGCGAGTCGAACCGGGGGTGATGCCAGTACGCCACCACGCACTTGTCGGCGGGCAGCGACGCCAGCTCGGTGCGCAGCCACTGCACCTGCTCGCTGTCCGCGTCGCAGGACACCGGGAAACAGTCATCGGGCTCGTCCTGGTTCACGCCGCCCGGGAGGGTGGAGTCCAGCGCGCCGGTATTGAGCACGATCGCCCGCCAGTCACCGATGTCATAGGCGTAGTAGTAGGTCGCCGGATCCCCGGCTGTGGTGCCGAAGTACGCGCTGTACGCGCTCGCGGACTCGCGCCCGGGATCGCTCTGGTACTCGTGGTTGCCGATCGCGGGGCGACTGATCGACTTGAACCGTCCCCAGGTGTCGTTGTAGGCGCCGGGCTGGAAGTACTCGCCATCGGCGATCGTCGGCGCTTCGTACTGGACGTCACCCAGCGGCGCGACCACGTCGGGGTTCAGGGCGAGCACGCGATCGGAGGTGGCGGCGTGCTGGCACTGGGGCGTCGTCGGTCCGTTGGGGGGAGCCCCGGTCCGGCATGCCACGTCGCCGGCCGCCACGAGCGTTACCGGGTCGGGGGCCGGCGGCTGGGGCTGCGGAGCCTGCGCCGGGGCGGCGGTGGGAGTTGGCCGTGGTACAGGAATCCGGAAGCGCGCACGTGCCACGCGCCGCCCAGTCCGGGCGGACACGGTGTAGATGCCTGGCGCCCGACGCGGCACTCGTATGGCGGTCCGCAGTCCCCCACGGCGCCCGGTCTGTACGCGCCTCAGCCGCCTGCCGCCGAAGGCGATCGTCGCCCGCTTGCGCTTGGCGAAGCGCCCGCCGCGCAGGCGGACGCGTGTGCCCGGGGCAGCCCTGCGGGAGGACAGGCGGAGGACAGCGCTCGAAGGCGCGGCGCGGGACGCGAAGGCCCATGGGATGTCGAGCAGGTGACCGCTGTCCCGCTGGGCAGCGTCATCGTCGGCAAGCGCGCTCGCGGGAATTCCCGCGAGCACCATCGCCGCAACAGCCAACAGCAACCCCCGCTTCACAGGCACGAGCCTAGAGCAGCTTGCGCTCCGCGGACGCGTCCGGCTCGAGCGTGTCCTCCTCGAGGTCCAGCGCCACCCGCACGATGCGATCCTGCTCCTTGCGGTGGGCGGCGGCGTAGCCCTCGCCCGGAGCCGCCCGCAGCTGGCGGCCCACGTAGTAGTAGTGCAGCTCCTCGGGCAGGATGGCGGCCATGCGCCGGCGCATGAAGGCGCGCGGGCCCATGTTGCGCGGCTCCTCCTGCACCCAGTACACGCGCTCGAGGTTGGGGTAGCTCTCGATCAGCTCCTGCAACTCGTTCTCGGGGAACGGATACAGCATCTCCACGCGCGCCACCGCGATGTGCTTGGCCTGGCCGCGGTCCTCGTTGCCGACGATGTCGTAGTAGACCTTGCCCGAGCACAGCACGAGCTTGGTCACGTCCTCGTGCGAGCCGGGCAGGTCGCGGTCGTCGATCACCCGCTGGAACGCGCCGTCGGCCAGCTCGTCCATGGTCGAGGTGGCGGCCGGCAGGCGCAGGAGGCTCTTGGGAGTCATCAGCACCAGCGGCCGGGGCTTGAGCACGATGGCCTGGCGGCGTAGCAGGTGGAAGTACTGCGCGGGCGTCGTGCAGTTGGCCACTCGCATGTTGCCCTCGGCGCAGGCCTGCAGGAAGCGCTCCACCCGGCCGCTGGAGTGCTCGGGGCCCGAGCCCTCGTAGCCGTGCGGCAGCAGCAGGGTGAGGCGCGAGGACAGGCCCCACTTGGCCAGGCCGGATGTGAGGAACTGGTCGATGATCACTTGAGCCGAGTTCACGAAGTCGCCGAACTGGGCCTCCCACAGCACGAGCGCATCCGGATCCTCAAGGCTGTAGCCGTACTCGAAGCCCAGGCAGCCCTGCTCGGACAGCGGGCTGTTGTGCAGCTCGAACGGCGACACCGCGCTGTGCAGGTTCTGCAGCGGGCAATAGGGCTCGCCGGATTCCGCGTCGTGGAGCACCAGGTGGCGCTGGCTGAAGGTGCCGCGCTCGGTGTCCTGGCCGGTGAGGCGGATCGGCACCCCGAGGGCCAGCAGCGAGCCGAAGGCCAGGGACTCGGCGTGCGCCCAGTCCACCGGGCCGCCGCTCTTGGATACCTCGCGGCGCTTGTCCAGGAACGACTTGAGCTTGCGATGCACGTTGAAGCCTTCGGGCACCTTGGAGATCTGCTCGTTCACGGACAGCAGCAGGTCCTGGGGCAGCGTGGTGCGCGGCTCGCGGCTCATCGTGCGGTCGATCTCGTGCTGGCCGGTGTCCGGCGGCCCGCCCATCGACTCCTTCAGCGAGGCGTGGGCCTCGGACACCCGGCCGTACGCCTCGTCGGCCATCTGCTTGGTCTCCTCGGCGCTCACAACGCCCTCCTGCTCGAGGCGCCGGGCGTATACCTCGCGCACGGGCGGGTGCTTCTTGATCAGCTCGTACATCGCCGGCTGGGTGTAGGCGGGCTCGTCGGTCTCGTTGTGGCCGAAGCGGCGGTAGCCGATGAGGTCGATCAGGGCGTCGCGCCCGAACTCGTTGCGGAAGGCCACCGCCAGGCGCACCGCGTGGATGCAGGCCTCCACGTCGTCGGCGTTCACGTGGATCACCGGGATGTCGAAGCCCTTGGCCAGGTCCGACGCGTAGCGCGTCGAGCGGCTCTCGATGGGGTCGGTGGTGAAGCCCAGCTGGTTGTTGGCGATGATGTGCACAGTGCCGCCGGTTGAGTAGCCGCGCAGCGCCTGGAGGTTGAGCGTCTCGGCCACCACGCCCTGGCCCGGGAAGGCGCCGTCGCCGTGGATAAGCACCGGCACGGCCACGCTGGGATCGTGGCTGATCTCGCGCCCCTTGCGGCTGGTCTGCTCGGCGCGCACGCGGCCCTCGATGACCGGGTTCACGTACTCGAGGTGGCTGGGGTTGGGCGAGAGGTGCACCGCCACGCCCTTGTCCGCCTGGGTGCGGTAGGTGCCGGTGGCGCCGTAGTGGTACTTCACGTCGCCGGTGCCCCCCTCGGGCTTGCCGGTACCGGCCGACAGGTTCTGCTCGCCCTCGAACTCCACGAGGATCGACTCGTACGGCCGGCCCACGGTGTGCGCGAGCACGTTCAGCCGGCCGCGGTGGGCCATGCCGAGCGTCACCTGGCGGGCGCCGCTGGCCGAGGACAGCTCGATCGTCTCGTCGAGCATCGGAACCAGCACGTCCAAGCCCTCGATCGAGAACTGCTTCTTGCCCAGGAACGCCTTGTGCAGGTAGCTCTCCAACGCCTCCACTTGGGACAGCCGGCCGAGCAGGCGCTTCTTCTCCTCCTCGGACAACGGCTGGCGGTACTGGCCTGACTCGATCGCCTGGCGCAGCCACACGCGCCGCTTGTGGCCGGCGATGTGCTCCAGCTCGTAGGCGATCGTGCCGGTGTAGGTCTCGGCGAGGTGGGGCAGGGCGTCCGCGAACGTCTTGCCGGGCACCGCCACGCGCAGCACCGACGCCGGGATGCGCCCCATCAGCTCCGGCGTGAGGTTCACGCTGGCCGGATCGATTGCGGGGTCTCCGCGCGGCTCGGAGCCCAGCGGGTCCAGCCGCGCTGCCAGGTGGCCGTGGGTGCGGTGGGCCTTGACCACGGAGGTGGCCGCCTGCACCGCCTGGAGGAGAGCCTCGTCGGGAGTGGAGGTGGCCGCTGGCGCGGCTGCTGCCGGCACGGGCTCCGCGGCCGTGACCGTTTCGCCACCCCCGTCCGACTCCACGCGGTCGGCGTCCACGCCGAGGGCCGAGAGCACCTTCTCGTAGAACCCGTCCTGTCCCTGGAGGAGCTCGTCCACGCGCTTGAGGAAGGCGCCCGACTCCGCTCCCTGGATCACGCGATGGTCGTAGGTGGAGGTCATGGTCATGACCTTGGTCACGCCCAGCTCGCCGAGGTTGCCGGCGTCCACGCCGGTGAGGCCGGCCGGGTACCCGATCGCACCCGTGGCCACGATCGTGCCCTGGCCGGGCATCAGCCGCGGCACCGAGGCCACGGTGCCGATGCCGCCCGGGTTGGTCAGGGTGATCTGGGCGCCCTGGTAGGCGTCGGGCGCCAGCTTGTTGTCGCGCGCGCCGAACACGGCCTCGTCGTAGGCGGTTACGAAGCTCTCGAAGCTCAGCGTGGAGGCGTCGCGGATCACGGGTACGACCAGCGAGCGGCTGCCGTCCTTGCGCTGCATGTCCACGGCCAGGCCGAGGCTGATCGCGCCCGGGGTCACGCGGTGGGGCTTGCCGTCCACCTCGGCGAAGGAGTTGGCCATCACCGGCATGTCGCGCGCGGCCTGCACGATCGCCCAGGCGATCAGGTGGGTGAAGGAGAGCTTGCGCCCGGCGGCCTTGAGCGCGGCCCGGCGCTCGGCAAGGGTGTCCACCTCCAGGGTGCGGAAGCTGGTGGCCGTCGGGATCGACAGGCTCTCGTCCATGAAGCGGGCCAGCGTGGCCGCGGGGCCGCGGATGGGAGAGGTTGAGGCTGCGGTGCTCGCCCGACCAACGCTCGGGCTGCGCTCCTCGCCAGACGCGCCGTCGGGGGCGCCGTTGCCGTCGATGACGGCTTGGACGTCGTCCTTGGTGATGCGCCCGCGCGGCCCGCTGCCGCTGAGCTTGGAGATGTCGATGCCGTGGCTGGCGGCCATCCGGGCCGCCACCGGGGTGGCGCCCTCGGCGCCCTCGGCGCCGTTGATCGGAGCTGCGGTGCTCGCCCGACCAACGCTCGGGCTGCGCTCCTCGCCGGCGGCCGCGCCGTTGCCCGCGGGAGTGGGCGTGTCCGCCGCGGGGCGCTCCTCGCTCGGCTCGGCCGTCGGTGAGACGGTGCCGCCGGCGGGAGCGCCGTCGGAGGCTGCTATGCGGCAGAGCACCGAGCCCACCGCCACGGTCTGGTCGGCCTCGGCGAGCACTTCGGCGATCGTGCCCGCGACGGGGGAGGGCACCTCGGCGTCCACCTTGTCGGTGGAGATCTCCACCAGCGGGTCGTCCACGGCCACGGTGTCGCCGGCCTTCACGCGCCACTCGAGAATCGTGCCCTCGGCCACGGAGTCGCCCATCTCGGGGAAGGTCACGTCCACGGTCTCGCCGGTGGCCTCGGTGGCCTCGGCGGCCTCGGCGGGAGATGCGCCGTTGCCTTCGGCCTGCGGCTCGGCAGGGGCCGTGTCGCCGCCCTCGCCCTGCTCGATCTCGGCCAGCACGCCGCCCACCTGCACGGTCTCGTCGGCTTTCACGAGGATCTTGGTCAGCGTGCCCGACGCCGGGGAGGGGATCTCAGCGTCCACCTTGTCGGTGGAGACCTCGACCAGCGGCTCGTCGGCCTGGACGGCGTCGCCCTCCTGCTTGAGCCAGGAGAGGACGGTCCCCTCGGTCACCGACTCTCCGGCGGAGGGCATCGTCACCTGAACGGTCGTCTTCTGGGGGGCCATCGCTGCCCACCCCACAATACCCCCCGGCGCGGAGCGGCTTCCCCACTGAGAAGCGGCTTGCGTGGGGCACACTGCTCCGGCGTGACAGAGTGCCCAGCCATGCCAGGGGCGAGCGAGGGCCGCCGGCTCAAGCACTGGGGCTGGGGCCATGAGGACCAGCAGCTCCCGGACGAACAGGTGGTGCAGGCCGCGGCGGGGATCCGCGCCCACCTTGGCTTCGGCGAGGGGGAGGTGGAGCGCCCGGTTCCGCTCGAGGAGGTTCGGCTGCGCCCGTCTCGACTGGAGCCACCGCCGGCTCTGGCGGGCATCTGCGACACGGGCGACTACGAGCGCGCCTCCCACGCTTTGGGCAAGTCCTACCGCGACGTGGTGCGCGGCTTCCGCGGCCGCTTCGACCACCCGCCGGACGTGGTGGCGCACCCGCGCGACGAGGAGGATCTCTCCGCGGTCCTCGAGTGGGCGGAGGGAGCCGGCGCCGCGGCGATCCCGTTCGGCGGCGGCACCAGCGTGGTGGGCGGGGTGGAGTACGCGGGCGAGCGCCCCTCGGTCACGATCGACCTGCGCGCGCTGGACCGTGTGCTTGAGGTGGATCAGACCTCACGCGCCGCCCGCATCCAGGCGGGCGCCACCGGCCCGCGTCTCCAGGAGCAGCTGCGCGAGCACGGCCTCACGCTGCGCCACTTCCCCCAGTCCTTCGAGTACTCAACGCTCGGTGGCTGGATCGCCACCAGGGCGGGCGGGCACTTCGCCACGCTGTGGACCCACATCGACGACCTCGTGGAGTCGGTGCGCGCGCTCACCCCGAGGGGCGAGTGGGAGAGCCGGCGGCTGCCTGGCTCTGGCGCCGGGCCGAGCCCCGACCGTATGCTGATCGGCTCGGAGGGCACGCTCGGCGTGATCACCGAGGCGTGGGTGCGGGTGCACGCCAGGCCGGGCTTCCGCGCCTCGGCGGGCGTGGGCTTCGACTCCTTCCAGGCCGGGGCGGAAGCGGTGCGGGCGCTCGCGCAGTCCGGCCTGCATCCCTCCAATTGCCGCCTGCTCGATCCGGGCGAAGCCGCCTTCACCGGCGCGGCGAGCGACGGCCGGGCGCTGCTGGTGCTCGGCTTCGAGTCGGCCGATCACCCCCTGGACGCCTGGCTCTCGCGAGCGCTGGAGCTGTGCGGCGACCACGGTGGCACGCCCATCGGCGAGCCCCGGCTGCGGACCCCGCCCGATGAGGGCGACCAGAGCCGGGGCGGCGCCGAAGGCGCCTGGCGCGAAGCCTTCCTCCAGGCGCCCTACATGCGGGACACGCTGGTGGCAGCGGGCATCATCAGCGAGACGTTCGAGAGCGCCATCACCTGGGACCGCTTCGAGGCCTTCGTGGCCACCGTGCGCCGGACCGCCGAGCGCGCGGTGGCGGAGGCCTGCGGAAATGGGCCGGCGCTCGTCACGTGCCGGCTCACCCACGCCTATCCGGACGGCGCCGCGCCCTACTTCACGGTGCTCGCCCCGGCGCGCCGCGGCTCCGAGCTCGAGCAGTGGGATCAGATCAAGGCGGCGGCTTCGGCCGCGATCGAGGCTGCCGGCGGCACGATCACCCACCACCATGCGGTCGGCCGTGACCACCGGCCCTGGTATGACCGCCAGCGCCCGGAGCCCTTCGCCGCCGCCCTGCGCGCCGCCAAGGCGGCCGTGGACCCCGCGGGCATTCTCAACCCCGGCGTACTGGTGGACTCGTGAGCGAGCCGCGCCGCAAGCGCGAGCTGGCGCGGGCGGACCGCGTGCTGCCTGGCGTGTGGCGTCTGCGCCTGCCCCTGCCCTGGCCCGGGGTCCCACACGTGAACGCGTTCGCAATTGCCTCGGGCAGCGGCATCGTGCTGGTGGACACCGGCATGCACGAGCCGGGCGCGCTGGCGCAGCTGGAGCGCGCGCTCGCCCTTGCCGGGCTGCGCCTGGAGCACGTCCGGCTGCTGGTGTGCACGCACGCGCACTCCGACCACTACGGCCTGGCGCAGCCGATCGTGGAGGCGGCCGGCTGCGAGCTGTGGATGCACCCCAACCACCGTCACATGACGGCCGCCGCCGAGGACCCGGAGCTGATGCTCGAGCGCCGGATCGAGGTGGCGGCACACAGCGGCGTGCCCGCGGCCGCGCTGGAGAGCTACCGCGAGCGGCGCAGCGGCGAGGGTGTGGGGATCGCGGGCGTGGTGGAGCCCGACCGCGAGCTGCTGCCGGGCGTGGAAGTGGACTCAGACCTCGGCCGCTGGCAGGTGTACGAGACGCCGGGCCACGCGCCGTCGCACGTGGTCCTGCACCAGCCGGACAGGCGGCTGCTGCTGTCGGGCGACCACATCATCGGCCGCGTGTCGCTCTACTACGACTACGGCTATACGCGCGACCCCGCGGGCGAGTACCTGTCGAGCCTCGACACGGTCGAGGGGCTCGACGTGGACCTGGTGCTCGCGGGTCACGGTAAGCCGGTACGGGGCCTGCCGCGGCTCGTGCGCGCCAACCGCAGCGCCGTGCACGAGCGCATCGGGCGCGTGCGCAACGCCATCGCCTCGGAGGCCCTCACACCGTTCGAGATCGTCCCGAAGCTCATGGGAGCCGAGGACCTCACACCGATGCTCATCAACTGGGGGCTCTCGGAGACTCTCTGTTACCTGCGCCACCTCGAGCTCGAGGGCGAGGCGGAGAAGCTGCCGGACACCGATCCGGAGCGGTGGCAGCTGTCAGAATCCAAGGGGTGAGCGGCCTCCTCTCCTTTCCCAACCCGGTGAACGAGAAGGCCGCCCGTGTGGTGGCCGGCCTCGTGCTCGCGGTCTGTGTCGTGGCGTTGGCCACGTCGGCCCACTGGCTCCTCGCGCCCCTGGCCGTGGGCTTCCTCCTACGCGTGCTCAGCGGCCCTCGCTTCAGCCTGTTCGGCCTGCTGGCCACGAAGGTGATCGCTCCCCGGCTGGGTGAACCGCGCTACGTGGCGGGCCCGCCGAAGCGCTTCGCGCAGGCCATGGGCCTCACGCTGACGGGCGTGGGCGCCGTGCTGGCGCTCGGGTTCGGCCTGGACGCGGCCGGGGACGTGGTGCTGGTGGCGATGATCGTGGCCACGGGCCTGGAGTCCATCTTCGCCCTGTGCCTGGGATGCAAGGTCTTTGATGTGCTTATGCGGCTTGGGCTCGTGCCCGAGAAGACCTGCCAGGCCTGCGCGATCTAGACCGGCTGCGCCGCGCGCGTCCACGGCTGCGCGGCGCGCAGCGCGGCCAGGATCGCGCGCGTGGCCGGTGATCGGTTGAGCGTGTAGAAGTGGACGCCGGGCGCCCCGCGTGACAGCAGGTCCACGCACTGCAGCGTGGCGTAGGCCACGCCGAGGTCGGCGAGGGCGTCAGGGTCGTCCTGCCGCGCCTCCAGCTCGCGCTCGAACGGCTCCGGGATCTCCGACTTGCACAGCTCGGTGATGCGCTTGATCGAGCGGTAGTTGGTCACCGGCATGATCCCCGGCACGATCGGCACGGTCACCCCCGCCTCGCGCGCGCGGGCCACGAAGTCGAAGTAGAACTCGTTGTCGAAGAAGAGCTGGGTGATGAAGAAGCCCGCGCCGGCATCCTGCTTGGCCTTCATGAAGCGCAGGTCGTGCTCCGCGCTCTCGGCCTCGGGGTGGACCTCGGGGAACGCCGCTGCGCCCACGGAGAAGTCGAACTCGCCGGCGAGCAGCGCGATCAGCTCGGTGGAGTAGCGCAGCCCGCCGTCGGTCTGCGACCAGACGGCCTCGCCCTCCGGCGGATCGCCGCGCAGCGCCAGCACGTTCTCCACGCCGGCGTCCTCGATCTCGCGCAGGGTGGCGCGCAGCTCGTCGGTGGTGGCGCCCACGCAGGTGAAGTGGGCCATCGCCTCGATTCCCAGCTGCTGCGCGATCTCCTTGACGAGGTCGATCGTGCGATCGCGGGTGGAGCCCAGCGCGCCGTAGGTCACCGACACGAAGTGTGGACGGTCGTGGCGCAGCGCCTGGAGGGTGGCGCGCAGGTTCTCGTAGCCCTCGTCGGTCTTCGGCGGGAAGAACTCGAAGGAAAAGACGGGCCGCTCGTCGGCCAGGATCGCGTCAATCCGCATGGCGCGGAAGGCTAGCGTCGCCCCTGGGCGGAGTGATCTCCAGGCCGGTGGCCACCGTCGTGCGTCCGGACAGCTGGTACTGGACATCCACCGAGTCGTTCTTGCCGTAGGTGCCGAACAGGGCGAGGAAGATCGCAACCCAGCGCCAGAGGTTCAGCCGCTCCTTCTCCAGCGGGCGGTCGAACAGCAGCTCGCGGCCGCGGACCTTGTAGTCCCGTCCCTCCTCCTGCGGGATGCCGTTCACGAACACGCGAAACGGGCGCTCGGCGCCCCGCGGTAGCGTCACCCGCCACTGTTCGTCTGCGCTCATGCCGACAGCTCCCGGCGCAGCGCCTCGTAGGGGGACTCGTTTTCCCGCTGCTCGACCAGCCGCCGGCGCACGCGCCCGGTGAAGGCCTCGGCGGATCCGTCGCCCCGCACGTCGACCCCGACGCGGACGCGGCCCGGGCCGCGCAACTCGACGCGTCCCACCACTTGTTGCACCGGCTCGTAGCGGCGGATGAGCGTGCCGCCCAGATCGGCCGCCGACGCACCGCCCTCCAACTGACGCCCGTGGCGCTCGAGCACGGAGAGCGCCGCATCGAGGTTGTCCGTGCGCTCGCGGCGTACCTTCGCGCCGCTGCGCACGAGAATCCGGAAGCCGGCCATCGCTGGAAGTCTGCTGGAGGCTAGCCCCCGATGGCGCTCATGCTGCGGGCCGGCTGGCGGAAGCCCTTCTCGCCGACGTGGTGCTTGAGCTCCTTGCGCCACACCGCGTCGCGCACGACCTTCTCCATCTCGTCGTCGGTGGCGCCCGCGCGCAGCGGGTCGCGAAGGTCGGTCTCGTGGAGCGAGAAGAGACAGGTGCGGAGCTTGCCGTCGGCGGTCAGGCGGATGCGGTTGCAGTCCGAGCAGAACGGCTCGGACACCGGGTTGATGAAGCCGATCTCGCCCTCGCCATCGGCGAAGCGGAAGCGGCGGGCGGTGGCGGACGGCTCGCGCGGCAGCTCCTCGAGGGGGTGCACGGCGTGGATGATCTCGCGCAGCTCCTCGCCGGTGAGCACCTGGTCCTCGGTCCAGGCCCGGTCGCCGTCGAGCGGCATGAACTCGATGAAGCGCACCTGGAAGTCGCGCTCGCGGGCGAACCGCGCGAACGGCACCGCCTCCTGCTCGGTGAAGCCGCGCAGCGCGACGGCGTTCACCTTGATCGGGCGCAGTTCCGGCTGGGCGGCGGCCGCCTCGAGCCCGGCAAGGACCTGGGGCAGCGAGTCCCGCCTGGTCATCTCGTAGAAGCGGTCACGCTGCAGCGAGTCGATCGACACGTTGAGGCGATTCACGCCCGCCGCCGCCAGCGCCGCGGCATCGCGTTCGAGCAGGTAGCCGTTGGTGGTCACCGAGAGGTCGTGCACTCCCTCCACGCGCGCGAGCATGCCGGCGAGCACCGGGAACTCGCGCCGCACCAGCGGCTCGCCGCCGGTGAGGCGCACGTCCGACACGCCCATCTCGGAGAGCAGCCGCACCAGCCGCTCGATCTCCTCGAAGCGCAGCACATCGCCGCGCTCCAGCCACGGCAGGCCCTCCGCGGGCATGCAGTACTGGCAGCGGAAGTTGCAGCGGTCGGTGACCGACACGCGCACGTCGCCGATGGTGCGGCCGTGGCCGTCGACCAGTGGCTCGCGGATCATGCCCCAGAGGGTACCCGTCTCGGGTCCCGGCCATGCCGCGGCGGCAATCCGACTAGCGCTCGGCCTGCCAGGCCACCGCGATCGCCGCGACATGGCGGTGATCGGTGCCGCAACACCCGCCGAGCACGGTGAGCCGCGGCAGGCTCGTCCTCAGATCCGCGTACCGCGCGCCCAGGTCAGCAGGGTCGCCCTCATCCAGCTCGGTTGCCTCGTCGAGCTCGGCGTGGCTCCGGGTCGAGGCGTTGGCGCGTAGCCCGCTGATCCGTTCCTGCCAGGGCTCGCCGGCCGCGAGCACCGCCGCGAAATGGGTGGGGTGGGCGCAATTGATCATGTAGTACGCGGGCGCGCTGCTGGTCTCATCATCGACCTGGCCTATGGCTTCGCCGAGCGGCTGTCCGCTCGGTAGCCGCCCGTCGGTCTCCACCGTGAACGAGATTGCCACCGGCAGGCCCGCCTTCTCAGCCGCGCGAGCCAGGCCGACGGCTTCGTCGGCGTAGGTCATCGTGATCGCCGTGACCATGTCCGCGGCGGTGTGAGCGAAGCTCGAGATCTGCGTTGCGTGGTAGTCCTGAGCGGCTGCGGCCGTGAGCGTCTCGGCTGGGTTGTACCCGTCGTCCTGCGGTCCCACGCAGCCGCTGATCACCATCGGCACGCCGGCCGTCCGGTGCTCGTCGCGGATCTGCTCCATCAGGCCGATCGCCCGACGGTTGAGATCGTCCAGCTCCTGCTCGGAGTAGCCGATCTCCGTGGCCCACCGCGGGCTCGCCCGCCAGGTCGGACTCTCCAGCACGAAGCCCGCGCTGTGCTCTTTCGCGAGCGCGACGTAGGGCTCGTAGTAGCGCCGCAGCGTCGCCGTTCCCTGGTCGTCCTTGAGGAGGTCGAACGCGGCGAAGGCCGGCAGGTCGTAGCCCTGGTGGAAGATCAGCACCGTCTCGAGGCCGCCATCGGTGAGGAACAGCCCGCCATCGAGCTGCGGTAGGGCGTTGCGGTAGCTCATGCAAAACCTCCGGTCGGTAGCCGGCGCCCCCGGGCCTTCGCCGTCCATTTTCGCAGGAAGGCCGGAAGAGGGGAAGCCCTCTGAGGGCGTCGCCTTCGGCGCGGCGGCGCCCGCGTCTCAGCCGCCGGTGAACATGGCATTGCGCGGGCCTTCCGCTCGATTCTCTCCTCCCCAGGAATTGATTGCCTTGACAAGTGCCCAGGCCGGGGGCGAGTCATGCATGGCGACCCCCCGGACGGGTGGGATTGCGCCACGACCGGCGGCAGTTGCGTTGCGAACCGATTCACGGTGGGTAAGCTCGCACGTGATGTCGCACAACCTCATTGAGATGCTGCGCGCACGGGAGAGGGATGGAGAGCCGACGGCGATGTCGATTCTCAAGGACGCCGTGCGCGACCACGGGGAGGTCACCGACGATGACCGTCGTCGCGCCGCCGAGCGCTCCGGCCTGCCCGAGGCCACCGTCTACGGCATCTCCAGCTTCTACGACGACCTCACCGAGCCGCGGGGGCACCGGCACGTGGCGGCGTGCAACGGCACCGCCTGCTGGGCGGCCAACGCGGGTGACTACGTCGGCGACCTCGGCGAGCGCCTGGGCCTGAAGCCGGGCGAGCGCTCCGAGGACGGCGAGGTCTCCTACGGCACCGTCTACTGCCTCGGCTTCTGCCACTCCGGCCCCGCGTTCCGCGACGGAGAGGTCGTGGACGCCGGCGAGGGGGCGCTCGCGCGGGTGGCCGGCGGGGCCGCCGTGCAGGCGGAGGAGCCCGAGGGCCGTAGCGTGCTCGACGAGCCCGTGCTGCTGCGCCCGGGCGACTGGTCGGGGCTCACCCACGCGCTGGAGTCGATGTCCCCGGAGGAGCTGCTGGAGGAGGTCAAGGAGGCCAACCTGCGCGGCCGCGGCGGCGCCGGCTTCCCGGCGGGCAAGAAGTGGGAGTTCGCCCGCAACACCGACTCTCCCGACGGCAAGGCGATCGTGGTCAACGGCGACGAGGGCGACCCCGGCTCCTACATCGACAAGCACCTGATGGAGCGCAACCCCGACCTGCTGATCGAGGGCATGGCGCTGGCCGGCTACGCGGTGGGCGCCGAGCGCGGGCTGGTGCTCGTGCGCTCGGAGTACCCGCTGTCCATGCCTGCACTGCGCGCGGCGGTGGAACGCGCCCGCGAGGCCGGGCACCTCGGGGAGGACATCCACGGCAGCGGCTTTGACTTCGACATTGACATCGAGGAGGGCGCCGGCTCCTACGTGGTGGGCGAGGAGACCGCGCTGCTGGGCTCGCTGATGGGCCTGCGCGGCACGGTGTCCGCGCGACCGCCGTTCCCGGCCCAGCGCGGCTGGCACGGCAAGCCCACGGTGGTCAACAACGTGGAGACGCTGTGCAACGTGCCCTTCATCGCCTCCAACGGCGCGGAGGCCTACTCGGCGCTCAGCCCGGGTGTCACCCCGGGCACCAAGCTCGTCTGCCTCAACGAGCGCTTCCGCAACCCGGGCCTGCACGAGGTGCGCTTCGGCACCACCGTGCGCGAGATCTGCGAGGACCTCGGGGGTGGGCTGGTGGACGACCGCGAGATCTCAGCGGTGCAGATCGGCGGTCCGCTCGGTGGCATCCTCCCGGCCAAGCTGCTCGACACCCCGCTGGACTTCGACGAGCTGGCCGACGTGGGCTGCATGGTCGGCCACGGCAGCATCCTCGCCTTCGACGACCAAACCGACATGCGCGCGCTGGCCACCCACCTGCTCGAGTTCGGCGCCGAGGAGAGCTGTGGCAAGTGCTTCCCGTGCCGGATCGGCCTGCAGCGCGCGCACGAGATGTCGGCGCGCCCCGAGCTGATCGACCGCGGGCGCCTGGAGGAGCTGCTGGAGACGCTGGAGCTGGGCTCGCTGTGCGCCCACGGTGGCGGCATGCCCGCGCCGATACGCAGCCTGATCGAGCATTTCCCGTCCGAGCTGGGCCTCACGAACGGCGACGGCCCCGACCAGCCCGACCTCGGGGCCGAGGGCGACCGCCGCCCCGAGGAGAAGGCGCAGGCGGGTCCGCAGCAGCCGGCGGAGGACGGCGCATGAAGGTGACCGTCGACGCCGTCGAGGTGGAGGTCGAGGAGGGCACCACTATGCTCGAGGCCGCCCGCGCCGCCGGCCGCTACGTGCCCACGTTGTGCTTCGACGAGCGCATGGCGCCGTTCGGCGCCTGCCGGGTGTGCATGGTGGGCGTGGAGGGTAACGACGCCCCGCTGGCCTCCTGCACCACCCCGTGCTCGGACGGCCAGCAGATCCACACCGATGACGAGACCGCGCGGCGGATCGCCACGGCCACGGTGGAGCTGGTGCTGTCCGAGCTCCCCGCGGAGCCGGAGGAGCACACCGAACTGGCCGAGGTGGCGCGCGCCCTCGAGGTGGGCGAGCCGCGCTGGCAGGGCGTGCAGCACGAGCCCAAGCACGACGCCCGCCACCCCTACCTCGCCTTCCAGCACGAGCTGTGCATCTCGTGCGGGCGCTGCGTGCGCGCGTGCGACGAGGTGCAGGGGGCGTTCGCGCTCACCGCCACCGGCCGCGGCTTTCACTCCAACGTGACCGCCGGCCTGGACTCTGGCTTCACCGACTCGACGTGCGTCACGTGCGGGGCGTGCGCCGACACCTGCCCTACCGACGCCATCACGGAGCACTTACTGCTAGACCTTGTGGGAGACCCCGCTAAGGATGGAGGCCCTCAGTGAGCACCCGGTTCGATCAGAGCACCACCACCACGTGCGGCTACTGCGGGGTGGGTTGCCGCCTCGAGGCCCACCGCGTGGACGGCAGCGTGCGCTCGATCAGCCCGGCGATGGACGGCCCCGCGAACAAGGGGCACACGTGCGTCAAGGGCCGCTTCGCCCATCAGTTCGCGCGCTCGCGAGACCGCCTGACCGCGCCGCTCGTGCGCGAGAACGACGGCTTTCGGCTTGCCTCGTGGGACGAGGCGATAGGCCGCATCACCGAGGCCTTCAACAAGATCAAGGCCGAGCACGGGCCCGACGCGATCGCCGGCCTCGCGTCCTCCCGCGGGACCAACGAGGACTGCTACGCGATGCAGCGCCTGATGCGCGCCGCGGTCGGCACGCACAACATCGACAACTGCTCGCGCGTGTGCCACTCGCCCACTTCGTTCGCGATGCGCTCCTCGCTCGGCTTGTCGGGCGCCACCGGCTCCTTTGACGACTTCGAGGCCGCCGACGTGGCGCTGCTCGTGGGGGTCAACCCCACCCAGGGGCATCCCGTGGTGGGGGCGCGCATCAAGCAGGCCGCCATCAACGGCCTGAAGCTGATCACCGCCGACCCGCGCCGGATCGAGCTGTCCGACTACGGCGAGCTGCACCTGCCCATGCGCCCCGGCACCAACGCGGCGCTGCTGAACGGCCTGGCCCACGTCGTGATCCGCGACGGGATGGTCGACTCCGCGTTCGTGGACGCCCGCACCGAGGGCTTCGACGCCACCGCCGAGCTCGTGGAGGCCTACACCCCGGATGCCGTGGAGGGGATCACTGGCATCCCCGCCGCCGACATCGAGCGCGCCGCCCACCTCTATGGCGAGGCCGAGAACGCGTGCATCTCCTGGGGCCTCGGCGTGACCGAGCACCTGTACGGCTCCGAGGTCGTGCAGCTGATCTGCAACCTCGCGCTGATGACCGGCAACATCGCCAGGCCGGGCGCGGCGCTGCTGCCGCTGCGGGGCCAGAACAACGTGCAGGGCTCCTCCGACCACGCCGCGCTGCCCGACACCTGGACCGACTACCGCCCCGTCACCGACGACGCGGTCACGAGCTCGTTCGAGGAGCGCTGGGGCGTGAAGCTCAAGCGCGAACGCGGGATGACGATCCCCGAGATGTTCGACGCCGCCGTGGAGGGCTCGCTGAAGGCGATGTACATCTTCGGCGAGGACGTGGCGCAGACCGATCCGGACACCGCGCACGTGGAGAAGGCGCTCGACTCGCTTGACTTCCTGGTCTGCCAGGACATCTTCGATACCGAGACGAGCAAGCACGCCGACGTGATCCTGCCTGCGTCGTCCTTCCTCGAGAAGACCGGCACCTTCACCAACGCGGAGCGGCGGCTGCAGATGGTCACGCCGGCCGCCGACCCGCCCGGCTCGGCGAAGACCGACCTCGAGATCATCTGCATGGTCTCCAAGGCGCTGGGCCACGACATGGGCTACGAGAGCTCGGCCGACGTGATGGACGAGGTGGCCGAGATGACCCCGCGCTACGCGGGCATCAGCCACGACCGGATCGGCCGCACGGGCCTGCAGTGGCCGGTGGCGAAGGACGGCACCGACACGCCGATCCTCTACACCGAACGCTTCGAGCGCGAGGGCGGCCTCGCCCGCTTCGCGGCGCTGCCGTACAAGCCGCCCGGCGACGCCGCCGACGACGAGTTCCCGCTGATCCTCGTGACCGGCCGCCGCCTGGAGCACTACAACGCCGGCACGATGACGCGGCGCACGGAGAACCTGTCCCTGCTGCCCTCGGACACGCTCGAGGTCAACCCGGTGGACGCCGAGCGGATCGGTGTGAAGGCCGGCGAGGAGGTCACGGTGCGCAGCCGGGTCGGTGAGATCCGCCTGCCGGCCGACGTGACCGAGCGAATCGAGCCCGGCCATGTGTTCACCGCCTTCCACTTCCCGGAGGTGCGCACGAACCTGCTGGTCGGGCAGTCGGCCGACGTGAACACCTCCTGCCCCGAGTACAAGGTGGTGGCGGTGTCCGTCGAGTCGGTACGGTCGCCCGGTGAGCGACCGCAGCCCGCCGAACTCGTCACCGCCTGAGGGACCGTCACATCCGCGCGACGCCATCGAGGGCGTCGCGCTCAAGGCGCCCACGCGCGGCAACCGCCGGCTGGAGTCACTGCTGGCGGCCGCCAACGCCGACGACCGGCTGCGCGCGTGGTGGCACATGCAGCATGTGCTGGCCAACCGCCTCGGGATGTCCGACCACAGCTGGGTGCACGTGCAGATCGTGCTCAACATCGCGCTGCGGCTGTTCCGGCTGCTGTCCAAGCGCGGCGTGGAGCCGGCGATGGTGTCCGAGCACCTGATGCGCGAGCACGATGCGGAGGTGGTGATCGCCGCCGCGTGCCTGATGCACGACTCGGGCATGTCGATCCACCGCACCGACCACGAGGCCTACAGCCTGTTCCTGGCCGCCGAGCGGCTGCCCGCGCTGCTCGAGGGCGTCTACGAGGAGCCCGAGCGGACGGTGGTGGTGGCGGAGTCGCTGCACGCGATCATCGGACACCGCCGCCGCGGCGACCCCATCACCGTGGAGGCCGGCATCGTGCGCGTGGCCGACGCCCTGGACCTCGCCCAGGGCCGCTCGCGCGTGCCTTTCTCCAACCGGCGGCCCAACATCCACTCGCTGTCGGCGGCGGCGATCGACAGCGTCGAGATCAAGGCCGGCAAGAAGCGCGCCGTGACGATCGAGATCGCGATGAACAACTCGGCCGGCATCTTCCAGGTGGACGAGCTGCTCGCGACCAAGCTGCGCGGCTCCGGCCTCGAGGACCACCTCGAGGTGGTGGCGCGGATCGACTCCGAGCACGAGAAGCGCCTCGTGCCGGTGTTCCGGATCTAGATGGCTGATTCCGCGACCCCGCACGCACGCGGCCGTGAAATCAACCATCTAGTGCCCGCCGTCCCGGTCATAGAGACCGACCGCCTGGTGCTGCGCGAGTGGCGCGATCCCGACGTGGACGCCTACGCGCGGATCTGCGCCGACCCCCAGGTGATGCGCCACATGTGGCCCCCCCGCGCGCTCACCTCGGCGGAGGTCGCGTACGACGCCCTGGGGCTGCGCGAGCACTGGCAGCGCCACGGCTTCGGCCACTGGGTGGTGGAGGAGCGTGGAAGCGGGCGGATGGTGGGACGCACGGGCATCAAGCGCCACGACGACTGGCCGCTCGACCCCGAGAACACCGAGGCGGGCTGGCTCTACGAGCGGGCCGCGTGGGGGAAGGGCTATGCCACCGAGGCGGCGCTGGAGGTGGTGCGCTTCTGCTTCGAGGAGCTGGATCGCCCGGAGGTGATCTCGATCGCGCATCCCGACAACGTCGGGTCGCGGCGCGTGATGGAGAAGGCGGGGTTGTCATTCGCGGGCGCGAGGCGCTGGGAAGCGCGCGGCATGGACGTGGTCTGGTACTCGCGCCACCGTTAGCCGCCATCTTGGTTGCACGCACAACCACCTGCTGACGTTTCGTAAGTAGTTGTACGGACTTCTTCCGAAAGGCGGCAATCGATGGACCTGGGTCTCTTCATGCTCCACGTCGTAGTGGGGCTCTTCTTCGTAGGACACGGCGCGCAGAAGCTGTTCGGGTCGTTCGGTGGCCACGGCCTCGAGGGAACGGCGGGCTTCTTCGAGTCGCTCGGCCTCAAGCCGGGCCGCCTGCACGCGACGGCAGCGGGCTTCAACGAGTTCGTGGGCGGCGCACTGCTGGCTCTCGGCCTGTTCACCCCGTTTGCGGCGGCGCTGATCGTCGCGACGATGGTGGCCGCGATCGCCACCGCCCACCGCGGCAAGGGCCCCTGGGCCACCGAGGGCGGCTGGGAGCTGAACGTGACCTACGCGGTCGCCGCCGTGGCGCTTGCGGGGGCCGGGGCCGGCGACTGGTCGCTCGACGCAGCCTTTGACCTGGACCTCGTCGGCACCGGCTGGGCACTGGGCGCGCTCGGCGCGGGTCTGCTTGGCGGCCTCGGGGCCGTGGCGCAGGGCCGTCTGGCTGCGCGCCGCGGGGACGCCCGCGCCCAGGCCTCCGCGGCCTAGCCGCGCCCGTCGATTCCCTCGTAGTCCAGCTCGCGCTCGCCGGTGTAGATCTGCCGGGGGCGCGCGATCTTCTTCTCGGGGTCGTCGAGCATCTCCAGCCACTGCGCCAGCCAACCGGCGGTGCGCGGGATGGCGAACATCACCGTGAACATGTCCGACGGGATGTTCAGCGCCTCGTAGATGAGGCCCGAGTAGAAGTCCACGTTGGGGTAGAGCTTGCGCTCGGTGAAGTAGTCGTCGTCGAGCGCGCGCTTCTCCAGCTCCTGGGCGATCTCCAGCTTCGGGTTCTGCGCCCCGCCGGTCGCCTCGAGCACCTCGTCCACGTGCTTCTGGATGATCCGCGCCCGCGGGTCATAGTTCTTGTAGACCCGGTGACCAAAGCCCATCAGCTTCTCCTCGCGGTCCTTCACGCCCTGGAGGAAGTCCGGGATGTTCTCCACGGACCCGATCCGCTCGAGCATCCGCAGCACGGCCTCGTTGGCGCCGCCGTGCAGCGGCCCGTAGAGGGCGGCAACCCCGGCGGCGAGCGCCGAGTAGGGGTCCACGTCGGACGAGCCGACGGCGCGCACGGATGCGGTGGAGCAGTTCTGCTCGTGGTCGGCGTGCAGGATCCAGAGCACGTCCAGCGCCCGCTCGAGCCGCGGGTCGGGCTCGTACTTCACCTCGGTCATCTTGTAGAGCATCGAGAGGAAGTTGCCCGCGTAGCTCAGGTCGTTGTCCGGATAGACGCAGGGCAGCCCGAGGTTGTGGCGGTAGGCAAAGGCCGCGAGCGTGGGCATCTTGGCGATCAGCCGCACCACCGCCATGTAGCGCTCGGACGCCGAGTCGAGGTCCTTGGCGGCCGGGTAGAAGCTCGACAGCGCGCCGACCGTGGACAGCAGCATCGCCATCGGGTGGGCGTCGTAGCGGAAGCCCTCCATCGACTTCTTGATGTTCTCGTGCACGTAGGTGTGGTGCGTGATGGCGTAGGTCCAGAAGTCCAGCTGCTCCGGCTTGGGAAGCGCGCCGTGAACCAGCAGGTAGGCCACCTCGAGGAAGTTCGAGTCCTCGCACAGCTGCTCGATCGGGTAGCCGCGGTGCTCGAGCACGCCGGCCGCGCCGTCGATGTAGGTGATCGCGCTGCGGCACGAGGCGGTGTTGGTGAAGGCCGGGTCGTAGGTCATCAGCCCGAAGTCGTCCTCGGACGCCTTCATCTGGCGGAAGTCCATCGCCTTCACCGTGCCGTCGGTGATCTCCAACTCGAAGGTCTCGCCCGTGCGGTTGTCGGTTACGCTGAGCGAGTCCTTGGCGGTGGCTACGCCACCTCCGTTGCCGCTGCCGCCAGTCTGCTCCTCGGCCATCCCGTCTCCTCTCGAATGCGCTTCCTGGTGCCTGGAAGTCTGACGTACCCGAATCTTGCGACGGTGAGGCCTCCTCAACCCACGAAAGTGAGCCTACATGGACGCCGTGTTCCTGATCGGCCGCATCCTCTTCGCACCGGTCTTCATCGCATCCGGCGTGGTGGCCCACCTGGCTCAGCGCAAGCCCACGGCGGAGTACGCAAAGGCCGTCGGGGCGCCCGCACCGGAGGTCACGGTGCCGCTGACCGGCGTGATGATCCTGCTCGGCGGCCTGTCCGTGCTGTTCGGCCTGTGGGCCGATGTGGGCGCGATCCTGCTGGTGCTCTTCCTGGTGCCGACGACGTTCATCATGCACGCGTTCTGGAAGGAGGAGGACCCGCAGGCCGAGCAGATGCAGATGGCGATGTTCATGAAGAACACCGCACTCACAGGTGGCGCGCTGATCGTCCTGTTCCTGTACGACGCCTACGGGGACGACGCGCCGGTGTCGCTCACCGGGCCGCTGCTCTTCGGCTAGACCGGCCTCAGTCCTTGCGCCAGCCGCCGCCCAGCAGGCGCGACAGGCGCCCGCCCGCACCGGGGCGGAACCTAGACGGGCCGCTCTCGGGTGGCGGCAGGTCGGAGGCTTCCGCCGAGGTGATGGCCAGCGTGACCGCACGCTCGGCTGTGCGGGCCACCTCCGGAGCGTCCACGAAGCGCAGGTCGCCGCCGCCCACGTCGATCACCATGCCGTCGAAGATGTGCTCGCGGTGGTTGTCGAGCACCTCGCGCAGCCGTCCGATCTCCACCTCGTCAGAGCCGTACACCGGGACGCCTTGCTCCAGGGCCGTGTAGTGAACGGCGGTGCCGTCATCGATCGGCATGGCTAGCGAGGGAGCGCGAGCGCGGCTTCCTCTTCCTCGTTCTCCTCGTGCAGGATCGAGGTCACGATGGCCGAGCCGATCGCGCCGAGCGCCAGGACCACGGAGATCGTGGCCACCGCGCGCTCGGTGCGCTTGTCGCCCGGCCAGTTCTCCCGGGTGACGCCGAGGAAGGACACCGTAAGCGCCCAGAGGACCAGGAGGACGCCGATGACGTGGAAGGCGTTCACCGCGCGAAAGCTAACGCACGCTGCGGCGCCGAGCGACCGCGCCGGTGCGCGTGCGGGGCGGAGCCGGCGGCGGTGGTGCGGCGTGGGCGCCGCGTCGCGGCGGGCGCGGACGCCACGTGCGCGGGTCGGGCGTGCGGTCGGACCCGCCGCCGTCGGAGTCCTCGTCCACGACGGGCTCCGGCTCGCGGATCGCGTACCAGATCAACACCAGGGCGGCGACGATCGGGATCTTCAGCACCACGAACATCCAGAGGAAGGTGGTCACCTCCACGAGGCGATCGTACCGCCCCTGGCTCAGGCGGGTGCGGCCTCGAGCGCGGTGATCTCGCGGAAGCGCTCGAAGCGCTCATCGATCTCGTCGCTCGTGAGCCGTGCCACGCGCTCGGTTCCGAACTCCTCCACGTTGAAGGAGGCGAGCACCGAGCCGTAGGTCATCGCCCGGCGCAGCGCGGCGTCGTCCTGCCAGTCGTCCTGGGCGGCGAGGTAGCCCAGGAAGCCACCCGCGAAGGAGTCACCCGCCCCGGTGGGGTCGGTCACGGTGTCCAGCGGGAACGCGGGCAGGGCGAAGAAGCCGTCCTGCGTGAACAGCGCCGCGCCGTACTCGCCCTGCTTGGCCACCACAACGCTTGGACCCATGTCCATGATCTCGCGCGCCGCGCGCACCAGGTTGGGCTGCTCGGTGAGCATGCGGATCTCGGCGTCGTTGAGGAAGACGAGGTCCACGCCGCCGATCGTCTTGACCAGCGAGTCGCGCGCGGTGTCGATCCAGAGGTTCATCGAGTCCAGGCCGGCGAAGCGCGCCCCGGTGCATTGCTCGCGCACGCCGCGCTGCACGTCGGGCTGGATGTTGGCGAGGAACAGGTTGCCGGCGTTCCTGGAGTCCTCCGACAGCTTCGGCTCGAACTCCCCGAACACGCCCAGCTGGGTGTCCTCGGTGTGCGCCACGTTCATGTCGTACTCGTAGTGGGCCTTCCAGAAGAAGGTCTGGCCGCCATCCACGTGCTCCACGTCGTCGGTGATCACCCCGCGCCCGTGCAGGACCTCGTACTGCTCGTCGCCGAAGTCGTCGCCCACGGGGCCCACCACGCGCACGTCGGTGAAGAAGCTGGCGGCAAGGGAGAAGTGCACGGCCGCGCCGCCGAGCATGCGCTCCCGCTCGCCGAAGGGCGTCTTCACCGAGTCGAACGCGATCGATCCGACCACCACGAGGCTCATGGGCGCGGCACCTTATTACGCTCACCCCGATGCGCGCGGTCCAGGTCTCCGAAGTGGGTGGGCCCGAGGTGCTGCGCGTGTGCGACGTGCCCGAGCCCCGACCCGGTGAGGGAGAGGTGTTGATCGACGTCGCCCTGGCCGGCGTGAACTTCGGCGACACCCACCAGCGCGAGGGCCAGTACATCGCCGAGCGGAAGCTGCCGTTCGTGCTCGGAGGCGAGGTGGCGGGCACGGTGGACGGCCGGCGGGTGGTGGCGCTGCTGGAGACCGGGGGCTACGCCGAGCGCGCCGTGGCTCCGGCGGCGCACACATTCGAGATCCCCGACGGCGTCTCCGACCACGCCGCGCTGGCCCTGCTGATCCAGGGCCTCACCGCCTGGCACCTGTACCGCACCGCCGCCCGGCTGGGCGAGGGCGAGAGCGTGGTGGTGCACTCCGCGGCGGGCGGGGTAGGCGGGCTGGCCGTGCAGCTGGCCAAGCCCATGGGCGCGGGCCGTGTGATCGCCACCGCGGGCTCGCCCGAGCGTCGCGAGCGCGCGCTGGAGCTGGGCGCCGACGCCGTCGTGGATCCCGACACGGACGAGCTGACCGCCGCGCTGGTCGAGGCAAACCGGGGCGAGCCGGTGGACGTGGTGCTCGAGACCGCCGGCGGGCGGGTGTTCGAGCACAGCCTCCAGGCCCTGGCGCCGTTCGGCCGCCTGGTGGCCTATGGCAACTCCACGCGCGAGAAGGTGCGGGTGTCCAACGCTGCGCTGCTGAAGACCAGCCGCGCGGTGGTGGGGTTCTGGCTGATGCACCTGCTCGACCGCCCGGAGATGCTCGCGGGGCCTCTCGCCGACCTCTTCAGCCGCGCCGCTCGCGGGGAGCTGCAGGTGCAGCTCGGTCCGACCTACACGCTCGAGGAGGTGCGCCAGGCCCACGAGGACCTGGCTGGACGCCGCACCACCGGGAAGCTGGCGCTCCGGCTCAACCCGTGAGAGGGTGGCCCGCCCGCCCACTTCCTCCGGAGGCTCGATGACCCACCCGCGCCGTGTCCTGATCCTGCTCGCCCTGCCCGCCGCCATCGCCACACCGGTCGCGCTGGCCGCCGGCAACGGCGGCTACAAGGGCAAGGTCAGCGGCGACCAAGCCATGAGCCTGAAGGTCAAGAACAACCGTCTCACCAGCTTCAAGGCGTCGATCTACGCCTCCTGCGGCTATCAGAACTTCAACATCACCGTGGCCTACCCGCCGGCCGGCAAGCGCGGGCAGACGGCGAAGATCCGCAACAACCGGTTCAAGGTCGTCTTCAAGGGCGACCCCAGCGTGGACGACAAGCGCACGGTGACCGGCACCTTCAGGGGCTCGAAGGTGAGCGGGAGGATCAATGTCGAGGGCACGTGCTCGGCCAAGGGCACCTACAGTGCGAAGCGGTAGGACCTGGGGCCGCCCGGCGGTCCATCAGTAGTCTCAGTAAGAGATGACGACATTTGAAGAGCTCGGGCTCTCCCAGCCGCTGCTGGACGCCCTCGAGCACCTCGGTTACAAGCAGCCGACCCCCATCCAAGAAGAGACCATTCCCCTGCTACTGCAGGGGCGGGACGTGATCGGCCAGGCGCAGACCGGCACCGGCAAGACGGCCGCCTTCGGGCTGCCCATGCTCGAGTACATCGATCCCTCCGACCACGATGTACAGGCGCTGGTGCTCACGCCCACGCGCGAGCTGTGCATCCAGGTGACCCAGGCGCTGCGCGCCTACGGCCAGAACCGCGGCATATCCGTGGTTGCCGTGTTCGGCGGCGCCCCGATTCGCGACCAGGCATCGCGGCTCAAGGAGAGCGCGCAGGTGGTGGTGGGCACCGTGGGTCGCGTGATGGACATGATCGGGCGCCACTACCTGTTCCTCGACTCCGCCCGCTACGTGGTGCTTGACGAGGCGGACGAGATGCTCGACCTGGGCTTCCTGGAGGACGTAGAGACGATCCTTGGCCGCTGTCCCTCCGGTCGCCAGACGGCGCTGTTCTCGGCCACGATGCCGTTGGAGATCCGCAAGCTGGCCGAGAAGCGCATGTACGAACCGGAGACGGTGAAGGTCAAGGCCGCCACGCTCATCATCGACACGGTCGCCCAGTTCCACCTCGAGGTGTCCGACGGCGACAAGCCCGACGCGCTGGCGGAGGTGCTCAAGGCCGAGTCGCCCGAGCAGGCGATCATCTTCGCGCGCACCAAGATCGGGGTCGACCGCCTGGCCCGTCGCCTCGGCGACAAGGGCCTGCGCGTGAAGACGCTGCACGGCGACATGTCCCAGGGCGCCCGCGACGGCGTGATGATCGCCTTCAAGGGTGGGCGCGAGCGGCTGCTCGTGGCCACCGACGTGGCGGCCCGTGGGCTGGACATCCTCGGGGTGTCGCACATCGTGAACTACGACATCCCGAACTCGCCCGACATCTACGTGCACCGGATCGGCCGCACGGGCCGCGCCGGGGACACCGGCCGGGCCATCACGATAATCACGCCCAAGCAGCGCCGCGAGCTGGAGGCCATCGAGCGCCACGCCGGCACCGACATCCCGGCGTGGAGCAAGAACGGCGCCGCGCCGCCCAAGCCCAGGCCCGAAGACAAGGCCGAGCCGGCCGAGCCGGAGCCCGAGGTCGAGACCGCCGCCGACGAGCCGGAGAAGCTGCCCGAGCCCCGGGCCGGCAGCCGCGAGCGCCCGAGGCGCGAGCGCCGCGAGCCGCGCCGCCGCCGCCACTCCAAGCCGCGCCGCGAGGACTTAAACGGCGACGTGGTGAAGCTGATATTCGGAGCCGGGCGAGCGCAGGGCATCGAGCCCGCCGACGTGGTGAGCGCGATCGTGGACGGCTCGCACCTCGACGGCGAGGACGTGCGCAACGTTCGCGTGCTCGAGCGGTTCAGCTTCGTTGAGGTGCCCTCCGACCGAGCGGACGAGGTGGTCCGAAAGATCCGAGGAAGCGAGGTTCGGGGCGTGGAGCTCCGGGTGGAGGTGGCAAAGAGATGAGTCAGGCGACCCTGCACACCAACCACGGGCCGGTCGAGGTGAAGTTCTTCGACGAGGACGCGCCCAAGACCGTGGAGAACTTCCGCAAGCTGTCGGCCGACGGCTTCTACGACGGCCTGTCGTTTCACCGCGTGATCCCCGACTTCATGATCCAGGGTGGCTGCCCGCTGGGCACCGGCACCGGTGGCCCGGGCTACACCTTCGAGGACGAGTTCAACCAGCACAAGATCGTGCGCGGCGCGCTCGCCATGGCCAACGCCGGCCCCAACACCAACGGCAGCCAGTTCTTCATCGTCACCAAGGACGAGGCGTCGTGGCTGGACGGCAAGCACACGGTGTTCGGCGAGGTCACGGCCGGCATGGACGCCGTGGACGCGATCGAGGGCCTGCCCACCGGCCACGGCGACCAGCCCGACGAGCCCGCCGTGATCGAGCGCGTGGAGCTGGCCGACGGCTCTTAGGCGAAGCAGCCGGCTCGGCCGGCTGCGCACGATCCCCCTCGAAGCTCAGTTGTTGTGGTGGGAGGGCTGCCCCTCCACCGACAAGGCGCACGAGCTGCTCCGCGACGCGCTCGCCGGCGAGGGGCTGGACCCGGACGCGGTCGAGCTGGTGGAGATCGAGACGGATGGCGACGCGGAGCGGGAGCGTTTCGTGGGTTCCCCCACGATCAGGATCGGCGGTGTGGAGGTGGCGCCCGAGGAGGGCGAGCCGGTAGGACTGAACTGCCGCGTCTACCGTCTGCGGGACGGGAGTGTGTCGCCCACCCCGGATCCCGACGACATCCGCGAAGCCATCAGGGAGGCCATGTCGTGAACATCGGAGACGCCGCACCGTCGTTCGAGCTGCCCGCCACCGACGGCACCAGCCACGGCCTCGACGGAGGTCCCACGGCAGTCGTCTTCACCTGTAACCACTGTCCCTACGCGCTGGCCTGGCACGACCGCCTGCTGGCCGTTGCGCGCGACTACGAAGGCCGTGCGCGGGTGCTGCTGGTCAACCCCAACGACGCCGAGCGCTACCCGCGCGACTCCGCCGACGCCATGCGCGAGCGGGTGGAGGCCGACGGCGGCTGGCCCGCTCCGTACCTGCGCGACGAGTCGCAGGACGTGGCGAGGAACTATGGCGCCAAGACCACGCCGGACGTGTTCGTGGTCGACGGCGAGGGCCGCCTGGCCTACCGCGGCGCGCCGGACTCCGACTACGAGGACCCGTCGCAGGACGCCGCCTGGCTGCGCGGCGCGCTCGACGCCCTCCTGGCGGGGGAGACCCCCGACCCGACCGAGACGGATCCGGTCGGATGCAGCGTCAAATGGGGCCAGTAGAGAGCGCTTCGAGCAGCCCGCGCGTGTCGCGGAGGTCGTCGAACGCCGCTTCGGCGCCGGCGTCCAGCAGCTGCTGGCGGGTGAACGATGCGGCGCCCACTCCGATTGCCCGCGCTCCGGCGCCGCGCGCGGCCTGGACATCCAGCGGCGTGTCGCCGATGAGGATCGTGTCGGCGGCGTTCACGCTCACCCCGCGCAGCCGTTCGGCCTTCTCGCGCGCCACACCCACGAGGTCCGAGCGCGTGGTGTGCGGGTCGGAGCCGTAGCCGCCGATCTCCAGGTCCACGAACCGGTCCAGCCCGAAGGCCCCGAGCTTGAGCTCGGCGTTCGCCTCGATGTTGCCGGTGAGAAGCGACTGGGTGATCCCGGGCCAGCCGGCCACGGCCTCCAGCGTCTCCCGTGCGCCCGGCGTGGGACGGCCCTCCTCGGCGATCCGCTCGCGCACGGCACCGAGCGCCACCGCCAGCTCGTCCAGCATCCTCGGCACGTGGGTAGCGCCGTCGGCCACGCCCGCGGCGGCCAGCACCTCGATGGCTATGTCGTGGTCGGTGCGCCCGCCCATCGACACCGAGGTCAGGTCCGCCTGGCGGCCGAAGATCGCGGCGAACGCCTCACCGAAGGCGTCGCGGCCGTAGCCCGCCGTGTGCACCAGCGTGCCGTCGATGTCCCAGAGCACCAGGCGCACGGCAGGGCCCTAGCGCAGCTCCACGCCCAGCAGCTCCTCGAGCCGCGGCAGCGTGGTGTTGGAGCCGCGGTGCAGCACGGCCGTCATCCCGACGGCCTTGGCGCCCTCGCAGTTCTCGCGCAGGTCGTCCACGAACACGCACTCGCCGGGCGGCAGGCCCACGCGCTCAGCGCCCAATTCGAAGATCTCCGGCTCGGGCTTGTGCAGGCCCACCTCGCCCGAGATCACCACGGCGTCGAACATCACCGGAAACGAGTCGCGGTCGTAGCGGCCGGCGCCCCAGGAGTTGGAGATCAGGCCGGTGGTCACGCCGATCGCCTTCGCGCGCTTCACGGCGCCCACCATCGGGCCGTCGGGTTGCATGCCCGCGAACAGGCGGTCCACCAGCCCCTCGTTCTCCGTCACGCCGAGCAGGGGCCCGAAGCGCGCTTCGAACTCGGGCTCGTCGATCTCCCCGCGCTCCAGGCGGCGCAGCTCCGCGCGGGCGTCGGGGTCCTCGCGGAAGAGACGCTTGGCGGTGTCGGGCTCCAGCCCCTCGGCCTCGCAGAAGTCGCGGAAGGAGTCCCACACGTTGGTGGTGAGCACCCCGCCGAAGTCGACCAAGAGTCCTCTCACGACTGGGCGATCTCCCACGCCTTCTCGGCCAGGGCGGGCACGCCCTCGTCGAACATCGCCAGGTACTCGTCGTCGGAGACGCCGGCGACGTAGCTCTTGTAGTTGCCCTCCATGAACACCGCCGCCTTCCAGAGCGCGAGCGTCTGGTACCAGTTGAGCGCCTTCATCGTGCGCCCGCTGCGTTCCTCGTAACGGGCCACGATCTCCTCGCGGGAGGGAAAGCCCGGCTCGCGGGTGACCGCGGACAACTTGCTGAACATCGTGTCCGCCGGGTCATCGCGGCCGACCCAGGTGACGGTCAGATAACCCACGTCGGCGAGCGGGTCCCCGATCGTGGCCAGCTCCCAGTCGAACACCGCCACCACGCGCCCGGGCGGGTCGGGACCCACCATCACGTTGCCCAGGCGGTAGTCGCCATGCACGATCGTGGCCTCGGGCGACTCCGGGAGGTTGGAAGCCAGCCAGTCGGCCACCTGGGCCACGATCGGAAGCTCCCGAGTCTTGTTGTGCTCCCACAGGCCGTTGAAGCGCCGCAGCTGGCGCTCCAGATAGCCCGTGGGCTTGGCGAAGCCTTCCAGGCCGGCCGCGCGCCAGTCCACGGCGTGCACCTCCACGAGCGCGTCCACCAGGTCATCGCCCATCCGGGCCCGGTCCTCCTCGGAGTCCAGCGCCTCCGGCACCTCGCTCGTGATCACGAGCCCGTGCTCCTCCTCCATCACGTAGAAGGGCGCGCCCAGGACCGACGCATCGTCACAGGTGGCCAGGATGCGCGGCGTCCGCGCATTCGTGCCCTCCAGCGCCCCCAGCAGGCGCGCCTCGCGCAGCACGTCGTGGGCGGAGGGGGGCAGGG
>Ga0209587_1000101_pt1 | contig 40303 bp, 35 predicted proteins | sample NGEPerD_2_FD_184512 | JGI IMG/M metagenome (GOLD analysis project Ga0209587, IMG submission 184512) | Arctic peat soil microbial communities from the Barrow Environmental Observatory site, Barrow, Alaska, USA - NGEE PermafrostL1-D... | ecosystem: Environmental > Terrestrial > Soil > Wetlands >...
CCACTCACCCCACCACTCACCCCACCACTCCACAGCCCCACGCTGTGCCACCTAGCCAGGCGGATGGATAAGTGGCTACACTTATAGCCATGAGAAGCGCGGAGCAGATGGCCCTCAAGGATGTCAAGAACCACCTGTCCACGGTCGTGGACAAGGTGGAGCGGGAACATGATCGCGTGGTCATCACCAAACACGGGCGCCCGGCAGCGATTGTCTTGAGTGTGGACGATCTCGAATCTCTGGAGGAGACAGTCGACGTGTTGTCCAGCCGTGGCCTGATCAAACAGATCCGCGAGAGCCTCGCCGAGCTCCAAACCTCGTCAGCAACCGCGCTGTCCAAGGACGAGGCGCTGGCCCTGATCCGGCCGGCGTGACGACCGGTTCCTACGAGGTGGCGTGGACCGGGCCCGCCAGGCGTGCCCTCGCCCGGCTGCCCGAGAAGGTCGGCACGGCAATCATCGAGTTCTGTTACGGCGCCTTGGCTCACAACCCGCAGCGCGTGGGCAAGTCTCTGAGGTTCGATCTCACCGGACTTCACAGCGCCCGACGCGGCGACTTCCGCGTCGTATCCCGAATCAACGAACCGGGCCGCTATGTGGAGGTCGTCGCGATCGAACACCGCTCGGATCTCTATCGTCCGCGATGAGGCTGACCTGAACGCGACTGCTTGGAGTCGGGTGCAAGTGGTTCATGAAGATTGGGTTCGTGGCGGCGCGCATTGAGGTAGCGACAAGGACATCGTTCACGAGGGCGGCCACGCCGCGGGCATGCCTTCGTGCGCTCACGCCCGGACTCGTCGCCACGGCGACCCTCTGGCAGTCCTGCACAGGCCTGGCCACGACGCCACGGTCGCCACAGTTTTCGCGCCCTCACGGTGGAACCCGATCTGCTGCCGTCAGGTCTCGCCGCGGCCGACCTACCACCGGAGGCCCGGAGAATGGCCACCACGGACTGACGTTCTCCCTCTCCTGACTCGCGACGTTCCCTCAGTCCAGTCCAAGCGCACCTCCCCAGCGACCCGCATGGCGCCGTTGGACTGGAGTGCGCGTGCCCTAGTTCCCGTCGCTGAGAGGCTCGGAAAGGGCCCGACCCGCCCCCCTAATGGGGTCTGACGAAGGCTCTACGAGCCCTTCCGTAGGGACCTGCTCACCATCGGTCCAGCGACCCGAATTTCGACTCCCCGCACGTCAGAACGCTAGCCGTTAGGGCTGGTTGCGCGGTCCCTCCTCAAGCGTGTCGATGAACTCGCCGGGTTGGTGGATCGAGGTCGCACCGCGCGCGGCCTGGTTGCTCAGCCGGGCCGATTCCTGCGACCGCTCGACGTCGACGCCTGCCTCACGTGCGCCCTTGGCAGCCAGGTCGTAGGCACTCGCGGCATTTCGCATCGCCGAAAGGTAGTTCTGCCCCGCGAACGCCTCTTCGGCCCGACCGACCGCTCGGTCGGAGTTGCGGAGCTCGAAGTATGCGGCTGCCGGCCGCTCGGCCGACAAGGCCTCCTCCGCTAGCCGGTTGGCGGCCTCGATCAACGCGGCCGTCTGGAAGCGGTCCATGTTGTCGCGGTCGAACTGGCTGAAGTCCCAGTTGAGGTCGATATAGCTCATGATCGAGTTCGACTCGTCTCCGGCCCAGGCGAAGAAGAAGTCACCCGACGGCCCGAAGTCGACGCCGCTCTCACTGTCGTATCCATCATGCGGGTGGCTAAGCCCGACGTGGTGACCGACCTCGTGGATCAGCGTCGTGGTGAGGCCGTAGCCGGCCTCCACGATGCCCGGGGAGACGAACGCGAAGACGTAGCTCTGCGTCCCGTCGCGGTAGTTGTCGTCGGCGAATCCGAGCGCCGGTGCGGTTGCGTCGCCAAGCGAGTAGTTGAAGATCGGGAGCTCGTAGTCCACCCTGTCCCCGTCGTCCTTGGTGCGTCGCAGCTGGAACGAGTTCTGCAAGAACAGGTTCGCGAACGGCGGGTAGCCGAGCTCCGGATAGCACGACTTGTCTTTCACGAGCAGCTGGTAGCAGCGCCTCGCGTCGCCGGAGTACGGCAGGTCCTGGTTGTCGTAGGTCAGCTCGTTGCGGTGCATCAGCTCTGACAGCTCCGGCACGAGCAGGCCGGGCGTGATGTACTCAGCGCTGGCGTCGACTCCTCGCCAACCCTCATAGGTGTTGCTGTCCACGTTCACGGTCTCTGGTGGTTCCTCGGTAGGCAGCTCCACCGGGTACAAGGGTGAGGTCGTGAACAGCAGGTCGAGGGCAACGTAACGGGTGAGCTTGGCAAGATCGCCCGTGAGCGCAGAACGAGGGCGGTAAGCGCCCGGACCGTACTCCCACGCGGTCGGAATGCGGTAGTCGGGCACACCGTCGAAATCGAGGTCGGCGTCGTCGACATTCCAACTTCCTCCCCAGTTCTCCGGCCCAGCGGACAGATCGTGGAACCACACACGCCTGGTCGAACCCAGACCGTTCTCCTCGTCGTCGGCCGTCGTCCCACCCCAGGCCACGATCTTGCGACTCGAGCGCTCCTGCCCGAAGTTGTAGCCCGTGTCGGGATCCGGCTCGTCCATCTTCGTATAGACGTGGAACTCGAAGTCGGGTCGGTCGTACCAGTCGATCAGGTACACGGTGTTCCGCCGCGTGTCGACGCCTTCAGGGGCGTTGCGCGCCAGCCAGCGCTCCACGCTCGGCGCGTCGATGTGGTGGTTCGCCCTGACATTGAGCACGTTGTCCTGCTGCGCGTTGTAGTTCTCCTGGTCGAGCGTCAACGGCGCTGGCTCGGAGAGGCGCTTCAGCTCGTTGAAGAAGCGGTTCTCATACGTCGCGTCGGCGTACCTGATGTTGTAGCGGTACCGGTGGGTGATGCCCAACTTCTCCTCGATGCCGTATCCGGCGCGGGAGCGGACGATGGGCTCATAGGTTTCGGGAAGCTCTTTGCGGAACCCGACCTGCCTCACGTCGGGCCGCTCGTACCCGATGAAGACCACGTTGACCGGAAGGTCCTCGACAAGGGCCGGTTGACCCCCCGGGTCGAGGTGGTCGTACGTCGGTGGGGCACCACTCGCCGCCGGAGCGGCCAGAAAGCCGCTGATAACAGCAAACACGACGGACAGGGCGAAAGTGGTGCGTTTCATAAACGGTCCTTCCAAATCGAGCCAATCTTGAGCGTGGCACCGGAAGCGAAGGCTGTAAAGCGACTTGGCCGACTTGTCACGAAAACCCGAATTGGAGGCCACTAGTGTGGTGTGCGCGCCGCGAGCCGTAGGTCGGCGCACAGGATCGGCCCAATCGACGACAGGACCGGACGGTCAGCAAGGGAGCCCAGGGCAACTACGACGCCCACGACGCCGCAACGCCTCGCCGCCGAGTTCCTCGGCACTTTCGTGCTGGTGTTCGGCGGATGCGGATGCGGATGCGGATGCGGATGCGGCTCGGCCGTCCTGGCCGCCACATTCTTGAGCGCCGACGACGTGCAGCTGGGCATCGGCTTTGCCGGGGGGCGCTGGCGTTCGGTCTGACGGTGCTCACCATGGCGTACGCCGTCGGCCACATCTCCGGGGGGCACTTCAACCCTGCCGTTACGGTCGGGCTCGCGTCCGCCGGACGGTTCTCCTGGAAGGACACGGGCGGCTACGTCGTCACGCAGGTGGTCGCGGCGATCGCAGGAGCGGCTTTGCTGTTTCTGGTGGCCAGCGGTCAGGACGGTTTCTCAGCCATTGTGTCCGGCTTCGCCACGAACGGGTACGGCGACCGCTCACCCGGTGGCTACACCCTGCTCTCGGCACTGGTGGTCGAAATTGTGCTCACGGCGATATTCGTCTACGTCATCCTGCGTGTGACCGACACCCGGGCACCAAAGGGGTTCGCGCCGATCGCCATCGGCCTGGCGCTCACCCTCATCCACCTGATCAGCATTCCTGTCGACAACACCTCGGTGAACCCTGCTCGCTCCATCGGCCCGGCGCTCTTCGCCGGTTCGGACGCCATTGGCCAACTCTGGCTGTTCATCCTGGCTCCACTGATCAGCGCGCTGATCGCGGGCCTCTCCTACGCGTTGCTCTTCGGTGACGGCGTCGACACCGTGCCGCTTGAGGAGGCCAGCGCCGGCTGAGTGTGCGACCGCCTCTGTGTGGCGGCTTCGGTCCCAGTGGCTACAGCCACGCGAACAGGCGTACGACGGCCCCAGCAGACGTCGAGCGGACCTGGACCAGGTCGCACAGCTGGTTGGCCATCCAGACACCGCGGCCGTTCTCGGCGTGGCCTGAGATCAGGTCCCGACCGACGAGTGGGTCTGTGATGGTCCCGGAGTCGCTGACCTCGACCACGAAGGCATCCGGCCCCTTCCATGAGCGCAGCAGACCCCGCCCCCCTCCGTGCAGGAGGCTGTTCGCGGCGAGCTCGTGGGCGGCGAGAACCATGTCCTCGCAGGCGTCCTGGGAAAGCCCTGCCCGCTCGCAGAGCCGGCTGACGATACCCCTCAGCGCGGCGAGGTCTCCGCCTCCGAAGGGAATCTCGTCGGCCCACGACGGTGGCAAGGACAGTCGTGCCGCGAAGGTATCGGTGGCGTGCTGGTGCCCGGCGTACTCAGTCGAGCGATCGACACCTTGGCTGAGCTCCGGGTGGGTGCGCATGGCGTCCTCGATCACCGAGGAGGGGAGCGCTTCGACGTCGTAGGGACAGATCAGTTCCCAGCCCGGCCCGTCGTCGAAGGCAACGTTGAGCAGGGACTCGTGGAGCCGGCCCTCGGTGATCTCCGTGGGGCGCCGACCCGCCCAGATGGGCTCACCGACTCCGCGAAGGGAGGTCTGGTCGCTCGCCCTTTCCAGAAAGCGGCGCCACGCCGGGATGATGCGGGCGGGGTTGCGGCCCAGCTCGGCCATGTCGACGAAGTCCACCCCGGCCGCGTCCGAGCCCAGGGCCGCTCCGAGCGCGGTGAGGCGGTCGGAGAGCATCGCGACGAGCACCGGCTCACCTTGTCGGACGCCTTGCCTCACGAAGGGCAGAACCCGGTCCACGAGGTCGTCGAGCCCACGATAGAAGACCGCTTCGTGGCGGAACGTCCCCACCGGGCGGCTCGAGATCGCGCAATCCGCTGTCACCTGAACTCCCCTCCGCACGTCTCCCTCCCCCGGGCGACGCTGCGTGCCCCCAAGCATGCCTCCTGGGGAGCATGCGGTAAAGCGCCTGCCAGAACATTCCTGATCCGATTCGACCAGCCTCCTGCGGAGTTCGTCCCTGCCACGGCGTGTGGCAGGCTGATCGGGTCGCGTCGTCGTCCCAGAGGTGGCCATGAAGAAGTTCCTGCTGGTCTTGCTGGGTTCGGTGATGACCTTGGTCGGCGCGCTCTGGACGATGCAGGGCCTGGGCTATCTCGCTGGTAGCGCCATGACCGACGTGAGCATGTGGGCCGTCGTCGGGCCGATCGTGGGCGGCCTGGGGGTCGCGTTGCTGTACGTCGCCCTTCGTGGTGCGGTTGCGAGCAGACGCGACTGAGCTGCACAGGATCACCGCGACGTGGGTGGGGCTACGCAGCGCCGTTGAAGTGGTTTGTGACCATTCGCCCATGCCAACGGGATATCCTGAGCAGGCGATGCCACCGTGGGCAATCGTTGATTGCCGACGCGTCCGTGCGGAAAGACGCCCGCTCGTGACCTCGAAAGGTGGATGACCAGGATCCTGGAACCTCACGCGTCAAGTCAGAAGCCGTCCGGCCGGTGGGCACCCCGCCCGCGTTCCTGGCGCGCCCGCGGGCTGCCGCAGGCGCTGGGCGTCACTGCGTTGGGCACGGCGCTTCCGGGCAGCGGGTTCGTGTTCGCGGGCAGGCGGGCCCTTGGTTTCGTGGTCCTCGTGCCAGCGATCCTGCTCGCCGGCTACGTCGGCTGGTACCTCTTCCGCGACCTCGAGGCCGCGCTCACGTTCGCTTTCGACCCGAAACGTCTCACCATCGCGGCCACGGTGATGGTGGGTGTGCTCCTGGTCTGGGTGGCTGTCGTGATCGCGACGTACGTCATGGTGCGCCCGCTCGGCCAACGCCGACTGCACGGGCTCATCGGGGGAGCTTTCGTGGCCGTGTTGTGTGTGGCGGTAGCTGCTCCGATGGTGGTCGCCGCGCGATACTCAGTGGTCCAGGCCGACCTCGTGACTACGATTTTCCAGGGCAACCAGAGCGCGACGGCGCCCGTCGACGTCACCGAGGAGGACCCCTGGGGTGGCCGCGAAACGGTCAACCTGCTCCTGGTCGGTGGGGACGGAAGCGTCCAAAGGGAAGGCGTCCGCACGGACTCGATGATCGTTGCGAGCATGGACGTGGAAACCGGTCGCACAGTCCTGTTCAGCCTTCCCCGCAACCTGATGAACGTCCCGTTCCCCAAGGGGTCCCCGCTTGCGCAGCTCTACCCCGATGGGTACCGCGGTGACGGGGACCAGGGCAGCTGGATGCTCAATGCGATCTACGGCCTGGTGCCGACCCTGCATCCGCATGTGCTCGGCAAGAGCGACAACGAGGGGGCCGACGCACTCAAGCAGGCGGTAGGTGGTGCACTCGGCCTTTCGGTGGACTACTACCTCCTGGTGAACCTGGGCGGCTTCCGCACCATCGTCGATGCGATGGGAGGGGTCACCGTCAACATCAACGATCCGATCCCGATCGGTGGGAACACCGACCTCGGCGTCGCCCCCGACTCCTACATCGAGCCGGGACCCGACAGGCGGCTGGACGGTTTTCAGGCCTTGTGGTTCGCCCGCGGACGGTACGGCTCCGACGACTACGACCGGATGGAGCGCCAGCGTTGCATGATCGACGCACTCATCGACGAGGCGAAACCGTTCAACCTGCTGTCCCGGTATCAGGCCCTTGCGGCCGCCGGGAAGCAGATCGTTCGCACCGACATCCCCGGGCAGCTTCTCCCGGCGTTCGTGGACCTGACCATGAAAGTGCAGGACGGCTCGGTGGAGTCGGTCGTGTTCCGCAGCTCCGAGGCGTTCTCGACCAGCTATCCCGACTTCGCGTGGATGCGCGCCAAGGTGCGCAAGGCGCTCGAGCCGCCCGAGGAGCCCGAACCGAACGGAGTCCCCGGTACGCCGCTGGACGGGGGCGACGCCGACCCGACGCAGTCGCCCGACCCCACCGACGGCCCGACGACCAGCACCACACCGGCCACCGCCGTCAACGCCCAAGACAGCTGCGGCTACCGGCCATGACCTGGGCCGCGCCCGACAAGGCAGTGAGGGTCGTCCGGCGATGGGTGATCTGACCAGACCGCAGCTCGAGGGCACGATCGCGGTCCGGAACGGCCGTCGCCTCGGCTTCGCAGAGTTCGGCGATCCCCATGGTCAGGCCATCGTCTGGATGCACGGCACCCCGGGGGCGCGGCGGCAGATCCCAGTTGAGGCGAGGGCGCTGGCCAGCCGCAAGGGACTTCGGATCATCGGAGTCGACCGGCCGGGAATCGGTTCGTCCACTCCGCATCTCTACGAGTCGATGCTTGACTGGACCGGTGACCTGCGGCTGGTCGCGGACATTCTCGGCATCGACCAGATGCGCTTGATCGGCCTCTCCGGCGGCGGGCCCTACGCGCTGGCCGCCGGTGCCGGCATGCCCGACCGGGTGATCGCTGTTGCGGTGATGGGTGGTGTGGCGCCGACCGTCGGGCCGGATGCCGTCGACGGTGGGGTCGTCGCGTTCGCCGCACACTTCGCGCCGCTGATCTCCGTCGCTCGGGTGCCCATCGGTGTCGCCTTGACCGCGGGCATCCGGCTGACCAAGCCAGTGGCCGGTCGGGTGCTCGACCTCTACGCGGCCGTGCAGCCGGCAGGGGACAAGAGGCTGCTCGCCCGGCCGGAGTTCAGGGCGATGTTCGTCGACGATCTGCTCAACGGAAGCCGCAAGCAGATCACTGCGCCGCTTTCGGACCTGCTGTTGTTCACCCGGCACTGGGGCTTCGAGGCCGCGGACGTAACGGTGCCGGTGCACTGGTGGCATGGGGACGGTGATCACATCGTGCCGCACCGCCACGGTGAACACATGGTCCGGCTGCTTCCCGACGCGACTCTGACCACCATCGCTGGGGAAAGCCATCTCGCCGGGCTCGGTGCTGCCGAGGAGGTCCTCACCACGCTGATGGGGATGCGTAGCGGCCGAGGCCCACGTTCGGTCGCCCCACTTCGCAGGCCAGCACGCCGTCGGCCAACCGCAGGCCCTCGCCGGCCGACCGCAGACCCCGACGGCTAGGCCGAGGCGACCTCCGCGAGTGGTATCGACTCGTCGCGTAGTCGTGCCGGATCGACCGGTGAACCGACGAGCCGCCGGATCGAGTCGATCGCGTCCCAGTCGTTGGCGTGCATGCCCGCGAGGACAGTGCCGCTCTGGACCCAGAACGCGCTGAAGACCCGCGAGCCGGTGGTATCGCCACGCAACACCACCTCGTCATACCCATCCGGACCGACACTGCCGACGTACTCCATCCCCAGGTCGTACTGGTCGGTGAAGAAGTAGGGCAGCCGGTCATAGACCACGTCCTGGCCGAGCATGTTGCGTCCTGCGACGCCGCCCTGCCCGATGGCGGTGTCCCAGTGCTCCACCCGGATCCTTCGGCCCAGCAGCGGGTGCTTCGCCGAGGCCACGTCGCCTGCTGCGAAGACGTCGGGGTGGGAGGTGCGCAGGTGCTCGTCCACCACGATCCCGTTGTCGATCTCGAGGCCTGCGGCCCGAGCCAGCGCGGTGTTCGGGGTGACTCCGACGCCGACGACCAGCAGGTCCGCCTCCAGTGCGGACCCGTCACCGAGGCGTACGACGGTCGACCCGCCCGTCTGCTCGATCGACGACACCTCGATGCCGAGCCGGAGATCGACCCCGTGCTCACGATGGAGTGACGCGAACACGTCGGCGACCTCGGGGCCGAGGACCCGCAGCAGCGGCAGGTCGAGCGACTCGAGCACAGTCACCTCGGAGCCGGCATTGCGCGCCGCGGAGGCGACCTCGAGCCCGATCCAACCGCCGCCGACGATCGCGATCCGGCCACCGGCCGTGAACGACGACTTGATGCGCTGGCTGTCCTCCATCGTGCGGAGGTAGGTCACCGGCGAGCCGCTCTCGTCGGCGATCGAGAGGTGGCGCGGGGTCGAGCCGGTGGCGACCAGCAGCTTGCCGAAGGCCTGCCTGCTCGAACCGGCGACGACCTTTTTCCCGGCCAGGTCGATGTCGGTCACCGGAGTGGCCACTCGCACGTCGACGTCGTGCTCGTCGTACCACTGCGCTGCGTGCACGAACGCGCTGTCGATGTCGGCGCCGCCCAGGAGATAGTCCTTGGACAGCGGAGGTCTCTCGTAGGGCAGGTGAGTCTCGTCACCGTAGACGATCAGCTGACCGTCGTACGCCGACTCGCGCAGTGCCTCGGCGGCCTTGGCCGCGGCCAGCCCGGCCCCGACGATCACCAACGGGTTGCTCATCTCGCCTCCCTGATTCCGCATGCGCACCGCGCAGGCTGCAAGTGTGCTCCGCCTCGATCACCGCGCCAACCCCGTGCGGTCTCGGATCCGTGTGTGCCCGGACCGATGAACCGGGCGAAACCTACGTTTGTCCTGGGTGTGTTGCTCCTAGCGGTCGTCAAGCGGCCGGTTGAGCGTTGATCGCGGTCGAGCCGGGCGTAGTCGGTGTCAATTTCGCCCGTACGAACGATCGTGCGCCCCGGTCGCTTCGCGCACGCCCCGCAGTCCAGTTGATAACTCTGGAAGACTGGCCACATGAGCACCTTCGCCACCATGCATGAGCCCCTCGAGCCGCGCGACGTTCTTCTCGGCAGGACCACGCACGTGCGGCGGATCCTGCCGAACAAGCATCGAAGGATGATCGGCGCGTGGTGTTTTCTCGATCACTACGGTCCCGATGACATCAAGGCGACGGGCGGGATGTGGGTGCCGCCACATCCGCACACCGGGCTACAGACGGTGACCTGGCTGTTCGAGGGTGAGGGCATGCACACCGACAGCCTGGGGTCGCAGCAACGGATTCTGCCGGGTCAGCTCAACGTAATGACCGCGGGTCACGGGATCGCTCACGCGGAGGTCTCCCCCGAGCACGCCCCGAAGTATCTGCATGGGGTCCAGCTCTGGACTGCACTTCCCCACGCGGCGCGCGAAAGCGCACCGGCCGCCTTCACGCACATCGCCGAGCTCCCGACGTACTCCTCGGGCGGCCTCACCTGCAAGGTGTTCATGGGCGAGCTGGCCGGCAAGAGGTCCACCGCGCCGGCCTTCACGCCGCTGGTCGGCGCCGAGATCACCCTCGAGCCGGGTTCGGCGCAGACGATCCCGCTCAACCCCGCGTTCGAGTACGGCGTCCTGTCCGTCCAGGGGACTGTGACGATCGGCGGGACGGAGGTCCCCCAGAACGCGATGAGCTACCTCGGCGATGGCCTCCGGGACCTGTCGGTCAGCTCCGCGCGGGGGGCCACCGAGAACAGCGTGCTGATGCTGCTGGGCGGCGCGCCGTTAGAGGAGCAGATCGTGATGTGGTGGAACTTCATCGGCCGCAGCCACGAGGAGATCGTCGAGCAGCGGCAGGCATGGAACGGTGACGGCATCGCCTGGGTCCCGGAACGGTTCGGGCAGGTGGCGAGCTTCGACGGGGACCGGCTGCTCGCGCCGCCGATGCCGAACATCCGGCTCAAAGCGCGCGGCCGCGTCGCCGGGTAGCTCACCGAACAGCCAAACAGAGTCACATTTATTGGTGTCAAAGTGACCACTGGGACCATTCGTGCGCAAGAATGGGCACCACAACCGCATATGTGTGTCGCCGGGAACTATCCGGACGCTCCGACGTCAGACCGCTGGGGAAGGCGTATCTCGACGCCGGAACAGGAGGTCACGGTGACCACACGCGTTACTACTCGGGGCGTGCTCTACGTCCACTCGTCGCCGTCAGCGCTGTGCCCGCACATCGAGTGGGCCGCCGCTGGCGTGCTTGGGCACGCCGTGGACCTCGAGTGGACCGGACAGCCCGCCCAGGTCGGCACCTACCGCGCGGAGTACTCCTGGTCGGGAGAATCAGGCACCGCGGCCGCGATCGCATCCGCCCTCCGCGGATGGGACCGACTCCGGTTCGAGGTGACCGAGGAGCCGACCGGCGGCACGGAGGGTGTCCGGTTCTCCTGCACACCCGACCTCGGCATCTTCCACGCCGTCACCGGTATCCACGGCGACATCATGATTCCGGAGGACCGGCTGAAGGCCGCCGTGGTCAAGGCTGCCCATTGCGACCTGGCCGCCGACCTGGCTGCCGACTCGACGCTCCTCGGGGAACTCGAAAAGCTTCTCGGCAAGCCCTGGGACGACGAGTTGGAGCCGTTCCGGTACGCCGGTGACGGTGCTCCGGTGCGCTGGTTGCACCAGGTCGTCTAGCGAGGGTGGCTCAGGCCTGCTGCTGGGCGATGTTGACCATCCAGGCGATGCCGAACTGGTCCACGCACATGCCGAAGTCGTCGCCCCACATCTGCTTCTCCAGAGGCATCGACACAGTGCCGCCCTCGGACAGTTTCTCCCAGTAGCCGCGCAGCTCGCCGCCGTCGTCCCCGCTCAGGCTCACCGCGATGTTGGTTCCCGGCTCGTGTGCCATCCCGGGCGGGGTGTCGGCACCCATCAGGGTGAATCCGTTGTCGGTCTCGAGGTGGGCATGCATGATCTTGTCGGCTTCCGGGGCATCCGCCGCGCCGTACTCGCCGAAGGTGTTCACCGTCAGGGTGCCGCCGAAGACGGACTTGTAGGACTCCATCGCCTGCCGGGCGTTGCCGGCGAAGCTGATGTAGGGGTTGAGAAGAGAGGCCACCACATGCTCCTATGCTTGAAGGGGAGTAGGTCAGTCCTCGCACACTAGCGCGCCTGGCAAACCCCCATCTATCGCGGTGGTGTGGACGGTTTGCTAACGGCACACCGCTGGCAAACCGTCCATAACGCTTGGGGAGTTCAGGTCACCCGGTCGTCAGAGCGGGATGTTCCCGTGTGCGCCGCGCTGGACCAGCCCGGCGTCACTAATTGCCCGCGCCAATGCCGAGCGGGTGGCGGCCGGGGAGACCACCTCGTCGACGACCCCGATCTCGATGGCCTTGTCCACTCCACCGGCGATCCGCTCGTGTTCGAGCGCCAGCTCTGCCTCGACCTGGGGACGGATCTCCGGCGAGACCTCGAGCAGCTTGCGTCGGTGCAGGATCCTGATGGCTGCGACGGCTCCCATCACCGCTATCTCGGCGCCCGGCCAGGCGAAGACGCGGGTGGCGCCCAGGGAGCGTGCGTTCATCGCGATGTAGGCGCCGCCGTACGTCTTGCGCGTCACCAGCGTGACCCGGGGCACGACGGCCTCTCCGAACGCGTGCAGCAGCTTGGCGCCGCGGCGTACGACACCGTCCCACTCCTGTCCGACACCGGGCAGGTATCCGGGCACGTCGACGAGCACCACCAGCGGTACGCCGAAGGCGTCACACATCCGCACGAACCGCGCAGCCTTCTCCGCCGACATCGAGTCCAGACAACCGCCCAGCCGGAGCGGGTTGTTCGCGATGACACCGACCGTGCGTCCGCCGAGGCGGCCCAATGTGGTGACGATGTTCGGTGCCCAGCGGGCGTGCAGCTCCTGGCCGGTGCCCTCGTCGAGGACCGCCGCGACGAGCGGATGCACGTCGTAGGCGCGTTTCCTCGACTCCGGGAGCACGTCTGCGAGGTCGATGTCCTTGACGGCCAGTACGTCGAGCGTGCCTTGCGCGCCGAGCAGATGCGCCACAGAGCGGGCACGTTCGAGAGCCTCCTGCTCGCTCTCGGTGAGGATGTGCACCACGCCGGACCGGCGGCCATGTGGCTCGGGCCCGCCGAGCCGGAGCATGTCGACGTCCTCGCCGGTAACAGAACGGACCACGTCGGGACCGGTCACGAAGATGCGCCCCGCGGGGCCGAGGATGACGACGTCGGTGAGCGCGGGGCCGTAGGCGGCGCCACCAGCAGCAGGTCCGAGCACGACGGAGATCTGCGGGACCTTGCCCGATGCCTGCGTCATCACGTGGAAGATCTCGCCGACCGCGTGCAGTGACAGCACGCCCTCGGCCAGCCGTGCACCTCCGGAGTGCCACAGCCCGACTACCGGCGTCTGGTCGGCCAGCGCTCGCTCGTAGGCGCGCACCACTACCTTGCAGCCGCGCTCACCCATGGCGCCGCCCATGACCGTAGCGTCGGAGCAGAAAGCGACCACGGGTGATCCGTCGACGCGACCGATCCCGGCGAGCATCCCGCTGCCATCGTCCTCGGTGATCAGATCCAGGGTGCCTTCGTCGAAGAACGCGGCGAGTCGCAGGTTCGGGTTGCGCGGGTCCTCATCGCGGGGCGGCTTGGTCGGTTTGGGCGAGGAGGAGCCTGCTGATGCGGGCGCGGTCGGGGCAGAGGTCATCGTTGTCCTTGCGGTTTCGGGGCCGAAGGATCAGACCCAAGCGAGTCAGGCACTGCGGAAGGCGATGGCGACGTTGTGCCCACCGAAGCCGAAGGAGTTGTTGAGGGCGGCGGCCGGTCCGTCCGAGAGGGTCCGCTTCTCGTCGGCGATGTCGAGTCCGATGTCCTCGGGGTCGTCGAGGTTGATGGTCGGCGGGACCACGCGGTGGTGCAGCGCCAGCACGGTGGCAAGAGACTCCAGCGCACCGGCAGCACCGAGCAGGTGACCGGTCATCGACTTCGTCGACGTCAGGACCACGTTCTGCGCGGCGTCGCCGAGGGCGTTCTTGATCGCCAAAGCCTCCGCCAGGTCACCCTGGGGGGTGGAGGTGGCATGGGCGTTGATATGCACGAGATCACTGGGCGCGATGCCCCCCTCCTGCAGCGCCATCTTCATCGCCCGCGTAGCACCTAGGCCGGCGGGGTCCGGTTGCGCGATGTCGTGGGAGTCGGCTGTCACACCGGCGCCGGCTGCTTCGGCGTACACCCTCGCACCGCGACGCTCGGCATGCTCCGCGGACTCGAGCACGAGCGCAGCCGCACCCTCCCCGAGAACGAAGCCGTCGCGACCCTTGTCCCAGGGACGCGAGGCGAGCTCCGGGGCGTCGTTGCGCCTGGACAGCGCCATCATCTGGCCGAACGCAGCCATCGGGAGGGGGTGGATAGCGGCCTCGGTCCCACCAACCACGACCACGTCGGCTCGACCCAGACGGATCATGTCGATGCCCAGCGCGATGGCCTCGTTGCCCGAGGCGCAGGCCGACACCGGAGTGTGCACCCCTGCTTTCGCCCCGAGCGCGAGGCCGATGTTTGCGGCGGGGGAGTTCGGCATGAGCATCGGGATCGCGAGGGGTGAGACCCGACGCGGGCCCTTCTCCTTCATCGCGTCGTAGTTGGTCAGCAGCGTCTGCACGCCACCGATGCCCGATGCCATCGCCACGCCGAGACGCTCGGGCTCGACCCCGGAGTCGGAGCCGGGCTCCTCCTCGGCCAGTCCCGAGTCCGCCCACGCCTCACGGGCGGCGATCAGTGCGAACTGACCCGAGCGATCGAGCCGACGGGCCTTCACCCGCTCCAGGACATCGGCCGGGTCAACGGCCACCTCCCCGGCGATCTGGGTGGTCAAGGTGTCGGCCCACTCCTGTTTGAGTGGACCCACCCCGGACTGCCCCGCAAGGAGTGCGGACCACGTCGTGGGTACGTCGCCTCCGACGGGGGAGGTCGTACCGAGCCCGGTGACGACGACTCGAGTAGCGCTCATGATTGTTTCCCAACCTGTCGTTCGGCTGTGCTGGTCACTGTGCTGGTCAGTGGGCCCGACCACCCTGTCAGTTGCTTTGGGCGCCTTCGATGAAGGTCACGGCGTCACCAACGGTCTTGAGGTTCTTCACCTCGTCGTCGGGGATCGTCACGCCGAACTTCTCCTCGGCCGCGACTACCACTTCGACCATCGAGAGCGAATCGACGTCGAGATCGTCGGTGAAGGACTTGTCGTGCTGCACGTCCTCGGCCGGGATACCGGCTACCTCGTTGATGATCTCGGCGAGATCGGAACGAATTTCCTCGGTGGTTGCCATCTGTCGAATCTCCTTATTGGGGGTTGGTGTGTTGTTGCGCAGGCCCTGAGTCTTGCAGAGCCCCAGCGCAGTGCTACGGCACCTTCACGACCTGGGCGGCGTACGCCAGGCCTGCTCCGAAGGCGATGAGCAGCGCTGTGTCGCCGCTCTTGGCCTCGCCCTCGACGATCATCCGGTCGAGGGCGAGGGGGATCGATGCCGCCGAGGTGTTGCCCTGCTCGGCGATGTCGCGCGCGATCTTCACGCGCTCCGGTAGCTTCATGGACCGGGCCATCGCGTCGATGATGCGCATGTTGGCCTGGTGCGGGACGAACACGTCGAGATCGTCGACGCTGATTCCGCTGCGGTCCAGGGCGGCTTGCGCGACCTTCGCCATCTCATAGGAGGCCCATCGGAAGACCGCGCTGCCCGCCATGATCAGGTGCGGCATCACGGGTCGTTCCTGCTCGAGGACGTCGCGCCAGTCCTCCTTCTGCCGGATCATGTCGAACTGCTCGCCGTCCGAGCCCCACACGACCGGGCCGATGCCGGCCTCTTCGGAGGGCCCGAGCACCGCGGCACCGGCGCCGTCGGCGAAGATGAATGCGGTGCCCCGGTCGTTGAGGCTGGTGATGTCTGTGAGCCGTTCGACGCCGATCACGACGACGTGCTTGGCGCTGCCGCTGCGGATCATGTCCGATCCCAGCGCGATCCCGTGGCAGAACCCGGCGCACGCGGCGGAGATGTCGAACGCGGGAGCGCGGTCGGTGCCGAGCTCGTAGCCGATCGCGGTGGCGATCGCCGGGGTCTGCAGCATGTGCGAGACGGTGGCGACGATGACGCATTCGATCTGACCGGGCGCGATGCCGGCCCGGTCCATGGCGCTGCGGGCCGCCGCGACAGACATCATCTGCACGGTCTCCTCCGGCCCCGCGAACCGACGCTCCTTGATTCCGGAGCGCTGCTGGATCCACTCGTCGCTGGAGTCGATCGCCTCGATGAGTTCGGAGTTGGGAACCACGCGGCTCGGCCGGTAGGACCCGATGCCGAGGATCGCGGTGTGGCTGTTGCCTGTCGCTGTGGCAAGTGTCGTCATGCGTTGACTCCCTCGGGGTGCAGCCGGATGAGCGGTTGACCCGGAGACACCAGGTCTCCGTCATGGACCAGCCACTCCACGATAGTGCCACCGTAGGGAGCGGTCACCGCTGTCTCGTCGCCCCGGCCCGCCACCGCGCCGATCTTGGTGTCCGGTGAGATCGCACCACCTTCATGCAGATCGGGGACCTGGGTGAAGGTGCCCTTCGCCGGGGCCACCAGCATTCGCCAGGTCGGCGACGTCTCGATGGGGGAGGCGACCCCGTGCTTGTCGCAGAAAGCACGGGCATCGTCGAGCTGGTCGGGAGTCTTCAGGGCGAACGTCTCCACGCCCTTCATGGCGCGTTTGGCGATCCCGGTGAGGGTTCCCGCTGGCGGCATCTCGAGCATGCCGGTCACCCCGAGATCGAGCATGGTGTCCATACACAGGTCCCAGCGGACCGGGTGGCTGATCTGCGTGACGATCCGCCTGAGCACGTCGCGGCCGTCGTGGACGACCTGCCCGTCGCGGTTGGAGATCATCGGTGTGCGCGGATCGTGGGTGGACACGGACTTGGCGTGCCTGGCGAGCACGTCGACCGCCGAGGCCATGTGTTGGGTGTGGAAGGCGCCGGCCACCGGCAGTGGCGCCAGACGTGCCCGGTTCGGAGCGTCATCTGCGAGCGCTGCGAGCTGCTCAGCGGTCCCAGCCGCCACCACCTGGCCGGGGCCGTTGTCGTTGGCTGCGGTGAGCCCGTGCTGGTCGAGCTTGGTCAGGACGTCGTCCCGGTCGCCGCCGAGGACCGCTGTCATGCCGGTGGGAGCGACCGCGGATGCCGCAGCCATCGCGTTGCCGCGCTCGCGGACGAGCACCATCGCCTGTTCTGCGGTGACCACCCGTGCCCCACTGGCCGCGGTCAGCTCGCCGACACTGTGGCCGACGACGGCACCGATCCGGGCGAAGGCGTCGGCGGGATGAGGGAACAGTTCCAGGGCGGCCAGCAGGCCGGAGGCGACCAGCAGGGGCTGGGCAACCGCGGTGTCGCGGATGGTCTCGGCGTCGGCGGCGGTGCCGTAGTGGAGCAGGTCCATCCCGCTCACCGCAGACAACCAGCTCAGACGGTCGGCGAACACCGGATCCTCAAGCCAGGGCTGGAGGAATCCAGGTGACTGGGCACCTTGGCCGGGGGCAGCAATAACTAGCACACCGACAACTCTGCACGACCTGACGTGACATCGCGCCCACGGCACAAACGAAGATTCCGGGGGTGTTGTTGTAGGAACCCTACAAAGTAATGGCGTCGGGCGGGTTGACGTCGAGTCTGCCGACCGTCAGCGCCACCCGGAGAGTGTAGGCATGACGCGGGTCGGTGGGGCAGAGCCCGGTCAGGTCTGCGGCGCGCCGCAGACGGTAACGAACCGTGTTGGCGTGGATGAAGAGTGCGCGCGCCGTAGCCTCGATCGACCCACCGTGGTCGAGGAAGACCGTCAGCGTGTCCAGGCTCGGGGTGCCTGCCTCGAGCAGCGGCCGGTAGATGTCGGCGACCAGCTGCCGTCGAGCGGAGTCATCCCCGCCCAGCGTTCGCTCGGGCAGCAGGTCGTCGCTGGTGACCGGCCGGGGAGCCTGAGGCCACCCCGGGGCCGCCTGCAGTCCGGCGATCGCTGCCCGCGCTGAGACGTTCGCATGCACCAGATCCGGCACCATCGGACCTACCACGACGGGTCCTTCTCCGAAGTACTGCACGATGCTGGCCCCTGCCCTGTCAGGGTTGTCGACCCCTCCGAGTACGACGACGAGCCGATCGCCCTGCACGGCGCACAGTGCATCCATGCCGACTTGTCGCACGGTCCGTCGTACCTGGTCGGTCACGCTTTCGCGATCCCCGCTGTCCCCCGTCGTCACGGTGTCGGGCGCCCGGCCCAACACGACCACCACGTCGCCCTTGGACTCCCATCCCAGAGCACTTGCGCGAGAGCGCACGGTTTCGTCGGCCTCGGCGCGGAGCACGGAGTCCACCACCAGCGCCTCGAGCCGGGCGTCCCAGGCACCCCGCATCTCGGCCGCCCTGGCGTATACCTCAGCGGTCGCGAAGGCCACCTCGCGGGCGTAACGCACGATCGACGCGTGCACCGAGGCTGCATCCTCCTCACCCACGGCGTCGACCACGTTCTCTTCGACGACCTCGATGGACAGCCGCACCATCTCCACCGTTTGGTGAAGACTCACAACGCCGGTCAGGGTGCGAGGAGCCGCGCCGAACACCTCCGCGGTGAGGGGGGCGTGCGGCTCGGGGTCGCGGTACCACGCCACGAACGCGTGCACACCAGCCTGCACGATCAGGCCGATCCAGGAGCGGTCCTCGGCCGAGAGCCCCCGGAACCACGGCATGTCGCGCTCCATGCGGTTCAGGGTCGCCGCGGTCAGGCTGCCCTCCGATTTCTGCAACCGCTTGGCGATCTGGGCGCGGGAGCGCCCCCGCGACGTCGTGGTCATGTGCTGAGCCTAAGGTGCTGTGCCGTTCGGACGTGACCCTTGCCAGACAAATGGAGCATCGTCAGGCCTTGGGAGCCGAAAGGTGAACAGTGCAACCTGTTCTGGCTAACATCGAAGCAAACAACTCGCGAGGAGCGCCACGGATGCCTAAGCCGGTCGAGGTGCAGTACCTAACCATCCACGGCCATAAACGCGCCTTCGTCAAGACCGGTTCGGGTCCGGCGCTGTTGCTTCTGCACGGGCTCGGATGTGACCACACCACATGGCAACCGGTGATCGCGGCGCTCTCGCGGCGCTACACGGTGATCGCCCCTGACCTGCTCGGACACGGCCTCTCGGACAAGCCGCGCGCAGACTACAGCGTCGGCGGCTACGCCAACGGTATGCGCGACCTACTCACCGTGCTCGGGATCGACAAGGTCACTGTGGTCGGCCACAGCTTCGGCGGCGGCGTCGCGATGCAGTTCGCCTACCAGTTCCCCGAGCGCACGGAACGGATGATCCTGGTCGCCCCCGGAGGTCTCGGTCCCGAGGTGAGCCTCGCACTCCGTGCGATCACGCTGCCTGGTTTCGCGCAGCTGATGTACGTCGCCACGGCGCCTGGCGTGCGCCATCTGGCAGGTGCGGTGATGAGAGGGCTTGCTGCCTCCGGACTTCCGCATACCCGTGACCTCGACGAGGTCGCGGTGATCTACACGTCCTTCCGGGACAAGCGCACCCGGACCGCGATCCGTCACGTCGTGCGGGCAGTGGTGGACTGGAAGGGCCAGGTGGTCACGATGGCCGACCGGGCATACCTGACCCACGCGATGCCAATGTGCGTGATCTGGGGCACTGACGACGACGTGATCCCGGTGCGCCACGCCGGCAACGCAGCCGAGCTCGCTCCCGCCGCGACGGTCGAGGTGATCGCCAACGCCGGCCACTTCCCACACAAGGACCATCCGCAGCGCTTCGTGCGGATCGTCGACGACTTTATCCGCACCACTCAGCCGGCCGTGTATCACCGCGGACGGTGGCGTGCGCTGCTCAAGGCCGGTCGCCAGACTCCGATGCCCGAGGCCGCGGTGATCGAGGCCCTCGCCTGAGCGGGCGGCCCGCGGGTCAGGCGTCGCCGCCCTCCTGCTTGCGGTCGCGTACCGCGGTCGGGTCGTCGATCCGGTAGGAGTCGAACGCTTCCTGCACGGTCTCGCGCTTGATTTCGCCCCGGTCCGCCAGGGCTGCCAGCGCCTGCACGACGACCGACTCCGCGTCCACGTGGAAGAAGCGGCGTGCCGCAGGACGGGTGTCGGCGAACCCGAACCCGTCGGTCCCGAGCGCGTGGAAGTCACCAGGGACCCACTTCGCTATCTGGTTAGGTACGGCCCGCATGTAGTCGCTCACCGCGACCAGAGGTCCGCCGGCATCCTTGAGCTTGGTGGTCACATAGGGGACCCGTGCGTCCTCGGACGGGTGGAGGAGGTTCCACTCCTCCGTGGTGACGGCATCGCGGGCCAGCTCGTTCCACGACGTCACGGACCAGGTGTCGGCAGCGACTCCCCAGTCCTCGGCGAGCAGTCGCTGCGCCTCGGTGATCCAGGGGAAACCGACCCCTGAGGCGAGGAGCTGAACCCTCGGAGGCTTCGCGGATCCGTTCGTTGCCTCGATCTCCGGGGGCGCGGCGAAGTGGTAGATGCCTTTGAGCAGCCCCTCCACGTCGATGTCGTCGGGCTCCTTGGGCATCATGATCGGCTCGTTGTAGACCGTCAGGTAGAAGATGACGTCCTCACCGTGCGGGTGGTCCTCGGTGGAGCCGTACATCCGGCGCAGCCCGTCCTGAACGATGCGGCTCACCTCGTGCGCCATCGCCGGGTCGTAGTGCACTACCGCGGGGTTGCTGGCTGCGAGAAGCGGTGAGTGGCCGTCGGCGTGTTGCAGACCTTCACCGGTCAGCGTCGTACGCCCCGCCGTGGCGCCGACCAGGAAGCCGCGGGCCAGCTGGTCGGCCATTGCCCAGATCGAGTCACCGGTGCGCTGGAAACCGAACATGGAGTAGAAGAAGTAGAACGGGATCATGTGCTCGCCGTGCACGGAGTACGCCGATCCTGCGGCGGTCGCCGATGCCACCGCACCCGCCTCGGAGATGCCCTCGTGCAATAGCTGTCCCTGTGCTGACTCCTTGTAGGTCAACAGCAGCTTGCGGTCGACCGAGTCGTAGGTCTGGCCGGCGGGCTGGTAGATCTTCGCGGTCGGGAACATGGAGTCCATGCCGAAGGTGCGGAACTCGTCGGGTGCGATGGGCACGATCCGGTTGCCGATCTCCTTATCCTTGATCAGGTCCTTGAGCAGCCGGACGAGTGCCATCGTGGTGGCGATCGCCTGTTTGCCCGAACCCTGCTTGAGCTCGTCGTACATCTTGTCACCGGGCAGCTTCAGCGACTTCGCACCGACGATCCGCTTGGGCAGTGAGCCGCCGAGCTGACGGCGTCGTTCGAGCATGTACTCGATCTCGGGGGAGTCGGCGCCCGGGTGGTAGAACGGCGCGATGTCGGCGCCGTCGATCTGTTCGTCGCTGATCGGCAGGAACAGCCGGTCGCGGAACGTCTTCAGGTCCTTCTTGGTCAGCTTCTTCATCTGGTGGGTGGCGTTCTTGCCCTCGAGCGCGTCGATCGTCCAGCCCTTGATGGTCTTGGCCAGGATCACCGTCGGCTGGCCAACGTGGTCGGCGGCGGCCTTGAACGCCGCGTAGACCTTGCGGTAGTCGTGGCCACCGCGCGGCAGCTTGCGCAGGTCCTCGTCAGAGAGCCCCTTGACCATCTTGCGCAGGCGCGGGTCGTCACCGAAGAAGCTCTCCCGGATGAACTCACCGCTCTCGACGGAGTAGGTCTGGAACTGACCGTCCGGCGTGGCGTTCATCTTATTCACGAGCGCGCCGTCGACGTCTCGGGCGAGGAGGGAGTCCCACTCTCGGCCCCACACCACCTTGATCACGTTCCAGCCCGCCCCACGGAAGAACGACTCGAGCTCCTGGATGATCTTGCCGTTGCCGCGCACTGGGCCGTCGAGCTGCTGAAGGTTGCAGTTGACCACGAACGTGAGGTTGTCCAGCTCCTCCCGGGCGGCCAGGCCGATGGCGCCCAGCGACTCCGGTTCACCCATTTCACCGTCACCGAGGAAGGCCCAGGTGTGCTGCTGGCTGGTGTCTTTGATGCCGCGGTTCTCCAGGTAGCGGTTGAAGCGGGCCTGGTAGATCGCGTTGAGCGCGGTCAGCCCCATGGAGACCGTCGGGAACTCCCAGAAGTCCGGCATCAGACGCGGGTGCGGGTAGGACGGAAGACCCTTCCCCACGCCGTGCTGCACCTCTTGGCGGAAGAACGACAGCTGCTCGTCGGTGAGTCGGCCCTCGAGGAACGCCCGGGCGTAGATGCCGGGCGAGCCGTGACCCTGGATGTAGATGTGGTCGCCGCCGCCGGGGTGGTCCTTGCCGCGGAAGAAGTGGTTGAAGCCGACTTCGTAGAGGCTGGCCGAGGACTGGTACGTCGCGATGTGGCCGCCGACCTCGAGGCCCTTCCGGTTGGCCACCGAGACCATCACGGCGGCGTTCCAGCGGATGAACGCGCGGATCCGGCGCTCGATGTCCTCGTCGCCGGGGAACCAGGGCTCCCGCTCCGGGGGGATCGTGTTGATGTAGTCGGTGCCGCGCAGTCCCGGCACCCCGACCTGCTTCTCTCGGGCACGCTCGAGCAGCTTGAGCATGACGTAGCGCGCGCGGCTCCGGCCCCGTTCGTCGAGGAGCGCATCGAGCGAGTCGAGCCACTCCTGGGTCTCGTCCGGGTCGATGTCGGGCAGCTGCGTGGGAAGACCCTCGTGAATCACGGAAGGCGCTGCGGGGCGTTCTTTTCTCTTCGCCACGGTTCCTCTGCTCTCGGTTCAGATGTGAGATGCGGTCCGGGGTCACCGGAGCCAGTCTCAATCGTGTCACGTCCGGCAGGATCTCGAAATTTACCGACGAGTAGGTCTCGGGATCAGACTCGGGTGAGCGGGACGTGGCGACCGTAGGGGAGTACGACGGTGATGGCGTCCCCCGGTCGCACCAGCCCCGAACGGGTCACTACGGCCATCACCCCGGAACGAAAGGAAGACCTACCGCTGGCGTCGGTGGTCGTCACCTGCTTTCTCAGTCCCGACGAGAAGTCGTCGATCTGTCGACAGGGGGCGCAGGCCGGTCAGACGTACCTGTGCCTCCTCGCCGATGTGCAAGATCGTGTCGGTGGACAAGATGCGCAGGTCGAGCCCGGTTGTGCTGATGTTCTCTCCGAGATCCCCCGGACGCACGACCTGGTGGCCGGCCGCGAGATCCGCGAACAGCTCGGCCTCGATCAGGTGCACCTGACGCAGGTTCGGCAGGGTGGGGTTCCTGGCGGCACGGGACCGGTGCTGCACCGTCGCGCCCGCATGCGCGTCACCCTCCACACCATGGCCTTCGACGAGGCGGACCACTCCGGTTGGCTGCTTGCCGATCCCGTGTGCGGCGCTCCGGGACACCGAACTCACCAGGCTGGGCATCTGACTCACGCCAGCAAGTTACCCCGCCGGCTCAGCCTGCGCTCACACCGGTGCTGTCGTCCACCAGGTCGTGCAGGGAGCTCCGGACCCGATCGAGACTGGGACGCGCGTCGGGACGCTGGTCGAGGCAGCGCCTCAGCAGGTCCTCGTAGGCGCCGGGCAAGCCGGGTGCCAGCCGCGGAGCCGCCGGCGCGCGCCTGTGGATGAGCGGGAGCCGACGTCGGCTGCCCCAGGTCGCCTCCTCGCCGAAGGGCATCTCGTCGGTGAGGGACTCCAGCAAGGTCACTCCCAGCCCCCACACATCGGATGCAGGCGAGAGGTTCTCTCCCAAGGCCTGTTCGGGCGAGAGGTATCCCCGCGTGCCGGCACCGGGCCGTCCGCTGCCCGGTCGACCTACCAGGCTCAGGTCGATCAGTGTCGCGCGGCCGGACTCGACCACGATGTTCGCGGGCTTGACGTCCAGATGCAGCCACCCCTGGCGATGGAGGTAGCCGAGCACCGAGGCGAGCTGCAGCCCGAGGGTGGCCGAGTCGCTGACGCTGAGCGGGTTGTCCTCGATCAGCGCGGCGAGGGTGGCCCCGTTCAGGGTTTCGAGCACCATGGCGGGCACCGGTTTATGCACCACCTCGTAGCCGCGCACCAGGTGCGGGTGTGTGAGATGTCGAAGCAGGGTGCCTTCTTGGATGACCGCCTCCCGCACCCGGACCTCGTCACGCCGGTCAGGCCGGAGGATCTTCACGATGCAGCGGCAGTCGCGCTCGGTGCTGTAGACGTCGTAGGTGTCGATTCTCCGACCATGACTGAGTAGGGCTACGACCTCGTAACCCGGCAGGACCTCGCGTCCCGGCTGAACGGTGGTGGCTTTCTCGTGCATGTAGGGGCAGTCTCTCAGATCGGTTGTGGGGACTCGGTGGGCCAAGGCGGAGCGGCCACCAGCGGCTCGAGAGGAGAATGCCCTTCTGGCACGACGTGACCGTGGTCGAGCCGGATGACCCGGTCCGCGAATTCGATGGCTATCGGGTCGTGGGTCACGATCACGATGGTCCGCCCGTCCACGGCTGTTCTCAACGGTTGCAGCACTCGTCGCGAGGTCGCGGAGTCCAGGCCCGTGGTCGGTTCGTCGAGCACCAGCACGGGAGTGTCGCGGAGCAGTGCCCGGGCCATCGCGACCCGCTGTCGTTGACCGCCCGACAACGAACGTCCGCGCTGACCGACCCGGGTGTCGTACCCGTCCGGCAGCAGCCTGATGAACTCATCGGCATCCGCGGCGCGGGCAGCGTCCTGGATGTCGTCGAGGCTGGCTGAGGGGCGGGCGAAGGCGATGTTCTCGCGGATGCTGGCATCGAGCAGCAACGTCTCCTGGAGCACGACCGTCACCGATTCGCGCAGCGACCCGAGTGTGACGTCGCGCAGGTCGTGTTCGTCGATCCGGATCCGCCCGTGCGAGGGGTCCACGTGTCGGGTGAGGAGTCGAACGAGTGTCGACTTCCCCGCTCCGCTCGGGCCGATCACGGCAACGACCTCGCCCGGGGCAATTTCCAGGTCGACGCAGTCCAGAGCGTCGGTCTTCGTGTGGGGATAGCGAACCGAGACGCTCTGGAGGCTCAGGGCGCCGCGGGGGTTCGTCAGGGGTGTCGCGTCCGGTCTGTCCACGGGTGCGGGCTCGTCCATCAGCTCTACGATCCGCTCGATGCCGGCGGTCGCGGAGTAGAGACCGGGTAGCAGGTCGGCCAGGTCGCGGATCGGGCGGTAGCACTGCGCGAGCAGGGTCAAGAACGCGAGGAGTCCGCCGAGGGAGAGCCGGTCGGTGGCCAGAGCCCAGACACCGAGCGCGATGACGATCAACGTGCCCACCAGTTCGGCCAGGTCCACCAGGGGCAGGAAGACGGCACGAACCCGACTCGAGGCGAGCGCGGCTCCGGCGATCGCCTCGTTCTGGCGGTGGTACTTAGCGACCGCGTCCTCCTCGCGATTGTAGGCCTGCACCAACGGGCCGTTGGAGAGGTTCTCCTCGGTCACTGCGCTAAGGGAGCCGGAACGGCGGCGGCGCTCTCGGGAGACGTCCTTCACGAATCTGGCAAAGTGTGTGGAGACCCACCAGAACACCGGCACCACGATCATCGATGCGAGGGCAAGCTCCCACTGCAGGTAGAACAGTGCGCCCACGTAGAACGTCAGCCGGATCACTGACCCGAGGCCTTCGGTCAGCTGCGCGATCATGAAGCTTTCAACGGCTGCGACGTCGGAGGTCATCCGCGACATGACGTCACCCAGCCTCCGGCACTCGTGGACGTGCAGGGGCAGCGACAGCACATGACGGAAGACGTCGGTGCGCAGGCGCACCAGGAAGCGCTGAGAGACCCAGGTGGACAGGTAGTCGTCAAACCCGGAGATCACTGCACTCATGACGTTGAGCCCGACGTACAGCAATGCGAGCGTCAGCAGCGGCTGCAGGTCCGCGGGAACCAGCACGTCGTCAACGAGGCGCTGGAACAACATGATCTCGACGACCTCGATCGCCGGGGCCGCCAGGAGCACGCCTAGGCCGAGCACCAGCCATAGGCGAAGCGGGCGCAACTGTGGCCAGAACCGACGGATCACCTGCTTGATGGTCATCCCCGGCGCGTGGTCGACGAACGGTGCGTCGTCGGCGGCGGGCCGAAGGGAGGCGACCGCTCGCTTCCAAAGAGTGCTCATATCCTCATTCTGACGCAGAAAAGGGTTGGGTGGCCCTCGCGGAGCCACCCAACCCTGTCTGTCCTGTCATGCAGTTCAGCTGCTGCGGCTGTTGCTGCGGGAGCTGCTGCGGTTGCGACGACGACGACGACGGTTGCGACGACGCCTGCGGCGCCGACGCCGGCGACCGTCATTGCTGCTACTCGAACCGCCACCTCGCGCCATCCGTGCGGGCTGAAGTGCGGTGAAGATGCTTGAGCGAGCCATGGTCTGACCTCCTTGCCCGGTGAGTCGGTGTTCCCAAGAGATGCTTTCGGGAAGCTGATGAAGTAAGACTGCGCGTTGGATCTAAATCCCCGATGAGATCTAGATGAGTGTGTTCTTAGGTTGCATCTCGGTTCGCGCGACCCCCAGACGGAGACGCAGTAGCCTGTCCCCTGTCGGCGGGGTTGCGCGCGAGATGGACTTCCGGTGGACTACACGGCATGACGAGCGCGATCCCGCACTCGGACGATGATCATTTGGAGGAGTCAGTTGAGCGCGAGCACGGGTGGCCACGAAGGCACCGCCACCCAGACGGCCGGTAGTCGATTGGGCCTGAAGCCCGGGATGGTCGTCCAGGAGCTCGGCTGGGACGAAGACGTAGACGACGAGCTCCGCGTCCAGATCGAGAACACCATCGACGCCGACATGGTCGACGGCGACTACGGCAACGTGGTCGACTCCGTGGTGCTGTGGTGGCGCAACGAGGATGGTGACCTGGTTGACGCGCTCGTGGACTCGCTCACTGATCTCGTCGGCGGGGGGGTCATCTGGTTGTTCACCCCCAAGGTCGGCCGCGCCAACTCGGTGGACGCGACCGACATCGCGGAGGCGGCGCCGATCTCCGGGCTGTCCACCACCTCGACCGCCGCGGTGAGCAAGGATTGGACCGCGATGCGGCTGGTCGCGCCGAAGACTCCGCACTGATTCCGCAGCACTGATTCGTCAGGCCCTGCTCGCTGGCTGTGTAACCGGTAGTTACTGTTACCGGACCTCGAACCGTAAAGGACACACACGATGTTGGCGAAGGCTGCCGGTCTGCTCGCGAAAAAGCTCACCACGCTGAAGGTGCTGGCGTCGTCGGGCGTGATCCACCCCTATCCACCGCGCGTTCTGGTCGGGATGGTCAGGACGCTGCGAGACTGGGGTCGTGGCCCGGCCGGCGGGTTCATCACGCTCGCCCAGCGGGTCCCCGACCGGGTCGGCGTGATCGACGAGCTGGGTTCCCTGACGTTCAAGCAGGCGCATCAGCGCAGCAATGCGCTGGCTCACTCGCTGCGAGACCTAGGGGTCGGCGAAGCAGACAGTGTCGCCCTCCTGTGCCGCAACCATCGCGGGTTCATCGAGTCGGCGATCGCGGTCTCGAAGCTGGGTGCGGATGTGCTCTATCTGAACACCGCCTTCGCGGCGCCCCAGCTCGGTGAGGTTTGTGAGCGGGAGCAACCCGCGGTCATCATCTACGACGAGGAGTTCGCTGGCCTTCTCAACCAAGCCGGTATCGAAGTCACCAGGGTCCTGGCGTGGCAGGACTCCGGTTCCACCGACCTGGCCACCACCGAGAAGCTCATCGAGGCAGGTTCGGATCAGGATCTGGTCCCGCCGGAGCACAAGTCTCGCTCGGTGATTCTGACCTCCGGCACGACCGGGACGCCCAAGGGCGCACCACGAAACGAGGGCTCGATCGACGCCGGCGTCGCCCTCCTGTCGAGGCTGCCGCTGAAGAGCGGCTGGCGCTGTCATATCGCAGCCCCGCTGTTCCACACCTGGGGCTGGGCGCACCTGAACCTCGCCATGCTGATGGGGTCGACGGTCGTGCTGACCCGCAAGTTCGACCCGGAGGAATGCCTGAAGGCGGTCACCGAGAACAACTGTGACTCCCTGGTGGTGATCCCGGTGATGCTGCAGCGCATCATGCGACTGCCTGAGGAGACTCTCGGCTCCTACGACCTGTCCCGGGTGAAGGTGGTGGCCGCATCGGGATCGGCGCTGCCCGGAGACCTCAGCACCGAATGGATGGACCGCTTCGGGGACAACCTCTACAACATCTACGGCTCCACCGAGGTGGCCTGGGCGACCATCGCGAACACCGCGGACCTACGCGCGGTGCCCGGCACGGCCGGCAAGCCGCCGCATGCGACAGTCGTGAAGGTGTACGACGAGGACGGCGGCGAGCTGGCGCAGGGCGAGGCCGGAAGGATCTTCGTGGGGAACTCGATGCTGTTCGAGGGCTACACCGGTGGCGGTTCCAAGGACATGATCGACGGCCTGATGGCAACCGGCGACGTGGGACGGTTCGACAAGGAAGGTCACCTGATCGTCGAGGGACGCGATGACGAGATGATCGTCTCCGGCGGTGAGAACGTGTTCCCGCAGGAGGTCGAGGACTGTCTGGCGCGCCATGAGGCAGTCGTCGAGGCGGCCGCCCTGGGTGTCGACGATGAGGACTTCGGCAAGCGCCTGCGTGCGTTCGTCGTACTCACCTCACCCGACGCCGTGGACGAGGACGCTCTGAAGGACTACGTGAAGTCGAACCTGGCGCGGTACAAGGTGCCGCGCGACTTCGTCTTCCTCGACGAACTGCCTCGCAACGCCACCGGCAAGGTCCTCAAACGCGACCTGGCCGAGCACGACGCCGACGGTTCCGGCTCGGGCTGAGGCGTGAGCCTCGAGGTAGGCCAGCCCGCACCCGACTTCGAGCTGCCCGACCAGCACGGACAGCGGGTTCCTCTCGCTTCGTTCCGGGGCAGCACACCGGTGCTGCTCGTGTTCTACCCGTTCGTCTTCAGCCGGGTGTGCACCGGTGAGCTACGGACGCTGCGCGACACCTGGGCGGACCCGGTCTCCGACGGCGTGCAGCTGTTGGCGATCTCGTGCGATCCGATGTTCTCGCTGCGCGCATTTGCCGACGCCGACGGGTTGCAGTTCCCGCTGCTCTCCGACTTCTGGCCGCACGGCGCCGTGTCGTCGGCGTACGGGATCTTCGACTCCGACCGAGGCTGCCCGACTCGGTCGAGCTTCCTCATCGACCGGACCGGGGTGGTTCGTTGGCTGGCGCACAACGCGTCGCGGGACGCCCGGGATATCGCGGACTACCCCCGCGTTCTGGGGGATCTCTAGACCGGTGGGCAAAGAACGGCAGAGAGTGACCATGTTTTTCGCGATTTTCCTGACACGGCCCTCACGGGGACAGTTGAATGGGCCTTGCTACGACCGCTGGTGACCCGAGACGCCGGCGGTCGTACGCATTCCCGGACGGTTTGTTCGCTCCGGCGGTCCCTGACGTAGGCTGTGCGTCGCTTCCGGGCGTATAGCTCAGCGGTAGAGCACCTCCCTTACAAGGAGGTGGTCGTAGGTTCGATCCCTGCTGCGCCCACCCACGTTTCCCCAGGTCAGAGGCCTGTTTCCGAAATCACGTGAACATTCGTGCCCTATACGTGCCCTATCGGCAGGGAGAAGGGGCCGTCGGGCGGAGGGTCATCGGCCCACAGTCGTGGGCAGTCCAACGGGTCGATCACGGGTCCTGTCCGATGGTCGCTTGCGTCGCCGGACGGGTTGGCGCAGCTCTATCTGCGGCGGCGGTCCCTCGAGCGGATGCCGTCGATCGCGGCCAGGGGGAACGAGGTCACCCCGTCCGCGTCCGGCCAGGTGATGCCGTGCGCGGCGGCCGCTGCGTACAGCTCGACCGCAAGGGCCACGGCCTCGTCGGTCTGTGCGTCGCTCAACGGCGGGTCGTAGTGGGCGCAGTCGTGCCTGACGTTCCGCTCGATAGCGTTCTGGTCAGTGTCAGCGCTCACAACGCCGGCCCTTGCGTGCGGGCGTCGTGCGACACGAGAACGGCAGCGACGGTCGGCTGGACGGGCTGACCGCAGATCACGAGCGGGCGCTGGGGATCCGGCGGGCCATCGCTTCCAGGTCTTCGAGTCTGATCCGGATGTGACGGGGGCCGAACTTGTAGGCGGGCAGCGAACCGTCGCTGACCCGTCGGCGGATCGTCTTCACCGACTGGTCGGTGATCTCAGCAGCCTGCTCCAGGCTGATGTAGGTCGAGAAGGTCTTCCGGCTGTGTGAGGCCATGGCTGCCACCGTTCGGGTTGGTGCGGACCCGGGTGGTCCGCGGAGCTCCTGACGAGCCGGGGCATCTCGTGGTCAGACATGCCTGCTCGCCTACACAGGTGCGTGACCGGGGTCTTTATGGACACGACACCTCCGACAGCGCACCTTTCCTTGGCTTTGGTGAGGCATGTGGTGAGGCATGTGGTGAGCCATGTGGTGAGCCATGTGGTGAGCGAACGTGGCGGCCATCTGATGGGCGATGAATACACCCGCAGTCGCGCGATCGTGGACACCTTGCTCGGCGGCGAGGCACGAAATCGGGGCAGGGTCGTGGCACACTCGGTCTGTCGGTTCCCGCTCCGAGCACCTGGAGGTCGTCATGACGAGCAACCCGCAGTCTGACCTGCCCGTCGAGTGGGTCAGCGACAAGATCGACCTTGATGAGCTCTTCAAGGACGCCAAGCCGATCGGCGACGGCAGTGACTGGGCGATCCCGGGCTTCTTCGAGTCCGATAGGGAGCACCAGGAGTTCCTTGCCTGGTATCGAGCTGAGCGTCAGAAAGAACTCGCCTGACGGTGAGGATCGTTCTCGACACCGATGTCGCATCTGGTCTGATCAAGCGCACGCTCCCGATCGAGATGATGACCAAGATTGCGTCCCACGAGGCCGCACTGACGTTCGTCACCGTTGGTGAATTGACCCGGTGGATCCACGCGCGGGATCTCGGTGAGCGCCGCCGGCGTGAGATCGAGACCTTCGTGGTGACAAGGCCAACCGTCCCAGGCGGGCAAGACGTTGCCCGAAAGTGGGGCGAGATCATCGCGTACGCCGACAAGCGAGGTCGGCCGCGCCCGATCAACGACTCCTGGATCACCGCGTGCTGCCTCACCTACGGCCTGCCGTTGGCGACGTTGAACGTCAACGACTTCGAGGACTTCGTCGAGTACGAGGGCCTGCAGATCATTACCGCCTGACTGCTTGCTGCCAATATCCGCATGGCACAGCGACGGGTCGTTGCGGAATCGTGGGCACAGTACGGGCACAGGAGGCACCGCAGCGCGCATGGCCTGGGCGACACGTTGAACCCACTATCGTCAAGCCGGATCCGGATGTGCCGAGTGCCGATCCATCAACGCGCGGGACCTCGGACTTGCCCCGGGCTCGGGGTGTAGGAGGTCTCGTATTCCTGCCTCCGCGATGGCGTCGGGGTCGGCAGTGGGCTCGGGCAACGCGGGGCCGCATGCTGCTCGGGTGGCTCGGGCCGGTGGAGGCGGGTGATGCGCCACCACAGTGCGTCGGCGGTGACCTCGGTGGGCAGCGGGCCCGATGCGAGGGCTTGCTGTACGAGGTGGGGTACGGCGGCGCCGGTCCGGGCGAGTCGGTCGAGCCGGTCCTCGAGTTGGTGGTGGCGCGGGTCGGCACGCACCTCGGCCGGGAGGATCTGCTCCCAGTCGTGCGCACGGTCGGCGCCCTGTCCGTGGCCAGCGCGCAGCCGCTGATCGAGGTGGTGCTGGTGGTCGGCGCCGGCGCCGGTGACGGGTGGGCCAGTGGGGTGCGGCTCGGTGTCGGGGACGGCGTAGGCGGCCCGCCATACGGCGATGTCGCCGAGCAAGCCGGTGTCCGTGCGAGCGGGTAGTCCGGTGGCCCACGCCGGGGTATCGAGTGCTCCACCGGGGTCGGAGCGAACGTGGTCGGCGAGGTCGGCGACCCGCTGCGCGCGCTGTTCCAGGTAGTCGCCCCACTCGTTGTCGAGGAGTCGGGCGGGGATTGCAGGCAGCCAGGGGAGTGGCCCCTGGGTGGTGGCGGGCCCGAGCCGGTGGTCGATGACGGCTGCCGGGTCGCCGGCGGTGTCCAGCTTGCGCCATCCGAGCGCCCGGAGTAGAAGGTGTTGGGCGTCGCTGCCGTCGAGCTCGCGAAGGGCGAGCCGGCCGATCAGGGTGGGATAGGCCGGTGCGTCGGTGAGCCCTGGGGTGAACTGTTCGGCGAGGTCGTCGAGGTCGGTTCGCCATTGAGGGCCGAGGGTCTGCTCGGCCGCGAGCCCTAGCGCGTCCCGGTAGCGCAGCGCTGCCTGGTGCAGCTGCGGGGCGGGGGCGTCGAGGTCCCGGCGGGTGGTCGTAGCCGAGGTCTGGGAGCCGTCGCGGGCAAGGATCGGTTGGAGCATCTCGATCGCCGTGGGCGGCAGGGCGGTCTCCGGACGCACTATGGTGTGCGGGTCGCCGTCGCTGGTGGTGGATAGGTAGACGTGGTTTGAGTCGCGGCCGCGGGACATCGCGACGTAGAGGAGCTGGCGGGACTCGGCGCCGGTGGCGACGGTGTGGCAGGTGTCGGTGGTCATTCCCTGGGCGGAATGGACAGTCGCGGCGTACCCGAGCTGCACGTGCTCGGCGACGTACGTAGCGGGAAGCATCACGCTGCGGCCGTGCCTCAGGTGCCGGACCACGAGCGACCCATCGGTCGAGGCGGAGGTGACGGCCCATCGGTCGCCGTTCTTGACCCAGTCGGTCGTCGACACGGGCAGGCGCCGGTCGTTGTTCCGGGTGACGACGAGGTCGCCGACGCAGGCGGCGGTGCCGTCGGCGAGCTGGACCTCGCGGGAGGGAACTGTGCCGCGGAGGCGGTCGGCGCGGGCGCGTGCGTTGAGCTGGGTGACCAGGTCGCGGGTGGGGGCGAGCAGCAGGGCGTCACGTCCGGCGGCGTGGTCGGCGCCCCAGGCCCGGTAGGCATCGTCGGTGACGGTGCTCAGGTCGCCGACGTGGATCCGGGCGTGGTCGGCGTAGTAGCCGAAGGCGGCGCGGTCGCCGTCGCGCAGGGCGAGGGTGGCTGCTGCTTCGGCGGGGTCGGTGAAGCGGTGGATATCGGTCAGGGTGGTGGCGCCGACCGTTGACCGCAGGTCGCGCAGGAAGCCGCCGGCGCCCACCGCGGCGAGCTGCTGGTCGTCGCCGATCAGCCTCACCGAGCCTCCGCGCCCGATGATGAAGTCGACCGCGTCGGCGAGGTCACGGGTGCCTGCCTGCCCGGCCTCGTCGAGGATCGCCAGCGTGCGTGGTCCGATGGCGCGGATCCAGAAGGGCCAGCGGTCGCCGGGTTGGTTGTGCAGGCAGTCGGTGAGCTTGGCGAGGGTGTCGGTTCGCATCCCGGTTGCCTCACCGAGCTGCCGCGCTGCCGCCGCGGAGGGAGCGAGCCCGATCACGTCGCCGTCGCAGTCGCGCCACGCCCGGGCCAGCACAACGAGGGCGGTGGTCTTGCCGGTCCCGGCCGGTGCGATCGCCAGCTGGAGCTTGTGTCCGGACGTGGCCAGATCACGCACGAGAGCGGCTTGCCCGTCGTCGAGGGTGAGTCCGTTCGCGGCGGACTCGGCCAGCGCGACGCCCACCAGCAGGAGGCTCGCCCTTCTCCCAGCGGTCAGGTGCGCGGCACGAAGCAGACGGTGTTCGGCATCGAGTATCCGGGTCGAGGTGTGGAATCGGGCGCCGTGTACGTCGTACACGCTGCTGCCATCGGGTCGCCGGAGCGCGACCGGTTCGGCCACCGGGTCCGGTACACCCAGCGGGATCGAGCATCGGGTCAGGGTGTGCTCGACGACCCGGTCCACCGCGCTGTCGAGCTCACGAAGCGGGACGGCCGCAGCACGGGCCTGGCGTTCGGCTTCGGCTCGGACGTGCCAGACCTGCCAGGTGGCGCGATGCTCTTCCAACGCCGCAACGACGGTTGCAGCGGTGCCCTGGATCCACGACATGGTCGGGCGGGTGCCGTGACTGAAACGGTGGAGGGCCTTCTCCGCCATGGCGTCGACGTCACGCTCGGAGCCGAGGTAGGTGGCGGCCTGGGTCCGCCATGCCTGACGTTGCTCCGTCTCGCTGCGCGGTTCGTGTTTGGCCTGCCGGGTCTGGAGGGTGGCGGTCTGGGCGAGCGCGAGGGCCTCGATAGCGGTCGGTGTGCGGCCGTGTTGGTGCTGGAAGTCGGCAGCGAGGTGGGCACGCTGTACCTCGATGTCGTGTCGACGCGAAGACCAGGACCTCGCCAGCGAGGGGTTGATGCCGACGATCTCGCGCACCGGCCGGGCGGACATGCCCGCCCGCTCGGTGAAGGTGACCCCGAGCCGGGCCGTGAGCTCGCCTTCCAGCCGGGTGTTGTAACGCTCGGAGGCGGCCACCTTGGCCTTGTAGAGGACCCGACCGTCCAGGGCGAGCCACCGACCTCCTTCGCAGGGGAGGGTCTGCACCTTGTTCGAGACTGCGACGTGGGTGTGCAGGTCGGGATCTCCGGCGCGGGAGTCGCGGTGGGTGAAGGCGGCAGCGACCAGTCCGCGCACCGGCACCTGGCGCACCCCGCCGGTCCCGGAGCGGGTGAACGCGACCTCGCGTTCGAGCCAGCCGATGGTGTCCTTGACCGCCGCGTGGTGGGCGGCCTCGACCTCGGTAGCGATCTCACGCGGGGCGAGCGCCCACAGCACGGAGACGGACTTGACGGGAGAGAAAGTGAGGTCGAACCCGGCGACCGCGGCCTGCGGCGGCCGCGACTCCCGGGCGATGAACCCGGACAGTTCCCGGGCGTCCAGCGGCGCTCGTCGGTGTCGCTCGGTGAACAGCTGGGTGGCAACCAGGGTCTTGATCCGGTCGCGCTCCGGTGCCGGGATCGGAGCCCCGGACGACAGCCCGTCGGCGGTGTTGTGCTCGCGGTACATCGCCGCGACTGCCTCGCGCAGACCCGCGGGTGGGTCGAACACCTTGAAGGCCTGCCCCAGCGCTCCCGCTGCCTCCGCGTCGCGCTGTCTCCCGCCGGCAGCCAGGACAACGTCGGCCAAGGCCGCTGCATTGGGGTGGCGGCCTGAGCCGTATAGGGCGAGCATCTGCTTCTCGGTCACTGGCTCGCCCTCCGCCATGCCGAGTCCGGCCAGCCCGGCGCCGAGCCAACGCCCCGGCGACTCACCGTTGGCCGAGTAGTACGCCTCCAGGCTGGAGCGCCCGCGCTCGGTCGAGTCGACGACGGCGACCTGCCGGGTGAGGTAGGTGTACCCGTCGCCGGCGGTGAGCTTGTGCAGTCCCATCACGTCTCTCACAGGCGCAGCAACCGTGAGTACGTGGACAACCGCTCAGGGTCTTGCACTAGGTGTAACGGGTTGCGATCTCCGATCGCTGCGCTGGTCGATGAGAATCGTGGGGTCGTCCGGCGACGTCGACACACACTGGTGCGGTTGAGCCCGTCTAGGTGTATGGCGCGGGGTTCTCGGGTTGCCACTGGATTGTTGCTGCGAGCACGTGGGTCTGTGTCCTGGCAGAGGACCTTCCGGGCGACGCCGACCGTGTCGTCTAGCGGAAGGAAGTGGTCGGGATGGAGGTCATGTTCGAGAGGGTCGCCGGGCTTGATGTTGGCAAGGCGTCGGTGACCGTGTGCGTCCAGACTCCGTTGCTCGGTCTCGTGCGAGACCAACTGCGGCCACCGCCCGTCCCACCGCAGCCCTCAGCCGAGTCACTGGAGAGCCGCGACGCGTACGAGGCGGTGGTCGCCCAGCAGGTCGCCCGAGTCGGCCACGCCGGACAGCAGAGGTAGAGCGAGTGGAACGCGGCTGCCGGTGGACTCAACGACCGCAGGGCGAAAATCCTCGCCGAATTGTCTGCGCTCCGTGCATGATGCTGAACGGTGAACGGCCGGAGTGCGCAAACAACCCGCATGCTCCGTGGTAGCCGCACGCCGCGGCCGGGGTGATCACGAGGAGCCCGGACCCGCCGTAGTGGGATAGCGGTTAATCGCAGTGGTCGCACACGCCAGTGGCAGGAAGTTGCATGTGGCAGGTCGGGCACATGGCGATGGGACGGTCAATTGCTTTCGCCTGGCGGGCTCGTCCACGCGTGGCGGCCAGTTTGGGGGTCAATGCAGGAACTCCACCATCGGAAGGTAGGTCGGCTGCGCCGAAGTGTCGGTAGCAGGCCAGCCGTTCGTGGGCGGCATGGTCGTCGGGGTCTCCCGGCGTCACGCCGGATGTGGCGTGTACGGCGACGGCATACCCGTCACCTACGCTGCCCCCCGCGTTCACGCAGAGCGAGGAGAGCAGCGGCTCACCGCGGCGTGAGCAGTCTGCCGAGACTCGGCCGAGCACGTCGCCGATCCAGTAGTGCATCAACTGCTTGGTCCGGATCCCGGTGCGGTGCTGAACTTGAGCGGCGAGCTCCTTGTAGGTGACGACGCCGTGATAGCGGCCAGCTGCGGCAAGGAGCACGTCGCGCGCAGCCTCGGCCCACGCCGAGCGCGCACCACCGCGGTCGCCTGCTCGTCGGTGAGCGGCTGCTTCTCGATGGTGTTGAAGAACGACCGCCGGACGGCCAGTTCGTCGGTGCGGATCTGATCATTCGTTGCCGCGGCCAATGCGCGGAGGTCTCGGGCAACGAAGGCCAACAGATCCCGAGCCTCCGTGCCAGCCTCCGCGTGCTGGGCCAGCCTCTTGAGTTCGGCGGGAGGATCCGGCTTGGCTGCTAGCCACGCTTCCAGCACGCTCGCTCTCGGATCATCGCTCCCAGCGCGGCAACGAGCACGACCTGCCACAGAGGGAGTTCGACCGCCTAGCCGCCGCCGACGAACGCCGTCCCCAATCTGCACAAGGGGTGGCCCATAAGACGATCCGTTTTCGATTACACGGCCGGCCGGACGGACTCCTGCGCACCCTTCGGTTGCGAGACAGGTGTACGGCGGGAAGACAAGGACCCATGTCACGATCGAGAACAGCGCGCGAGGAGCCACCGAAGAGCTGTGCGCCTCTTCTACGCAGGCCTCGGTTCGAGGTGTTTGAGGAGGACCGCTTCACAGTCCAGCCGATCTACCCGCTTGCAGCGCATGCGATGGAGCAGGTTAGGGCAGCGCTGACCCGCTATACGCTTGGCTCTCCTCCGCGCCGGATGCGAATGCACGGAGCGCCGCGCAGCATGCGGTGAAGGCACAGTGGGTCCTCTTCACCGCGAACGGGGAGTACGCGGCGCTCACCGAGATGACGCGCAACCGTGGTGCCAGGGTGAGGGACAGGCGGCGGCGGTCGACGTGTTCGGGCTACTGCCCGCCCGGGCTGCTGGTGAGCCTGCTGTCGCCGGTCGTGGCCCATGGCCGTTGTCCGCCCAGGTCTCGCAGCCGGTCGTCGATGGCGTGGGCGGGTTCTGGTCGTCCGAACAGGTAGCCCTGGACCTGATCGCAGCCGTGCAGTCGCAGGAGAGGTAACTGCTCGGTGGCTTCGACTCCTTCGGCGATGGTCTGCAGGCCCAGGCTGTGGGCCATGGTGATGGTCGCCGCGACCAGGGGTGCCGAGGCTCCGGATTGGAGTCCGTCGATGAAGGATTTGTCGATTTTGACTGTGTCGACCGGCATGGAGTGCAGCCGGCTCAAGGAGGAGTAGCCGGTCCCGAAGTCGTCGATGGCGATCCGGATACCGGTGGAGTGGAGGTGCTCGAGTGTGGCCCGGGCCTCGCCGCGGTGCGTGACGATGCTCTCGGTGACCTCCAGCGTCAGTCGGTCCGGGGCCAGGTTGGCGTCGGCCAGCGCGGCTGCCACCATCTGGGGGGTGCTGGGGTCAAGCAGCTGGAGGACCGACACGTTGACCGACATGGTCAGGCGTGCGGCGTCGGGGTGGGTCTGTTGCCAGCGGTGCGCTTGTCGGCACGCATCGCGCAGGACCGATTCGCCCAGCGGCGCGATGAGGCCGGTACTTTCGGCGAGGGGGATGAACGTGGTGGGGGGAATCGGCCCGCGGCTTGGGTGGTTCCACCGGGCCAGCGCCTCGAAGCCCTCGAGCCGCCCGGTCAGGAGAGAGACGATCGGCTGGTAGTGCACTGTGAGCTGGTGATTCGCGACCGCCTCGCGGAGGTCGTTCTCGAAGGAGATCAGCTCGGTGGCAGCATCGCGCATGGTGCTGGTGAAGACTCGCACCTTTCCTTCGTCCTGCGCCTTGGCGGCCTGGCGGGCAAGGTCACCGTTACGGAGGATCTGCTCGGCGTCGTCCGCGGCACCACAGGCCGCGACGCCGATCGAGGCGCGGACCCTGATCGGCAGACCGGCAATGACGATGGGTTCACGTACGACGTCGAGGACCTGGCCTGCGATGGCGAGCGCTTCTTCCGGACAGGTTTCCTCAAGCAACATGGCGAAGTCGGCACCGCCTACCCGGGCGATGGTGTCCTCGGGACGAAGGCACCTACCCAGCCGGTCCGCGACGCTTCCGAGTACCTCGTCGCCGACGCCGTGACCATGAACGCCGGTGATGTCGTCGAAGTCGTCCAGGCCCAGCGTCAACAAGGCCATCGGGGCAGAGCTCCGTATCCTGCGCGACTGCGCATGCTGGATCCGGTCGGCGAGCAACACCCTGTTCGCGAGGTTGGTCAGTGGGTCATGCAGGGCCTGGTGGGCCAGCGCCGCTTCCGCGGCTCTGCGGTCGGTGATGTCGTGCATGGCGACCATTGCTCCGACGAGCACCCCGTCCTCGTCATGGATCGCCTGGCCGTTGACGGTGACGGTACGTGGCTTCCCTCCCCCGGGCGCTATCACCAGCTCGCAGTCTCGCACCCCCTCACCGTGCAACGCACGGTACAGAGGCAGCTCCTCCATCGACAGCGGCGTCACACCGTCTGGCCGGTACACGCCGAAGTGCTCACTCCACCCCTCCGGCCCGGTGGCGGTGTCGTACCCGGGCAGCATCCGGCGCCCGGCCCGGTTCAGCACCGTCAACGTGCCCTGGTCGTCGCAGGCGACGATGCCCGAGTCGAGGTTCTCCAGCACAGCCGCCGTGAAGCCCCGGTGTTCCTCCAGCGACTTCTGCAGGCCGAGCCGCTCGGCCATGTCCTGGACCTGGGCCACCACCAACCGGGGTTGGCCCTCGGCCGGCCCGATGACCGAGACGCTGACGGCGGCAGGCACGCCGTGGCCGTCCGCGTGCCGGTAACGCTTCAATATCTGCCGCGAGTCGACCGCTCCCGAAGCCAAGAGGGCCAACAGCTCCTGGCTGTCTGCGACGTCCTCCGGATACGTGATGTCGTGCACGGTGAGCTTGAGCAGGTCGGTTTCCGTGCGACCCAACAGGCCGCAGAACGCGCGATTGACCTCATAGAGGTTTCCGCTGGTGTCGGCCACCACCATCGCGATCGGGGCATGCTCGAAAGCGAGCCGGGCGCGGTCGTGGGTGGTCGCCCACTCGACACTGCCCGCCTCGTTCACCGCCTCGCCCTGGCTCACTGCGTCCTCACCGGCTGTACCCAGCGGAAGGTGGGCTGTCGAGCCGAGTCGCTCTCGGTGCCATCACGCATACTGCTCATCCCATTTCTCGTTGGCCGTACAGGCGCACTCTGGTGCCGGGACATGTACCTGATGTCGGTAGCCCCGGACGGATGGCCGGCTCACCAGTCCTCGACAGGGTCGGAGCAAACTAACTCAAATGTATGCTTTTCGGACACAGCGCATCGGGTTTCGCCTGAACTGGACCGCGCACGTCGCGAGGTGCCGCAGACTGCACAGGGTTCAAGCAAGCCTAAGGATGTCTGAGAATTCCGTCGTTCTGATCACCTCAGGTGGCCGGGGTGCTGCCGCGGCTGTGTCTGCACGAGCTCTCGACCAGCGACTTCGGCCCAGCGTTGGTGCAGTCCTGGGCACCGGTGCGGGCATGTCCGCGGCCATCATCACCGGTTGACGACGCAGTGGTGACGCGTTTTGCGGCAACCTCACGGTGGCGAACGTCGCCCCAGATCGGGTTGGTGGTTTGCAGGTTCACCCGGCAACCTCGACGGGGACGTTGGCGTCTCCCATGCCGGTGCGGTAGCGATAGGTGGTGCCCTCGTCCTGGACTACGAATGTCTCGACGTTGGTGCGGGACCAGTGCATCACCAGCAGACCGTACCGTTGGGCCAGTTTGGCGAGGGTAGGGAAGTCAACCACGTCGACGACGGGTCGCCCGGTCGGGGAAGGCATGGGTTGAACCTGGATCAGGATGGGGGCGTAGCGCCTGCGGATCCTCGCGCCCTCTCGCCCGGGGGGGTCGAGGCGGGCGAGGAGGGCAAGAACGAGCGCGGCGAGCAGGGCACCGAGTGTGAGGATGAGCGACAGCGTGCGGGCGGTCGAGACGGATAGGTTGCGGCCGGCGATGCTCAGCATTCCAGGGGCCGGTGCGAGTGTCTCCTCGACGGCGGAGGTTCGGTCGGTCAGGGAGGACTTGTCGCCGACCAGAGTGAGCTGCAGCGGCGTCAGGGCCAAGGCCAGTTCGGGCTTGAAGACGGTGTCGTCGACAGTGCGCACGGTGGGAACGACGGCGATGTCGACCTGCGTGACCGGGATGCCGGTCACGAGCGCCGCTGCCTGGGCACGGTCCTCGAGTGCCTTCAGGTTCAGGCGCACCGTCTCGGTGTAGCGGGCGCTGCCGAACGAGACCCGCGGACGTAAGGGAACTGT
>Ga0209587_1000102_pt1 | contig 40166 bp, 33 predicted proteins | sample NGEPerD_2_FD_184512 | JGI IMG/M metagenome (GOLD analysis project Ga0209587, IMG submission 184512) | Arctic peat soil microbial communities from the Barrow Environmental Observatory site, Barrow, Alaska, USA - NGEE PermafrostL1-D... | ecosystem: Environmental > Terrestrial > Soil > Wetlands >...
CCCGGCGCGCGCCGGGATAGAGTACCTGTGTGATAGTGCACCAGCTCCCGACCTGTAGTCAACACGAACTGATACTCTTGATCCACCGACTCTGCTGGCTCGATGTACTCAATAGCGGACAGTTTCCCTTTGCCGCGGGCAAATTCGCCAACGTGCAGGATGGACGTACCGGGATGATCGACGGTGGGGCAAGGCCACTGCAGGCCTGACTCCTCTACGCGCTCGTGGGTGATACCGCCGTAGGATGGGGTCACCGCGTTGATCTCTCGCATGATGTCCCCCGGACCCGAGTAATCCCAACTCGCTCCCATCCGGTTCGCGAGACGCTGCAATATGTCCCAATCCGCAAGACTGCCCTCCAAAGGAGCTAGGGCTTCGCGCACGCGCTGCACTCGCCGTTCGGTATTAGTGAATGTTCCTTGCTTCTCCGTGGGCATTGCGGCAGGAAGAACAACATCTGCATACTCGGCTGTCTCCGTCCTGAACACGTCCTGCACCACAAGGAACTCCACTTTCTTCAAGCTGCTTTCGACGTGCTCTTGGTCCGGATCCGACAACACGGGATTCTCTCCCATGATATACATGGCTCGGATGGTGCCCTCGCCTGCGCCGTTCATCATCTCCACCACCGTCTGCCCGGGACTGCGGTCGTCCAGAGTGACGCCCCACGCTTCTTCCATCTTCTTAATGGAAGCCGGATCATCAACCTTCTGATAACCGGAGAATACATTGGGGAGAGCACCCATGTCACAGGCGCCCTGCACGTTGACTTGACCGCGGAGAGGATTTACTCCCGTTCCGGGACGACCCATGTTTCCGGTCAGCATAGCCAGATTCGCTACCGTCAATACGTTGTTGGTTCCGGTGTGGTGTTGGGTGATACCCATGGCATAGATGATGTTTGCCGCACCCGCCCGAGCATACAATTCAGACGCCTTGCGGATATCATCCGCTTCTACTCCACAGATAGAAGCGGCCTGCTCCACCGTCAGAGCACGGACGGACTCCACGAACTCATCGTACCCCTCAGTTCTCTCCGCGATGAAATCCCGGTCTTCCAGGCCAGAATCAAGAATGTGGCGCATCATGCCGTTCAATAGCGCCACGTTTGTACCTGGCCGTATCTGAAGATGTATATCCGCCCGGCGCGCAAGATCTATGCGCCGCGGATCAGCCACTATGAGCTTCTTTCCTTCCCGCTTGGCCCGGATGATCTCCAGTGAGAGAACTGGATGGGCCTCGGTTGTGTTGGAGCCAATGACGAATATGGTATCCGCCTCAGCCAGATCACCTATGGAGTTGGTCATCGCACCGCTTCCGAACGCTGTCGCCAGACCGGCGACCGTGGAGCTGTGTCATAAGCGGGCACAATGATCAACATTGTTAGTCCCCAACACCGCCCTCGCGAATTTCTGGAAGAGGTAGTTCTCCTCATTGGTGCACTTAGCTGAAGCCAGGGTCGCAAACGCGCCTGGACCGCTCTCCTTGCGTATCCGCTTGAAGTTCTCCACTATTCGATCCAGAGCAACTTCCCACGTTGTGGCCACCAGGTTGCCCTTTCCGTCTCTGACCAAGGGCGCCGTCAGTCTGTCCGGCGAATTCACATAGTCCAAACCAAAGCGGCCTTTGACGCATAGGTTGCCGTTGTTCACGCCCTCCCCTACATCCGACGTGGTCCGCACTAACTTCCCCTTGTGGTAGTGGACGGTTACCTGACATCCAACTCCACAGTACGAACAGATGGTTTTGGTCTTCTCTGTCTGCCAGTGACGTGCCGCGTAGCGGCTTCTGCGATGAGACAACGCACCCACCGGACAGGTGCTGACACATTGGCCGCAGGAGACGCAGCCCACTTCCTGCAAGGGCAGATTGAATGGCGTGTCCACGATGGTGTCATAGCCCCGATTGCGGAATCCCCAGCAACCTATGTCCATGACCTCGCGACAAATGCGCACACATCTTCCACACAATATGCACCGGTTCGGATCTCTAGCAATGTTAGGGTGCTGATCCTCCGTCTCAAAGTCAAGAGGTTGCCAACCCCAAGGGCTCAGATCAACCTCATACTCGTAGGCGTAGTCCTGGAGTTTGCAATCTCCAGCAGCTTCACAGACAGGGCAATCCAGAGGATGGTTGGACAGGAGCAGCTCTATCACAAACTTGCGAAGCTTGCGGACCTTGTCAGTGTTGGTCCACACTTCCATCCCATCACTGATCTTGGCCGCACAGGCAGGTACCGGTCCGCGCGCGCCTTGAATCTCCACGAGACACATCCGGCACGCACCGTAAGGTTCCAACCGGTCATCGTGGCAGAGAGTGGGAATCTCAATGCTCAGTCTGCGGGCGACCTGAAGCACTGTCTCGCCGGCAGCGGCCTTGGCCGCTTGACCGTCTATCTCCAACGTGAGGGTTTTCTCCTCGGCCTCTTGGGTGATCGCCATCTAGCTCCTCCTCACTGCGTCAAACCTACACTTGTCATAACAGGCACCACACCGGATGCAGATATCGTTGTCGATACTGTGCGGCTCCTTCTTCTCGCCGGTTATGGCTTCCACTGGGCAAACCCTGATGCACGCTCGGCAGCCCGTACAGGCTTCCGTGTCGATCCAATATGTGGTCAGGGCAGCGCACGCTCCAGCCCGACACTTCCCTTCCTCTATATGCTCCTGGAACTCATGCCTGAAATACTGTAGTGACGTCAACACCGGATTAGGCGCAGTTCCTCCCAAAGCGCACAATGACCCTGCCTTGATGTCATCAGCCAGAGTCTCCAGTAGTGCTATGTCCTCAGGAACCCCTTCGCCCTCGCAGATGCGAGTAAGGATCTCCAGCATGCGCTTCGTGCCTATCCGGCACGGTACGCATTTTCCGCAGCTCTCTGCCTGGGTGAACTTCAGGAAGAAGCGGGCGGTATCGACAATGCAGTTGTCGTCATCGAGAACCACCATTCCGCCAGATCCCACGATAGCACCCGTCTGCATCAGCTCTTCATAATCCACCTTGGTATCAAGGAGCTCCTCGGGTAGACACCCGCCAGACGGTCCACCCATCTGGACGGCCTTGAACGGCTTGTCCTTCTGAATGCCGCCACCGATGTTGTAGATGACCTCGCGAAGAGTCAGGCCCATCGGCACCTCCGCCAGGCCCGAACGCTTGACTTTGCCTGTCAGCGCAAATACTTTGGTTCCCTTGGACTTCTCAAAGCCTCGAGACGCAAAGGAATCCGCACCATTTACCATGATCCAAGGCACGCAAGCCAAAGTCTCAACGTTGTTGATGTTGGTAGGTTGACCCCACAGTCCGGACTGAGCAGGGAACGGTGGCCGAAGGCGTGGCATCCCGCGCCCACCTTCCACGGACTGCATGAGTGCCGTCTCCTCCCCGCACACAAAAGCGCCTGCCCCTTCTTTGATCTTCAAATCAAAAGAGAAACCGCTCCCCATGATGTTGTCTCCGAGGAAGCCCCTCTCCCTGGCCTGACCAAGGGCCAGCTTAAGTCTCTTGATGGCCAGCGGATATTCTGCCCGTACATATACATAGCCTTCAGAGGCGCCGATAGCATAGGCACCGATAGTCATGCCCTCAAAGATAGCGTGAGGATCACCCTCTAGGACCGACCGATCCATGAAGGCCCCCGGATCGCCCTCATCCCCGTTGCATATGAAGAATTTCTCACCTTCGGTCTCTGCCTGAGCGGCAAACTTCCACTTCAAACCGGTCGGGAATCCGGCTCCACCCCTGCCCCGCAGACCGGAGGCCAACACTTCCTCATGAACCTCGGTGGGCGTCATCTCAGAGAGAGTCCGGTAGAGACCTTGGTATCCTCCCTCCTCCAGATACTCGTCAATATCCTCCGGGTCTATTCGGCCGCAGTGTCTGAGAACCAGGCGCTCCTGGTAGTTGTAGAACTCGTTGTGAGAAGTAGGCTGAGTCTCAGATAGAACCACCCACTTCTCCACCGGCACGCCGCCGAGGATGTGTTCCTCAATGATCTTCCCAACCATCTTCTTGGTGACGGTGCCGTATGTGATGGTCTCAGTCCGCCCGTTCGAGTTGGTCCTCACGTCAACCAGGACATCCATTGCGCACATGCCACGACATCCCGTCCCAGTAATGGACGCGCATTCCCCTTCACATGTGTCCTGACGTGGATGGACTACCGCGTAGACGCCCGTACCTTCCAAACCCTCTTCAAACGCCCGGAAGACCTCTTCACCCCCGGCGGCGATTCCACCTGTGCCCAAGCAGATACCTACCTCCACGTCCGGCTCAAGGCGGCGAGGATGCATCACGACCGGCTTATGCATTCTCTCGGCTACTCCCATTCGGCTCACCCCTCTGCCCTTCAGTGCCGGAGCCGTTTTCTTCCGCGCCTTCGGCTTCCAGTTGCTCTGCGCGAAAGTCCCTTACCGACTTGACCGCCTTGTCGGCGGTGAGTTTGCCGATTGTCCGGTCATTTATCATCATAACTGGAGCCATCCCGCAAGCGCCCAGGCAGGCAACGCTCTCAAATGCGAACATCATGTCCTCAGTATTCTCGCCTTCCTTCACGCCCAGGTTACGCTCTAGTTCCTGACTTACCAGTGAAGCTCCAGAGACGTGACACGCGGTCCCATGACACACTCGGATCACATTCTTTCCTCGCGGTACCAGACGGAACTGAGAGTAGAAGGTGGCCACGCCGAAAACTACACTCAGAGGCTCCCCCAATGCCTCAGCGATCATCTTCAAAGATTCTTCAGGAAGATAACCGTAGATAGCCTGCGTTCCCTGCAGTAGAGGAATCATCGTGCCTCGCTGCCCCCGGTGTTTCGCCAGCAACTCCTGCAGCGGCTTCTCGTCAAAAACGCTCTCCTGCGCCACCGTCATTACACCTTCACCGGATTTCATATATGAGAACCTCCAGACTCCTTAGACTACTTCAGTTCCGCATCCGAGACCGAGTACAGAGACTCGTTGTTCAAGGCCTTGATAAGTCTGATCGTCCGCATCATCTCCTGGTCCAGCACGTCAATGATGGCAGAACTCATGCCCACAGCTGCCAGCATGGAAAGGTAGACATTGTTGATTGCAGGCCGCAACTCATCTGGAGCACCGTTGGATATGTTGGAGAGTCCGCAAGTCGTCCTTATGGGCGGATCGAACATATCCTGGATCATCTTGACTACTTCCTGAACTGCGGCAGCGTGCTGCTGCCCTACGTCTACGCCCACTGGCAAAATAATCGGGTCAACAATTATTCTCTCGTTGGGAATTTCCAACTCATTTGCAGCGCACACAATCTCGTACGCCAAGGCTATCCTTTCATCGGCGTCAATGGGAATGGCCTGTCCCATGGTCAAGCCGATGATCTCACAGTCGTACTTGGCTGCGAGCGGTAGGATATTCTCCATCTTGTCCGGCTGAGCGGAAAAGGAGTTGATGATCGGTTTAGGAAGACCGAGCTCATCGCATTTCTGGATTCCCGCTTCCATGGCATCCGCGTTGGTAGTATCCAGGCACTGCTGGAGGCGACTCACCTCAGCAACCGTTTCCACAACAAACTGCATTGTCTCAGCGCCGCCCTTGCGGGCAGGACCTAGATTGATATCCAGTACATCGGCGCCAGCCGCGGCACACTGCTTGGCCAACTCCTGGATCGGCTTCTTTTCCTTGTTCTTCATGGCTTCGCCGATCCGTTTGATCATGACGTTGATGTTCTCAGCGATAACTAGCAACTCTCTCCTCCTCTAGACTGTGGCTACCCCATTGGAGCCGAGACGGGCATAACCCTTATCGGCCATGTATGAACTGCGAACGAACGGACCTGCCTCAACCTGCAGACCCAAAGATGAACCATGGGCCGCAAGAGACTCAAAAGTCTCCGGAGTGACATACTTCTGGACAGAAAGGTGGTCGCAAGTGGGACGCAGATACTGCCCCACCGTCACCATCCGCACTCCCCGTTCGTATACGTCCTGCATCACTGCTCTGACTTCCTCAATCTCCTCACCCAGGCCGACCATCAGTCCGGTCTTGCTGACTACCCCTCCTTGGCTTGCCGCCCACCCGAGCACACTCAAGGACCGCTGGTAATCCGCCTGCGGCCGTACTGTTCTATACAGACGCGGAACTGTCTCCACATTGTGATTGAATACGTCCGGTTCAGCCTCCAGAACTACATCAATTGCCGCGCGCTTCCCTCTAAAGTCCGGCACCAGCACCTCAACGACGGCATCCGGCAGTGTCCTTCTCACGGCCCGTATGGTCGCTGCAAAATGGGCAGCCCCACCATCCAACAAGTCATCACGGGTGACGGAAGTGATGACCACATAGCGGAGATCCATCTCAGCAGCCGCATCCGCAACCTTGGCCGGTTCTTCAGGGTCCAGAGCGGATGGCCCCGAATGATTCACTCCGCAGAAACGACAGTCCCGGGTGCATTGATCACCCATTATCAAGAATGTCGCCGTACCTCTCTCGAAGCACTCGCCCTTGTTGGGACAGAGCGCGCTTTCACAGACGGTATGCAGATCCTTGGGGCGTAGGAGTCTTTCCATACCTCCAATTGCCCGCGCGTTGGGTAGACGTTTCTTCAGCCACTCGGGTTTTCTCCCAGCGGAACCCAGCACTCCCTCACCCTTCTCTGTCAGCACATCTCCCATATCTTTGACGTTTAGGCCGGCGCCTCCGTCCTCGCCTGCAACTTCAACTGGCGACGTGAACCGATTCGCCGTGGACGTCGTGACACGCCTCCATCACCGCCTCTCCTATGGTCGGATGAGCGTGAATGGTGTCTCCCACATCCTTGACGGTAAGGCCCTTGCGCACGGCCACAGCGATCTCATGAATCAGGTCTGTGACGTGCGGACCCATCATGTTCGCACCCAGGATTTTGTCCGTCTTCTCGTCCGCAACTATCTGGATATAGCCCACGTCCTCCCCAATGGCCATGGCCTTGCCGGACGCCCCCAAACGGAAGGTACCCGTCACGGGTTTGAAGCCCTCTTCGCGTGCTTGGCTCTCGGTGAGGCCAACACTAGCTATCTCCGGCATGGTATAGATACAACTGGGAACTACGGACAAATCACGTTCCTCATTGCCACCGAGGCAGTTCTCCACAGCCACCAGTCCTTCAGCAGAAGCAACATGGGCAAGCAAGATGCCGCCGTTGACATCGCCGATGGCGTAGATGCCCTCCACGGATGTCTCCAGCCGATCATTGACCTTGATGTATCCACGCTGATCCATCTCCACCCCAACGTCCTCAAGACCGATGTCCTGGGTATTCGGTCTGCGTCCGATGGAAACCAACATCTTCTCTGCAGTAACCTGATCCCCACCCTCCAAGTCCACGGTGATGGAATTGTCCCCGTAGTCAGCAACGCTCTCTACCTTGCTTTTGAGCATCACATTGATGCCCTTCTTGCGGAAGATGCTCTGGAACTGCTTGGCAAGCCGCTTATCCTCAAGTGGAAGCATTTGAGGCATCATCTCAACCATAGTTATGTCAGTTCCCAGCTCAGAGAAGATGGAGGCAAATTCGCAACCAATCACTCCGGCACCGATAATCAACAACGACTTCGGAACCTGCTCCATCTCCAACGCAGCAGTGGAGTCCAGGACAGTAGGTTGGCTGAAGTCAAAGAAGGGAAGCTCCGCAGGCTCGGATCCAGTGGCGATTATGATCTTGTCCGCAGCCAGCGACTTCACACCGTCCGTAGTCTCCACTTCCACTCTATCCGCAGAGACAATGCGACCTTGACCAACCAGTAGTTCCACCTTACTTCGCTTGAAGAGCCCCTGTATCCCATCTCTCAGTTTCTTGGATATCTCATTCTTGCGCTCCATTATGCGTGCGAAATCGGGTTCAATGTCTCCACCCACCTTGAAGCCAAACTCCTCACCAGCACGGGCCTTGTGGATGGCCTCGACACTGCCGAGGATAGCCTTGGTGGGAACGCACCCCCTGTTCAGACAGGTTCCTCCTACAAGATCCTTTTCTACGACCGTAACCTGCGCACCGCGTTGCGCGGCTCTTATCCCGGCTACGTATCCGCCCGGACCTCCGCCCACTATTACAATTCTTGTGGCCTCACTCAATGCTTTTCCCTCCACCTGGCTTGCCGGCTAGTACCCCATGCCAGTGCCCCATGATCAGAGTCTGTGGTTCTAGACCAGGTCCGCCATCTTGAGAATATCAGGCACGATCTCTTCCTTGCCGATGGCCATGATATGGACACCGTCACATACATCTTTCTCCTTCAGGAGCTTGATATGGCGCGCGCAGATCTCCATACCCTTCTGCATGGCATCCTCTTTGGACACGGAAGCCATCTCCTCAATGAGATTATCGGGTACAAAAACACCAGGCACAAACTTGTTCATGTACTTGGCCATTCCTACGCTGGTCAATACCACCAGCCCCGCCATTATCTTGACATCCTTACCTTGAGTGACTCCACGGGCATAGTCCATGAACCTTTCAAAGTTGTCCATGTCATATACGGCCTGGGTCTGGAAGAACTGCGCTCCGGCCTCCACCTTCTTCTCGAACTTCAGCTTCTGAGGCTCCAGCGGATCCGACTCAGGCGTAACCACCGCACCGATGTAGAAGTCGGTGCCGCCCCCTAGCTCGTTACCCGCCCAATCAAAACCTTCATTCAACTTCTTCACACATTGAATGAGCTGGACGGACTCAAAGTCATATACCTCTTTTGCGTCCTTGTGATCACCCACGCTGACGTGATCGCCCGTGAGACATAGGACATTGCGCAATCCCAAGAAGTGGGCAGACAGAAGATCATTCTGCAAGGCAAGGCGATTACGATCCCGACAGGTCATCTGGTAGATGGCGTCTCCACCCCGAGAGACAATCTCGTGCGACACGGCCATAGAACCCAGACGCATTACCGCGCTCTGATTGTCCGTCACATTCAGTCCATCCACCATGTCTTTCAGCAGGTCGATGTCGTGGATCATCCCGTCTGCGTCCGTGCCCTTGGGTGGCCCAATCTCCCCGGACACGACAAACTTTCCACTATTGCAAGCATCTCGGTACTTGGCCATGCCTACGCTGCCCCTTTCTCTTTCTTCGCATCCAGTCGGCCAGGCCTGGCTACAGCGTTCCACCGCTTAGGCCCATGAATCTGCATGAACTTATCCAGCTTGTCCTCCGACTTGAGTTGATTGTGAATGAGCACCCAAGCACAGTCTTTCTCAGAATCTACTTCGCACTTTCCTTGATTCGTGCCTCCGCAGGGACCGTTCAGAAGCCCCTTGGCGCAACGAGTGACGGGACAGATGGAGCCAAACTCGTCAAGGACGCACTCACCACACAAGCTGCACTTCTCCTCAAAGTTCATCTGCCGCTTGATGTTCCCCAAGAACAGAGTGTCCGTCCCCGGAGCAACGTGCTTGGACGTGCTTTCACGGACCGACTGGGTGCCCGCGCCACAAGAGAGTACAAGGAACGCGTCCGCAGACTCCGCTTCTGCCTTCTTCTGACGAAAGATCCTCTTCATGTCCAATTCGTGGCAGGTAGAGTGAGCCACGTCGGTTGCAACGATACTCTTGCCGGCTTCCTCCAACCGCGCCTTGATATCTGCAACCTCATCTTCCCCACCTGTCTGGGTCATAGTGGCGCACTCTCCGCAACCTACTATGTAGACATTCTTGTCACCCGCGAGGGACTCCAGCAATTCCTCAAAGGGCTTCTGTCTACTGATTATCACCTGGCATACCTCCGTTTCTTGGCCGGCGCGCCATGTTGCGGCGCGCGCCAGCCCAACTGTCCGGCATAGTCATGAAACAGGCCAAAGGCCACGTCCCATTCCTAGAGCGAGCGAAGATACTTGGGAACGTCCGCGGCCTCGCGCACTCCGACAACGACCTCCCAATCCCCGCCGAGTTCTTCCTCCAACTCTCCACTTATCTGAGCCACATATCCGGGGATAATAAGCTTGCGATGCTTGACCTTGTCCTCGATGCCACTCTTCTTCACGAATACCGCGATCGCATCCGCAACGAACTTCCCCGCCGCCCATGCGGTCAGTACCGACTGGCCCTCCACATCCATCACCATCAGCCAAGCGGGAACCTTGCTTCCCTCCACTTCGCCGGCCAACGTAAAGTAGGTCAGGGAGAAGTTTGTAGTCAACAGGACGGGGCTGTCCGGGCCAGGATCGCTCAGCGGGTAGATGCCCTGATCCATCTGCATCGGACGCTGTGGGTCTGTGTATATGTTCTGTGCTGCAACCAGAAGCGGCATCACCTGAGCCGGATCCGTGGTGTCGAGCACGATGATGCCTGCGTACTTGGCTACGAACACTGATGAAAAGACAGACTGCAGCATCTCCTCATCCGCCAACTTATACGGGAAAGCGATGGTGGGAAACCCAAGAGGACGGAAGGTCTTCTTGGTGGCGGCACGGCGGATAAACGTCTGGTCACGCAACGCCTCAAACAGATTCGTGGAAGAAGGATCAAGCACTACTTCCTTGAAATCCCCATCCAGCGCCTTCTGCCCCAGTTCAGCCAGGTCCTCCACGGATTCAGCCTTGATGGCGAAGGGTACATCCAGCTCCTTCGCGATGGTGGATACCGCATCGAAGTTGGCGGCTGTCGCGGCATAGAGGAGGGGTTTCTTATCCTTTATGGGTTCGCCGGCAGCCTTCAGGGCGTCCGCATCCTCACTCATGATGACAATCCCTGCGCCAGTCTCATCTGACGCCTTCTTGACCCGCTCTGTCAGTTTGTCTGCGTCAGCGGATTCGACTGCAATCAACTTGGCGCGCAAGATCTGACCGACCCTCTCAAACTCCTGCTCCTTGAAAGCATCCAGGACCTTCTGGAAAGCCGCATCATCTTTTTCGTCATTCACCAGGAATGCTATTCCCGGAGGGTGCTCAAAGCGCTTCTCGTGCCGGAACAACACGGTTTCTTCGCCTATGGTGACTGCGTAGTCACCGTCTCCGATAGTCACCTTGCGCACCGGCGGGGCCGAGGCCTCGCCCAACTCTGCTGCCGCCTCATCCGATACATGAGGACACTGCGAAAGTTCTGCCTTGCCCGCCGCCAGCTGCATGGCAAAAGCCATGCACGTTGGGAATCCACAGTCTTTGCAGTTGGTTCGCGGCAGGAGCTTGAATATCTGTAGCCCACTAAGTGCCAACTTCCTGCTCCTTTCTGTTTGTCTCCATAGCTATCAGCAAGAAACGGAGGGGGCCAGAGCTCCCTCCGTCCTGCGTTGCCGCATTACATCATGGGATCCATCTCAAGCGCAGGATGTCCCACCTCAGCGAGGTAGTTCATGATCTCTTCCTCTTCTGTTCCCTGCTCCTCCGTGGCTATCTTGTCATATAGGTCGGGATAACCGGCCCTCTCGGCATTGACCGTGATCAGATCCTTGAGCTCTTCCTTGAGCTTCTTGGGCATCCAAACCAGCCGGCCAATTCCACCGTCACCGCTGATAAACTTGGCAGAGCCCATGTAGAATTTAGAGTGTCCTACGAAGCCCGGCGTCTGCATACCTCCACCCACTGATCCAGCTAGCGTGGAGAACTTCATGCCACACGGTGTCATACCTGCGTGGTCACGATCCACCGTCATGACGCCATTACACATGGGCATCAGGACGCTGATGGCCTCAAAGCACCCGCAGGAGGTCATAGGATCCTCCAGCATGCTGTAGGCATTGAACTTCTCAATAGCGTTGTGTGATGCTGAGTGCGCAAACTCGTTTACACCACTCCACTGTCCCATCCTCTCGTCCAGCAGCTCGCCTTTTTCGATTGGCTGGTTAGGGCCCGTGGGATTGATTTCGAACGCGGCCTTGCCATCGAGCCAATTGTAGGCACCGCACAGCCCTGAGCGCTCCGGAGTGATGACGCAGACATGGTCCGGAGCGAAACTCTGGCACAGAGTGCAGGAGTAGAAAGTGTCCACAGAATCGTCGGTCAAGCCACCGATTCGCTCATCCCTTTCCTCATACACCTTTGCGGAACGCTCTAGAATTTCATCTACTTCCTTCTCCTGCGTGTACACGGTGACCTGAACCTTGTCCAGGATCCCACCGAAATCTGAGTGATAGCGCGCATGGATGATCTTGCCGATATGTTCGAACGTGAAGCCGGCTTCCACGGCTTTCTTGCTCATACGTTCCCATATGATGTCCCGCTGGCCAACGTGCAGAAATCCCTCCGCTTCATTCAGGAAATGGTGGATTTGACGCTCCAGAATCGGCTCAAAGTCTGACTGCATCTTGCGGCCGGAAACTTCTACCAATAGTCCAAAGGGTATGGTTGACCCGAGTTCTATCTCATCTACATCCGGGCCCACCACGGTGACCTTACCGTCCTCTACATTTTCAGCAATGACTGCGAGCTCAGCACCCTTAGACTTGGGGCCTGCCATCTCCACGTACAGATCGTCCTTGCGGATGCGCTCGCCCTCAAAGGCGGGGCCATACGCTACCGGCACCGGAACCTCTGTGATGACAATCTTCAACCCGCGCGTTTCTATGGACTTTGCCACAATCTCATCAATGTCGACATCTGAGACCACGTGCTCATACGTACAGATGCCTGTCGGCAGTATCTCCGGGATATCAGTCTCGGCAATCGTGGGGAACCCGTAATTGATAGCCCCAGCTGCTGCCGCGTATTTCAGGTCATCCACTTCGCCCAACGCCATGACGAAAGCAAACACTCGATCCTTGTTGTACTTGAGGATATTCTTGTAGTCACCAGGCTCTACTCCTCCAAAAGCCATCGCAGCCCTCGTGGCAAACCCGACAGAGTAGATATGAGCGTAGATCTCGGGACCAAAGGGCACCAAGCGCGTATCCCAACCCATCTCTACGTCCGCCTCCGCGAGCTGATCTGCAAACGTGGTTTCCCGGGATTCGCCGGCAATGAACACGTACAGCGATTTCTGCTGCATCTCTCGCGCCAGCTCCACAGCCGTCTCCACATCCGGAGCAGCCCCGGTCACAGCCGCAAACCCAGGAGCCGAACCATCCACAAACTCCACACCGCGTGCTCTCATGATCACGTCATCGGCAGCGCCTAGCCAGATACCTTGGACGGGATCGGGACCCACCCCCACGTACTTCAGGGCTTCAATGATCTCCGCCAACCACAGAGCGGCCATTCCACCGTCCAAGGTCTCACCCAGGTACGGAAGCCATAGCTTATCTGCAGGCTCGGGGGGAAGCAGCTCCTCCGCTTCATCCAGTACCCACTGAATGTCTTCAAGCTTCTCCACAACATGGCCGGTGATGGCGTAGATTACAGGAAGGTAGTAGCCGGTATTGGGGAATTCCACCTTGGTGGATGCGTCCTGACTCTCCAGCGCTTCACTGTAACGGCTTTTGGCCAGGTCATAGTATGCGCGGGCACCACGAGCCACACCTCCAGCTATGGTGTCACGTATGCCTTCTGGTTTTCTCTTCTGCACTGTTGCCATAGTATCTAACCCCTCCTAGAGTCCATGTCGAACAGCACACGCTCACGTGCTTCATGGATACCCAAGGCCTCACGCTTCTTCTGGATGTGAGCCATTGAGGCTGCGAAGATGTCCTCCCAATCGGAGATGAACTCCAGCTTGCCGCCGAACTTCTCTTCCCAGCCTTTCGTGTGAATATCCGTGACGACTCCCGAAGCCTTAACCGGAGAGTCGACACCACCGAAGATAACGTATGCTCCGCTGCCGACGCAGTAGGTCGCAATATCCAAAGCTTTCTCACAATAGTACTCGGGCGATATGCCCACAGCAGGTACCTCATCTATGTCTTCACCGAGGCCACCGGTCTCCACTATCTCCGACAGTACCGTCAGAACGCGGGAATTGTCGACACAACTGCCAAGATGAAGCACCGGTGGGATGCCTACCGTCTCACAGACCTCAGAGAGACCCGGCCCGGCATTCTCAAACATCTCGGGAGTCAGATAACCATGCTTACCTGCAGCATGGGCAGCACACCCAGTCACCAGAACCAGCACATCATTCTCGATGAACTTCTTGGTCAAACTGACGATGCCTTCGTCCTGAGTAGCGCGTGCATTGTTGCAACCCACAATGGCGACAGCACCCTGGATCTTCCCGTTGATGATGTTCTCATTCAAGGGAACGAAACTCTCCCGATATCTTCCGCCAAGCATGTAGCGAAGGTATTCATGAGAGAAACCAGCCACCACATCTTGTTTGAAACTGGGTATGCGTGTCTCTCCCCGATTCTCATAGTTGTCTATTGCCTTCTTGATGATCTCCTTGGCGATTTCCAACGCACGCTCTTCCTCAAACTCAATATGGAGCGCACCCTCGATCTTGGCTTTGGGCGAGGTGGTCACAACATGTGTATGGTAGTTCTTGGCCACTTCCACCAATCCCTGGAAGACGCATTGGATATCCGCCACCATCAACTCAACGGCTCCTGTCAGAAGCGCCAGCTCTTGATGGAGGGAATTACCGGCCGGCGGGACACCGCGCCGCATCCATATCTCATTTGCCGTGCAGCAAATCCCTGCCAGGGTGATTCCCTTGGCTCCCTTGCTCTCCGCGTACTCCAGCATCTCAGGATCCTGCGAAGCATCAACGATCAGCTCCGAGAGAACCGGCTCATGCCCATGAATGATGATATTGACCTCATCGTCCTTCAGGACGCCCAGGTTCGCCTCGCTCGTGAGGGGCTTGGGAGTCCCAAAGAGAATGTCGGAAAGATCCGTGCCCAGCATGGAGCCGCCCCAACCGTCCGCCATACACATGCGAACCGCATGGTCCATGATGTGCTCGGCGTCCTGGTCGGTGCCGGCATGCGTACGATGCATGGCCTCCACCACTTCACGGTCGAAGCCGCGGGGAGTGACACCGAGTTTCTCCCAGAGTTCCTGCCGCTTCTTGGGAGCACGCTTCACGTATGTTTGATAGCCATCCTGCCGGCCAAAATCATGCAGCGCAGCAAGGGCCACCTCTTCGGCCAACTGGCGATCCTCCTTGCCCTCGGTCCCGATGTCGAAATAGCCTGCAACTACGCGTAGTTTCTTTGGATCCTTGATTTGATAGTCGTGGGTTTCTCCTCGTGCGACGGCCAGCAAAGTCATCGCAATCCCGCGACCGTGATCAGCGTGGGCAGATGCGCCACCTGCAGCCGACCGGATATAGTTCCGGGCAGCTACCGTAGCCAGCGTAGCTCCGCAAACACCGGTCTTCTCTTCCTTGTCCTTGCCGGTGAAACGACATGGACCCATGAAGCACACCTTACAGCATGCCCCTTCTGCACCGATATTGCAGGCCTTTATTTCCTCGGCCCGCGAGAACATGGTGGAGATACCCTCAGCATCAGCGTATTCAAGCAATTCGTTCGCCGCAGGATCAATGGAGCGGCTACGAACTTCTTCTTTCTTCTTCGCCATAGTGGTCGTTTGCTCCTTTCCCTTACTCGCCCTTCAAGTTCGCGGCAGTCTTACGAATTAGATCTGCTGCCTCAGGATGACGGAGGACAACGATGTCGGCTCCCGCCAGTATGAGACTGACTGCCGTCATTGCCTCCCACATGAGGCCCCGGGTCTTCATATCACCAGTCCCAGGAAGCTCATCCTCACCCACCTTGGTTTCCTTCGCCTTCCAGGCCTCCTGACCCACAGTGGCGATGATGGGCATCTGCATCTTCGGGTCGTTCTGCTGGAGAGCGGCCAGTCGGTCTCTCTCGAAAACAGTGTAGGCATACTCAAGCCCATAACCCAGGGCACCGGTAGTAGGATCCATAATGATTTTTGAATCCTCTACACCCAACTGGGAAAGTAGAACATTGAGCTGCTTGGCCAGGTTCACATCCATGGGCGAGAAGGCAATAACCGCGTGCTTGTAACCCATCGCTGTTGCGCCGATTCCCCGATAGTTATCCTCTTCCGCGTTTCCAATAACCACTGAGGCGTCGCCCAGGGCTTCACCCACGGCCTTCATCACTTCCGGATCGTGATCCAGGTCACCGGAACCGACAATAATCACTGGGACGCCAACAGCGTCCACAACTTCCTTCGCCGTTTGTGCGGCCTTCTTCGGATCACGATTGGTTTCGTCAGGATTGGTGCTCATTAGACGGAGATACACCAATTCCGCTCCGAACTCGTCTTCAGCCTTCTTGGCCCAAGCGACAGCATCTTCGTATACGTCACCATAGACGTTGCCTAGCTCTGAGGACCATCCATCGGGCGCCTCATCCCATACCTCAAAAGCTATCCGCACATCATTGGGCATCTCGCCCTCAAAAGTCTGAAAGGGGAAGGTGTTCTCACCCCCGATTTTCACACCTCCGATGTCTACCTCCTGGATGCGCCCTTTATACGCCTCCGTCGGAGCTTGAAACGCCAAGTCCATCACTCCTTTCGCCCTCGTCTTTCACGAACAGTTTCCGTACCTTGCGCCATGTCTACATATCGGCCATTAACCGGGCCGCGCGCAGAGTGTTCTTTGCCAGCATCATGTTGGTCACGGAGCCAACTCCGCCTGGAACCGGCGTAATTGCCGCAGCCTTCTCTTTGACGTCATCAAAGTTCACATCACCAACCGTCTTGTTCTCCGCATCAGAAAGATCCGCAGAGCACTCCCTGCAAGGCTCCTTTTTGCCCCGGTTGAGGGTGCCACACTCAGGACACACAACAACTCGGTTGATGCCAACGTCTATGACTACGGCACCCTCCTTGACCTGATCGGAATTGATCAAGTTGGGGACTCCCGCCGCGACTATGAGGTAATCGGCCGCCGTGGTGTGCTTCTCCAGGTTGCCCTTCATGGAAGTAAACACATGGCTGGTCGTAATTGTTGCGTTGCGATTGAGTACCAAGAAGCTCACAGGTTTGCCAACGATATTGGAATGCCCGACCACGCAGATCTCCGCTCCTTCAAACCCATCTTTGGGATCAATTCCCTCTCCCAGCATGTACCTTTCCATCAACTCAACGCACGCGGCCGGGGTCGCCGGAGGAAAACTGGGCTCACCAAGCGCGACCTTGCCCATATTGAAAGGATGGAAACAGTCCACATCCTTGTTCACGTTGATGGAGTTGATTACTGCCGAGTCGGCAACATGCGCGGGGAACGGCCTCAACGGTAGGATACCTGATACTTTACGATCATCGTTCAGAGAGCCGACTATCTTGATGACTTCTTCCTCAGAAGTATCCGCTGGATGGGTCTCCTCTCTGTACGCGAACCCCATCTCTCCACAGAATCTCTCAACCGCTTTTCGGTACATCTTGGCCCCGAAATCATCTCCCACCAGCAACGTGGCGATACCAGGCTCCACCCCGTCGGCCTTGAGGTTTTTGAGTTCCTCTTGAAGCTCTATTCTGATCTTATCCGCTATCGCTTTCCCATCGATGATCTTAGCACCCATCTACTCGGTCCCCTTCCGTCCTCAGTCTTCCAGTTTCCCATAGGTCACATGAACAACTTCATCCCTTAGCTCCGCTGTGCGGGAGAGTATGGCCGTCACCCTTTTCCAGCTGGCCCTGTTGTAAGCATCATCCTCTATCCATGCCAGGTTGATCCTCACATTCATCGCCGCGCTCTGCGCCGCCGCATCCGCCAAGATGGCTCCAATACCAGCGTCCGTGACAGCGTTGACGTTGCCGATCTCCGCGGCGCGTTGGCTGAATTCCGCCACCTTCAGCGCTATCTCGGCAATAGCCAGAGGAACATCAGCAGCTTCCTTCAGGGCGTCCTGCATCGCCCCACTCCTCTGGGCCTTCTGTTCATCCGTCTCCCGGGGCATCTTCATGGCCACAGAAACTGCTCCGTAGACTTCCGTGTCCTTCTGCACCAGGTCTTGAAGCGCCTCTCTTGCCGCCTCCGATTCGGCTAACAGAACCCGAACTTGCTTATCCACTTCTGCGTATTTCTCTTTGCCCACGGTGAGGCTGGCTACCATGCTGACTAGTCCGGCACCCAAAGCACCCGTCAGTGCGGCCACACTTCCTCCGCCTGGTTCAGGGCTGGATGTAGCCAACCGGTCCAGGAAAGCACGACAGGTCCCATCTACATAACCATCCGACAAGTCCTGCTCCTTTCTCCTAATCATGCTTGGTTCACGACCAGCCGCACCGGTGATTCGGCCTAGGCGAGCGCCTGCGCAATCACTTGGCTCACGAGGATCTCCAGCGCCTGAGCACTGACTGCCGAGTCCGGAATATCAAAGACATCTCCGCCCGCCAGATCGTTCTCAAATACGACTGGGTCTTCTGGGATTGTCCCTCCCAGAGGGACGGATGTGTATTGCATCAAGCTTTGCGTGTTCACGCCCGCGGGCACTCGGTTTATCAACAGATACCGCTCTCCTACAGTCAGATCAAGCTCATCCACGAGCGAGTTCAGCCTTTCCACCGTTCGCACGCCCCGCACTGTGGGATCACTCACTAGGAACATGACGTCCACGTTCTGAGTGGTGTGACGGCTGAGATGCTCCAAACCCGCCTCATTATCCATCACCACCCACGGATATTCAGCTGCCAATGTGGTGATGTACTCGCGGAACAAGTTGTTGGCGTAACAATAACAGCCGGGACCTTCCGGACGACCCATGGTCAGCAGATCATAGCCTTCAGCCTCAGAGAGTGCTTCATGCATCTTATACTCGATCCAGCTCTGCTTGTCCCAACCCGTGGGAATCTCCTTCACGCCCATGAAGGCCTCTTCCCTGGCGCCACCCACGGTCACTTTAACCGGAGTCCCAAGAATTTCCCCCAAGTTCGCATTGGGGTCCGCATCTACGGCAAGAATTGGTGTTTCCTGCCTACGAAGCAACTCTCTCACCATGAGCCCTGACAGCGTAGTCTTGCCGGTACCGCCCTTTCCGGCAACTGCAATGGTGCGGGATTCAGCCACCTAGCAACCTCCCTGCTTGTAGCTGTCCAGAAGCTCCTCCATGGCTGGGAAATAACCCATGTCCGTATGGGGAAGGAACATCGCCGCCATGTACTTGTCCATGAATGTCTGATTGTCCGAAAGCTCTATGTTGGTCATCATCGTGGCCAGTTCCTCTCCGGACCTCAACATATCCTTGGAGAAGGATACGAGCCTGGCGCCCAAGAGCGAACCATTCCCCACGAAAGTGAATTTGTCCACGTCCACTTCAGGGAATATCCCTATCGCTTGAGCCTGCTCCAGCCGGAGGTACTTGCCGAATCCACCGGCGACGAATATCTGCTCCAGATCACCCCAATCCAGAGCAACGCTTTCCAGCAAGGTCATCACACCGGCGAATATCGCAGCCTTGGCGCGGATAAAGTTGTCCACGTCCGCCTCAGTAATGGTAATGTCCTCGCCTGTTCCCGTATACTCCGCCTCTACCAGCACGAATTCAGAAGCACCTTCGGTCTCTCGAATCATGGGCGTGTCCAACTCCAAGTTCAACTTGCCGTTTTGGAGCAGGATCCCTGCCTTGAGCATCTCCGCCACAGCGTCAATGATACCCGAACCACAGATACCCAACGCAGGCTCTTCGCCGATGGTGAGGCTGAACGCTTCATGATTCTCAGGATTAATGCGCACGGTCTCGATTGCGCCCTCCGTGGCACGCATGCCGTGCTTGATCCCTCCACCTTCGAATGCGGGGCCGGCTGAGCACGAGGTAGCAATCTGCCACTCCCGATTGCCAATCACAACCTCGCCATTGGTGCCGATGTCTATGTACAGGGTGATCTTCTCCGTTTCGAACATCCCTGACCCCAGGATTCCTGAGACGATGTCGCCTCCCACGTAGCTGGCGACACTGGGAAAAGTGTATACGTGGACGTGTCTGCCTACATTGACTCCATCCGCCAGGTTCACGGCTCTCACCGGCGGAATGAAGTCTGCCGGCGGGACGTATGGAGCCATCCGCAGGTACTTGGGATCAATACCCACCAAGAGACAGGTCATGGTGGTATTTCCCGCAGCGACCATGTGACTTATTTTGCCCGGGTCTATCCCCGACCGTTCCACCAACTCCTCCAGGATGTCATTGATGGTGTCGACGATAACCTGCTGCAGCTTCTCCCGCCCGCCTTCCTTCTGAGAAGCCACGATGCGGGTAATGACGTCCTCGCCCATGCTGATCTGGCGGTTATACTCCGACGCCTGGGCAATGGTGGTTCCGGTGTTCAGATCCAAGAGCTGGCCCCACACAGTGGTAGTCCCGATATCCAGGACCAGCGAGTAATCATCTTCGCAACGCGAACCCGGCTCCAGCTCTATAACCTTGTAGCCATAGGCCGTATCCACGACCGTAGCCGTGATCACCCAGTTTTCCTCCCGAAGGATTCGTGGCATATTGCGGATCCAAATCGAATCAACCGATACGTTGGTCAAGCCGAAATCGTCCTTAAGGCCCTTCTTGAGACGTGCGAGGTCATTCATGTTGTCGTCATCGGAGGGAGGTGTGAGTTCCAGGCAAAGCTTCTTCACGACAGGATCCAAAGACCAACCACTTACCAGAGATTCCAGCTCAGCGGGAGTGAGAAGCTTGCCCTTCCGCGCGCCGGTAACCTCCCTCTCCAACACATCACCCGCGCCCATCCGGGACTCCTCGGGAATAAATATCTCCATGTCCGAGGTGACCTTAGTACGGCACGCGAGTCTGTAGCCCTCCGCGAACTGCTCTTCAGACAGCTTGGCCGAGGGTTTCCCTTCGGCCTCACCGGAAATCAACTTGATCCTGCATTTCCCGCAAGATCCTGCTCCGCCGCAAGATGCATTGATATGTACGTTCGCCTGCATGGCCGCGCGGAGAATGGATTCTCCGCGCGGTACATCCAGTATCTTCAACCCACCTGGTTGAAAAGTAAGCGAGTAGTACTCAGTCATATGACCACACAGTTAGTCTGATGCGAAATCACGCGGCTTCTAAAAGAGACCTGTGATCTTGCCGTCGACAAGATCTATATCCTCGGCCGCCGGCCGTTTAGGCAGGCCAGGCATGGTCATCATCTTACCACACACCGGCACGATAAAGCCTGCACCCGCCGATAGACGCACCTCTCTCACATTCAAGCGCCAACCACGAGGCCGACCCCACTTCTCCTTGTCGTCGGACAAGGATGCTTGAGTCTTCGCCATGCAGATGGGCAGATCTCCATACCCATCCTTAGCATAGCGCTCAATCGACTCCTTGGCCTCCGGAGTGTAGTCCACGCCATCCGCACCGTAGATCTCCTGCGCGATCGTCTCAATCTTTTCCATTATGGGCTTATCCAGCTCATACAGGAACTTGAAGTTAGAGTCTTCTTCGCACATGCGTACAACCTCTTCCGCCAGAGCCCTGCCGCCTTCACCACCCTTGGCCCATACCTCCGAGAGCACGACCTTGGAACCCATTTCACGGACCTTCTTATCCAGGAAATCCAGCTCCTCCTCAGTGTCGTCAGGGAAGCGGTTGATCGCAACGACCACGGGGACGCCAAAGCCCTGGATGTTCTCCACGTGCTTCTCCAAGTTATCCAGACCCTTGCCCAGCGCATCCACGTCCTCTGCCTTCAGATTTTCAAACTTCACTCCGCCGTGCATCTTCAAAGCTCTCACCGTAGCCACAAGGACCACCGCATTCGGCACCAGGCCGGCGTAACGGCACTTGATGTTGAAGAACTTCTCTGCTCCAAGATCCGCCGCAAAACCGGCTTCAGTCACCGTGTAGTCTGCGAGCTTCAGTCCCAGCCTTGTGGCCTGCGCGGTGTTGCAGCCGTGCGCGATATTGGCGAACGGCCCGCCGTGCACCAGGGCCGGAGTGTTCTCCAGAGTCTGCACCAGGTTCGGCATTAGAGCATCTTTGAGAAGAACGGCCATGGAGCCGGCTGCTTTGATGTCCCCAGCCGTCACCGGCTCACCCTGCTTGTTATAGGCCACAATGACCTTGGAGAGCCGGCCCTTCAGATCATCCAGCGAGGTGGCCAGACAGAGGATTGCCATCACTTCCGACGCCACCGTGATGTCAAATCGCGTCTCCCGCTCAACACCCTCGCCCTTTTGCCCTACGGTAACGTTTCGCAGAGCGCGGTCATTCAGATCCATCACCCGCGGCCAGGTCACGTTCTCGGGGTCAATGTCCAGATCATTACCCTGGAACAGATGATTATCGAGAATAGCCGCACACAGATTGTGCGCCATACTGATGGCGTGGATGTCACCCGTGAAGTGGAGGTTTATGTCCTCCATGGGAACTACCTGTGCATACCCACCACCAGCTGCCCCACCCTTGATGCCGAAAGAAGGTCCCAAAGAGGGCTCACGCAGGGTAGTCATAACCTTCTTGCCCAATTTGGCTAAGCCCTGAGAGAGACCCACATTGGTTGTGGTCTTTCCCTCACCAGCGGGGGTCGGCGTAATAGCCGTACACAGAATCAACTTTCCGTCAGGCCCATTGGCCATCCGGTCCAGCACATCTAGATGCACTTTTGCCTTGTACTTGCCATATAGGTCTAAGTCATCCTCTGACAGACCTAGGTCGGCAGCCACGTCCGCGATAGGCCTTAGCTCCGCTTCCTGAGCAATCTGAATGTCAGTTTTCAAGCCTGCCTCTCCTTACCGGTCGATGTTACTGTCCGTTACGCATTATAGTAACGCTAGTGTCAACGTCAATGGTTTCTTGCCCATTCGTATCCCTATTGGTGCCGGTCACCTCCAGTTTTTGTACCGTTCAGAGCATCTGCCCCCGCGCAATCTCTTCCGCCTCGTGCATGACAGAAGAGAGGGTACGACCCAATTTCTGAGCAACCGCCGCAGCATCCTCATATTCGGGTGTGCATGCAGTCATCTCTCCCCGCCAGCAGCCTATCTTGACCCTGACCCTGTGGCCGCCCACATCCACCTCCCGCACTTGACGCGCAACCACATGCCTCTCCAGAAGCTGCCGACGGACACCGAGTGTCCCACATCCGCGGATTATCGCCCCAACCACATCCTTCTCCTGTGACGGCTTGACCAGAGCGCACAGCTCCAAGGCAGGCCTTCCCTTCTTCCCGATGACCTGTCGCAACCATGAATCCACGGCCCCCACCCGCATCAACCCCGCTCTTGCATCCGCCACTATCTCCGGAGTGGCATCGTCCACCAGGGTCTCAAGGAGCACTATGTCTTCGCACCCACCCGTGACCTCGAACGAGCCTCCGCCCGGAACCCCGCACTCTCCCACAACTACCCGCAGCACGTTGGCTCCGCCTGAGCGACTGCGCGAACCCGCTCCGTATCCGATGCCTGCCACCTCCATGCGAGGCAATGGTCCCCACACATCAGTCAGCTCCGTGAGGAGCAGTGCTCCGGTCGGTGTGGTCATCTCTCCCGCATCCCCTCCCGACATCACTGGGCATCCACGCAGCAACTCCAGCGTCGCCGGCGCAGGGACCGGAAGCTCACCATGGTCGGTGGCTACGTAGCCGGACCCCAAAGGGACTCTTGCCGTCACCACTTCATCAATACCAAGGATGTCCACCAGGGTGAACGTTCCGACCACATCCACAAGGGTATCCGCCGACCCTAACTCATGGAGATGAACTTGGTCCGTGTCCACACCGTGAATGCCCGCCTCAACATCCACCAACCGGCGTAGGGTCCGGACAGACCTCTCCTTGACCCGCTTTGGCAGCGACGCACCTTCCACCACAGCCAGAAGCTCCTCGGGGAGCCTGGCCGACGGATGCTCTTCATGTACTTGCACGCGAAGGCAGCTAAGACCACCCTCGGTATCAGGACTGACCTTAACCGCAAGACCGGGAATCCCCAACGTTTCCACCGCCACAGCCAGCGCTTGCTCCAGCTTCGGCGCATCGGGGTCTGAGTGAATGAGAGCGGCGAGCAGCATATCCCCTGAGGCCCCCGCCCATGGATCCACATAAAGAACGCGCCGGCGACCCAGATCCTCAGGACGTGTGAACGTTCCCAGAGCCGAAGCGTGTTTCTTCTCGTTGTCCACGTTGGCGTGCCTCCCCGGCATGCAAGATCAATCCTTTGCTCCAGCGCGCCCGGTTGGGGCCGCAACAAGTAGGGTGCTCCCTACAACATGATAGAGAGTCAACGGCCCATGCACAACTCTACGCCAACACAGCAAACCGTTCAGGTAAACTGACCTATCTGCGGTGCGCGCACGCTAGAATGCAACAACCTTCTAGCCACTTCCAGACAACCTCACCTGTCCATTCATCCGGTTTGCATTCGAGATGAGCAGATTCTAGACTGCGTTCAGACACCCGCAGTGCAGAGGTCCGCCACCAGCGAACCGGGATGCATCATGGGCTCAAAACGCCTCGCCGCATACATAGGTTCAGTCATAAACCAACTCAGGACCGAGCAGGGGCTCACCCTCCAGGCCCTGGCGGACGAGTCCGGCGTATCCAAGAGTTATCTTGGAGATATTGAGAAGGGAAGGAAGAACCCCACCACCGACATCGTTGAGTCCATCGCAAATGCCCTGGACATCCCACCCCGTAGATTGATCTACCACGCTTCCATGCAGGAGGAAGAGTCTATTTTTCTGCCGGAACAACTCACTCTGGAAGCAGACCCGGAAGTCGAGGTGGAGCAGCGCGAACTGGCACAACTCGCCCACCGGCTACGCGCGAGCGACCGGCGATTACTACTGGATCTCGCCCGTCGATTGACCCGATGATTCTGCGCCGACGCTCACGTTAACAATCCTCTTCCTTCGCCCCCAACTTCGCGCGGAGTGCCCTCACGGCTGCCCCGCGATGGGAGACCGCGTCTTTCTCTGAGGCAGAAGCCTCTGCCAGCGTCTTGCTCCAACCAGCAGGTCTGAATACAGGGTCGTATCCAAAACCGCCATCACCTCGTGGTTCAGTCTCCAAGACTCCCTCCAGATAGCCTTCCACAACAATGATTGCCGCGTCGCGCCCAACAGCATCCTCTTCACCCGATACCGCAGAACGCATCAACGCCAAGGAACAGACAAAGTGCGCTGAGCGCTCCTGACAACCGTCCATCTCCTCCAGCAGGAGACGGAGATTCTCTCCATCTGTGGCATCTACGCCTGCATACCGCGCAGACATGACACCCGGTCGACCGTCCAGCGCTGTGACCTCCAGGCCGGAATCATCCGCCAACACCCATGCTTTCCTGCCCATCGCTTCATAGGCGGCTCCAGCCTTGGCCACAGCATTCGTCCTGAAAGTAATCCCTTCTTCCGGGGGTAGCGTCACGTTGCGGGGGAGCAGCTCAGTAGCGAAGTCGGGTCCCAGCAATCTGCCGAATTCCACCGTCTTGCCCTGGTTTCTTGTCGCCACCACCAACCGTTGAGCAGGCATGGTGCTTACGCTCCTCCCAACGCCGCACCCTCCGCGACGGCGCGCACCTGACCATCGGTGGTTTCCCCAATGCCTAGCTCTGCCAAATCCATCAACTGCCCCAACGTATCCCGCCCAAAAGGCACTTTCTCAGCTGTGGCTTGGACCTCCACTATCCGACCGGAGCCTGTCATGACCACGTTCATGTCCACATCCGCCTCAGAGTCCTCCCCGTACTCGAGATCCAGTACGGGCATTCCGTGAACCACACCAACACTTATCGCGGCAACCGAATCCGTGAGGGGCGAAATATGCAGGGCACCACGCTCCTCCAGACTTCTAAGAGCTAGGTGAAGTGCCACGTATCCCCCTGAGATGGCAGCGCAGCGGGTTCCACCATCAGCCTCGATGACGTCGCAATCCACATACACAGTGCGCTCCCCGAGTGCTTTCATGTCCACCACTGCCCGCAAGCTGCGTCCAATCAAACGCTGAATCTCCACGGTTCGCCCACCCTGCTTACCCCGAACCGCTTCCCGCGCTGTGCGTTCTCCGGTAGAGGCGGGCAGTAGCGAATACTCTGCCGTAACCCAACCAGAACCAGTGCCTCTCTTCCACCGAGGCACACGATCTTCGACGCTGGCAGTGCAGAGAACCCTCGTTTGACCCAACTCAAACAGCACCGAACCATCCGCTGAGCCAATAAACCCGGGGCTCATGCGCAGCGGACGCATACTCCCGGGGGTGCGATTACCTGTTCTCAACTCCAAGCTCATCCCTACCTTTCTCTCTCAATCATGTCCAGCGGTTCCTCAGCTTCCCAGCGGTTCACCGCGCGGACGGGAAACTGCAAGAACCTCGCCCCAATCGTACGAAAAAGCTCCGTATCCCCCGTAGAATAGAAGCTGTAGATACCCTCCTTGCCCTCCCGACGCGCCAGACCGTTCTTCTCCAGGATCTGCTTCACCTCTAGCGCGATAACTTCTGCGGAGTTCACAAGGACGACATGTGGACCCAAGAGTCGTCTGAGCATGGGGGTCACGAGAGGGTAGTGTGTGCACCCCAGAATCACAGTATCTGTTCCGGCCCGTCTTAGGGGTTCTACGTATTCCCGAACCGCACTCTCCACCTCCTCAGAAAAAACATCTCCACCCTGGATTAGGGGGGCAAGACGAGGGCACGGGATCGCCGTGACCTCAAGAGCGGTGTCAAGAGAATACAGGGCCCGTTGGTAGCTCTGAGAGCGCACCGTAGCGTCACTAGCCAGCACTCCCACACGCCGATTCCGGCTGGCGAGAGCCGCCGCCCGCGCGCCGGGGTTGACAACTCCTACCACCGGCGTGCTCAGAGCCGCCTGCAATTCTGGGAGCGCAGCAGCCGAAGCGGAATTGCAGGCCACCACCATCAACTTGACGCCTTTAGATACAAGGAATTCCGCGTTGCGGAACGCGAGAGCCTTTACCTCCTCCAACGGACGAGGTCCATAGGGGAAGTAGCCGGTATCACCCAGGTAGATGAAATCCTCCTGAGGTAGATTGACCAGACATTCGTGAAGAACGGTGAGCCCGCCTACCCCCGAATCAAACATCCCAATTGGCTGGTCCCAGTGTGGCGTCACTCACTCTCCTCCCCTTGGTGTGGCACGATAGTCATCCGACCCGCACGTGGCCGAAGAGTCTACCACTCCAGCCCGGCATCATCGCGGGACACAGTGCGCCCACATCAGCCAGGACGGCTAGCCGGCTCCTCCGCTCCGCTGACCGATGATACTGCCCCTTCCCTGCGCGAGTCAGTCACTGCGTTGATCTCGCCACCGACGAGCACCGCGAGACCCATCATGTAGAACCAGAAAAGGATGACGATGACCGCTCCTATCGCTCCGTATGTGAGCCACTTCAGCTCGAACACGTCGAGGGTGAGAAACCAGGAGAATCCTACTGATGTTGCAATGATGGCAACAACAGAGAAGATGCCGCCTGGAGAAAACCAGCGCCACCTGCGCCCGCCACTCCCATCCGGAGCAAGGCGATATATCAGCGCCATCGCCAGAAGCAAGAAGGCCATCACAACGGGCCACCGCAGCAGGCGCCAGGCCAGATCCACCACATCCACTCCGACCAGGTTTGCAGCAAACTCCCCAAAGCGAGGTCCTAGCACGACAACGGTGACAGCCGTTGGAATGAACACTGCCGCGGCAATCGTCAGGAGCAGCGCAAGCAATCTCCTGTGGTACCAAGAGCGAGTATCCGTCAGTCCGTAAGCTCTGTTTAGAGCCTTGATCAGAATATTGAAGCCGGTGGATGCCCCCCAAAGAGTAAGTACCACGCTGACTGAAAGCAATGCATTGTTCTGAGTGTGAAGCTGCTGCACCACATTCTCATCTACTATCTGATAGAGACGGCTATCCGTGCTGATGAGGGCCCCCAACCCCTCCGCCAGCCGTACCACTACCTGTTCCCTACCGGGCAGATACGGGACCAGAGAACGCAGGAAGAGGAGAAAAGGGAACAGGCTGAATAAACCGTAATACGCTATCTCCGCCGCCAGCCCAAGACAATCATCCCGCCGCACGCCCCAGACTACGCCCCTGACTGCAGATAACACGACCGAAGAGTATCCCCTCGCCCTAGATCCCATTTATCCTCCCTACGCTGCCGGCATAGCCGCGCCCGAGACAAGAAACAGAATCTCATGTCCCAGCATCTAGATTGCCTTGGAGAGGTTCTCTTCCACGAACCGCCAATTCGCCAGTTCCTCCAACAGGGAGTTGACATACCTGGGCCGCTCGTTCCTGTAGTCCACGTAGTAAGCGTGCTCCCAGACATCCACTGTGAAAAGAGGTATCCGACCGTGACGCAACGGAAGGTCCGCATTCGCTGTCTGTGTTATTTCGAGCTTTTCACCGTTGAGAACTAGCCACGTCCACCCAGATCCAAACAGCGTGGTGGCGGCCTTGACAAAGGCCTCCCTGAAAGCTTCATAGGAACCGAAGTCTCTCTCAAGGACTTTCAGAAGCAACCCTTCTGGCGACCCACCCCCCTGAGGGCTCAAACAGTTCCAATAGAACGTATGGTTCCAAACCTGGGCCGCGTTGTTAAACAATACGCCGTCTGATTCAGCAACTATCTCTTCAAGCGATCTCTCTCTGAGCTCAGTCCCTTCCACAAGCCTATTGAGGTTGGTGACGTACGCATTGTGATGCTTGCCGTAGTGGTAGTCAATTGTTTCCCCACTGATAGTAGGTGCCAGCTCATCTCTCTGGTACGGGAGTTCCGGCAAAACAAGAGCCATGATCATCCTCCAGGTGCTAGATTGTCTATCCTGCATGTCCTTGGCAATCAGAACCCGTGCCTTTCACAAGGCAGTTCCTGATTGCCAGCTTTCCTCCACAGAACTACCCCAGGGAGCCACCCGCTGAAACTTGTCTTGCCAAGACTGGAGGTTTGAATCCAGGCTATGCGCGGGACCATAATCAACCAGAGTATCGATTATTCTGTCAAATCTTGGAGGAAATACCATGTCGTTGAAGGGTCGCAGGATAGCCATCTTAGCAGAGAGGCAATATGAGGATTTGGAGCTTTGGTATCCTCGCCTACGTCTCCAGGAAGAGCATGCGGAAGTTGTGGTGGCCGGTCCTGGTGGCGGTACCTTTCTCTCGAAACACGGATACCCCGTGGAAGCGGATGTGGACATCTCAAACCTCTCCGCTGATGTGCTACACGGGATCATAGTGCCGGGCGGCTGGGCGCCGGATTATCTCCGCCGCTCAGCCGCCGTCCTCAGCCTGGTCTCTGTACTAAACCAACAGAATGCGCTGGTGGCTTCCATTTGCCACGGAGGGTGGGTCTTAGCCTCCGCAGGGATCCTGGCAGGCAGGACTGTTACCTCGGTAGAGGCCATACGGGATGACCTCCGTAACGCCGGTGCCAAGTGGCAAGACGAACCGGTAGTGATCGACCATAATCTTGTGACTTCCCGCAAACCCGCGGACCTCCCATTCTTCATGCAGGCCGTGATTGCTCGCTTGGAGGAAGAAACGCACCCCCGCCGCAACGTCCGCAGTGAGGTAGACGGAGAGCTGGTCTCCGTCTACCTGACGACTGAAGCACTCCAATACATGGTAGACATCCTCAATCGCTTACCCAGCATGAAATCGTACCGTGGCACCGAATTCGATCCGGATACCCATGACGCCCTCACTGTTATCCGCGATTTCGCCTCCGGTTCGGACCCCAAAGGCTCTCTTGAAGCGGAGTCGATTGTCATACTGGATGTCGTTCTTCAGGAAAACGGCTATGCTGTCAGAGGGAACACCAGGCTGCGCAAAGTCCTTGAGTATGCGGAAGTGCCGGGACTGACCCGCAATCCCCAGTAATTCGCGGCTCTATTTGTTCCATCTCTCAGAGCGAAGGACTACTCCCTCCACCAGATTCCGGATTGCTATCTGAACCTCATGCTCTTCCGCATCGAGGCCAATGGAATCTGCAACATCCCTGAGCATCTCTCCCAGGGCGGCGATGCTCGAACGCCATAGGACGGGGTCAAACTGATAGTGGGAGGGAGTTAGCGACAGCGTCCGACGGTATCTTGGATGCTGCTCCAGAAACGCTGCCGTCAGCCTGAAAGAGGGTGACAGATCTTCCCGGGATTGCCTTCCCCCCGGCTGAGCAGATTCCTCTTCCGCCTCGTACGCACGGCTGTCCAGATTCGGTGCGTAGACAACGGTGCCTGCCTCTCCCGCCAAGATGGCATCCAATTCTTCAGCCACACCAATGCGCACCTCCCTGCCTCCACCGCGCAAGAACTGTATGGCGGCTTCCATCTTCGGACCCATGCTCCCGGCCGGGAACTGACCTTCTCCCAACAACCGCTCCGCGTCCGCGCAGGTCAGTTCACCCAGGCGCTCCTCGTTGGGAGTCCCAAAATTCCTGTACACGGCATCCACTGCAGTCATAATGAGAAGCCGCTCGGCTCCAACTTCCAAACCCAGGACAGACGAGGCGAGATCCTTATCCACTACAGCATCAACCGCTTCAAGAGTCCCGTCGCCCACCTCGCGCACGGGTATGCCTCCACCCCCGACAGCAATGACGATTGTCCCTCTTCGCGCTGCAGACCCAATGACTCCGGACTCCGGGATTCTCAGCGGACGAGGCGAAGGCACCCTCCTGCGATAGCCGCGTCCTGCGTCCTCCTTCACAACCCACCCCTTGTCACGACTCAAGCGTTCCGCCTCTTGTTTCCCATAGAAGGGGCCAACCGGTTTGGTTGGGTCTCTGAAACTGGAGTCGTGTGGATCCACAACCACTCTGGTAACCATCGCCACCACTTCCCGCCGCACGCCTTCTTTCATTAGCAGGTTTGAAAGCGCATGTTGAATCATAAACCCCACGCTCCCCTGCGACTCCGCGTCCAGGACATGCAGAGGAGCGACAGGCAGGAAATCCTTGGCCGCCTCCTCCTGGAGCAACAAGCGACCAACAATGGGCCCGTTACCGTGAGTTATCATCAGCGGAAGGTCGTGGGAGGCAGCTATCCGAGCTATGGGGGCAACGCTGTCCTCGACATGCGCACGCTGCTCTGCGAACGTGCCTTGCTCACCCTCCCGGATAAGGGCGTTGCCCCCCAAAGCCAACACTGTCAGCTTTCTCAAGCTCTTTACATCCTTCCTCGTCGGACCCGACGTAACCTATCCGTGCTATCCGTGCTATCCGTGGCCCTCTAGACCGTGGTCCGCCAAGAATCCTCGAACCACACCAGCGACACCCGGAGACTCAAGTTCCTCCAATTCATAGTCGACTTGCACGACCGGTACTTCGACGTGAATCAGCCTTCTAATGTCCAACGGGGTAGCACTTATCACCACGTCCACGGCAGCACCCTTGACAGTCTCCTCCAACTCCCTCAACTGATCCGGATAGTACCCGATTGCGGGAAGAATCGACCCCAGATGAGGATATCTCTTGTACACTTCAGCAATTGACCCCACGGCCGCCGACCGAGGATCCACTACCTCTCCCACTCCATATTCTCGAGCTGCAACCATTCCGGCACCCTCAGACATCCCACCATGGGTAAGCGTAGGCCCATCCTCCACAACCAACGCACGGGCTCCCTTGAGCCTCCCACCATCCTCCACTCTGAGTGAGGATGAGACTTTGATGCACCGTGCATTAGGATTGACTTCACGTACAGCCTGCATGACCGCATCCACACCCTCCTGGGGCGCAGATCCAACCTTGTTCACAACCACCACGTCCGCACGCCGCAGATTAACCTCGCCAGGATGGTAAGTGAGGCCATGCTCGGGCCGAAATGGATCCACCACGACAATCTCCAGATCGCTCTCAACAAAGGAAAAATCATTGTTGCCGCCGTCCCAAACAATCACGTCTCCGTCAGCGCTAGCCTTCTCTACCACCGCTTCATAGTCCACCCCCGCATAGACCGTGATACCTCGACGCAAATGCGGCTCGTAGTCCTCCCGCTCTTCTACAGTAGTCTGTGCCGCCGCCAAATCCTCCATCGTCTGAAACCGTTGCACCCTTTGCCGAAGGAGGTCCCCATACGGCATAGGGTGCCGAATAACCACAGGACGCACTCCCTCCTCCAGCAAGACATCCGTGATGTAGCGCGAGGTCTGACTCTTACCCGCGCCTGTGCGCACCGCGCAGACAGATATCACCGGGACCGCTGCCGGGATCGATGTGAAGCGGGGTCCGTGCAGGCGAAAGTTCGCACCCGCCGCCAGAGCACGTGAGGCCTGGTGCATCACGTGCTCATGGGAGACATCACTGTACGCAAAGATCACCTCATCCACGCCCTCATTACGAATGATCTCCTCCAGCTTCTCTTCCGGGTAGATAGGAATCCCCTCAGGATAGGCAGCCCCCGCCAGCTCCGTGGGATATAACCTTGAATCGATTCGGGGGATCTGGGTGGCGGTAAACGCAACCACACGACTCTCCGCCTCCTTCCCCCGGTAGAGCATGTTGAAGTCATGAAAATCGCGACCTGCTGCGCCCATGATCACCACTCGACGCTGAGCCATCCCGTCCTCCTCCCTTGCGCTGGAAACATTGACCTCAACCCTGCTTTCAGCCGTCCTTCGTTGATCATATACCCTCAAACTGGCGAAGGCTCCCCTCTTCAGGGGAGCCTTCGCGTAAGTGGCCCTGTAAGCCGGATCCTGTCAAGGGCAGCCATCCATCTGGGATCAGCGTCACCGCAGACCTCAAGCGGTCAACCCGGAGGCATCGGGCGAGCAGCCCTCCAGCACCTCCCTATTCGACCTTGCACCGGGTGGGGTTTGCCTGGCCGCCGTGTCGCCACGACGCCGGTGCGCTCTTACCGCACCATTTCACCTTTGCAGCCGGTCCTATACGGATCACGACGTGCTGTGTATTTCTGTGGCACTTTCCCGGAGGTTTCCCTCGCTGGATGCTATCCAGCACCCTGCTCTATGGTGTCCGGACTTTCCTCGGAAAAACCACTACGAAAGTAAGGCCATCCGCGACTGCCCGGGCCACATGCATATTGTACCACCAGCTAACTCCGGCTATGCGGAGGCGACGCCTTCCAACGGAAAAAAGCAGGCCGCCTGCCTCCCTGAACCGTACTCCTCCATGGGAGGTACTTCCTCCGCGCAAATGGGCTTCGCACGGAAACAACGAGGATGAAATACGCAGCCAGACGGAGGATTCACGGAGCTCGGCACATCGCCGGAAAGGACCACGTGTTCACGTTTTCTCTCCACCGCGGGGTCAGGAATAGGAATAGCTGACATCAGCCCGTAGGTATAGGGATGAAGGGGACTCCCATACAAAGTATCTCTGGGAGCAAGCTCCATGATCTTGCCCAGATACATGACTGCAACACGCTTGGATACGTGTTTGACCACGCCCAGATCGTGAGCAATGAAGAGATATGTGAGATTCAGCTTCTTCTGTAGACTATCCAAAAGGTTCAGCATCTGAGCCTGAATGGAGACGTCCAGAGCGGAAACGGGTTCATCGCAAATAACCAGCTTGGGGTTCAGTGCAATAGCTCGAGCCAGGCCAATCCTCTGGCGCTGGCCTCCAGAGAACTCATGCGGATAGCGATTAGTGAAAGAGGGGTTGAGTCCCACCACATCCAACAACTCCCGTACCCTGTCCAACCGTTCTTTCTTGTCCCCTATCTTGTGGATCACCAGAGGCTCTCCCACTATGGCGCCCACGTTCATGCGGGGATTGAGCGAAGCATATGGATCCTGGAACACAATCTGCATGTCCCGCCGCATCTTGTTCATCTCATTCCGCCCCAGTTCGGTCACTTCCTGCCCTTCGAAACGGATGCTTCCCGAGGTTGGCTCATGCAGACGTAAGATACAGCGCCCTGTGGTGCTCTTGCCACATCCAGACTCGCCCACAAGGCCCAGCGTCTCCCCCTCCTGGATGGCGAAACTGATGTCTTGCACGGCGTGGACCGTGCCGACCTGCCGCTGGATCAGAACCCCTGAGGTTATGGGGAAGCGCTTGACCAGGTTACTGACCTCAAGCAGGGGAGCACCTCTTCCGGCACTCCGTTCCCGCAGCCCGATCTGAGTATCTGTCTCCGGAGAAATCATCTAGCCCTCCCGCGAGCCCTGATAGTGCCAACATGCGTACAGGTGTGCGACCGCCTCCAAGGACACCAACGGAGGCACTTCCAGCCGGCACTTCTCTGTAGCGTAGGTGCACCGCGGATGAAAACTGCATCCAGACGGACGATCAACAAGATCTGGAGGGAGACCGGGTATGTTGGCCAACTGCTCAGCACGCTCCTCGTTCAGACGGGGGATAGATCCGAGCAAAGCCTCAGTGTAGGGATGTTGCGGATTCAGGAAGAGCTCATCCGTATCCGCCTGCTCAACTATCTTCCCCGCATACATGACGACTACCTGATCACTTACTCCCGCCACCACACCTAGGTCATGAGTGATCAGCAGGATAGACATGCCAAGTTTCTGTTGGACTTGCCCAAGCAGGTCCAGAATCTGCGCCTGAATGGTCACGTCCAGAGCAGTCGTAGGCTCATCCGCAATGAGTAGCTTGGGATCGCAGGCGAGAGCCATGGCTATCATCACCCGCTGCCTCATACCCCCCGAGAACTGATGCGGATAGTCATTGATACGTTCAGTTGCATCAGGAATACCCACCGCGTTGAGCAACTCCACCGCCCTGTCCCGTGCCTCCTTACGATCAAGGCCCATATGGAGACGTATGCCCTCCGTCAACTGAGTCCGAATCTTCAAGACCGGATTCAAAGACGTCATAGGATCCTGAAAGATCATGGATATATCGTTGCCCCGGAGACTCCGGACCGCAGACCCAGGCATGGTGACGATATCCTTCCCCTCGAACATAATGCTGCCGTCCACGATCTTGCCTGGGGGGTCGGGCACCAACCGCATGAGGGACAGTGCGCTCACACTCTTTCCGCAACCACTCTCCCCGACGATTCCCAAGGTCTTGCCCTTATCCAGCGAGTAGCTGATCCCATCTACCGCGTGGACTACGCCCTCTCGAGTAAAGAAGTGAGTCTTGAGGTCTCTAACCTCCAGAAGAACGGTCACTAGGTCTCCTTGGTGCGAGGGTCTATGGCGTCCCGGAACCCGTCCCCTACAAAATTGAAGGAGATTACAGTGACGGCGATGAATATCCCCGGAAGCATGATCAGCCACGGATGGGAACGGAATCCCTGCCAACCCTCCTGCGCAAGCGTACCCCAGGAAGCATCCGGAGCGGATATCCCCAGTCCCAAGAAGGACAAGAAGGCCTCTCCAAGAATCATTCCCGGCACTTCCAAGAACATGGCGATGACTATGATCCCGAACGTATTGGGCAGCAGGTGCCTCGTGACAAGCCTTCTCCGAGACGCGCCCAACGCCCGTGCGGCTTCCACATACTCGTTCTCCTTAAGAGTCAGTATCTGTCCCCGCACCAGACGAGCCGGCGTCAACCAGGATACGAACGCCAACGCCAACAGCATGGGGGCGATGCCGCTACCCAGGATGACCAGCAAGATGATCGCAAAGGGCAGATATGGAAGACCATACAGCACGTCGATAATCCGCATCATCACGTTGTCCGTCCTCCCGCCTAGAAACCCGGCGAGCGATCCATACAGAACTCCTATCGAGAGCACCACACCGGTGGCGGAGAAGGCTATCAAGAGTGACACCCTGCCCCCCATGGCCGTGCGGACAAAAAGATCCCGACCGAACATGTCTGTCCCGAACCAATGCTGCACGTTCGGAAGCTGGTAGGCAATGGACCAATCCAAATCCGCGTAACCGTAAGGACGGATCCAGGGACCGACCACTGAGTAGGTGATCATCAGCACAAGGATTATCAGGCCCAACATGGCCGCGCGGTTCCGGGAGAACCGACGTACCACATCTCCCCAAAGAGTCCCCTGCCTCACTGCCGCAGGGCCCCCCGCTCCGTACTTCTTCTCCATACTCAGCGGCATATTTCTGTCCTGACCCTTCGCGGGATCAGTCATTGCGTATCCTTGGATCGAGAACCCCGTAGAGTATGTCCACCACGAGATTGGCCGCCACTACCAGAGCAGACAGCAGAACGGTCAGGCCCATGACGACCGAATAGTCTCTGTTGGAAACAGTGCTCACGTAGTACTTGCCCAACCCCGGTACGGAGAATATGAACTCAACCAGGAAGCTGCCGGTGATAACAAAGCCCAGAAGCGGACCAGCCTGGGTGATAACGGGTATCAAGGAGTTGCGAAGAACATGCTTCACCACAACTGTTCGGTAGGGAAGTCCTTTGGCAAGCGCCGTCCTCACATAGTCCTGCTGCAGAGTCTCCAGCATGCTTCCTCTGGTGAGCCTTGCGAAATACGCGGACAAGGCGGTCCCCAACGTAACCGTGGGCAACACCCAATACTGCCACCCATGCCACGTGGATGTGGGAAGCCAACCCAGTTTCACGGCGAAGATGTATATCAAGATCGGGCCGACGATGAAGTTCGGCACCGCCCATCCCAGGGTGGCATAGAATATCGCGGCGTAGTCAGCCCACGTGTTGTGCTTCAGCGCCGCCACTATACCGGCGGGCACACCAATAATGATCCCCAGCCCAAAAGCCATGATCCCCAGGTGCAGGCTGACCGGGAACGCATCACTGATGATGTCCAACACAGTCCGGCTCTTCTGGGTCATGGACACACCCAGATCTCCGTGGAGCGCGCGCCATATGTACCTCAGGTACTGCTCATACCAGGGTGCGTCCAGGCCATACTTGGCGTTCATGTTGGCCAGGATCTCAGGCGGTAGCGCTTTCTCTCCGGTAAACGGGCCGCCGGGAATCGCCTTCATAAGAATGAAGGTTAGAAACACCACCAAGAGCAGGACCGGTATGGTCCAGATGACACGTCTAACGATGAGCTTAGCCATCTGCTAAGTGTTTCCCATCCCAGAAACGAAACTCAGACCAGGGCTACTATCCATGGCAAGACAGCTCCTTACAATAAGGTGGCGCCAGCGTAAGCTGGCGCCACCTCTGCTTCACGCTCTTGAATCAACCAACTGCAGCCTAGTGATCCTCTACGCTCACCTTCCATAGGTTGGTCAAGCCACCAAGCGGATTCGGATGATAGCCGGAGACGTAATCAGCAACCAATTCCGGGTTCGTATACCAGTAGATGGGCATCACAGGCATATCCTCCGTGAGGATGTCCTCCATCGACTTATAGATGTCCCAACGGCCTTCACTGCTCGTGGCCTTCAGAGCATCTGCAAGGCCTTGATCATAGGTATCGTTGCCCCAGCGAGTGTAGTTGTTACCTCCGCCACCACGGAACAGGTCCAAGAAGTTATAGGCATCTGCAAAGTCTGCCACCCAGCCCATGCGATAGACCATGACCTCATCGTTGTTCTGGACATAATCGATGTACTGCTTCCACTCCATGTTCTTGATGGTGGCATTGACCCCGATCGCAGCCCATTGCGACTGGATAGCGGTAGCAATGGCCTGGTGGCCCTCGCTGGTGTTATGGTAGATGGTAATCTCCGGTAAGCCTTCACCGTCCGGATATCCCGCCTCGGCAAGCAGTGCCTTGGCCTTGTCCACTTGCGGGGTGGGACCCAGGTAGTCCTGCTCCAAGACGTCAAAACCGGGCATACCTTTGGGGGTTACGCCGGTGGCAGGCAACTGATCCGCCTGGGCCACATTGTCTATGATCGCCTGTCGGTCTATGGCCAACGCAAGAGCTTTCCGCACCCTCACATCATCAAGAGGTGGATGCTCCACATTGAACCCGTAGTAGTAAACACCCAGCATGGGGAAGTTCTCGTACTCGGGCAACTCCTTCAACCGCGACATGTCTGAAGTAGGCATGTCCATCTGTATGTCAATCTCGCCACTCTCAAAGGAAGCTACTCCTGTTGTAGCTTCAGTAATGATAGGCATCTCTATCGTCCCCAACATCACGGAATCCGCTTCCCGCCAATCACCCGATTTCTTCAGCAGCAAGTCAGAGTCGTGCTTCCACGCCTCCAGGGTAAAGGCTCCGTTGGTGACGATATTCTCCGGTTCCGTCCACTTGTCACCGAACTCATCCACCGTTGCTTTGTTGATCGGAAAGAACGATTGATGCGACAGCACCGGCACAAACCAGGGAGCCGGATCTCCTAAAGTCACCACCAATGTGGTCTCATCCGGGGTCTCAATACCCACGTCTTCCGCCGCACCCTCGCCGGAGTTGTACGCTGCTGCGCCATCGATGAAATACAGCATGTACGCGTAAGCCGCACCAGTCTCGGGATTCAGTGTTCTCAGCCACGAGTTCTTGAAGTCCTGGGAGGTCACTGTGTCACCGTTCGTCCAGGTGTCGTCCCCTCGCAGGTTGAATGTATACACTAGACCATCATCAGATACATCCCAACTCTCTGCGACGCCCGGATAGGGCTCACCTGACGGATCGATGTGAACAAGACCCTCAAAGATGTTGTTAATGACGAGTGCCGAGGTGGTATCCGTAGCCAGGTTGGGATCCAAGCTTGGAGGCTCGGTGTTGACGTTTATCTTCAGTACTTTGCCCTCTGCCTCATCTCCACCGCAGCCAGCCACCACGCTTGCACCGGCAACCAACACTACGATCAAGATTACGCCCAGCCACACATGTCTCCACTTATTCAAGATCATCCCTCCTCTTTACCAGGTACCCGAACGCCTATTTGCACCACAAGCCCCAAGGGCCTGTTAAACGAGGAACCCCAAGACTATGGTAACCACAAAGAATAGAACGGCAAACGCAACCGTAAGACGATCCAGGTTCTTCTCCACGGCGCCGGATCCTCCAAACGCTCCTCCACCGGCGCCTCCAAAGGAAGACGACAGTCCGCCACCCTTGCCGGAATGGAGAAATATGAGAACGAGCAGTCCTGCTCCGCAAATCAGGTCCACAGCCAAGAATACGTAGATCACCGAGTCATACTCCTTGTATCAATGCACGAATAAACAAACCGCATAGCATGTACACATTACCACTTCCATTATTGCTTGCCAACTGCCGAAGACGGTATCAGAACAGGGTCTTTCCTGTCATCTCTACCGGCAATTCCAGCCCAAATAGCTCAAGCACCGTAGAGGCGACATACGCCAAACTCGTGCCCTCTCTCAACCGCACCCCTTGGCGCAGGTAAACCAGCGGAACAGGATTAGTCGTGTGGGCAGTGTTCACTGCACCTTCCTTATTGATCATGCACTCCACATTCCCATGATCTGCTGTGACAAGAACGTGGAAATTCTTACCCAGCAACAATTCCAAGGTATCCCCCAGGCAAACGTCTACTGTCTCCAAGGCTTCGATGGTGGCATCGATGTCCCCGGTGTGTCCCACCATGTCCGGATTGGCAAAGTTCAGAAGCACAAAATCCACGTCCTGTTCCTCCATCACTTCTCTGAGGCCATTTACCACACCGCGAGCGCTCATGGCGGGTTTCTGGTCGTACGTGTCAACATCTGAGGGGGAGGGAATGAGCTTGCGAATCTCCCCAGGATACGCCTCCTCACGGCCACCGTTGAAGAAGAAGGTCACGTGGGCGTACTTTTCGGTCTCGGCGATGTGTAGTTGAACCAACCCCGCTTTGCTCAATACCTGTGTCAGCACGTTGACCGGTGGTTCGTCGGAGAAGGCCACCGCCACCGGAAGAGCGGCGTCATACTCCGTCATACCCACGAATCGTAGGGCGGGCGGATTCGCCCCGCGGTCGAAGTCACGAAATTTCTCGTGGGTCAGGGCGCGTGTGAGTTGACGTGCGCGGTCGGGTCGGAAGTTGAAGAAAATGACCGTATCCCCGCCCCGAATACGGGAATCGGGATCCGAATCAACAATGGTGGGAAGAATGAACTCATCCGTAGTGCCGGACTCGTAAGAGGCCTGCATTGCCTGCAGCGGACCTTCCGCCCTTTCCCCCTCCAATCCGACCAGAGCCCTGTATGCTTTGCGTATTCGTTGCCAACGCTTATCTCGATCCATCGCGTAGTACCTGCCGGCGACCGTGGCAATCGTACCCAGACCCTCCTCCGCCAGAAATTCCATCAACTCTTTGAGGTAGCCCAGGCCTGCAGTGGGGGACGAGTCGCGTCCGTCCATGAAGGCGTGTACATACAACCTGTCCACCCCCTCCATCCGCGCCATCCTGACCAAAGCGTGGATATGCCCGATTGCCGAGTGCACCCCAGCATCCGACAGGAGTCCCATCAAGTGAACCGCTGACCCCTCTTCCTTTGCAGTTCGGAGGGCGGAAGAGAGCGCAGGATTACTATAGAAGGAACCATCCTCGACCGCGGCGTTGATCCGGGACAAGTCCTGGTTCACGACTCGGCCGGATCCCAGCGTAAGGTGGCCCACCTCCGAATTGCCCATCACGCCGGGAGG
>Ga0209587_1000103_pt1 | contig 40060 bp, 33 predicted proteins | sample NGEPerD_2_FD_184512 | JGI IMG/M metagenome (GOLD analysis project Ga0209587, IMG submission 184512) | Arctic peat soil microbial communities from the Barrow Environmental Observatory site, Barrow, Alaska, USA - NGEE PermafrostL1-D... | ecosystem: Environmental > Terrestrial > Soil > Wetlands >...
CTGCTGGCCCTGCGGATCACTGGGCTGCTGCTGCGCCTGCGGTGCCGGTGCGCCGAAGCCCTGGGTGGGCGGAGGTGATGGGGGACCCGCGGGGGGATCCTGGGCCGGCGCGCTCGGCGTGCTCGGCCACGGCTGAGTGCCGCCGCCCTGATCCGAGGAGCCCTCGCCCGACGAGGGAGGACCCTGCGAGGACCAGAAGACGTTCTCCTTGCTGGCGTGCGAGTTCTCGGTCTCGCCGCTGGAAGTTCCCGTGCCTGCGCCGGCGGCACCCGTGACGCCGGCGAACCAGGCACGGGCCGGGCCGGTCCACAGCATCATCGCGGCGAAGGCGATCAGCACCGGCAGGAACCCACCCGAGACGGGTGCGGTCAGCATGAGGGCCCCTGCCGCGACGGAGAAGCCGATCCGGGCACCCTTGTTGCGCTGGAGGACGTAGATCCCCAGCACCATGGCGACCGCCGCAGCAGCCCCGGTGAACAGCATCAGGCCGCGGATGACCTCCAGGGCTCCGCCCACGGTCAACCCGAGACCATCGCCGGGCGGACTGGCAAGGAAGTCCTCGACGTTCTCCCGCATCTCGATCGAGCGCAGCTGGGACATCGAATCGAACAGCGTGAGCACGAGCAGTGCCGAGCCGATCACGGCAACCCATCCAGACATGGTCACCTGGCTCGGGCGGGCAGCTTTGGTCTCACTCATGTGTCCATTCCACCATGATCCTCAAGCGCTCCTCACCCAAGACGACTGGCTAAGCACCGATCAGGCTGCCGCAGCATCGGTCGTGAGGGACAGTCGGTCACCGGTCTCGTCGACGTCGACGGCTACCGTGCTGCCGTCGAGAACCTCACCGGACAGGAGCAGCCTGGCCAGCGGGTCACCGATCGCGCTCTGCACGAGTCGACGCAGCGGGCGGGCGCCGTAGGTGGGGTCATACCCGGTTCTGGCCAGCCACCCGTGCGCAGCCTCGCTCACCGTGACCGAGATGCGACGCACGGCCAACCGCCTGTTCAGCTGGGCGATCTGCAGGTCGACGATGTGCGCGAGTTGGTCCTGGTCGAGCGTGTCGAAGATCACTGTCTCGTCCAGCCGGTTGAGGAACTCCGGCTTGAAGGCCTGCCTGACCATCACCATCACCGAGTCCCGCTTCTTCTCATCGTCCAGGGTCGGGTCGACGAGGTACGCCGACCCGAGGTTCGATGTCAGGATCAGCAGCGTGTTGCGGAAGTCCACGGTGCGGCCCTGCCCGTCGGTGAGCCGTCCGTCGTCGAGCACCTGCAGCAGAATGTCGAAGACCTCCGGATGCGCCTTCTCCACCTCGTCCAGAAGCACCACGGAGTACGGTCGACGCCGCACGGCCTCGGTCAGCTGACCGCCCTCGTCATAGCCGACGTAGCCCGGGGGGGCACCCACTAATCGAGCTACGCTGTGTTTTTCACTGTACTCACTCATGTCGACGCGCACGATGGCCCGTTCGTCGTCGAACAGGAAGTCCGCGAGGGACTTGGCGAGCTCGGTCTTGCCGACGCCGGTGGGGCCCAGGAACAGGAAGGAGCCGGTGGGCCGGTCCGGGTCCGCGACTCCGGCGCGCGAGCGGCGTACCGCATCTGAGACCGCGGCGACCGCTTTCTTCTGGCCGATCAGCCGCCGGCCGATGACTTCCTCCATCCGCAGCAGCTTCGCCGTCTCTCCCTCCAGCAGGCGGCCGGTCGGGATCCCCGTCCACGCCTCGACGACGTCGGCGACCTCCTCGGGACCGACCTCCTCGCGCACCATCTTCTCGGTCGACTCCGCCGCCTCCGTGGCCACCGCGAGCTCCTTTTCCAGCTCCGGGATCTTGCCGTAGAGGATCTCGCTGGCGCCGGCGAAATCCCCCTCGCGCTGCGCCTTGTCCGACTCCGAGCGAAGCTGGTCGATCTGCTCGCGCATCTGGCCGATCCGGTCCAGCGAGTCCTTCTCCACGTCCCAGCGCGCCTCGAGCCCGCGCAGCCTCTCCTCGCGGTCGGCGATCTCACCTCGGAGCCGCTCGAGGCGGTCCCGGGAGGCGTCGTCGGTCTCCCGCTGGAGCGCCATCTCCTCCATCCTCATCCGGTCGACGGCACGACGGAGCTCGTCGATCTCGACCGGGCTGGACTCGATCTCCATCCGCAGCCTCGAGGCCGCCTCGTCGATGAGGTCGATCGCCTTGTCGGGCAGCTGGCGACCGCTGATGTAGCGGTCGGACAGCATGGCCGCGGCGACCAGGGCAGCGTCGGAGATGGTGACCCGGTGGTGCGCTTCGTACTTCTCCTGGAGGCCACGCAGGATCGCCACGGTGTCCTCGACCGACGGCTCACCGACGAAGATCTGCTGGAACCGGCGCTCGAGGGCCGGGTCCTTCTCGATCCGCTCGCGGTACTCGTCCAGCGTCGTGGCGCCGATCATCCGCAGCTCACCGCGGGCAAGCATCGGCTTGAGCATGTTGCCCGCATCCATCGCGGAGTCACCGCCGGCGCCCGCGCCCACCACGGTATGCAACTCGTCGATGAACGTGATCACCTGGCCCTCGGAGTCCTTGATCTCCTGGAGCACCGCCTTCAACCGCTCCTCGAACTCACCGCGGTACTTCGCGCCCGCGACCATCGCGGCCAGGTCGAGGGAGAGGACTCGGCGGCCCTTCAGCGACTCCGGCACGTCGCTGTCCACGACGCGCTGGGCGAGCCCCTCGACCACCGCTGTCTTGCCGACGCCCGGGTCACCGATCAGGACCGGGTTGTTCTTGGTGCGTCGTGACAGGACCTGCACCACGCGACGAATCTCGGCGTCCCGGCCGATGACCGGGTCGAGCTGGCCCTGTTCGGCGCGAGCGGTGAGGTCGACGGCGTACTTCTCGAGTGCTTGGTACGTCGACTCCGGGTCCCGGCTGGTGACCCTGCCCGAGCCGCGCACGCTGGTCATCGCGCCACGCAGCGCCTCGAGCGAGACGTTGGAGCTGAGCAGCGCCTGCTTGGCCGTGCTCTCGACGGTGGCCAGCGCCAGCAGCAGGTGCTCGGTGGAGACGAACTCGTCGTCCATCTCCATGGCCAGCTCGTCGGCGATGGTGAAGACCTGCAGCACGGCTCGGGAGTACGACGGCGCGGCGACCGTCGTGCCGGATGCCGTGGGCAACCTGTCGAGCTCGACCTGCACAGCCTGCGCGACAACACGGGGCTGCACGCCGGTGGCCTCGATGAGTGGCCGGGCGATCCCTTCGGGCGCGGTGATCAGGGCGGCCAACAGGTGCGCGGCCTCCAGCTGTGCGTTGCCGGCCGCTGACGCGCTCTTGATGGCGGTGTTGATGACCTCTTGGCTGCGGGTGGTGAACTTCGATGCGTCCACGCTAGATGCGCCCCCCTGTGCTGTCGGTTCCCGGGATTCCGCGACGCCACACGGTGACGGCCTGGCCGGCGGTCGTGGTGGCGGGTCGGAGAACGGGAAGGTTCGCGGTGGCTACTGGCTGGGTTCGCTCTTGGAGCGCCCGGCGGTGGGCGAGCTGGGTGAGGCTCAGCTCCTGCTCGAGTTCGGCGACCCGCATCCGGAGCACGGCGACCCTGCTCTCGAGGTCCAGGATGCGGCGCACACCTTCGAGGCCGATGCCGGACGCGGTCAGCTCGGCCACCTCCCGCAACATCTCGATGTCGTGCCAGGAGTAGCGGCGTCCGCCACCTCCGGCGCGGCCCGGCCGGACCAGGCCGAGCCGGTCGTAGGCCCGCAGGGTCTGTGGATGCAGACCGGTGAGGTCCGCGGCCACGCTGATCACGTAGACGGGAACCTCCGGCCCGGGTGCCCCACCGAACACCGGCGTGCCGGTCATTTGACCTGCCCGTCGAACAGGTTGGCCCGGATGTCACCGCCCGCCGTGGCCTGCTGGTAGGCGTGCACTGCTTCGCGCGCCTTCTCGTTGAGCACGGCCGGCACCTGCACCTGCACGGTGACCAGCAGGTCGCCGCGGGTAGCGACACCCTTGCCTGTGGTGCGGACCACGCCTCGCCCCCGCACCCGGAAGGTGCGCCCGTTCGGCGTACCGGGGGGGATCTTCACGGTAACCGGCGCGCCGTTGAGGGTCGGCACCTTGATCTCGGCGCCAAGCGCGGCCTCGTCGAAGGAGACGGGTACGTCGATCGTGAGGTTGTCGCCCTTGCGGCCGAACAGCCCATGGGTTGACACCCGCACGTTGACGAAGAGGTCACCGGGCGGGCCACCGCGTTCACCGGAGGCACCCTTGCCGCGCAGCCGGATCCGCTGGCCGTCCTTCACGCCCGCGGGAATCCTGGCCTGGATCGTCCGGTTCGACAGTCCCCGACCCGAACCGTGGCACGTCGGACACGGGTCGTCGACGACCAGTCCGCGGCCGTGGCAGGCCGGACACGTCTCGTTCATCGTGAACGCCCCGCCCACGGAGGCGGCCACCATTCCCACGCCTTCACACTCCGGGCACACCCGCGGCACCGTGCCCGCCTTCGCGCCGGTTCCCGAGCAGTCCGGGCACGGAGCGTCCGAGGAGAGCCGCAGGGACACCGTCACACCTTCGACGGAGTCGGCGAACCCGATCGTCGCGTCGGTCTCGATGTCCGCGCCGCGGCGCGAGGCCTGCTGCCTGGTGCGGCTCCCGCCGCCGAACACGCCGCCGAACACGTCGCCGAAGCCACCGCCACCCTGGCTGCCGAGGAAGTCGTTGATGTCGAACGGCTGCCCGGAGCCGGTCGTGGTGCGGCCGCCGCCGGCGAAGGGACCGAAACCTCCGCCGATCCCGGAGGCGCGCATCTGGTCGTACTGTTTGCGCTTCTTCTGGTCACCGAGCACGTCATAGGCCTCGGCGATCGTCTTGAACCGCTCCTCGGCCGCGTCGTTGCCCGGGTTGGAGTCGGGATGGTTGATGCGCGCGAGCTTGCGGTAGGCCTTCTTGATGTCGGCCGCGGTTGCGTCCTTGGAGACGCCGAGCGCCTTGTAGAAGTCCTTGTTCGCCCAGTCCGAGTTCGTCAACTTCTCACCTTCTCTGTCGCTGCACCAGACCGCCCTGACACCGTCCCCCGCCGCTGGGGCGGCGCGTCGGTGGAGCCGCCGCGGCCAAGCCCCTTGACGCTCCTTGGGAACCGTGTCGGGGCGGCCCGCTCCAGGTTCGGGTCACCAAGCTCACTCTGCCTCGGCCGACGCGTCGGTGACGGTGGGCTCCGGGTCCAAGACTGTCACCCGCGCGGGACGGACAACCCGGTCACCGATCCGGTAGCCAGCCTGGATGATGTGCTGACAGGTCGTGGTCGTCACATCCGGTGAGTGCGCATGCATCAACGCCTCGTGGATGTTCGGGTCGAACGCGTCGCCGGGCTCACCGAACTTGATCAGGCCCATTCCGGCCACGGTCCGGTCCAGCGCGTCGGCAACCGCCTTGAAGCCGCCCTCGACCTCGCCGTGCTCGCGAGCACGAGCGATGTCGTCGAGCACGGGCAGGAAGGCTGTCACCGCTGAGTACACCGCGTTCTGCTTGACCAGCTCGCGGTCCCGGTCGACCCGTCGCTTGTAGTTGACGTACTCGGCCTGCAGACGCTGCAGGTCCGCGGTGCGCTCGGCCAGTGCATGCTGGGCAGCCGCAAGGACGCCGCCAAGCGCGGCACCGGCGTCGGCCCCCAGCTCAGCACCGGGCTCAGCACCAGGCTCAGCTCCGGGGTCGGCACCAAGTCGAAGACTGGGTCCAGCGGTGGGGGCGGTCCCACGATCGGCCCCAGAATCCGCACTGGGCTCGACGCTGGGCTCGACGCTGGGCTCGACGCTGGGCTCGACGCTGGGCTCAGCGCTGGGCTCCTCCTCGAAGGGCTCGCCACCCCTGTCCTGGCTAGGCACCTCGTCGTGGGCAGAGGTCACTTGGCTTCCTCATTGCCGGACTCGTTGCCCGGCTCTTCCTCGACGATCTCGGCGTCCACCACGTCGTCGTCGGAGTCGCCCGTGCCCGTCGTACCACCGGCCGCGGCCGCGTCGGCCTCACCGGCGGCGTACATCGCGGCACCCATCTTCTGACTGGACTCGCCGAGCTTGGCGACAGCCGCCGCCAGCTCGTCCTTGTCGGCGTCCTCGGCCGCGAGCACCTTCTTCAGAGCCTCGACGTCGACCTCGACCTCGGTCTTGACGTCGTCGGGGATCTTGTCGCCGCTGTCGGCCAGGAACTTCTCGGTCGTGTAGACCAGTCCGTCGGCCTGGTTGCGGGTCTCCACGGCCTCCTTGCGCTCGCGGTCCTCTTCGGCGTACTGCTCGGCGTCCTTGACCATCTGGTCGATGTCTTCCTTGGACAGGGCCGAGCCGCCGGTGATCGTCATCGACTGCTCACGACCGGTGCCACGGTCCTTTGCCGACACGTGCACGATGCCGTTGGCGTCGATGTCGAAGGTCACCTCGACCTGGGGTACGCCGCGCGGCGCCGGTGGCAGACCGGTCAGCTCGAAGTTGCCGAGCGGCTGGTTCTGCGCCGCCATCTGACGCTCACCCTGGTAGACCTGGATCTGGACCGACGGCTGGTTGTCATCCGCGGTCGTGAACACCTCCGAGCGCTTGGTTGGGATCGTGGTGTTGCGCTCGATGAGGCGGGTCATCACGCCACCCTTCGTCTCGATGCCGAGCGAGAGCGGGGTGACGTCGAGCAGGAGGACGTCCTTGACCTCGCCCTTGAGCACACCGGCCTGCAGGGCGGCGCCGACGGCTACCACCTCGTCCGGGTTCACACCCTTGTTGGGCTCCTTGCCGCCGAGCAGGTCCTTGACCGCCTGAGCCACCGCCGGCATCCGGGTCGAGCCGCCGACGAGCACGACATGGTCGATCTTGGAGATGTCCTGACCGGCATCCTTGAGCACCTGCTTGAACGGTGACTTGGTGCGGTCGAGCAGGTCAGAGGTCATCTGCTGGAACTCCGAACGCGTCAGCTTCTCCTCGAAGTGGAGCGGGCCGGACTCGGAGTGGGTGATGTAGGGAAGGTGGATCGTGGTCTCGCTGGAGGAAGAGAGCTCGATCTTCGCCTTCTCCGCGGACTCCTGGAGGCGCTGCCGGGCGATCTTGTCCGCGCCGAGGTCCACGTTGTTGCTGGACTTGAACTTCTTGACCATCCACTCCACGAGCCTGGTGTCCCAGTCGTCACCACCGAGGTGGTTGTCCCCTGAGGTTGCCTTCACCTCGACGACCCCCTCACCGATCTCGAGCAGGGAGACGTCGAACGTTCCACCACCGAGGTCGAAGACCAGGATGGTCTGGTCGGACTCCTTGTCCAGGCCGTAGGCGAGTGCGGCCGCGGTCGGCTCGTTGACGATCCGGGAGACTGTCAGGCCCGCGATCTCACCGGCCTCCTTGGTGGCCTGGCGCTGGGAGTCGGAGAAGTACGCCGGCACCGTGATCACCGCGTCGGTGACTGTCTCACCGAGGTAGGACTCAGCGTCGCGCTTCAGTTTCTGCAGAACGAACGCGGAGATCTGCTGCGGGGTGAACGACTTGTCGTCGACCTTGGTCTTCCAGTCGGTGCCCATGTGACGCTTGACCGAGCGGATGGTGCGGTCCACGTTGGTGACCGCCTGACGTTTAGCCACCTCGCCGACGAGCACCTCGCCGTTCTTGGCGAACGCGACCACGGACGGGGTGGTGCGAGCACCTTCCGCGTTTGCGATAACGGTGGGTTCTCCACCTTCGAGGACGGCTACGACGGAGTTCGTCGTGCCTAGGTCGATGCCGACCGCGCGAGCCATGTCATACCTCCATCTAGACCTGCGGATGTCGCAGGGGTGGGTTTGCTCTTTCTCAGCCTGGGGACGGTGCGATGATCCGCCGTCCTCCTCAGTCTGTCAAAATAGTTGAGTCGGTTCAACTCAACTTGTAACGCGGGGGTTACGGACGCTCCACCAGCGGCATACCGCGTGCAAACCGTCCACAACGCTAGGGAAGCAGCCGACTGGCCCCCCCAGCAGCCTCCGCGGGTCGCCGCCCGTCGTTCCAGTCCAGGGCCGCGCCGCCGGAGCAGGTCCACTGCCGGACCGAGCAGGAACCACTGGACCACCGTCCCCGGCCCGGGACGGGTGCCGCGCAGCCACGCCATCGCGATGAACGCTGCGCCGACCACGATGTTGAGCACCCAGAACGGCAGCCCGGTGGTGAGGGTGAGCCCGTTGACCAGCGACGAGTAGCCGTCGGAACCCAGGTCACCCTCGAGCAGGAACGCGACACCGGTGCCAAGGACGGTGCAGGCCACGACCAGCTGGAGGTACCTGGTCACCGGCTCCCGATCGGCGTACCCCGGGCTGCGCGGAGCGGGAGCTCTCATCCGCCGATCGTCACGGTCACCGGCTTCGACGACCGGCCCGAGGACTCGTCGAGCACCCGGAAACGGTTCTGGCCGGTCTGGCCGGTCTGGATGTAGGTCGAGAAGGTGCCGTTCTGCACGGTTGCGGTGACGGGGAAGTCGGTCCACCCGCCTGCGAATCGCTGCACCTGCAAGGTGGCGCCACTCCCGTTGGGATACCTCCCGTCCAGGTTGATGCGGTCCAGGGGGGAGACCGTCGTCGGGCTCGCAGTGAGAGTGATCTGGCGACGTTCTGGCCTCCTGGTCGGATCGGTTGCGCCGGAGCCGTCCGATCCATCGGTGCCCTCCTGCTCATCGGGTCCGGGGGTCGCTTCGCTGGGGGACGGCATGAAGAGGCTGGGTTCCGCAGAGGGCTCCGAATCCGCGGAGTCTCCCCCGCCTACCCCCGCGAAGTCCGCCAGCCCCAGGGCCATCACGGAGACGAGTCCGCCGATAAGGACCGAGGCGCCCACGAGCGCCGCCAACCCGATCAGGACGGATCTGAGCGGGCGGTTGTCTTCGTCGTTCAACTACTGCACATCCGATCGCGCGTTGCGGTCTGCCGAGATCCTGTCGCACGCCATTGTCCGGCAGGTCTCCCAGGGTCGCGCCGGTTTCCCAGGACTCCCACGGCCAATGCTAGTTCGCGTGCGAGCGGCCGTAGTGCCCTCTCAGCAGGTCCTCGCCCCAGTCCCGGCGTAGGTCCCGCCACACCGTGTGCACATGGTTGGCACCGTTCTGGGTGTTGTCGTACTCGATCAGGAACGACCCGCGGATCGCGTAGTAGTGTCCCTTGCCCACCTCGGTCGCTCCCGCCCACGCGAAGGTGAGCCCCTCTCGCTCGACGGGAGCGGGCCGCCGCACCCGCGACAGGTAGTGGTCGATCAGGTCGTCGAAGGACCGCCGTGACGCGGGATCGAGCGCGGAGTACTCCACCCCAGTGGGGACCAGTGCGATCTCGGCGCGGATCTGGTTCGTGGTCAGGATGTCGTTCGGGGCGTCCGAGGACACGACCGCCTGCGCGCGCTGGTCATCGGGAAGGCTGCGCAGCAGGGACCGCGCAAGGTCCTCCTCCGCGGCCAGCACCCGCAACCCCGCGCGCTCGCCGTCGGGGACGCGGGCCGGGTTCGCGCCGAAGAACAACGGAGTCACCGACGACTCGTCACCGACGGTCGTGAAGTGCACACAGAGGTGGTGACCCCCCACCCGCCATGCCCACGGCTGCTCAGCCGAGGGATCTCCGAACACGCTGAACCAGTAGTGGAGGGGGTTGCGCCGTTCGGAGCCCGGCCGGTCGATCATCTCCTCCATCGCCTTCAGGATCGGTTCGAGCGCCATGATCTCGCGCGCCGTCGCGACACCGCGCTCGGACAGGCCGGCATCTAGCAGGGACAGCGCGCTCTCGCGTTGCGCGGGGTCCATATCGGCGAGCGCGAGACCCCCTCTGGGTCCCGGGGTGTACTGCCACAGCACCCGCTCACGCTCGGCGAACGGGTACGTCGCCGCGGCTCGCTGCCGGTCGGACAACGAGTCCAGGAACGCCATCGCCTCTGCTCTCATGTGTCTCGAGGCTAGCCTCGATCTTTCATGACGAGTCTCAGTGGGCGACGCGAGGCGAGCACGAAAATGCCGGCCCCGCACTCCGGGCCCCCGCACGCCGGCCCCTGCCCTAGCCGAGAACTGAAACACGTTCTAGCATGAGGGCACCCGACCCCACGAAACACCGACCGCCACGAAACGACAGGAGTGTGGATGCGCTTTACCTACGCCGAGGCGATGACCCAGGCGACGTACTATCTCCCACTTGCGAAGGCCGCCGAGGCGGCCGGCTACGACACGATGACGGTGGCCGACAGCCTGGTGTACCCGAAGGAGTCCGACGCCACGTACCCCTACACCGACGAGGGCAGCCGCGAGTTCCTCGAGGACAAGGACTTCCTGGAGACGTTCACCCTGATCGCGGCGATGGGCGCGGTTACCAGCACGATCCGGTTCACGCCGTTCGTGCTCAATCTGCCGGTGCGCCCTCCGGTGCTGGTGGCCAAGCAGGCGAGCTCGATCGCCTTCCTGACCGACAACCGACTCGGACTCGGGGTGGGGCTCAGCCCGTGGCCGGAGGACTTCGAGGTGATGGGTGTCCCGTGGAAGGCACGTGGCAAGCGGATGGACGAGGCGATCGACATCGTCCGCGGCCTGACCAGCGGTGGCTACTTCGAGTACCACGGCGAGGTGTACGACCTTCCCGCGGTGAAGATGACGCCGACCCCTACCAAGCCCATCCCGATCCTTGTCGGCGGGCATTCCGACGCCGCGCTCCGCCGCGCCGTACGACGGGGGGACGGATGGATGCACGCGGGGGGTGACGGGGAGGAGCTCGACCTGCTCCTGGACACGCTTGCGAGGTTCCGGAAGGAGGAGGATGCCGACCTGGACCGCCCGTTCGAGATCCACGTCATCTCCTACGACGCGTACACGGTCGACGGCGTCAAGCGCCTGGAGGACAAGGGGATCACCGATGTCATCGTCGGGTTCCGCGTGCCCTACATCGAAGGCCAGGACACCGAGCCGCTGGAGAAGAAGGTCGAGAACCTCGAGCGTTTCGCCGAGTCGGTTATCGGCAAGGTGAACGCGTGAGTGCGACGGAGTGGTCTCGACAAGCTCGACCAACCGGAGACCAAGCTCGACCAACCGGAGACCAAGCTCGACCAACCGGGGACCAAGCTCGACCAGCCGTCACGCGCCCCTTCACCGACGCGATCGCGGAGGCGGAGGAGTTGATCGAGTCCGCGTCGTTCATCCGAACCGAGCGGGACCTGGTCGAAGGCTACGACTATCTCGCGGGTGGCATCCGCGCCTCGTTGCAGATGGCCTGGGGCTATCAGCGGCAGTTCCCGTCCTTCCTCCGCTCCACCCACCAGTTCACCAAGATGGGGCTCGACAACCCGGACACGTTGTACTTCCACGCCAACATCACCGACGACGCGGAGTACGTCGTTACGGGACGCCGTGGTAGCACCGCAGACCTCAGCTTCCAGGTGATGAACGGCGACTACTCACCCGCGAACTCACCCGACTCCCTGGCCGCCTTCGACGACCGGCAGATCGAGATGGCCGACGACGGCAGCTTCGAGCTCCACTTCGGCCCGGAGACCGTGGACCCCGGCGCGAACTACTTCGTGCTCGGGCCGGGCTCGGCAATGCTTATCGTGCGTGAGGTGTTCAGCGACTGGCAGCGCGAGAAGCCCGGCGAGATCCGCATCGAGCGGGTGGACACAGCCGGGAAGCACCCCGATCCTCCGGACCAGGACCGGATGGCCAAGAGGTACGCCGTGGCCGGGAAGATGCTGCTCGGCCGGATCAGGACATGGTTCGCCTTCCCGGAGTGGTTCTACCTCAACGAACGCGTCAACACCCTCACCGATCCGCGGGTGACGCCCGGTGGTCTGGCCAGCCAGTTCTCCTCGGTCGGTCACTACGAGCTCGCCGAGGACCAGGCGATGGTGATCACGGTGCCGGACTCCGCGATGGCCTACCAGGGTCTCCAGCTCGGTTCGATGTGGTACGTCTCCCTGGACTACATCAACCACCAGACGTCCCTGACCGCCGACCAGGCGCGGGTGGACCCTGACGGGAAGATCCGGTTCGTGGTCAGCGAGCACAACCCGGGCGTCGTCAACTGGCTGGAGTGCCTAGGCCACACCCGCGGGTACGTGCAGCTCCGCTGGCAGCACGTGACGCGCGACCTGACTGCGGAGGACGGCCCGAGCGCCGAGATCGTCCTGCTCGACGACATGCGTGACCACCTGCCGTACTACGCGGAGTCACAGCTGCGCCGAGAGGACTACGAGGCGCGCATCGCCGCGCGCCAGAGGTCCGTCGCGCAACGGATGCTCGGATGAGCGGGAGCGCGCGCGTCACGGGGCTGCTGGAAGGCAAGGTGGTCGTGCTCTCCGGCGTGGGACCCGGGCTCGGCCGGTCCCTGGGGGAGCGGGTCGCCGCGGCAGGTGCCGATCTCGTGCTCGCGTCGCGGACGGAACGGCGGCTGGAGAAGGCCGCCACAGTCGTGCGGCAGCTTGGCCGCCGGGCGCTCGTCGTACCCACCGACATCACCGACGAAGCCGCGTGCCGCAACCTCCTGGACGCGACGATGGCGGAGTTCGGCCGCGTCGACTGCCTGATCAACAACGCCTTCGCGATCCCACCGCTGGAACCGTTGACCACCCTGGAGCTCGACTCGATCCGAACCAGCCACGAGACGAACGTGCTCGCCCCGCTGCGGCTGACCACCCTGTTCGCGCCCGCACTGGAGGCCAGCGAGGGGTCGGTGGTGATGATCAACTCCGCCGTCATCCACCACTCACGAGTCGAGTTCGGCGGCTACAAGCTCGCCAAGGCGGCCTTGTTGCACATGGCCAGCTCCTTGGCGACCGAGCTCGGCCCGCGCGGCATCCGGGTGAACCCGGTGGCGCCGGGGTGGATCTACGAGAACGTGCAGAAGGCGTATTTCGACTATCTGGGCGGCGAACGCGGTGTTTCCTCGCAGGAGGTGTACGACGAGATCGCAGCCACCACCGACCTAAAGCGTCTGCCGCTGCCTGAGGAGGTCGTGAACGCGGTGATCTTCCTGGCCTCCGACCTGGCCAACGCGATCACCGGCCAGTGCCTCGACGTCAACGCCGGCGAGTTCCACAACTGACTCGCGTCGAGGGAGGATCGAAGAGGGTCGACGGGAAGAGGAGACATGCGGGAAAGGGACAGCGTCGGCACGTTCGAGGACCTGCACGAAGCCGCGACCAGGGCCACCGGGCTCAGTGACTTCGGGGACGTGGAGTACCACGAGGGAGTGCGCATCCTCCTCGACGACTACGCGACGGTGTCCGGCCTCACCGGCGTCGGCAACTATCTTCAGCGCTCCTTCGTTCGCGGGGCCCTGGTCGCCCGGCTGCTGAGCGAGGACGGCTTCAAGCAGAACCCGTCGTTCGTCGACGTGGCGATCGAACGGCCGATCTTCGTCACCGGTCTGCCTCGGACCGGAACGACAGCGCTCCACCGCCTGCTCACCGCTGACCACTCACACCAGGGCGTGGAGCTGTGGCTGACCGACTTCCCGCAGCCACGACCCCCGCGCGAGACCTGGGCGGACAACCCGGTGTTCAGCGCGATGCAGGCCGCCTACAGCGAGCACCACGTCGACAATCCCGAGTTCATGGGGATCCACTACCTGGACGCGGCCTCGGTCGAGGAGTGCTGGCGGCTGCTGCGCCAGTCGGGCAAGTCGATCGGCTACGAGTCGCTGGCCTATGTGCCCGGCTACTCGGCGTGGCTGGAGGATCAGGACTGGACCGACGCCTACCGGCGGCATAAGGCGAACCTTCAGCTGGTCGGCCTGCACGACCAGGACCGGAGGTGGGTGCTGAAGAACCCGTCGCACCTGGTCGGGCTCGCGGCGATCATGGCCGTCTACCCGGACGCGCTGATCGTGCGGACGCACCGTGATCCCCGGGTGGCGATCGCCTCGGCCTGCAGTCTGAGCGCTGAGGCGACGGCAGGCTGGTCCACCGTGTTCGAGGGTGAGCTGATCGGTCGCACCCAGCTGGACATGCTGGCGAAGGCGGCCGAGCGCTTCGGCCGGGAGCGGGCGGCGTACGACCCCGCACAGTTCGTCGACGTGGAGTACGACGACTTCGTCTCCGATCCCGCGGCAACCGTCCAGGAGATCTACTCCAGGTTCGACCTGCCGTGGACCGACGAGGTCAGCACGCGCGTTCATGCGCTGGATGCCGAGTCACGCAGAGGCGGCAGGAGGCCCTCGCACGAGTACTCTCTCGCGGACTACGGGCTCACCCCCGAATCGGTCGACGCCCGCTTTCGCCCGACCCCCACCTAGGCCCACCTAGCACGGTGCTATGGACGGTTTGCGAGCGGTATGCCGTTGGTAGAGCGTCCATAACCCCGCGTTACATGGGGGAGGGGAGGAGGCCGGGCGAGTCAGCGCGGGGATGTACGACGATCCGGGCACCGTGCCTGGGAACGCTGGTGATGTTGCGGACCATCGGAACGTCCAACGCATCGCCGGGCAACGCGACGTCGTACCTTCCGAGCACCTCTCGCAGCACCGCGACCCCCTCCATCAGCGAGAAGCCCGCCCCGATGCACCGGCGTACCCCACCACCGAACGGGATCCACGTGTTCGCCGCGACGGTCCCCTCGAGGAACCGCGCGGGCCGGAACCTCGTCGGGTCGGGAAAGTTCTCCGAGCGCGCGTGGGACACGATGATCGACGGGCCGACGGTGACACCTTCGGGTAGTTCCCGGTCCCCGATCGTGGCGGGTGCCATCAGCTGACGCACGACCATCGGGATCACCGGGTGCAGGCGCATGGCCTCCTTCATCACGGCTTCGAGATAGTCGTGGTCGCCGGCCTCCGCCGCGGTCCGGGCGGCGTCCATCTGTGCCGGGTCACGCCCCAGCTCGTACAACGTCCAGGAGAGCGCGGTCGCCGTGGTCTCGTGACCGGCCAGCAGCAAGGTCACGAGCTGGTCGCGCAGCTCCGCGTCGGAGAGTCCGTCCTCGTCGGTGGAACCGACGGCTAGGAGCTGGGAGAGTACGTCGGTGCGTTCGTCGAGGTCGCTGACCTGGCGACGCTCGGCGATCTCGGCGTACATCACCTTGTCGAGTGCTCGCTGGTTGTCGACGGTCCTCTTCCACGGCCCGAATCTCTGCAGGAACGGGTAGCCCCAGCCGAGCAGGATCACCGGGTTGACGTCGACGGTCTTGTTCACGAGTGGTCGGAGCTCGGCCAGTCGCGCCTGGTCGGTGACGCCGAAGACCACACGCAGGATCACCTCAAGGGTGAGCGCGTTCATCCGCTCCAGAGAGCGGAACGCAACCCCGTCGGTCCAGGTGGCAACCTCGTCCCGGGCCAGCTGGCTCACCACGGACTCGTAGCGCCGGAGGGCGGCCCCGTTGAACGCCGGCATCAGCAGCTTGCGCGCCCGGCGGTGCTCGGTCGAGTCCAGGAGCAGAAGCGAGTGCTCGCCCATCACCGGTCCCAGAATCGCGTTTCCCTTTCCGGCGTGGAAGACCTCGGGGTCGCCTGAGAAAATCTCCTTCGTGTCCTCGGGCCGGGTGAACAGCACCAACGGCGCCGACTTCGGCACGATCCGGATGGTGAAGACGTCGCCGTACCTCTTGTGCATGGCCGGGATGAACTGGTGCCGGAACCTCATCAGCGCCATGCTCTGCAGCAGCGCCGGCCATCGAGGTCCGGGCGGCAGGTTCCGCGACGGGATCCTCGAGTGGTGCGTTGAGCCGTGCGGCTTCATCCTCGCGAGGCGGTCATCTGTGGCCGTCATGACGCCTGATCACATCCGTGTTCGGTATTGCGGGCGGGCGAACTCGTTCGGATACTACGGGTATGCGACCGTCGTTGGTAGGTCGCGCGTCACACCAGCGAAGCGGCCGAGGACCGATCAAGGTCGGATCTTGGCGCCGTCCGGATCGAAGACCGGACGAAGGCCCACCGTGACCGGGTGCACGTCGCCACCCACATCGACCTGGTAGTCGCCCGAGAGCACCCAGTCACGGGTGACTGCGTCGGAGTCCGGGTCGGCCAGGTAGGCAAGGCCGACACACGCACCCGTCGTCTCGCCCCAGGCAGCACTGGTCACCTGTCCCACGGCGTGCCCGTCGCGCCGGACGAGCTCACCGCCCCACAACATCGCGGTGGCGTCGGAGACGGCGAAGGACGCCAGTCGGCGTCGAGGCCCAGCCGCCTTTGCCCGCTCGACTGCCTCGCGACCGAGAAAGTCGATGTCGGTTTTGAGCTTGCACGCGAAGGTCAAACCGGCCTCAACCGGGTTGTAGTCGGGCGTCAGCTCCTTCCCGAAGGCGCGATACCCCTTCTCCAGCCGCATCGACTCGATGGCGTAGTACCCGGCTGGTACGGCGCCCAGCTCAGCGCCTTCGCCGATCAGGTCCTGGTAGACGCCCACCGCGAACTCCGTGGGCACGTAGAGCTCCCACCCGAGCTCCCCGACGTAGGTGATCCGGGTCGCGCGCACGGTGGAGTAGCCGAGACGGATCTCCCGGCTCGCTCCGAACGGGAACGACTCGTCGCCGAGGTCGTCGCCGGACAACGTGGTCAGCAGCTCGCGTGAGCGTGGACCCATCACCCCGATCACGGCGTACGCCGAGGTGACGTCCACCACCTTCGCGTCGGCACCGGGAGGGATGTTTCGGGTGATCCAGTCCTTGTCACGCTCGGTGGTAGCGGCGCTGCTGACGAGCAGGAACTCCTCGTCGCCGGTCCGGGTGACGGTCAGGTCGGACTCGTAGGTCCCGCGGTCGTTGAGCAGCCCCGTGTAGACCGATCTGCCTACCGGGAGCGCGACATCGTTGGTGCAGATCCACTGCAGCGACTCCTCCGCGTCGCGGCCGATCACCAGGTACTTCGAGAACGACGTCTGGTCGAACAGCCCGACGGCGTTGCGGGTGGCCGACTGCTCAGCGGCCGACCAGGGCAGCCAGTTCTGCTTGCCCCAGGAGTACTCGATGGCGGCATCCTCCCCCGCCGGCGCGAAGTAGTTCGCTCGCTCCCAACCCATCCTGCTTCCGAAGCAGGCGTTGGACTCGGCCAGAAGTCGATGAAGCGGCGACCGTCGGAACGGTCGAGCGGTCTCGAGCTCCCGGTTCGGCCACGCCATCGCGTAGTGCAGGCCGAGGATCTCACCGACCCGGTCGCGTAGCCAGCGGTTGTTCCCGTTGAACGACGCGAAGCGCCGGATGTCCACGTCCACCAGGTCACTGGTCGGCCGCCCCTCGACGATCCACTCCGCGAGGGCGAGGCCGGCGCCACCCGCGCAGGCGATGCCCACGGAGTTGAAACCTGCGCCCACGAAGAAGCCCCGCACCGAAGGCGCCTCGCCCAGAACGAACTGGTTGTCCGGGGTGAAGCTCTCGGGCCCGTTGTAGAACTTGCGGATCCCGATCTCGTGCAACGCGGGAACCCGATGCATCGCGTTGTCCATCAGGATCGAGAAGTGGTCCCAGTCCTCGTCGAGCAGCGCGAACTCGAAGGGGTAGGGAATCGCGTCCGGCGAGACCCACGCTTTGGCCTTCGGTTCAAAACCCCCCACGACCAGGCCCCCCACCTCCTCCTTGAAGTAGGTGTACCCGTCCGGGTCCCGCAGGATCGGCAGGTCGGGATGGACGCCGTCGATCTGGTCGGTGACGACATAGAAGTGCTCGGCCGAGTGCAAGGGGACGGTCACCCCGACCATCTCCCCGACCTGCTTGGCCCACTGGCCCGCGCAGTTGACCACGACCTCCGCCTCGACGTCTCCGCGGTCGGTGCGTACGCCGGTCACCGCACCGTTGTGCGTGAGCACATCCATTACCCGCACCCGTTCGACGATCTGCGCACCGCGCGATCGAGCCCCCTTCGCGAGGGCCATGGTGAGGTCGGTCGGGTTGGCCTTCCCGTCCCCGGGTAGCCAGACCCCCCCGACCAGGTCGTCGACCTGCATCATCGGGCAGTGGCCCTGCGCCTGCGCGGGCGTGAGCAGCTCGCACTCGAGGTCGAACGCCTCGGCGGTCGCTGCGGTGCGCCGCAGCTGAGTCATCCGGTTCTGGCTGCGCGCGACGATCACGCCGCCACAGGCCTTGTATCCGGAGCTGAGGCCAGTCTCCTCCTCGAGTCGCGAGTACAGGTCGGTGGAGTACTGCACCAGGCGGGTGCCTCGCTCCGTCGCGCGAAGCTGGCCGACCAGTCCAGCCGCGTGCCAGGTCGTGCCACACGACAGCGTGCCTTGCTCGAGCAGCACCACGTCGCTCCAGCCGAGCGCGGTCAGGTGGTAGGCCACGCTGGTGCCGATCACCCCGCCACCGACGATCACCGCTCGAGCCCGGTCGGGCAGGTCAGTCGTCACGCTGCACCTCCTCGAGAAGCTCGTCGAAGCCGTCGCTGGTGAAACCCGCGACCGCCTTCTCGTACCGCTCCGTTCCCCAGCCGGTGAAGTCGAAGTCGAGGGGGCTGGTCGCGGCCTGGATCGCGCCCCACAGCGCCCAGCCGTACTGCGACACGTGCGCCTGAAGCCTGGCCCTGGCGATCCTGCTGCGCAGTCGGCGGCCGTAGTACGCCGTGACGAGCTCCTCGAGCTGGTCCAGGTCGAGGTCACATTCGGTGCTGATGTTGCCGAGCTCGAAGCACGCGTCGTTGTTGCCGGAATACTCGTAGTCGATCACCCAGAGCTTCGTTCCGTCATCGACGAAGTTCGCGGCGAGCAGGTCGTTGTTGCAGGGGACGGTGCCGTGCTCGCGCACGGCGAGGGCGGAGCGGATCTGGTCGAACCGGTCGGCGTAGCGCTGATAGCCCTCCGGCAAGGCGAAACCGTTCCGCTCGACGATGGCCAGGTAGTTGCGTTGACGAGCGAACATGTCGAACTCGTTCACGAAGCGCGGGCCGGCATGCAGCTGTGCGCAGGCATCCGCCACCCGACTGACCACGCCTGCCTGCGCGAAGGTCGAGTTGTCGTAGGTGACGCCGTCGATGTAACCGATCACCAGCATGTCCAGCTCTTCCCGGAAGTCGAACACCGGAGCACCCACGCCGGCCTCGGCCGCGGCCCGCGTGTTCAGGTGCTCGACCTGTCGGTCGATCCCCAGCAGCTCGCCTTGACCGAAGCAGCGGGCCACGAAGACCCCGTCCGGGGTGGTGACCTTGACGTTGAGGTTGGTCAGCCCTCCGGACAGCTCCTCGATGGACCGGGGGGTCCGCGAAAGCGCGGGCACGGCGTCGAACCGTCGCTCGAGCGACGCAAGATCGAGCGTCTTTCCCATCCGGGGCCTCCAGCCCTTTCGCAGCCTCACTGAGCATGTTAAAGATCTAGACTTTTTTTCTGATGCGCAATCCCCGTCTGCAGAGTGATCCGGGTGCGGTCGGCGCGGTAGCGGTCGAAGGCGTGCTCGATCGGCTTCCCAGCCTCGGTGTACGCCGTCCGGGTCACCAGCATCATCGCCGCACCCTTCTCGGTTTCGAGACGCCGCGCCTGCTCCTCGGTGGCGATCACCGGTTCCAGCCACTCCCAGGCGGTATGTGGAGCATGGTCGTAGGCACGCCCCATCAGCGAGTACAACGACCCGGTCAGCTCATGGTCCAGCAGGCCGGGGAAGTCCGAGACCGCGAGATAGGTCTCCTCGAGCGCCAGCGGCTCGCCCTCTGCCAGCCGGACCCGGACGATCTCGAACACCGCGGCGCCGCGAGGAAGGTCCAGCCCCTCAGCCACTGCCGGCGGCGCCTCGACGACCCCGGCGCGGACGACCCGGGCCCCGGCGCGCACATGTGCCCGGCGCATCTGCTCGGTGAAGCCAGGGAGCCCGGTGAGGTCACACTCGATGCGCGGCCTGGAGACGAAAGTACCTCCAGCCCGGCCGCGCTTTCGTTGCAGGAGGCCGCGCCCCTCGAGGGCGGCGAGCGACTGTCGAAGGGTCATCCGACTGACGCCGAGTCGAGCCGCGAAGTCACTCTCGGGGGGCAGCCGGTCCCCCGCGACGATGTCACCGTTGCCGATCGCACCGGCCAGCCACTGCTCGATGCGGGCGTGTGAGGGCATCTCGCTGGCCGTGGAAAGTTCCGGCGCGGACGCGAACACGGCGTCGATCGCGGGTAGTGCCCTCACCCGTCCGACCTCCTTGGACGTTCAACTCAAGACGCTGTGGTCAGTCTTCGAAGGCCTCCACGACTGCCTTGTCGATGGTGTGCTTCGGTCCGGTGAACCAGTGTTTGGCCGACACCGACCACCAGATGGCGAGGAGCACGACCGAACCGACTGTCAGGAAGGGTGCGTAGTTCACGAACTTCCAGGAGAAGTCGTCGGAGAACGGCACGCCCTGAGGCACGAAAGGCAGGATGAAGTAGATGCTGATGATCACGATCTCGATGACCGCGATCAGGTTCATCCACTTGTACTTCTTGCCGTTGTTCCACGAGCCGGTCTCGAACGCGTCACCCAACCGCCAGCGCTGCCAGATCGGAATGAGGAACGCGAGGTAGAGCCCGATCACCGCGACCGAGACCACGGCATAGAAGGCCGTCGGCACAATCAGCGGCTCCTCGGCAGTCCCGATGTTGACCTCGACCAGTGCCGGCAGCGTGATCAGTGCAGCGACCACGGCGACCAGTGCGACCGCGTTGGCCGGCACCCTGCTGGCCGAGACCTTCGACCACAACGCGGAGCCGGGCACCGCTGCGTCGCGGCTGAACGCGAACAGCATCCGCGAGGAGCTGGTCATGCAGGCGGTGGTGCAGAAGAACTGGCCTGTGGCGGAGATGAAGAGCACGAGCGCCGCCACGTCGGCCCCCAGGGACGAGGTGAAGATGTAGGCGACGCCGCCCCCACCGACCCCGGCGTTGTCCGGTGCGCCGTCGGCACCGTTGGGCACGGCGAAGAGGAAGGCCAGGAGCAGGATCCAGCCGCCGATCGCCGAGTAGGCGATGGAGCGCCAGATGCCCTTGGCGGCGGTGTCGGCGGCCGAGTGGGTCTCCTCCGAGAGGTGCGCGGAGGCGTCGAACCCGGTGATGGTGTACTGCGTGAGCAACAGGCCGAACGGCACCACGAGCAGCCAGTAGGTGATCGACGAGTTGCTGCCGCCGTCGTACCCGGAGTTGTTGAACCGCTCGGTGAAGACGTAGCTGAAGCTCTGGTGGTTGTCGGGCACGAAGATGAGGATCAACACGATGGCCAGCGCGCCGAACACGTGCCACCACACCGAGACGTTGTTCATGATCGCCATCAGGTGGCCGCTGAAGATGTTCAGCACAGCCGCTAGCGCCAGCACCACCACGAAGATGAAGAAGACCCGGGTCAGGGAGTAGCTTTCCGCGAACGACTCCGAGAACGTGCTCAGGGTCAGGTCGGTGAACGTCGCGCAGCCGTAGGCGACTGACGCGGTCACCGCGACGAGGCCGATCAGGTTCAGCCACCCGGTGAAGAACCCGGCCTTCGGGCCGCCCATCTTCGAAGCCCACCAGTAGATGCCGCCGGAGGTGGGATAGGCCGAGACCAGCTCGGACATCGTGAAGCCGATGAGGAGGATGAAGAGGGAGACGATGGGCCATCCCCACGAGATGGCGATCGGACCGCCGTTGTTGAAGCCTTGGCCGAAGGTGGTGAAACACCCGGCCAGGATGGAGATGATCGAGAAGGAGATGGCGAAGTTGGAGAAACCGGACCAGGACCGGTTCAGCTCTTGCTTGTACCCGAGTTCAGCGAGCCTTCGTTCATCCTGTGACAGTTCGGGTGCACCAGCCATGTGAACTCCCAATGGTCGAAACGAAGTTGGCCGATGCTAGCGCAGCCCAGATCAGAGCGTCTAGACCTTAAGGATGCCCAAGGCGGGCCCGGCTGCCGGTTCAGCGACCGCTGGCTGGTCGTTGACACTGCACATTTTTGCGGTCTAGCATCCTTTGCGACGAGGGTTGAGCCTAGGTGAGAGCCTCGGCGAGGAGGTCCTGAGCATGGCTGCACCCGCCGAAGGTTCCCGCCGACAAGGCGTCGAAGCCGGGAGTGAAAACCCCGAATACTTCGAGAAGAGACAGCTGGAGAAGGGAGTTGCCGGCTGGGTCCTCCTCGCTGGCCTGGGTGTCGCCTACGTGATCTCCGGGGACTACGCGGGATGGAACTTCGGCCTCGCAGAAGGTGGCTGGGGCGGCCTGTTCATCGCCGTCATCGTCATGGCGACCATGTATCTCTTCATGGTCCTCGGGCTTGCGGAACTCTCCTCGGCCATCTCCACCACCGGCGGCGGATACGCATTCGCGCGTCGAGCGATGGGGCCGTGGGGTGGCTTCCTGACCGGCACCGCGATCCTCATCGAGTACGCCATCGCACCGGCGGCCATCGCGAACTTCATCGGGGCCTACGTCGACTCGCTGATCGGCCTCGACGGCTGGTACGTGTACCTGTTCTTCTACGTCGTGTTCGTGGGGCTGCACTTGTACGGAGTCGGTGAGGCGCTCAAGATCATGTTCGGGATCACCGCCGTAGCGGTGCTCGCCCTCTTCGTCTTCGTGATCGCGGCGATCCCGAAGTTCGACGCTGCGAACCTGACCAACATCCCCGTCGACGCCTCCGCCGTCGGAGCAAGCTCCTTCCTACCGTTCGGGCTGATCGGGATCTGGGCGGCGTTGCCCTATGCCATCTGGTTCTTCCTCGCCGTCGAAGGTGTGCCGCTCGCAGCTGAGGAGTCCAAGGACCCGACCAAGGACATGCCGCGAGGCATCATCGCTGCAATGTTGACGCTGATCCTCTTCGCCGTCGCCATCCTCCTCGTCGCACCTGGGGCCGCGGGATCCGACGTCCTGCAAGACTCGGGCAACCCCCTGGTCGAGGCGCTCGAGGCCCCAGCGGCGTACGGCAGCCAGAACCTGGTCAGCGGGTTCGTCAACATCGTCGGGTTGCTGGGACTGATCGCGAGCTTCTTCTCGATCATCTACGCCTACTCGCGCCAGACGTTCGCGCTTTCGCGGGCCGGTTATCTCCCGAAGCTGCTCTCGGTCACCGGGTCCCGGAAAACTCCGACTCTGGCGCTCGTGGTGCCGGGTGTCATCGGCTTCGTGATGGCCGTCTTCAACCAGGGCGACCTGCTGATCCTGGTGGCCGTCTTCGGCGCAACGATCTCCTATGCCCTGATGACCGCCGCCCACATCATCTTGCGCTTCAAGGAGCCGGATCTGCCGCGGCCCTACCGCACTCCTGGCGGCATCGTGACCACCGGGATCGCGTTCGTGCTCGCGTTGGTGGCGGTCGTCGCCGGTTTCCTGGTCGACCCGCGGGTCATCATCGTCACCGGGGCTGTGTACCTCATCGCGATCGCCTACTTCGGCCTCTACAGTCGGCACCACATCGTGGCGACGGCCCCCGAGGAGGAGTTCGAGCTACTCGAGTCCGCCGAGAAGGACCTTCACTGACCAAACGGCCCGTCCGAGGCGTCTGGAGACAAGGCAACGTCCGGCCAGCGATGGGCGCCGCGGGTAAGGAAGGAAAACATGAGCTCTGTTCGACCCAATGACCGATACCTCGACCTCGACGCACTCAAGGCGAAGATCGCGGCCGATGAGATCGACACAGTCGTCGTCGCGTTCACCGACATGCAGGGGCGTCTGCAGGGAAAGCGCCTGCACGCAAAGTACTTCGTGGACCATGTCCTCGACGGAGGCACCGAAGGCTGCAACTACCTGCTCTCCGTCGACGTGGACATGAACACCGTCGACGGCTATGCGATGTCGTCGTGGGAGAAGGGGTACGGCGACATGGAGTTCGCCCTCGACTACGAGACGATCCGGCTGCTCCCACATCTGCCCGCAACCGCGATGGTGCAGTGCGACCTCGTCTGGCTCGACCACAGACCGGTCGAGCAGTCGCCACGCACCATCTTGCGCAAGCAGCTGGACCGCGTCGCCGAGAAGGGGTGCGTCGCGCTGGCGGGAACCGAGCTGGAGTTCATCGTCTTCAACGACTCATACGAGTCCGCCTGGTCTGCGGGCTACCGAGACCTCTCCCCTGCGAACCAGTACAACGTCGACTACTCGATCGTGGGCACCACCCGGGTCGAGCCGTTGCTGCGCGATATCCGCAACACGATGTACGCCGCCGGGATGGACGTCGAGAGCGCCAAGGGCGAGTGCAACCTCGGTCAGCATGAGATCGGCTTCCTGTACGCCGACGCGCTGGTGACAGCCGACAACCACACGGTCTACAAGACGGCGGCGAAGGAGATCGCCTCGCTGCACGGCAAGGCGGTCACGTTCATGGCCAAGTTCAACCAGCGTGAGGGCAGCTCCTGCCACATCCACCTGTCCCTTCGCGGACAGGACGGGTCGATGGTCTTCTGGGACGAGGACAACGACGAACGGTCCGAGTTCTACGACCATTTCGTGGCCGGCGTCCTGGCCACTATGGCCGACTTCACCCTTCTCTACGCGCCGAACGTCAACTCCTACAAGCGGTTCGCCGCCGGGTCGTTCGCGCCCACGACCATCGCCTGGGGCAGCGACAACCGCACCTGCTCGGTTCGGCTCGTGGGCCACGGTCCCAGCGCGCGGATGGAGAACCGCCTGCCGGGAGGGGACGTGAACCCGTACCTCGCCCTGGCGGCGATGATCGCCGGTGGGCTGCACGGCATCGCGGAGAAGCTGACCCTGGAGCCGGAGCTCGAAGGCAACGCGTACCTCTCGGACAAGCCGTCGGTCCCGAAGACGCTGAGGCAGGCGCGCGACACCTTCGCCGGATCCGCAGTCGCGCGGGCTGCCCTGGGGGACGAGGTGGTGGACCACTACACGAACATGGCCGACATCGAGCTGAGTGCGTTCGAGTCCGCGGTGACCGACTGGGAGCTGCGCCGCGGCTTCGAGCGGTTCTAGGGAGAGCCGAGCATGACTGGAAATCACACCCCGGCACCGGCGACCAGCGAGGTGACCACGCTGGTGAACCCGGCCACCGGCCAGCCGGCGACCCAGGTCGCGCTCACCAGCGTGGAGCAGGCCGACGCGCTGATCGAGCGTGCCCAGGAGGCGTTCCCCGGCTGGCGGGACATGGCGCCCGGCGACCGAGCGACACTGCTCCGCAGGTTCGCCTCGGTCGTGGACGCGCACATCGAAGAGCTCGCGGAACTGGAGGTCCGCAACGCCGGTCACACCTGGGCCAACGCCCGGTGGGAAGCCGGGAACGTCAGGGACGTGCTGAACTACTACTCGGCTGCTCCCGAGCGTCTGTTCGGGCGGCAGATCCCGGTCCCCGGCGGGGTCGACCTCACCTTCCACGAACCGCTCGGCGTGGTCGGGATCATCGTGCCGTGGAACTTCCCGATGCCCATCCTGGGCTGGGGGCTCGGTCCGGCACTGGCAGCGGGCAACACGGTCGTCCTGAAGCCGGCGGAGATGACCCCGCTGACCGCGATCCGGCTCGGCGAGCTGGCTCTGCAGGCGGGCTTGGCCGAAGGTGTCTTCACAGTCATTCCCGGCAAGGGCTCGGTGGTCGGAGAACGGTTCGTGACCCATCCCCTCGTGCGCAAGGTGTGCTTCACCGGATCCACCGAGGTCGGTAAGTTGATCATGGCCGGCTGCGCGGACCGAGTGAAGCGGGTGACCTTGGAGCTCGGTGGCAAGAGCGCGAACGTGATCTTCGCCGACGCCGACCTGCGCAAGGCCGCCGCCGCGGCGCCCTACGCGATCTTCGACAACGCCGGGCAGGACTGCTGCGCCAGGTCCCGGATCCTGGTGCAGCGCTCGGCCTACGACGAGTTCCTCGGGCTGCTCGAACCGGCGGTGAAGAACCTGCGCGTGGTCGACCCGGCGGACGAGACGAGCGAGATGGGGCCGTTGATCTCGGCGGGTCAGAAGCGGTCGGTCCTGGGTTTCCTCGACGAGACTGAGGTCGCGTTCGCCGGGTCGGCCCCCGATGGTGACGGGTTCTGGGTGGCCCCGACTGTCGTACTCGCAGACTCGCCGGACCTGCGGATCTGGCGGGAGGAGGTGTTCGGTCCGGTGGTCGCGGTGATGCCCTTCGACGACGAGGAAGAGGCGGTCGCGCTGGCCAACGACACGGAGTACGGCCTCTCCGGGTCGATCTACACCCGCGACCTCGCGCGGGGGCTGCGCGTGTCGCGGCGGATCGAGGCGGGCAACCTGAGCGTGAACTCGCATGCCTCGGTGCGGTACTGGACGCCTTTCGGCGGCTACAAGCAGTCCGGGCTCGGCCGTGAGCTCGGCCCGGACGCGCCGAATGCGTTCACCGAGGAGAAGAACATCTTCATCGCTTCGGATTGACGCACGAACTCGGTTTACGACTTTGCGCAGAGAGGACATGCCATGGCAGGACGACTGGAGGGCAGGGTCGCCGTGGTCACCGGCGGCTGCTCCGGCATCGGTCTGGCGACCGTCCGACGGTTCTCCGAGGAGGGGGCAAGGGTCGTCATCGGCGACGTCGACGACGCGCGAGGGCCGGCCGTCGCCGACGAGGTAGGCGGCACGTTCGCCCACACCGACGTCACGTCCAAGGAACAGGTCGACACCCTGTTCCAGGCCGCAAGCGACACCTACGGCTGCGTTGACATCGCGTTCAACAACGCCGGGATCTCACCGCCCGAGGACAGCTCGATCCTCGACACCGACCTGGAGGCGTGGCGAAAGGTCCAGGAGGTCAACCTCACCAGCGTCTACCTGTGCTGCAAGGCCGCTCTGCCCTACATGCTCGAGCAGCAGAGGGGCTCGATCATCAACACCGCCTCGTTCGTGGCGGTGATGGGTGCAGCCACCTCGCAGATCTCCTACTCCGCCTCCAAGGGTGGGGTCCTCTCGATGACCCGCGAGCTCGGGGTGCAGTTCGCGCGTCAGGGGGTCCGGGTCAACGCCTTGTGCCCGGGGCCGGTGAACTCCCCGCTCTTGCAGGAGCTCTTCGCCACCGACGCCGAGCTTACCGCCCGGCGGCTGGTGCACGTTCCGATGGGGAGGTTCGGTGAACCTGAGGAGATGGCCAACGCCGTTCTGTTCCTGGCCTCCGAGGAGTCGAGCTTCATCACCGCCGCCACGTTCCTCGTCGACGGCGGAGTCTCCGGCGCGTACGTGACGCCGGTGTGAGCCATGGGACCAGTGCTGCGGCCCAATGGTGAGACCAGTGGTGAGGACCCAGTGGTGAGAAGGGCAGTGATCGGCCTGAGCACCTACCGGGAGCAGGCCCGCTGGGGGGTGTGGGACACGAGTGCCGACCTGCTGCCAACGGTGTACGCCGCTTCGGTCGAGGCGGTCGGTGGCGTGCCCGTGCTGCTTCCCCCTGCGGCGGCGACGGAGGACTCCGCGGCGGCGGCGGTGGCTCGGCTCGACGGGTTGATCATCTCCGGTGGTGCGGACGTCGAGCCGGGTCGCTACGGTGCGCAGCCGCATGCGAGCACGGTCCGTTGGCGGGAGGACCGCGACGCGTGGGAGACCGCGCTGCTCGGCGCGGCCGAGGCGATCGCCCTGCCGACCCTCGGCGTGTGCCGCGGGATGCAGGTGATGGCGGTCCGCGCCGGCGGCTCCCTGGACCAGCACACGCCCGATCTTGTGGGGCACGAGACGCACAACCCGGGCGGCGACCTTTTCGGGGAGGTCGAGGTGCGCACCCAACCCGGCTCGCAGATCCGCTCGCTGTTAGGCGACCGGCTCAGCGTGCGCTGTCACCACCACCAGTCGGTGCGAGACCATCCCGGTTTCGTGGCCTCGGCCTGGGCAGAGGACGGCACTCTCGAGGCGATGGAGCTGCCCGGTGACCGTTTCTGCGTAGCAGTCCAGTGGCATCCCGAGATGACGCACGACGCCGGACTGTTCGGTGCCCTGGTGGCTGCCGGAGCCGGCAGATAGGACCTACCGGGTCCTGCTCGGCAGGAGGAGGCAGGAGTCCCCGAACTCGTGCCAGAGGTAGCCGCTGGCAAACGCGGCGGTGTACGCACGCCGGGTCAGCTCCCGACCGGCCACCGACTCCACGAGCAGCAGGTGAGAAGCGTCTGGGTTGTGCCAACCGCTGATCAGACCGTCCACCACACGCGCCGGGTCTTCAGGCGAGATCACTCGCTCGGTCCATCCGGCCGCGGGCGTGACCAGACCGTCCGGTCCCACCGCGGTCTCCAGGGCACGAGTGACCGTGGTGCCCACCGCGACAACTCGCCCTCCGCCGGACACGGTCTGGTTGACCAGACGCGCGGTCCCAGCACTCACCTCGAAGCGTTCGGGCTGCGGGAGCTCTCCCGCGTCCTGGGAGGACAGGCCGGTGTGCAGCGTGACCGCCGCGACGCGCACGCCCGAGGACTGGAGGCGAGCCACGACCTGATGAGTGAACGGGCGGCCTGCGCTCGGCATCTCGGCGCTGCCCGGCTGGGCGCCGAAGACCGACTGGTAGTCGGCCAGCGGGTAGCGCCGGTCCAGCTAGCCGTAGGTCACTGGGCGCCCGTGCCGTCGGAGTACGCCGTCCAGCGAGGGTCGGCTCACGGCTGCCCGCCACAGCCGGTTCCCCACGCCGGTGGGGGACGAGCCCTCTCGCGGGTACGCCGCGAGCAGTGTCAGCGTGAGGGCCTCCCCCAGCTCGACCACCTCGCCCCGCTCTGCGTCGAGGACCGGCCGGGACGCATCGGGTGCAGAGCGCAGCTCGACCACCCAACTGCCGTCCGCAAGCTCGGCGGCGGCGTGCAGGACGACCGCACCTCTGCCGCGGCGATGGCCGTCGACCTCCGCTGCGATGGTGGCGGAATTGTTGACGACCAAGAGGTCACCAGGGCTGAGGAATTCGGGTAGCTCCCGAAAGCGGGCATGCGTGATTCCCGACTCGGTCGCCACCAGTAGCCGGACGCCGTCCCTGGCAAGCCCGCGGTACTCGGGTGGCTGGCCCGCAGTGCGGTCGTGCGTGGAGCCGAAGCGCGTGCGAACCGACATGGCCGGCATCGTCATCAGGCCCCCACCGCCGAGCCGGCAGTGAGCGACTCCGTCGCGTCGGCAGTCATCGGCTCCGTCGCGGGCAGGAAGTCGCTGGCTCGATAGCGACCGCTGTGGGGCCGCTGAGCGAGCAGGGCCAGCAGCGCGGGGACGACCGTCTCCGGCTCGGGGCGGTCACTGATGTCCTCGCCCGGAAAGGCCAGCTGGTGCATCTCGGTGCGCATGTCGCCGGGGTCGACCGCGTAGGCGGCGATCTCGGCATTTTCCGCCGCCAGCGTGAGCGTCAGATGGTCGAGCGCAGCCTTGGCCGCGGCGTACCCGCCCCAACCCGGATAGTGCTCGACGGCGGCGTCCGAGGAGATGTTGAGCAGGGTCCCGCGGGAGCGTGCGAGAGCGGGCAGCAACTGCTGGGCAAGCGCCAGCGGGGCCTCGACGTTGGTGGCCAGGATCCGGCGTAGGTCCTCCGGGTCAAGTGTCGCCAGTGCCGGCAGCGGACTCGGTCCGAGGGTGCTGGCGTTGTTGACCAGCAGGTCGAGGTGACCTCCGCGCTCGCTGACGGCCGTGGAAAGCCGGTCCCGGTGTGCTGGGTCGGTGACGTCGCCGACGACGGCAGCGACGCTGGTCAGCTCACCCAGCTGGCGAGCTGCAAGGTCGAGACGATCAGGTGAGCGCGCGTCGATGATCAGCTGCCAGCCGAGGCCGGCGAGGCCCTGGGCGAGTGCTCTGCCTAGACCGGCCGAGGCTCCGGTGACGAGTGCGGATGAGATGGAGTTCCTTCCGTCGTGTTCCTGTCTTGTCCGTCCTGTTCCTGTCCAGGGCCTATACTTCAAGTTCAAGTACGCTTTAAGTCAAGGAGGTGCGCATTGGAACCGTCAGCTGCGCTCAGCGTCTCGGAGGTCGCCCGTCGCAGCGGGTTCGCCGCGTCGGCACTGCGCTACTACGAGAAGGAGGGCCTGATCGAGGCCAGCCGCAGTGGGGGTGGACAACGCAGGTACGCCAGGAGTGTGCTCAGGCGGCTGGCGTTCATCCGGGCCGCGAGCAACGTGGGTCTCAGTCTGGACGAGGTGCGGGCAGAGCTGGAGCAGCTGCCGAAGTCCCGGACCCCCACGAAGGCGGACTGGACCCGGATCTCCAGGCACTGGCGCCAGCGGCTGGACGAGCAGATGGCGTCCTTGGAGGCCCTTCGAGACGGACTGGACCGGTGCATCGGTTGTGGGTGCCTCTCGCTCAAGCAGTGCGCCTTCTCCAACCCCGGCGACATCGCCGCCGCCTCACCGAAAGCACCCGGTGCAGCCTTCCTGCCCTCCCTGCTGCGGAGGCCTGGCGGCAGATAGCCGCTCAGTCGGTGGCAGAAGGCCGCTCAGTCGGTGAGCAAACCTCGCTGACGGGCCAGCGCCGCTGCCTCGGTCCGCCCGCTCGCGCCGAGCTTGGCGAGAATGTTCGACACGTGCACGCTGACCGTCTTCGCGCTGATGTAGAGCTGGCGGCCGATCTCGCTGTTGGTGCGACCTTGCGCGACGAGCGGCAGGATCTCCCGCTCGCGTGCGGTGAGGGCGTCGCCGTGTCGTGTCGGCTCCTGCCCTCGCGCAGGATGTGGTGCGACGCCTAGTGCGCGGAGCTCGGCCAAAAGGGGTTCTGCGGCCAGGTCGCGCGCGATTCCTCTGGCCTGGTCGACCCGGCCGCGGGCATCTGTGGTGCGGCCGGTGGCACGAAGCACCGCCGCGAGCCTGGCGCTCGAACGTGCGGTCTCGAACCGGTGACCCATCGCCTCGAAACCGGCCACCGTCCTCTCCCAGGACGTGACCAGGTGGTCCTCCGACGGGTTGTCGATCCCGGCGACCCACCTCAACCTCAGATGCTCGGCCTCGACCCGCTCCGCCCACGCTTTGCCCTCGGGGCCGAACGCCCTCTTGCGATGCGTGCCGCGGGTGGTCGCCTCCACGGCAGCGGCAAACAGCTCGTCGCCTCGGCGTACCAGATCCGGTCGTTCCGCCGCGCTGACCCGGCCGGCATGGGTGGCGAGCTGGCCGAGCAGCAGCCCGCTGAGTCGGATCCGGGCAAGGAAGAACTCGTTCTCCCACAGCGAGCCGACGGTGTCGACCAGCCGGTTGTGCACCTCGATCGCCGCGTCGAGGTCACCGCTGTCGCCGTTCAGATCGATCGCGGCAGTTCCGCTCACGATGGCGACGAAGCCGTCCCTTTCCCACCACGTGAGGAGATCGGGAAGCAGCTCGAGTGCGTGGGTCTCCCCCCGGCCCGCGCTCACCGCCAGGGACGCTGCCGCGAGGGTTGCCTCGGCCATTGCCGGCGGCGCCTGGCCGCTCACATCCACCAGCGCCACCGCGTCCTGCCACCGCCCTTGGACGTAGGCGGTGATCACCGCCATCACGCGCGCATCGAAGCCGTACGGCGCCCATGGCCGACCGGTCTCGACGGCCCGCCCGCTGGTCTGCGCGTAGATGCGCGCGGCTTCGTCGAAGTTGGCCGCCTCGAAGTGCAGTGCGGCGAGGTGGTGAAGGCTGCGGAGCTCGGAGACCACGTCACCGTCGGCACGAGAGCGCGCAACGACCGTCTCGAGTATCTGCTTCGAGGCCTCTGGGTCGCCGGCCCTCTCGTCGAGCCTCGCCAGCGTCATGGTGGCGTCGGCGACAACGCCCGCCAGGCCGAGCGACTCAGCGAGCTCGACCGCTTCGGTGGCGACCCGGGTTGCCTCGTCGTCGCGCTGGCGGTCCGCGTTGGCGCGCGCGTGCACGCTCAAGGCCGTCGCGCGTAGCACGCTCGGCTCGGCTGGGATCAAGGTCAGGGCCTCTGTCGTGGCCTCCAGCGCGTTCACGGCCGTGTCGCTGAGCAGCGCCGCCATGCCCAGCGTCATCAGCAGCCGGCCGCGGTCCTGGTCGAGAGCCTCCGGAGGAAGGTGCTCGAGCTGGTCCTGAACCAGCGAGAGAGCGCGGTATGGGTTGCCCGCAGCAGCGGCGGCGTCGCTTGCCTTCGCGGTCAGACCGACCAGGTCGAGCTCCTGCTTGCCGTCGAACCCCGGGTCGGCAACGAGCTCCAGCGCCTGCTCGTAGTGTCGCGCCGCCTCGTCCGGCCCGCCGACCGACATCGCGTCGTCACCCGCCTGGATGCTTGCCGCCACCGCTGTTGTCACGTCGTGTGCGGCGCGCGCGTGTCTGGCCAGCTCCGCAGCGGTGCCGTCGACATGACCGCTGCTCAGGGCTGCTGCGTACGCCGCGTGTAGGCGCGCTCCCTCGCCCGGCAACAAGTCGTCGTAGACCGCCTCCGCCAGCAGCGCGTGCCGGAACGCGTAGCCCGACGCCCCGACCGACACCAGCACGTGTGACTCGACGGCGCTGCGCAGCGCCTGGTCGAGGGCACGCGTCTCCATGCCCACCACCTGCGCGAGCAGCTCGTGGGAGACCTGGCGTCCTGCACACGAGGCTGCGCGCACGATCTGGTTGGCGTTCTCGTCGAGCCGGTCCAGGCGGACAAGGAGCAGCTCGGCGAGGTCGTCGGGAACGGTTCGACCACCCAGCTCGGTCGCGACGACAAGCTCCTCGACGAAGAACGCGTTGCCCTCGGCGCGCTGGACTATCGCGTGGACGGCGCTCTCGCGGAGTGGGTCCGGATGGAGGTTGCGGACGAGCGTTCGCACGTCCCCGTCGTCCATGGGAGACAGCTGCACACGGTGCACGCCGGCTGTCCGCGCCCACTGGGCGGCGGTCGCCCGTAGCGGATGCTTCCGATGCAGGTCGTCGCTGCGGTAGGAGGCCACGATCGACACCGGCCGGGCGAACCGCCTCGCGAAGAGGAAGCTGAGCAGGTCGCGGGTCGACTGGTCGGCCCAGTGCACATCCTCGATGACCACGAGCAACGGAGTCTGCCCGCCCAGCTCCTCGAATACATCGTGGACTGCGTCGAAAAGATCGCCGCGCTCGATGTTCTCGTCCGCCACTGCACTCGCCCCGGACAGCAGTCGGCGCCCGGGCTGCAGCCTTCGCACCGCTGGATGCGCCTGGACCATCGTCTCGGGCACTGCGGAGGGGTCGGCGGTCAACCGACCGAAGATCTCCGAGAACGGGAGGTAGGGAAGGGCGGAGTCACCGAAGTCCAGGCAATGTCCGGCCACCACCCGCCACCCCTCGCTCTGCGCCATGTCGCGCAGCTCGGCGAGTAGCCGGGTCTTGCCCACTCCCGCGTCACCGGCCAGCAGCACCGCAACGGAGCCGGGCTCGCCGCGAAGGCCGATCAGCGACGCGAGCTGGTTCAGCTCCTGCTGGCGGCCGACCAGTGGGTGAGTTGCGGAGAGCTCAGGCACATCCCCCATCATCTCGCCCGGTGCAGGCGGTTGCGGAAGGGGTACGACGCTCAGGCCACCGCGGTCAGGCAACGACCGTGTCTCCCCGCCGACTCTTGGGCAGGGGCAGGCTCAGGTGAGGTTGCTTGGGCAGTCGGAGGTGCCGGTTCCATCGTGCCAGGGAGCGCCTCCGCTCGTTCACGACTTTCCCCCTGGTGGCGCGCTCCCGGCGGTAGGCCATCTCGGAAGCGAGGTAGTAGTCAGCTGCGTTGAACATCGGGTGCTCCTTGCTGGATCGTTTCTTCTGTTGCCTTGATCCTGCGTCTCTAAGGAGCCCCCGCACATCGGGAGGATGCCCTATCTGTGGCCGAACCGCGCTCACCGCCTTAGCTGTCCTCAGCCCGCTCCGCGAACACGCAGCTTTGCACGAGGTATGGACGCTCTACAAGCGTTATGCCGCTTGCAAACCGTCCATACCTCTGGCAAAGATTCCGCTCCACGGTTGCGCCACGCAACTCAGTCCCATTCCGGCACGTGCGCACGTCGCTGTAGAACGTGCCCCCTCAGGACGCCGAACCGCTCGCAACCACCCCTTGCGACAGGTTCTATGCCGCCTGCACAGCGTGCATACCCCTCTCCAAGAGGCATCCCGGCTCTGCCACGAAACGGCATCTCGCATCAGCCGGCTCGGCAGTTGGACTCAGCCCGCTCCGCCCACCAGCGTGCTGGCGACGAGGGGCACCCCGGGGCGGTAGGCCAGGTGGATGTAGGAGGGCGCATCCAGCACCACCAGGTCAGCGGCGGCACCCGGCGCGAGGTGACCCACGTCGTCCCGGCCGAGAGCCGCGCCGCCACCGGCTGTGGCCGCCCACAATGCCTCCGCGGGAGACATCCCCATCTCCCGCACGGCAAGGGCGATGCAGAACGGCATCGAGGAGGTGAAGCAGGACCCGGGGTTGCAGTCGCTGGCCAGTGCCAGGCGGATGCCGGCATCGAGCAGCCCCCTCCCATCGGGATAGGGCGACCGGGTCGAGAACTCGACACCGGGGAGCAGCGTGGCGATGGTCCCGGAGTCCGCCAGGGCCGCGACGTCCTCGTCGGAGAGGTACGTGCAGTGGTCGACGGCGAGCGCGCCGACCTCACACGCGAGCTGGACACCCGGTCCGTGCCCCAGCTGGTTCGCGTGCAGCCGGGGTCGGAGACCTCTGGCCTGTCCTGCTCGGAGGATGGCGCGCGACTGGTCGGCGTCGAAGGCGCCCCGCTCGCAGAAGACGTCGACCCACTTGGCGTACCCGGCGCACGCGTCCAGCATCGGGCCGGTGACCAGGTCGACGTAGCCGCCCGGGTCGTCGGCGTACTCCGGTGGGACCACGTGCGCGCCGAGGAACGTGGTCTCGCTCGTCGCCTGTCGGGCGATGGCCAGGCCACGGGCCTCGTCGGCCACGGTGAGGCCGTACCCGCTCTTGATCTCGACAGTGGTCGTCCCCTGTCTGCGCATCTCGGCGACGAGCCGGGCGAGGTTCGCGGCCAGCTGCTCGTCGGTCGCGGCGCGCGTCGCGGCAACCGTCGTGTTGATCCCTCCGGCGGAGTACGGCGCCCCGGTCATCCTGGCCGCGAACTCCTGGGACCTGTCCCCGGCGAAAACCAGGTGCGAGTGGGAGTCCACGAAGCCCGGGATCACCGCGCGGCCTCCGACGTCGTGGGACGTGTCGGCTGCCGGCGCCAGCGTCGACCTACCCGTCCAGACCACCCGGTTTCGCTCCACCACCACTGCCGCGTCGTTCACGAGGCCCAGCTCGGAGCCGTCGCCGGACCGCGGGTCGTTGGTGACCAACTCGCCAATGCCGGTGATCAGCAGTGAAGTGATCGGTCAGCCCTCCTGAATGTCACTGCGCTCATCTCTCATCCAAGCCGCGCGAGATCGCGGCGTCGAGGTCTGCACCAATCTGTCTGCGATCCGCACCCGAGACAACCACCTCGCCGTCGGCGACGACCGAGACGATATCGGCGGTCGTGGCAGCGAACACCACCGTCTCCGCACCGCCCCCCGTGCCTGCCGTGCGCGGGGTGGCGACGTCGAGGGTGACCAGGTCGGCACGTGCACCCGGCTCGATCAGACCTGCGTCGGGGAATCCGAGGGAGAGGTGGCCGTCGCGGGTGGCGGCGGTCACCAGCTCGCCCGCGGACCAGTGGCCACGTTCCTGGGCCGCGAGCCGCTCGCCCATCTCCACTGCGCGCATCTCCTCGAAGAGGTCGATGACCGCGTGGCTGTCGGATCCCACGGTCAGCCTGGATCCCGCCCGGGCGAGTCTGCGCGAGGGTCCGATGCCGTCGCCGAGGTCGCGCTCGGTGGTCGGACAGAAGGTGGCGAACGTCCCGGCGGCACCGAGCAGCCCGATATCGCCGTCGGTGAGGTGGGTGGCGTGCACACAGCTCGTCCGGGTCCCGAGTACGCCGGCCTCCGCGAGCACCTGCGCTGGGGTCAGGCCATAGGCGGCCGCGCAGGCCTGGTTCTCGGCCACTTGCTCGGACAAGTGCACGTGCAACGGCACCTGCTCGGACGCGGCCCACTGGGCGACGTGCGGCATCTGGTCGCGAGGCACCGCCCGCACCGAGTGGATCGCCGCGCCAACGACTACGCCGTCGCGACCCCGCAGCACATCCGCGAGATCGACCACCCGCTGCTGCCAGGTCGACACGTCCCCGTCGCTGTAGCGCACCTGAACGCCTTCGGGCGGCGAACCGATTCCGGATGACAGGTAGCAGGTGTCCAGCAGCGCGATCCGGACACCCGCGTCACGCGCGGCCTCGACAACCGCCATGCCCATCGCGTTCGGTTGTTCGTAGGCCTTCCCCCCCGGCCCGTGGTGCAGGTAGTGGAACTCTCCGACGCTGGTGATCCCCGCGGCTGCCATCTCGCGGTACGTCGCCCTCGCCAACTCGTAGTACGAGTCGGGGGCCAGCCGCTGCGCGACGGCGTACATCTGGTCTCGCCACGTCCAGAACGTGCCCCGCCCGCGCTGGGTGCGACCGCGCAGCGCTCGATGGAACGCGTGACTGTGACAGTTCGCCAGGCCGGGAATCGTCAAGCCTGCAAGGCATTTCGCGTCCGGGGGTGGTCGCGCGACATCGGTGGTTACGGTGCCGAAGCGGCCGTTCTCGACGGTGACCAGCACCGAGCTGCGCACGTCGGCATCACTCCCGCCCTGCCCGCCGGTGTCACCTGGGCTGCCTAGCCATGCTCGTTCCAGCCAGTACTTCAGGGTCATGACGCCAACCGCTGCAACGTGTCCGCGAGCGCCACGACCCCCGCCTCGCAGTCGGCCAGCTCCGCGAACTCTTCGGGTGAGTGCGAGACACCGGTCGGGTTGCGGACGAACAGCATCGCGGTCGAGACGCCCGCCTCGGAGATGACGCCCGCATCGTGGCCGGCCATGGTGGCGATGATCGGCCAGTCCCTGCCCTCGTCCTGGGTGGCGATGCGTCTTGCCAACCCGGGTTCGAAGGTCACCGCGGCCGAGATGGACTCGACGCCCATCCGCACGCTCGTGCCGTCCCGCCCTGCGCGTTCGGAAGCCAGCCGCTCGATCTCGGAGACCATCGACTCGAGCTCCTGCGACGTCTCGGCGCGTGCGTCCATCCACGCGGTGACGTGTGAAGGTACGGCGTTCGTGGCGTTCGGGTGTACGTCGACCCTGCCGAACGTCGTGCGGGAACCGCTGAGCCTGGCCTGCTTGTTCGCCGCCAGAGCGGTCATCGCATAGGTCAGAACCGGATCGTGCCGGTCCTCCATCCGCGTGGTCCCGGCGTGGTTCGCCTCGCCCGCGAAGTCGAACCGGTACCGGCCGTGCGGCCAGATCGCAGAAGCGACACCGATCGCCGCGTCTCGTCCCACGAGGTCGCGGCCCTGCTCGACATGGAGCTCCACGAAGCACTCGACCCCGTCGAGCAGGTCGGAACGGCCAAGCGTGGGCTCGAGGCCGTGGGCCGCCATGGCGTCGGGAAGAAACGTGCCGGCTTCGTCACGCAGCTCGGTTGCCCGTTCGGCGCTGAACGCGCCGGTCATCAGCCGGGACCCGAGGCAGGCGACGCCGAACCGGGAGCCCTCCTCCTCCACGAACGAGGCGACGCCGATCGGCTTCGAGGGCAGGAACCCGCGGTCTCGGAGCAGATCCACCGCGGCGAAGCCCGAGAGGACACCGAGCGGACCGTCGTATGCCCCGCCTTCAGGCACCGAGTCCAGATGCGACCCGGTCACGATGCCCCCCGACGCGGGCCGCTGGTGGTCGGCTGGCGGCTGTCGTGTCCACCAGGCGACCACGTTGCCGTTGCCGTCACGCGACGTGGACAGGTCGCGCCGCAGACATTCCTCCTCGAACCAGGCCGCGCACTCACGTTCGGCGGCGCCGAAGGCGGGCCGATGGTAGCCACCGCTCGTGCCGGACTTCCCCACCGGACGCAGGTCGCGCCACATCTGTTCAAAGGACATGATCGGCGCCATGGAGTTTCAAGAGGTCGTGCGACGGCGGCGGATGGTTCGCAACTACTCGACCGAACCTGTCGACCCGGCGGTGGTGGAACGGATGCTGTCGAACGCCCTGCACTCGCCGAGCGCGGGGTTCAGCCAGGGTTGGGCCTTCCTGCTGCTCGACGAGCCGCAGGACGTGGCACGGTTCTGGGACGCGACCACACCGGCTGGCACACCGGCTGGCACATCCCTTGGCCGCGCGCCGAGCTCGTGGCTGGAGGGGATGCGCAGGGCACCCGTCGTGGTCGTGCCGATGTCGTGCAAGGCGGCGTACCTGCGCAGGTACGCCGAGGCGGACAAGGGCTGGACGGACCGGGACGAGGCCCGGTGGCCGGTCCCCTACTGGGACATCGACACCGGGATGGCCTCGCTGCTCATCCTGCAGACCGCAGTCGACGCGGGACTGGGGGCCTGCTTCTTCGGCATCCCGCCGGACCGGGTGGGCTCGTTGCGGGACAGCTTTGGCGTGCCCGCGGAGTACCTCCCGATCGGCGCGATCACCATCGGGCACCGCACGACGGACGTCGGCGCGCAAGGCTCCGCGTCCCGAGGTCGCAAGCCGGCCGAAGAAGTCGTCCACCGGGGGACCTGGGCAGCGAGCCGGCATCCGAGAACGACGTGAGTTCCCCGCGGGGCACGCTGGTCGGCTCAACATTTCCGTCAACATCGGCGTCAACTCTCCTTCCGGGTCAGCCCTCACGCATCGGGACACGCACCCCCCGCTCAGCGGCCACCGAGACCGCCGCGTCGTAGCCGGCGTCCACGTGCCGGATCACACCCGTCCCCGGATCGTTGGTGAGCACGCGTTCGATCTTCTCCGCGGCCAGGGCCGTACCGTCCGCGACGCACACCTGACCGGCGTGGATCGACCGTCCCATGCCCACCCCGCCGCCGTGGTGGATCGAGACCCAGGAGGCGCCGGATGCGGTGTTGACCATCGCGTTGAGCAGCGGCCAGTCCGCTATCGCGTCGGACCCGTCGAGCATCGACTCGGTCTCGCGGTACGGCGAGGCGACCGAGCCGCAATCGAGGTGGTCGCGCCCGATCACGACCGGCGCCGTCAGCTCGCCGGTGGCCACCATCTCGTTGAATTTCAGCCCCGCGAGATGGCGTTCGCCGTACCCCAGCCAGCAGATCCGCGCCGGAAGGCCCTGGAACTGCACGCGCTCACCGGCCATCCTGATCCACTTGTGCAAGCGCTCGTTGTCCGGGAACAGCTCGAGGATCGCCCTGTCCGTGGCGGCGATGTCGGCGGGGTCGCCGGACAGCGCCGCCCAGCGGAACGGGCCCTTGCCCTCGCAGAACAGCGGGCGGATGTAGGCCGGCACGAAACCCGGGAACTCGAAGGCCCTCGCGAACCCCCCCTTGCGCGCCTCGTCCCGGATGGAGTTGCCGTAGTCGAAGACCTCGGCGCCGGCGTCCTGGAACCCGACCATGGCCTCGACGTGCCTGGCCATCGACTCCCGCGCCCGCTCCGTAAGGCCGGCCGGGTCCTTGGTTCGCACGGCCGGCCAGTCCTCGAGGGAGACCCCCAGCGGGAGGTACCACAGCGGGTCGTGCGCGGAGGTCTGGTCGGTGACGATGTCGATGGGCGCGTTGTTGGCGAGGAGGGCGGGGACCATCTCCGCCGCGTTGCCGAGCACTCCGATCGACAGTGGGCGCCGGGCCTCGCTGGCCTCGACGGCCAGGGAGACCGCGTGGTCGAGTGAGTCGGCCTGCAGGTCGAGGTAGCGATGCTCGATCCGGCGGGTGATCCGGGTCTGGTCGCACTCGATGCAGATCGCCACGCCGTCGTTCATGGTGACCGCCAGCGGCTGCGCGCCGCCCATCCCGCCGAGTCCCGCGGTCAGCGTGATCGTCCCCGCCAGGGTCCGCTCACCCCGCCGGTCGAGCTCACCCCGCTGGTCGAGCTTGTCGAGACCACCCCGCTGGTCGAGCTTGTCGGCGATCGCGGCGAAGGTCTCGAAGGTGCCCTGCAGGATCCCTTGGGTGCCGATGTAGATCCAGGAACCGGCGGTCATCTGGCCGTACATCGTCAGGCCCAGCTCCTCGAGGCGCCTGAACTCCTCCCAGTTCGCCCAGTCACCGACGAGGTTGGAGTTCGCGATCAGCACCCGTGGCGCCCACTCATGGGTACGCATCACGCCGACGGGTCGTCCGGACTGCACCAGGAGGGTCTCGTCGTCGGCGAGCGTGGTCAGGGTTCGGATGATCGCGTCGTACGACGGCCAGTCCCGTGCGGCCTTCCCGGTGCCGCCGTACACCACGAGGTTGGCCGGGTCCTCTGCGTTGTCAGGGTCCAGGTTGTTCATCAGCATCCGCATCGGCGCCTCGGTCTGCCAACTTCGGGCGGTCAGCGCGGTGCCGCGAGGCGACCGGACGACTCGGTTCATCGGGGTCCTCCTGTTCGCTTCAAGACGTCACCCTCCCTGGTCGCCGTAGCGGCCGGAACGTATG